>Ga0210377_10000672_pt1 | contig 32554 bp, 40 predicted proteins | sample PLM4_65_b1redo_FD_155480 | JGI IMG/M metagenome (GOLD analysis project Ga0210377, IMG submission 155480) | Groundwater sediment microbial communities from an aquifer in East River, Colorado, USA - PLM4_65_b1 redo | ecosystem: Environmental > Terrestrial > Soil > Riparian zone | place: USA: East... | reverse complement strand
GGTCGTATCTTGTCTGTGCCGTAGCCTTGAGTCCTTTCACTCCTCAAGTCTACTACTTAGTATCTACCACGACAAAAAGCTTTGCAGCCGAGGGTTAAAAACCCTACGGATAGCCGCTTAACGAATTATATTTAACGCTATCGCCTATCTATGAACCAAGTAGTAATTAGGTTTATCAGGAGAAAAAAATAAGGGACTAACCCCGCCATTTTGGCGGTTTTTTTTATTGAAAAATGTCAGGAAAGGAAATTGTAGAAACAAAACAAAAGCTAGGAGTATACGAGGAAAGCGATCCTCTCAAAAGAGTGCTTATGTGGGGGCCTCCAGGGCCCGAAGCTGTAATTGCCCAAGTATTGCCTGAAAAAATTAGCTGTTTTCTTCAATCCTTTGACGTTACGGCAGCAATAGGAGAGTATCTTAGAGCAGAATCATTACTTAGAGATTCTGGAGTTGAGGTGATCTCTGTAAAAAAGCTACTTGCAGAACAAATTCGAGACGAGAAAACAGAACCAAAATTAAACAGGCAAGAACTTAAAAAAGCAATTGTTGCAAAAACAGAAAAACTTTACAAAGAATACGAGAGTGATGGAGCAAAAAAGGAAGATATGACCCAACTCGACTCTGTAGGTATTATGCTTGAGCAAGATATAGAAAGTCTTGGCGAGAGGGAAGCACTGGTAATAAACGAGATTTTATCGCTTTCAACTAGGCTACCTATGGCAAACGTACTTTACGCAAGAGACCAATCAAATCTTGCAGGTAGTACTTTTATACTTTCTTCGATGAGGCACGAGATTAGACAACCAGAGGTCAAGCTTTACAACAGCGCTTTAAAGCATAGTGGGATACTCGGAAATGGAGGCGTTAGGACAATAGTTCAAGTGAGTGAATCAGGAAAATTTGAGGGTGGCGATGGAATTCCGTTTATGGGATCTTATTATATCGGGCTCGGTGGAAGAAGTGATTGGGAAGGAATAAAACAAATTGCGCCTGTAATTTTAGCGAACGGAATAGAAAAAATAGTTGTTGCTAGAGACAGAGAGAGATCTTCAGGTAAAGCCAATGAAATGGATGCCATGCACTTAGACACCATCTGGATGCCTTCTGGAGCTGATGAAGTTGTTGCTTGTATGCAAGAGGTCGAAAGGAGACAGGTCTTCGAAATTACACTAGACAAAAACGGCGGGCTCAGAGTACAGCCATTGGGCTCTTTTGAGGATTATATGTCAAAAAATAAAATAAAAATAGTTCCCATTACAAAAGACGAGCAGGATCATTTTGCTCCTAATTTTTTAAATTTAGGAAACAACCACATTATCCTTTCTCTAGAAGAGGGAAGTACCCTTTCTAAGAGGTTGGGCGAGTCAGGAAAAAGAGTTGAAACTGCAGATCTGATTAATATTACAAAGGGCTATGGTGGTCTCCACTGCATGACTGCTCCAATAGAAAGAGGCGAATAAACATTGGAAAAAACTATAATAAGTAGTAGAATACATCTGCACGATAAAGAAATCGGGCTATGTAAGTTATGCCTATTAAGGAAAAATCTGATTGGGAAAAAATCATGAAGGAACACCTACAATCGCCTCAAAAAATGGATAGAGAGTTACTAATGATTGATTTCCCAGAAGTTTATCCAAAAAGTTCGGTCTTACTTCAAATACGTCAACTTGCCGCAGACACACTCGGTGTTGATTCTAGCGATGTTCCTCAGGCAGTTCCTCCTCCACAAGAGATAGACGCTAATTTAGCTTTCCCAACCTTTACTTTAGCTCGAGTGTTACATAAAAAACCACAAACAATTGCCTCTGAGTTAGTTGAAAACGTAAGTCTGCCAAAGGAAAGTGTTATTGCTTATGTCGAAAACAAGGGTCCGTATGTAAACTTTAAGCTAGATTATTCTAAGTACGGCGAGTTGGTATTAAGTTCAATAGAAAACTCGAAGTCAAGCTACGGTGCTGAAAATATTGGTCAAGGTAAAGTTGTGATCGTAGATATGTCATCGCCTAATGTAGCAAAACCTATGCATGTAGCACATCTTCGATCTACAATAATCGGTCATTCAATATCAAGAACTTTAGAATTTCAAGGATACACAGTAATCAAGGATAATCACTTAGGAGATTGGGGTAGACAATTTGGAATGCTCCTAAAAGCCGTTGAGTTGTGGGGAGACGAAATTCCAGAGTTGTATCAGGAGGGACAGCAAGTCAAAGGTCTTCTAAAATTATATATAAAAATTCACCACGCAGTCGATGAACAAAAGTTCGTACAAATTTCTGATCTAAGGGAAAAAGTTAATAAGATGGGCATGGATTCAGTTGAAGGTTTTGAAAAAGCATACAACCAAGCATATTCAAACCTAGGATCTCGTGAGGCTGCTCTAGAAGAGACGCTAGCGCAATTCACAACTGAAACAGAACTTGAAAGAGCAGGTAGGGAGTTGTTTAGAAAACTCGAAAAAGGCGACCCAAAAGCAAGACATAAATGGACAGAAATTCTTCAATTAAGTGTCAAAGAGTTTGAAGAGGTATATAAGATTCTGGGAGTAGATTTCGACTATGCACTTGGCGAGAGTTTTTATAACGAAATGCTTCCGTACGTAATGGAAGAGGTAAAAAAGCAGCCTTATGTTTATACAACTGAGGATGGAGCGATAATTGCCGATCTTGATGATGTGAAATTGGGAAAGATGGTAATTCAAACTAGGGATGGAAGGAGTTTATACGTTACAAGGGACTTGGCAACTGCAATCTTCCGTGAAGAGTTTTTTGAAGCCGATAAGGTTAAATATGTGGTGGGTTCTGAACAAATTCACTATTTCAGACAATGGTTTGAAATTCTAAAAAGAATGGGTTATAAAATTTCCACCGAGTGCCAGCATATCTACTTTGGTGCTGTTACATTGCCCGAAGGAAAAATGTCAAGCCGGGAAGGCCGAGTAATATTTTTACGTGATGTTCTGGAAGAATCGATCTTAAGAGCAGAACAGATTATTCAAAAAAAGAATCCTAATCTTTTTGGTGATGCAAACAAAAGACTAGAAGTTGCCAAACAAATAGGAATTGGGGCCGTGATATGGAATGATATAAGCAAAGATGCAAAAAGAACAATAACCTTTAACTGGAATGACATGCTTTCGCTTGAAGGATATTCTGCTCCATATGTTCAGTATGCACATGCGCGGGCCGCAAACATACTCAAGAGATCCCAGGAAGATGGTAATTACAAAAATGATTTAGAAAACAATCTTGTCATCGAGACCCAAGTTGAAGAAGACTTAATTAGTCTACTTTCCGACTTCCCGGAAATTGTAAAAAGAGCCTCAGAAGCAAATACGCCCTCTACTATAGCAGTATATGTCTATGAGTTAGCTCAACTATTTAATAAATTTTATGTTGAATGCTCAGTTCTAAAAGAAGTCGGCAACATAAGGTATTCAAGACTAAGACTTGTTACATCCACAAAGCAAGTTATAAAGAACTCCTTATATTTGCTCGGAATTGAATCTCCGGAAGAGATGTAAAATATTTTTCGATAATTTTTGGTGAACCCTCTAAAATAATTTTTCCTGATTTAAAAAGTCTTCTTACGTGACGATTTTCGGATTGAGTGAGTTCTTTTACATTATTTACAACAAAAAGATTATCGAGAGGCTCTCTTAAAATATCAGCAATCCCGGTTTGGGCACCATAATTTATATAAATAAATCCGCCAATAGGGTGTATAGATTTATACCATTCCAATAGAGACTCTGTTGGAAAATCATCTTCTATGCTTTTCCTTATTGGTATTATGTCTATATCACTAAAAAACGGGTGCCATAGATTACTAGCTGGATTTATTAAGGAGCCCCCAAGAACAACACAATCTAACGGAAATAACCTATATAGCTCTTGAGAATAAGTCTTAGCTATTTCAAAATGCTCAACTTCACTATTTTTATGCAGATTGTCTGTATATCCAGATATAAGATGTGTTATCAACTTTATTAATGGTAAGGAAACCATTTGATAATCATTAGCATCGATTTCAATATGATTTCTAGCTTTTGAGGTTATAAAATCCAGTATTTTCGTTATTTTAGTTAAATTGATATAATCTCTTTTCCCAAGAATACTAAGAATTTCACTTTTTATATCGCCCAGATCTTGATCTGAACTGGTATAAAGCGCTGTTGATAATGAAATAAATCGATCGGTTAAATAATCGGGTTCACGAGTAGGAACTAAATCAAAATCATCACTATAAAGGGTGAATGTTTTAGAAAAAATAGGCAACTGACTAGGATTAATTTCCAATAAGCCCATATTTATATTTTTCATTAATAAAAAATAAGATTTGCCCAGATGTCAAACTCATTAAAACTATTTCTTCTGGGGTAGAAGGAATAAAGAAGTTTGGTTGGATCTTTTGAATCAACCATGATTGAGCAAGATAGTTAGCAATATGAAAAGCGGACTGATGAACAACTTGATTTTTTGCCTCACTCTGAATCTGGTTGTATTTTATATATCTCTGTCTTTTGGCAACTTCTATAATCATATTTTCTCGAACTTTTTTTTCTATACTGCCGATACTGACCAAACGCTCTTTTGGGTATTTAAAACACTCCAGGCATAAAAGTTTGTATTCATCCAACGATTTTTCAAAATCTGTATATAAATCTGTTTTATTCAAAAAATCACTCAGCGTTAAAATTTCATATTTTATGTTCTTTAAATTGTTTTCTTCTAACAGCGATTTTATCAATATATTTTCAGTGAACATCTTCGCAAAAATAGCCGATAAATCAAAATCATAATCAGGTGGTAAAATCCAGTTTCTTTTGACGTCTAGGTCGTCAAAAATTACAACTGCTTTGGCTATTCCATCATCAAGTAATTCCCTTTCTAACTTTTTTATTGATAAGATTGGATGTCCATGACTTATTCCATTCAATCCACAACTAACTAGAGAGTCCACGGGTAAAAAGTATCCACTTCTCTGAATGCTCGGCATGCACATCAAGCTTAAAAACCATTTACTTTCTGATCTTTCCATAACTTGAATGCAATTATACCTTATAATCTTCTTATTTTTACAACAACCACAAAATAATTGGTTCTAAGAATTGACTCTCCAGAATAAATTTAACTTATTTCCCTCTTCCATGAAATGTTTCATGAATATCGCGCAGTTGTTTATTGGTAACGTGTGTATAGATCTGGGTTGTTGAAACATTCTTATGTCCTAGCATTTCTTGAACACTTCTTAAGTCTGCGCCAGCCATTAATAAATCTGTTGCGAAGGAATTGTGACTTACAATACCATCTGTTATTAAATTTTGAGTGGGGGAGACTGTAAAATCAAAAACCGTATATCTTGGCGAACCAAGTCTTTTTTTCTTTTTAATTTTCAGCCATTTAATATTTCCTGCCTTATATAAACTTTTAAGAATCTCTAACTTTCTACCTTTATATTTAAACTTGCCTATTTGCCTAATAAATTTTGAAACTGTTGATTTTAAAGGCACGATTTTCTCAAAGTAACGATTGGGTTTAATATGTTCATTTTGTGTTAAAGCATACCTGAAACCGATTTTCCCGTCTTTTTCTAAATCATCAAAAATAGCTTCTAAAATTTCCTGAACTGGTAATTTTTCTTCTTCCCAAACAGAATCATCTTTTATCGTTTTTCCTTTTAGAGTAGGTATCAGTTTAATAAACCTCTTTTGATCATTTTTACCAATAACTTGCAGTGTATAAAACAAGTGTCTAAATTCCTTGCCTTGCGGAAGAGTCACGGTTCTATCACGGGCCAGAAGATGGGCATCAATCCCAAGCCTTAAAAGAAGCATTTGGATATCTTTCAAAAAATCTTTGGAAGCTGAAAACATTCTCGGCGCCCCATTCGAATTTCCTTCAGCATCATAAACACCCGCTATGAAGTTTATTATTTCCTCTTTAGTCGAGTTTAAAATTTGCAATGGAACTCTTCTTTCATTTGAATGACCAACACAACCAATTTCCTGTAAAAAGTCTACAAAAGTATTATTATAGATATTTATCCTGAACGAGTTGGTTTTTGGGTTTTTTTCTATCCTTGAGTCGATCTTTAAACTATCTGTAACTATTTTTTTGTAAAATTCCAAATTCTTTTTATCCTTGTCATGGATAATCACTCCTCTTCTTTCCTTACTTATAACTCCATCTCCTAAAATATAGCCAATAAGTCTCGACAACCTAGGATCTATAAATTCTTTACCAACAATATTAACTTTGGCAATTCCCATTATATAGTCGCCAATTTTTATATCCTTAACCTTAACTTCTTCTATTCCATCTTGCCCAATAGTAAAAAGTCTATGATTGTTCGAACAAACCAACTCATACCCGTCTGCCCAAATAGAATAAAGGCTAGCTATATGGCTTTCCTTGCCAACCACTGTTGCAGGCAAAGTTTCTCCTCTTTCGAAATCGACCCCTAGAATATTTTTAGTTTGGGAATAATAAAGGTTTCTAGCTGTAACAATTTCGTTGTCTGCAAAAATTCTTGTATCAGGATGTAGGCAGTGTCTTAGTACATGGGGCGTAACATCCATTGACAGCTTAATTCTAATCCCGTGTTTATGAATCATTCTTTGAATTGATCGGGGAGTAAGTCTCATTTTTTCATCAGGAAGTGTTGGGTCCATTTTCCCTTTATGTCTAATAAATAGCGGCTTGTAATGATCTTGTCTTGCACCAATATATTTTTGCAAAAAGTCAGCAGCACGGCTTGATAGAAAAACTACTCTTGCTTTGCCACCTTTCCCGACAACTCCAAATTCTCTGGTATCAAAATTTACTTTATCCCGATCAAGCTTAGTAAGCTCTGATATACGAAGTCCCGTTGAAAACAGTACTTCAAGAATTGCTTTGTCTCTTTTGCCGTCAATTGTACTGGCACTTGGCGCGTTAAGAAGCCTGTCAACTTGCTCACCAGAAAGAAATTTCACCTGTCTCTCGGGATTCTTAGGAAGATCGATTTTGTCAGGTGCCATAACTTTATAATCATTGCGAATAAGCCATTTAAGAAAACTCCTTAGGGCAATTACATGATAGCCCTGAGTTTTTCGGCTCAATACTTCGCCTTTTTCTCCTGGAAGTCCTGAAAGATAGAGTCTGTATTTTCTTATTACTTCTTGGTTAATATCAGAAAGCCCCGAGCCAAGATTTTCTTTTTTTAAAAAATCTACAAATCTTTTTAAATAATGTTTGTAATTTCTAATCGTTAGGGGAGAGGAGCCTCTTTCAACTGAGAGATAATCAAGAAATTCAGAAGACTTAATTGAAATTTCAGTGCTACTCACGGAAGACTCATTGGGCATAGAAATAGTTTACACTGAGCGTAGTCGAAGTGTCAATATTGTGCGACACTATCAAATATTTACCACTTGGCTATGAGCACCTTTTCTTCCTTGAAAATAAGCCAGAATTCTTCCTAAATCTTGAGGCTTTTTTAGACCTGTGTCCATATTTTCAAAAACTGTAATATACTCACTGTATTTAGGATCCAAAACATTAGACAGTACTCGAAGCTGTGCGTAAGGAACTAGAATAAGATGGCTACTAGGCACTCTGCCGCACTCAAATAAAGCATCTATAACATCAACATAGGCTTCTGCCAATTCCGGCTTGTCGTCAATAAAAATAGCCTTATCTCGCTCTGCATTTCCTATCTTTAATAGGTATTCATTGACAGATTCATCGTTAGAATCCCTTAAAACCATTTCCGTGATCTCTGGGAAAACACCTTTAATGGACTCTTTAGTAACTCTAAGCAATTTTGGATCCCTTGAGGAATGAACCTTTTGAGTCTTACCGTTATCAAGATTCCATTCAACAAATTCGCGTGATCCTAAAGTGGCCGGTAATAATTTATACAGCGATTCGTCAATCCAAAAACCAGATTTATATAATTCGTTTACTTCATCAACTAATCCGTACATCAGCGCCAATCTTTTTATTTGATCAAAAACTACAACTTCCCATGCTTCACCAAATTTTATTTTTTCTCTATTTTCTTCAGGTAATTTAAAACTTGCTAAAGCAAGTGCTCTCGGATAAATCTCTAATAGAGTACCGTCAATGTCGTACCAAATAACTTCGTGATTTTTGTAGATCTGGGGACCCCTTTCACAACTTGCAAGTAGTTCTGCCATTGACGGGATTATAGCATTTAGAACCATAAAAACAACCTCGTGTAGTGCGTTTTAAGGCCTCTAAAACATAAAAGACATATAAGTATATAGGTCAGGGATAAAGATAAATTAAATAACAAAAATATAAAAATTCAAAAAAAATGATACATATCCCATAATGGGGGAGTAGTATTCGGAGTAACTTCGGCTGAAGAAAAACATAGACAGTCCTGGCAAAGAGAATAAGATAAGAAATTTAATAATTAAATAATGTCAACAAGCCATGAGTTCGTTGAATAAAGGCCAAAACAAGCCCCACCCCACATCCAGTTTGGCTTAGTCGCAAAAGTATTATTGTACGACACTATACAGTCAAGCTTCCCTGCCCTTAGGGAGTATATACAATACCTCTTAGAGACAAAATAGAGTTTGATTAACCATTAAACTAGCTTAAAAGTATAAAGGCTAGACCACTGCTCCGAGAGTGTACAATCGTGCCTAATAACTATATCACTCTATATCACGGCTGTATTCGGGTTTGTTTCCTGAAGCCCTTAGTCGCAATTTGTGAAAACTTCCTATAATATTCATGAAAAGCAATCCCGACTTGAGATTGATATTTCTTATTATGGGCCACTTTCTCCCCCCTCTCCCCTAACCCCAGTGTGTAGCAAAAAACATTGTGATAAAAACTACAATTCCAATTGTTAAATACTCCCGGATGGTAGCCTTAAATAATCTTCCTTCTAGGTTGGCTTGGCCAAGGCCCAAAAGCATATAGACGCCTATTGTCAGAAAAAGCGAGCCTACGACGACCGTAACTGGCCAGAAATAAAGAAGAAGAGCAATCTCACCAATACCAAGGCTAAAGAAAGCTGCGTTTACTAGTATGTGTCTGTCTAGGTACTTCTCAAGACTACTGGTCCAGAGGCCCTGTAAGAAGAGTGGGAACGATCCAATAACAGAAAGCGGTACTGTTATCCAAATCGGAGATCTGAGTGATAAAATTGCGTCGAAAACAAGGAAAAATGTAAGTAGCGTGAGTACAAAACCAACTCCTTTAGCAGCCCTGGCTAGAGCTATGGTTCGTATAGCTGAGATGGTATAAATATTGGCAGTTAAGCAAAGAGCATATACCCCTACTCCGTATAAAACGACTATTGGAATTCTGGCAAATATTGTAGTCGGCAATAAAAACCAGAAGAGTCCAACTCCTAAAGTAAATATTGGAGCCAAGACCAAGGTTAAAAGAGTAGCATCAATCCCCAACCCTTCATAAAGCGACCAAGCAAAAAGTAGAATTGTTAAAATTGATAAGCCCCCTATCACCCAAAATCTGTAGTAATTATCTATAAAATTAATACCCAAGAATCCCAAGGAAAGGGCTAGAGAAGTGATGACAAATTTTCTTCGTTTAGACAGCATTTGTGTATACTTTCTGAATATCTTCGTTGTCATCAAGAGCTTCTATGAAATTTGAAATTTTCTCTCTTTGAGCTGCGTCCGTTATTTCCATTGTGGTCTTCGGTTTTTGCACGAGCTCTGCAGAAATAACACTAAACCCTGCATCTTCAAATTTTTTCTTTTCTTCGAATAGTTTGGTTGGCGCCACATAAATTTCAATGCCGTCGGGGGCATCAACTACATCCTCTGCTCCAAGGTCGATTAACAAGAGCATATCCTCATCTTTATTATTTTTAGGAGCAACAAAAATGAGCCCTTTTGGCTCAAAGTTAAATGATACAGATCCGACACCACCCATATTTCCCCCATTCTTTTCAAAAACATTTTTCATTTCTTGCGCGGTTCTGTTTCTATTGTCGGTTGATACTTCGGCCATAACCTGTATTCCCCCTGGACCAAAGCCCTCATACATTATTTGCTCACTATCCCCAACCGCAGCAGCATTTTCGATTGCACGCTCTATATTTGCCTTGGGCATATTGGCTGCCCTAGCTGCTTCGACTGCTATTCTTAACTTGAAGTTAGAGTCAGGGTCTCCTCCCCCGCCTTCCTTAACAGCAATTGATATTGCTCTACCCATCTTGCTAAAAACTTTGCCTTTAGCCGCATCGTTAGCTTCCTTTTGCCTCTTAATTGTTGAAAAATGGCTGTGCCCAGACATGTTTGCTTATTATACATCTTGACAAGGCCCATGAGAAATCTATACTCAAGTAGACAAATTACTGCCAATGGACGAACTTGCCCGAGACGCCATCACTCACGCACTTTCAGGAAACTGGGAGAAAGCAGTTGAAGTTAACCGACTTATTCTAGAAGACGATAGCCAGGATGTTGATGCCCTAAATAGACTTGCAAAAGCTTATTCTGAGCTCGGAAACACAAAAAAATCAAAAGAAACTTTAAACAAAGTTCTTAAAATCGACCCCTTAAACCCAATCGCTCAAAAAGCCGTCGCTAAAGGCTTCGTAAGCAGTATGTCAAATGTAGATCCCGGTACATTCCTCGAGGAGCCCGGAAAAACTAGACTCGTGGAGCTGCTAAATTTGGGTGACAAAAAGGTTACATCTAAGCTTAATGTTGGAAACGCCCTGAAAATGGTTTGCCACCAACACAGGGTTTCAGTTGTGACCACCGAGGGGAAATATGTAGGGATTTTTCCTGACGACTTTGCAGCTAGGACTAGAGATCTTATTAAAGGGGGCAATGTCTACGACTGTATAGTTAAAACTGCTGACCCGGACAAAATTGCAGTCTTTGTAAAAGAAACAGGTAAAGGAGAAAAAATGAAGGGTGTAATTTCCTTCCCAATGGAAAAGGCTACTAATAGCGACGAGCAAAACCAGTACCTATCTGAATAATTAGATCAAAGTTCCCCTGCTCTTTTGATTTCTCATATGTTTTACAAGAAAAAATTTTTGACAATCTATTTCTTGTTATGCTTCTTTTACCAAAAATAGAACAGTCAGAGTCGTCTTTCTCCCCTACTTCCAGCGAAAATATTTTTGCGCCCATTACCTCCACAATCTCGCCCAACTTAGAAGCTATCCCCTTACTGCCAGTTCTATTCTCGATCTCAATTCTAAGCCCCTCCCTGGAAATATCCGGGTCTGCAAAAACGGTCGAAATCTCAAACGGCAAGGTCTCCAGGGCACGGACATAACCCAGCTTCCCGTCTGAAAGCCTTGATTTCTTTAAATATCCCGCGCTAACAGCCTCAATTGTGGTTTGGGACCCAGGCCTCGCCACTAATGAAAAAATAGAAATAGAAATTCTATCTGACAAAGAAAGGTTTGTCCTAATAGGCTCCAACCAGGAGGTTAAAGGGGCGTCACCGCTAGTCCAAGCCTCAGCTGGCATTTTAAGATATCTAGTTATAGTCTCAGAAAGAAGGACCCCGCCCAGTTTTTCGTTCTCCCCAAGCTGGTAAAGTGCTCCAATCCTCCACTTACCAAGACTCCTTGAAACTTCCACCTCAGTATCTTTGGGAATGATAATTGTAGAAATAACCATCAGCTTTGGATCAAAATTGGAGACTGCAATGTCGCCAGTTGTAGTTGTATAGGCAAGACCCAAACGCTCTCCCCTGCCCCAAAATGAAGTTTTAAAAAAGAAGGCAAACAACAGGCCAACTAAGACTAAAAAAATAGTCAGTAGCAAAATTAAAGACTTGCCAAACTTGAATCTAGATTTACTTAGTTTTCTTTTAGCAAGCCTACCAGATCTTTTAGTGCGGGCAGGCACATATTCATACTAAGCTATCCGTGAAAACATGTAAAGAGGTTAGTCTTTAGCCGGCTCTCTGATAATTGATCGGGCTAAATTTTTAAAAGCTATTTTGCCGAGCCAATTACCATTCCGTGCATGCCTACTGGCTAAATCATGAAATTTTGACCCCAAGTACATCCAATTATCACAATTAAGAGCCTTATCCAAGGCCCGACTCCAACTTTCCTTTTTCTGTTTATTTCTTAAAATCGCTGCAACTGCATATAAAACAGCGTCACATTGACCGTCTGTATAGGATTGAATGCCAGGGGCGTACTTTCTTACTATTAACATCTGTGTTTCACCTAGATCAGGCTTATTCGCAAGACGCTCATACTCTATCTTCATATTTGAAGAATAATATCCTATATCTTTTGGAGTTTGTCAATGACGTTAGCAAGATCAGTGGCAAGATCAGAACTAAAAGAAACTATTTTTCCTGTATCTGGATGAAAAAACGAAATCCCACCAGCATGCAAAAAAAGCCTTGGACACCACTTTCTGTCTTTTCTTGCAGTTTTTCTTCCCGCATAAAATTCATCAGATACGATTGGATGTCCAATATGTTTTAGGTGAATTCTGATCTGGTGGGTTCTGCCCGTTTCAGGCTTAAGCTCAAGCAAAGTAAACTTGTCATCTTTATTACTGTAATAACTAACCACTTTATAGCTAGTTATGGCCTCGCGGCCTCCTGGAAGGACTCCAAATCGATCTCTTCTCCAAGGCAGCCTACCAACTGTCTCCTTTATTACCCCCTCCTTGTTCCCCACCTCACCATGAACTAAGGCTGTATATGCTTTCTTAACTTTTCTTTCTTTGAACTGCAACTGAAGGTTTTCAAAAGCTTCTTTTGTTTTTGCAACCAATAGAATTCCGCTTGTCTCTTTGTCAATTCTATGGACTATCCCGCTTCTCGGGAGGGGGAGCTTGAGCCAGCCCTCTACAGTTGGTTGATCTTTTGTGGTTGAGGCAGTATTTGTTATCCAACCGGCTGGCTTGTCTAAAACCATAATTGATGCGTCCTCGTAAATTATTTTTGGAGAGATCACTACTTTTCTTTCTTTTTCTCGCAATTAACACACAAAGTTGCCTCGGGGAAAACGACCAACCTATCCGTGTCAATCATTTTTCCACAGTTTTCGCAAATTCCATACTTACCTATCCTAATACGAGTCAGGGCTTTTCTTGTCTGGATTATTTTTCTATCTATCTGCTCTCTTAGGGCTGAAGTTCTTGCATGGCCAAATTGCTCCTCTGCCTCAGTATCAGGGGCTGCGTTATCTCCTGTCCTTGCCTCATTTGTAAATGGATCTTCCTCGGTAAGTTTCTTTTTGTTTCCTTCAAGTTTTTTTAGCTGCTCGGATAGAAATCTGCCAATGGGAATTACTAAGCTGGCTGGAAATTTTAATGACTCTTTTACTTTTTTTTTCATTGCTCTCCTAGATTATACAACAACAGGAAGAGTATAAATGAAACACTTCCTGAAATCAAAGAGTCAATCCTGCCTATAAAGGAAAATACAAAAGGAAAAACAAGGCCAACTATCGTGCGTAGTAGAAAAAAAAGCCCCAAAGTAGAAAGCCCCGAAAATCCGACTTTGCCGCTTTTGTACCAAGTAAACTTTCTATAACGTCCTTCCAGAAAAAAGAAAATACTGATAAGGCCTATTAGAATAATTGATCCAATTAGCGAAAAAATACTTTGATTTTTAAGAGCCTCATATACAAAAAAAGGAAGAAGCAGAAAAAGCATGCCTAATCCCATTGCCTCAAGAGTTTCAAATATTTTCAGTTTAAATCTTAAAACACTGACTACAAATCCAGCAATTGCCCCTACCACCCCGCCCCAAAACCATAAACCAGCGTCCTGGAAGAACAAGGAATCGTGAAGAAAATTTTTGAGAAACAGATCGAAAGCCAAGGAAAAGACGCCAACACCAGTCAAAATGTAAAAACCAGATGTAAAAATCTCAACTCCAGCATAATCTTCTTTAAGCCTTTTCCAGTAAGTAAACAAAAAAACAAAAGATCCAAGAAGAAAAATAAGAAACAGCCAGATATTTGACATATTACTCTCTCAAATTATATCATTGATCTTACTGTGTTAGAAACGCCACACGTTGCAATAGGAGCCGCCATCGCTGTAAACGTTGGAAATCCATATCTAGCCGTTCCACTGGCACTTCTTTCCCACTTTGTTCTTGATAGAATCCCTCACTGGAACCCACACTTCTATACAGAAATGAAAAAATATGGCAAACCATCCAAAAAAAGCACAACCTTAGCAATTGTTGACAGTTTTGCAGCCCTGGGGTTAGGACTCGCCGTATCTTCAAATGCCCTACCCGACACTGGAAAAGCGGCACTTATAATCCTTTGTTGTCTGATGGCAGTACTTCCCGACCAAATAAAAACGCCGTTCTTTTTCTTAAAAGAAACCAGAAAAGGACTACTTAAAAAGTGGGTAGTATTCGAAAGAAGTATGCAGGTAGATGCTCCTTTCTGGCCTGGAATTTTGACTCAAGTTGCTGTACTTGCAGCTTCTCTTTGGTGGATTTTTGCTTAAGCTTCCTCTTGTGCCCGCTCGATATATTCCCCGGACCTTGTATCAACTCTAATCTTCTCCCCCTCTTTAATAAATAGCGGGACTTTAATCGAAAGTCCGTTTTCAAGCTTTGCAGGCTTATATAAGTTGCTTACAGAGTTCCCTTTTACTCCAGGGTCGCATTCTGTAACAGTCAGGACAACTTTAGGAGCAATATCAATTGATAAAGGTTTATCTTCCCAAAACAAAATATCAGCACTTTCCCCTTCTTTTATATATAAAAGTTCGTTTTCTACAATAGCAATTGGAATCTCTACCTGCTCAAAGCTTTGAGGATCCATAAATGAGGCACTAACTCCGTCGTTATAAAGATACTGCAGTCTCCTTTTTGTGGTCGATGCATTATCCACTTTAACGTTTGATGAATAGGAAATATTCTCAACAGACCCGGTCTCTAAATTCCTAACTTCAAGCTTAACAGTAGCCCCTCCCCTACCCATTTTTATAAGGGCGTATTTTATTACTTTATATGGTTTGTCATTCCTTAAAAAGGTTACGCCATTTTTGAGGTCGGTTGATGCAATCATATGATTTAGAAGCTATTTTAGCCCAAATTTTGGTATAATACTAGTTAGTTATTAGCCGAGGTGGTGGAACGGTAGACACGTAGCTCTCAAAAAGCTATGAGCATAAAAGCTCGTGAGAGTTCAAATCTCTCCCCCGGCACAACCCAGAACCTTGTTGTCCACTCACTTCGCAAGCTTCGTTTCACGGCCATAAAATTTGATCCTGTCTCCCTTGAAGAATAATTTAATCGAAGAAAGCGGTCCATTCCTATGCTTGGCTATATCCATTACAATGTTCTCCTGGCTTTCTTCTTCTTCTTTCCATAAAAACATTACGACATCAGCGTCCTGCTCTATTGATCCTGACTCGCGAAGGTCAGCTAGCTGAGGTCTTCTGGTCCCTCTCTGTTCAACCGCACGCGAGAGTTGAGATAGTGCAAGTACTGGAACCTTAAGTTCACGAGCTAGATTCTTAAGACCCATCGAAACTTCTGAAATTTCTTGAACTCTATTTTCAAGGTTTCTGCTCCTTGCAAGCTGCAGATAGTCAACAATGATAAGCTCTAGTCCATGTTCAACCTGCAGTCTTCTTGCTTTAGTTCTCATTTCAAGAATTGAAAGAGCCGGAGTGTCGTCAATATAAAGTGGTGCCTCGGCTAACTCCCCCATGGCGTTTGAGAGTTTAGTAAAATCATCTTCAGAAAGCTTTCCAGTTTTTAACTTCCATGCGTCAATGTCGGCTTGGGCCACAAGAAGTCTATCAACAAGCTCTTCCTTGCTCATCTCAAGGGAAAAGTATCCAACCGGAATCTTATCAACAACAGCAGCATTCTGGGCTACACCAAGTGCTAAGGCAGACTTCCCACCCCCCGGGCGCGCGGCCAAAATGATCAAGTTGCTTTTCTGGAAACCAGCTAGAGTATTATCTAAGTCTTTAAATCCAGTTGAAATTCCCCTTAAGCCACTGCCCAGCTTATGGAGCTCGTCGAGTCTATCAAATGAATCTGCAAGGGCAGATTTTACTGGAGTAAAGCTTTGGGTTAAGTGTTTCTGAGAAAGGGCAAAAATTTCTCCTTCTGCTTTGTCTAAAAGCTCATCGGAGGTCACAGCATCGTCAAAAGCCATATCGACAATTCTTGTAGCCGAACCCATTAAACTTCTTTTTGTCGCTAGATTTTTAACAATCCTACCGTAGTGCTCGACGTGAGCGGCAGTCGGAACTTTATTTACAAGGTCAGCAAGGTAGCTGGCTCCACCAACCTTCTTGAGCATTTTATTTTTCTTTAGGCGTTCAGAGACTGTTAAAACATCAACTGGAGACCTGCCTTCATAAAGCTCGAGGACGGCTGTATAGATCTCTGCATGGCGATCGTCGTAAAAATGCCCTGCTTCCAAAAAATCAGCCACCGAGGTAATCGCATCTTTATCCAATAAAAGTGCACCTAGAACTGAAAATTCAGCCTCTACCGAATGTGGCGGTATTCTGACTTGTTGATTTGCCATTACTTTCTATCTAGAACGTATACTACCTGATCCTCGGAAGAAATTTCACCTGCCTTAATGGAGAGCTTTGGCAGGCGTTCAGTTTTTAGTCCGACTTCTGATAGAAATGCATCGACTTTAGCAAGATCAGCAAACGATTCTTTATTCATAGACTCATCCCAAAAGTGCATAGGAATAATTACGTTTGGTTCAATTTCAGTAACAACTTCTGAAGCAAGCTTGGCATCAATTGTATATACTCCGCCAACCGGGACAAAAAGGATATCGACATTGCCAATTTCTTCAAGTGTCCCTTCGTCAAGCTTGTGGCCCAAGTCCCCCAAATGGCAAAGCCTAAGTCCGTCCATTTCTATGACAAAAATTGTATTTTTACCTCTCGCTGCTCCTTTTTCAGCATCGTGATACGAAGGAATTCCAATAAAAGATGTTCCGCCAATTTCATACTCGCCGGGAGTGTCAAGAACTTTTCTCACTCCTTCGACCTGAGCCGCCTTATTGTGATCATCATGCTGGTGCGAAATAATTACTATATCAGCCTCAGTTTTGGGAAATTTGACTCCTACCATTGTAGGATCAAAAGGATCAGTCACGACCGACGTGTTTTTGCCTTTAATCTTAAAGCTCGAGTGCCCCAGGTAAGTTATATCCATATATCAAAGCTTTTACAAATTATCACTAAAAACTTGATAACTCAAGTGGGTTTCTGTATATTATGTCAGCACATGAGAAAAGAGGTCATTTTTGCAATCCTTGCAGGCGCCGCGTTGGGCCTCATTATTGCCTTTGGAATCTGGAGAGCCAATACTGCCATTAGACCGCTTTTAACCCCATCGCCAGTTGCAAGCGTCGAGCCAGTCTCAACAGTTGATCTATCAATTGCAAAGCCCGACAACCAAGCCGTAATTACAACTTCGACTGTCACAGTTGAAGGCATTACCCTACCAGATTCATTTGTTGCCGTATCCGGGGAATCCAAAGACTACGTAATTAAGTCTGATAGCAAAGGATCATTTAGTTTAAAAGTGGATCTAATTGGCGGTCTTAACGAAGTAAAAGTTTTTACTTTTGACAAAGATGGATCTTCAAAACAAAAGAAACTACTTTTGGTATATTCTTCTGAATTTGCAAAATATTCAAAAGAGGCAACGCCTTCCGCAACAACAAAAACAGAAACCGCAACTGACTCTGTGAGAGCAAAAGTTGACGCAAAAATAGAAGAGGCAAAATCCTCCCCTACTTCATATATTGGAGCCATAACAGACATTACAGATACAAACATACAATTAAAATCATTTTCAGGCGACATTGAGCAAATCTCATTTGACAAAGACTCAACAGATTTTATTAAAACAACGAACGACACAGTAAAAACAATTAGCGCTAAAGACTTAGCAATCGGAGACTTTATAATTGCCATGGGAACACGCGATGGCAATAAAATTCTTACAGGCAAGAGAATACTAGTGACAGACTCTTACAAAGAATCAACTAGAACTGCGATTTTTGCGACTATTTCAAAAATTGAGAAGAAAGTTGTTACAGTAAAAGATAAAGATGGCAAAGAAACGGCCCTAACTTTTGGTACAGATTGGGAAGGACCTGAACTCAAAGAATTAAAAGTAGAGGACAAAATTATTGTAATTGGTGAGCTTAAAGACACAGGCCTCACAGTCTCCCTAGTTAAGAAAATTTGACAACTTAGAAGTCAGAAGTTATAATACTTCCAGTTTAGTAAAGCGTTAACCGAAGTCACGATTCGGGAGCAGCGAGCCAAATACTCGACGGAGGGCGTAGCGCCGTATAAAAATTACAATCTAGTGTCGCAATTCGCGGAGCTGGAACCAAGAAGCCATTTAGCTCATAACTGAATGGAACAGAGATGGGACCGCGAGGGTCCTTTTTTATTGCGAAGCAACAAGCTTTGCTTATTGGACAACCCTCGTTCTCTGATACTTACATGTAATGTGTAGGCGTCATAGAACGGGGGTTATTTTTGTATATGGTGGGTGTAGCTTAGTTGGTTAAAGCATCTGCTTGTGGAGCAGAAGATCGGGGGTTCAACTCCCCTCACCCACCCAGAGAGAGATTCGAAAAATGAAAAATAAAAATATGGAAATAATGAAAAATCAGGAAACTGGTGACATTGAAGCTTTATTTGGGCGATTGCTAGATCGTCAAATGTTCCCGTGGGAAAATAAGCAAAGAGCAATCGGTGAAGCAATAATCACTAGATCAAAATTACAGGCGAAAGAAACTCTTGCACAATTAAATCAAGGGGTAGGCTTAAGAGCAAGTGAAGTTATAGAAAGGATAGAAGGAAGGGCCGAGAGCTGGAATTATGGCGAATTCTTGGACCATTTAAGGCTCTTGGAGATACCTCACTTGAGGATTTTTTGAAATTAATCTCCCAGAGCCAAAACCAAATAAACCAATCGGATATCGATGGCAGAAAGTGGATAGTAGATAATCTTTCTTTTGAGACAAAGAGATTGCTTCGCCAATCAGAAACATCCAACCAAGAGCTAGAGAGATTAAAAAAAGAAACTCTTGATTCCAAAATAAAGGTTCTAAAAAGAACAAACTCGAATGATAATTATGATGATGTTTTCAATCGGACCGTATGTATAACCGCTGACAAACTTGGAATAAGTTTAATTGATGCCGAAAAAATTGTAAGAGAAGAGATTAAAAAAGCTATTAAGGAAAAAGACATCGAAGAATATTTATCGATGGATTTAAAATCTCAAGAAGAAAGAAGACTTAAGACATTGCTCTCTAGAAATTTAGAAAAGGTATTAACTCTGGAAAAAGCACTAACTTTCACTTCAATTTTATTTGAAATCGATCAAATTAAAACTGACAAAGTCTGGAATACAAGTAAGTTTGAGAAAATTCTCTTCGCAGGATTAAATGGAGAAAAACTTAACTTAATAACAATGCTTTGCTCGATAAATAAATTCGATAATGAAGGTGGATATACGGCTATTGATGATCTTTTTGCATATCTCAAAGATTCAAAACTTAAACCAATTCCCCTTATCCTTAAAGAGATGCTTACGATAATACAATTTATTACTTTTTATGGAATAGATTCTTCGCTTACAATTTATGTTGCAGATACAGATTACACGGAGACTGGTCGATATGGAAATGTTACAAAAGAAAATGTTCAAAATATTCAAAAATATATACAAAATATTAAAGCATTTGCAGCCAGTTTATCAAATAAAATTTCTGTCCTCGCTTTTTCCGAAGTTATTAAAGGAAATACTTTATACAACGAAGTAAAACAAAGAATTTTCAAAAATGTCAGTTCCTTCAAAAATGTTGATTTTGAAAGAGAGTGGGGCAAGAAATTTGAAGACGCCGTTGAAAAAATTGTAGAAAGCCAACAAAAAAAGAAATTATTTCCCAAAAAAGATATTAGGCAGAAATCTTTGGAGATAACAAAAAATATATGGGCATGCAACGCTGCTGAAGGCGCATTCATTGGTACATTAGAACCAAATACAATTTTCGTTAGCACTGAAAATAGAGTTCGCGACCAAAACTATATAATCGATAGCACAGGCAGAGAAAACTTTCCTCCCGTTATTTATGTATTAAACGAAACTGAAAAGTGGTATCAAATCACTGGAAAAGGCCCAACAAAACAGGTATGATGAAAATAAATCTTATGAAAAAGGGACCTGTAACACCAAAGGGGTTTAGAGATATTACCCCAAACTTGGCCAAAAAACGTCGTGAGGTAATAAATAAGATAGCAGAAGTTTTGGAAAGCTTTGATTTTGTACCTCTGGAAACTCCAACCTTAGAATTCGCAGATACACTTCTCGGAAAATATGGAGAAGAAGAAAAACTAATTTATAAGTTTACTGATCGTGGTGGCCGAGATCTAGCCCTAAGGTACGACCTTACTGTTCCCCTTGCCCGCTTTGTTGCCAACAATCTTAATCTTTTAAACCCTACTTTTTCTCGCTTTCAAATAGGTCAAGTTTTCCGAGGAGAAAACACCCAGAAAGGGAGATTTCGTGAATTCACTCAATTTGATTTTGATACTGTAGGAAATTCTGAGGTCTCAGAAGATGCCCGCGTAATCGCTGCAGCCATAGCAGCTGCAAGAAAAATCGGACTTGAGAAGGCAATGCTTGCCGTAAATGATAGAGAAAATTTTAAAGGTTTATCAATTACAGATATTAGAGAGATTGATAAAATTTATAAGGTTGGCCGAGACAAAACAAGAAAAGAATTAGTTGATTTTGTTGAAAACTCAAAGCCAACCGAAAATTTGAAAGAACTTTTTGAAATTTTGAAAACTAAATATTCTCTAAATGAAGGTAAAGATTTCTTCTTTGACCCTACCCTTGCACGAGGACTAGACTACTATACGAGTACAATTTTGGAGCTAAAGCCTACTGGCAAACCAGAAGAGATGTCTATTGGTGGGGGTGGGAGATATGACAAGTTGATTGGCATGTTCGCTGGGCGCGATATTCCTGCAGTTGGATTTTCATTTGGACTTGACCGTCTCCTGGAAGCTCTGCCAGAATAAACGTAATGAACAAATACCGCCTGCACGCTTATTTTGAAATGTTTGGTGTTTCTGTGATTTGGGGAATTGCAGCCTCAGTTATCAAGTTTACTCTGCAGGGAATATCAACTGTCCCCTTTTTAACATATAGATTTGGTTTGGCAGCTATCTTTGGAATCTTTTTCATATTATTTAAAAGAGAGAAAATATACAAAAATTTAAAAAACTTTCTCGAGCTAGTATTGTACGGACTTCTTGTCTCATCAGTTTCTTTGGGCCTACTTTTTTGGGGACTGGAAAAAACAAATGTTGTTGAAGAGGCATTAATATCAGCGGCAACACCATTAATAACTGCAATTTTTGGGGTAATACTTTTGCGCGAGCACGTTACAAAAAGAGAGAGAATTGGTACGATAATTGCATTCTTTGGTACCCTCTTTGTAATTCTTCAGCCCTTACTAAGTAACGGCCTAAAAGAATTCCATGTTTTTGGAAATGTCCTTGTATTTGGCTACGTTATAGTGACAGCTGTAGCCTCAATTATGGCTAAGAGACTGTTAAGAAATGGTATTAGCGCCATTACCCTTACCAATTTTGGATTTATAGCAGGATTTGTTTCTATGAGTATTTTCTCTTATTTAACTGGGCAAGGCCTTTTCCCAGTATCTGAAGTTCTGAATCTTGAACTTAAATACCATCTTGGAGTTATTTATATGGCGCTTGTTAGCGGTACTCTAGGATTTTTCCTTTGGAATGCAGCACAAAAAACAATTGAAGTTGGAGAAGCTGCATTATTTTCTTACCTCCTGCCTATTTTTAGCATTCCAGTTGCAGTTATTTGGTTGGGAGAAAAAATAACACTCCCTTTTATGGTTGGTGCAGCAATAATTGCGATTGGAGTAGTTATTGCAGAGTATAAACGGCCCAAAATCCAGTCTTTGTCCCAGTAACCGTGCCCGGGATCTCTTTTCTTAGGCATTTATCCCTTGATATATCGTATATAAATTCACAATCTAGAAAAAGATGATCTTTTATGCTAAATTAGAGGGATGAAAAATAAAGGTTTTGCTCTTGTTCCTGTGTTAATAATTGTTTTGATAGTGGTAGGTTTGGTTGGAGTATATTATTTTGGAACAAAAAATAAGAACAAAAATCCTCAAATAGGAGAAAATACACCTACTCCACTAGCAACTCAAACACCATCTAATTCTCAGTCTACAGCAACTCCTAATTCTACTTCCAAAACAAGAACAGGAGTTGTTATACCATCAGATTGGAAAAAATTCACAGCAGTTGATCCGGATTTTGGTATAAAAACAACTCTTTCACTGCCATCTGGATTTTCGTTTAAGTTTACTGGTTCAGAGTTTTTAATTCAAAAAGGTTCTGATGCTTCAGAACTTTGGACATATTTAACATCTATAACTCGACTTGAAGGTCAGGAAAATGCGACAAATACATACGCAGGAGGATCAAGAAGAGAATGGTATCAGAAATATTTTACAGATATTAATGGTGTTGGAACAGGAAAGATATTAAATTTTGAGGACAAAAATGAAAATGGAATTTCATATCTTGTAGCTAATGTTCAACAGGGTAATATTACTCAAAAGCATTACCTTTATCTAAAAAATAATATTGTAAATATTTTCAAACCAAGTTCAGAAGTTGCTTACTCATCAAAAGCAATAATTCCTCAAAATGTAGCAACAGTTTTTTATTCTCTTAGTGTTGAAAAAACTAAATAACTCATTTGGAGGTGTTTTTCCACAGTACCATGAAATCCCCCAAACAAAAGAAACAATCATTTGAAAAAGAAATGAAAATGTTGAAAAAAGAGAGATCACTTAAGGAAGAAAAGAAGTCCTTTTTTAGTGTTTTGAAAATGGCTGTTAAGCAGAAATGATCTTCACATTAACTATTTGATTTAGAAGGGAGTTAAACATTGCTTCACCTCCAATTTTTCTTCTGTTGTATCTAAATGCATATTCATCAGCATATGCTTGAAGGTATTTTTTGGATACTATTCTATATACACCAGTTATTCCTCTTTTAAGATGTGACCAGACATTTTCAATGTTTTGTGTATATACATCTCCTCTAGTGTATTCCTGAGAACTATGATTAACCATCATATGGTTTAGGTATCCATATTTATGGATATTTTTGTACCCTGCCCATTCATCAGTGTGGATTCTTGCTTTGGGATCAACATGGTCTTTTATTTGTGAAAGAAGGGTCCATTTTCCAGTGTTTGGAATATGTTTTATGTAAACACTTCCCCCTCTTTGAGCCATACCCATCAAAATCTCTTTTGGTTTTTCAAAGCCATCCATCCAAACATTTTTTCTGTTTTTTCCTTTACCTCCTACATATGTTTCATCTATTTCTACATCTCCAGAAAGTAACTCAAATGGTTTACTACTTCCAGATTCAGACATTAGCATTCTAATCTGTTTAAACATCCTCCATGCTGTCTTGTAAGTAACACCAAGCATTCTCTGGAGTTGTTTAGCACTAGTTCCAGATCTTGTTTGAGTCATGAGGTATATTGCATAGAACCAATCAACTAAAGAAGTGGAAGATTTATGAAATATTGTTCCAGCTAAAGGACTAGTTTGAGTACCACAGAATTCACAAGAATATGCTTTTTTAGCTTTTATTTTGTAATGTTTTGTTATTTTTTGACATTTCCTACAACTAATTCCATCAGGGAAAACCATATTCTTTATCTCTTCAAGACAAGCTTCATCAGTGGAATATTTCTGAAGTAAAGCTCTATATGTAAACTTATCTGACATATTTAATATTAATACATTTAATACGATATGTCAAGGGATAAATGCCTTTTCTTACTCTTGACACCTGAGCACGAGATAGTTCAATGCCATGTTTCTCCCTAAGCATATATGCAATTTTCTTGTTGCTTGGGAATTTATGTCCGTCTGCACGACACATATTTATAATCTCATACACTTCAATTGCCAACTTTTCTAAAATAATTTTACTATATAAACCTTTGTTTTCATTCATAATTGCCGATTATACCTAAATCTGATAAAATAACCAAACATGAAAGCTAAAATTCATCCAACTTGGTATCCGGAGGCAAAGGTAACTTGTGCTTGTGGTAATACTTTTACCATTGGTGCAACTGTTCCTGAGCTGAGGGTTGAAGTCTGTTATAATTGTCACCCATTCTACACAGGACAAATGAAATATGTCGATACTGCAGGAAGAGTTGACGCCTTCAAAGCAAGGGTCCAAAAAACATCAGTCAAGAAAGTTTCAAAAACTGAAAAAAGAAAGCTCAAAAGAGCTAAAAAGCTGCAGGAAGAAGAAGCACGACCAGAGACACTTAGCGAGCTCAGAAGTCAATAAATGTATCCTCAAAATCAGACCTGCTACATTGAAATTCGTGGAGCTACTGGCGGAGACGAAGCCAAGCTTTGGGGAGCTGATCTTCTTCGAATGTATGGAAGATTCGCACTTAAAAAGGGTTGGAAAACTTTTAGTGTCGATGACAGTGTATTAAAAATAACCGGACCACAAGTTTTTGACCTTCTTAAAAACGAGTCAGGGGTTCATAGAGTCCAAAGAGTGCCAGTTACTGAAAGAAAAGGCAGGATTCATACTTCAACTGCAACTGTTGTAGTACTCCCCGAGACAACTGATAAGGATATAAGAATAAGTAACGAAGACCTTGAGTGGCAATTTACCAGAGCTGGTGGTCATGGTGGGCAAAACGTCAACAAAGTCTCAACTGCAGTAAGGCTTATTCACAAGCCAACTGGAATTGTAGTTCAAGCAAGGGAAGAGCGATTCCAAGAAGCAAATAGACAAATTGCACTAAGCCTTTTAAGGTCAAAGCTTTGGGAGAAGCAGGAAGAAGAGAAATTAAGAACAATAGCAGGCTACCGCTCCTCAATAGGACGAGGTATGAGAGCTGAAAAAATTAGAACCTATAACTTTCCCCAAGACAGAGTAACAGATCATAGAGTTGGAAAGTCCTGGGGCCACTTAGAATCAATTGTTGACGGAGAGTTGGATAAAGTAATAGAGCTTACAAAAGATATTACTAGTTAAAGAAATTTAATTGCTTCTAGAAGTTGTTCGTCTTGGGTTGTTTTTTCATCATCCAAGACTTTAACATCCGGCTCAAGACCCTTCCCGTGTACCCAAGTTCCGATTGGGGTCAGCCACTTGGCAATTGTTATGTGAAGACCAGCTCCATCGGGCAACTCATCTGGCTCTTGAATTGTGCCTTTGCCAAAGCTTAACTCCCCGACAAGTTTTATTTTCCTTTGGTCTCTTAGAGCACCTGCTAATATTTCAGAAGCTGATGCACTACCACCGTTTATTAAAACTACAAGATTGTAGTCCATAAGCCTTGGATCTTTAGACGTTTTAAAATCAGTCTTTTTTTCATTTCCATCCTGCTCAATTACTACAACTGAGCCTTTGGGAAGAAAGTCTCCAGCAATGTCCACAGATCCTTGTAAATAACCTCCTGGGTTATTTCTCAGGTCTAGTACAATTCCTTTACAATCTTCAGTTTTTACGTTACATTTTGCAGTTATTTCAGCTACTGCCTTTTCCCACTCTCCATTTGTGTCTTCAGCAAACTTGAGTAGCTTAACGTGGGCTGCACCATTTTCAAAAGTTGTAATAACACTTGGAACATTAATTTTTTCGCGGGTTAAATCAAAAGCTAGTGGTTTGTCTTGCCCGTCCCTTAAAATAGTAAGAGTGACTTTGCTTCCAGCAATTCCCCTAATCTCTCCAACTGCTTCAGGGAGAGAAATCCCAGCAGTCCCGTGGTCAATTTTCTTGGTCTCATCTTTAATTCCAACTATAAAATCCCCCGCTTTAATTCCAGCCTTCTCAGCGGGAGTTCCTGGAAGGGGTGCAATAACTGCAAGCTGTGTACCTTTAAAGCCAATTTGGATGCCGACACCCTCCAGGTCCCCTTTAAGGTCTTCCTGGACTACTTTATTTTGATCTGGTGGAAAGAAAGCCGTATATGGGTCTCCAATCGCTGCAACCATACCTTGTATTGCGCCGTATACCATTTTAGATGGAATAAGCTTTGACTTATCAAAGTATGAAGCAGACATTGTGTCCCAAACTTTCCAAAACATGGAAAACTCGATATCTTTGTGGTTTTGTGGAAGATCCCTAGAAATAGTTACTTTAGGGTATGAGGTTAAGCTAATACTCGCCTGCCTTAGTCCCAAGTAGTAGCCTCCGCCTGCAAGCAGCACGGCAAAGAAGGCATAGAAAAAAACTTTTCGTATGCGCGGCAAAGTTAATTTAGGCAGAGAGAGTTTTATCATGAACTAGTCCTAAAAATCGTGCTCTTTTAACAGCTGTTGCAAGACGTCTTTGATGTTTCGCACAAAGACCGCTTCTCTTCCTTCCGGCTATTCTTCCTCGGTCTGAAACATACCTTACAATGCTCTCAACATCTTTGTAGTCTGGTTCCTTTTTGTTGTCACAGAAGTAACAAGATTTGTTTGTATGACTAGAACGGGATGTCCTCGTCTGCACTTTCTTCCTTTGCATGAGTTTCTCCTTTCTTTACTTTTTTCTCTTTTGTCTCTTCTTTTTCTTCACTATGTGCTGGTGTTTCTCCAAAATCCTCAGGAACATTTACTTCTCCGCCTTCGACTTGATCGCGTCTGCTCTCAAGCACCAACATGTCAGATACCACCACTTCAACTGTAGTTCTCTCAGCACCATCCTGACCTGTCCATTTTCTTGTTTGCAAGCGTCCCTCAACATAAACTCTTCCACCCTTTTTGAGCATTTTTGCGCAAATTTCAGCCAACTGATTCCAAGCGACACATCTGTGAAATTCCGCTTCATCCTTCATCTCGCCCGACTCAGTCTTCCACTGCCTGTTGGTTGCAACTGAAAAAGTACAAACCGCAGTTCCTTGGGGCGTATAGCGAAGTTCAGGGTCGCGGGTAAGATTTCCGATTAGTAAAACTTTATTTAAACTTCTTGCCATTTAGTTTCTTATTAATAAATATCTCTCAACGTCATCTTCTAAACGAAGCTTATCATTTAAAATCTTGGCGCCAGATGAATCCAATTCTAGGGGAAAGAAAATACAAAGTCCATACTCTTTTTGACCCCAATCTTCCATCTTTCCAAGCTTTCCTTTTAGGGTTTCTACCATTTTAGAAATCTTTTCAATAACAGATTTCTTTTTAGAAGCTCCTGTTTTTTCATCAACTACAATTGTCAATTCGTACTTGTTCATGTCTGCTAGTATAACATTTGTCCTTTACAATTTCTAGAAGTTATTGATATTATAATGTTGACATGGCGAAAGTTAAACCACTAACAATTCCTAACTTAATCGGAGCGATGAAAGATGCTGGGTTTGCAACAAAAACCGATATGCCTAGTATCCTTAAAGAATACGGTGTAGCCACTAAAGATGATGTTGAAAATTCTGTTTTAGCAAGTGAACGAAGAATGAAGCTTCGACTCGGCAAAGTCAGAAACGATTTAGCTCAAAGAATTGCAAAGGTCGCAATTACTTCCCATGCAGAATATTTAAAACTCAAACTAAAAGTCGAGTCCTCTTACTCCTAGCCTTTGACAAATAGTATAGAGCTAAATAGAATTCCGAAATGGCTGGATTAGAATTGTGTTTTAACAAAGAGGCAGCAGAAGAAGAAGCAGTTGCAATAATTTACGACTTTTTCCAAATGAGATTAGCGCACCGTGAGGGAGAGGTCGCAATAAAATTAGGAATAAGATCAATAAGAACCGAAAAGGAACTTGATATTTTACAGGCCCAATGGGAACGACTTAATCGAGCCAATTCAGCAATGATAGGCAATCGCCCTAAGAACCAACCTTGAACTCGACTACATCTCCGTCTTGCATAATATAACCTCTTCCCTCACTCCTAACTTTTCCGAGCTCACGTGCCACTTTCCAACCCCCAACTTCAATAAAATCTTTATAATCAACAATATCTGCTTTTATAAAATGTTTCATAAAGTCTGTATGAATTACCCCTGCAGCATCTAGTGCACTAATTCCCTTATTTATAGTCCAAGCCCTTACTTCCTTTTCTCCTGCCGTTAAAAATGTAATTAACCCTAGAGTCTCAAAAGCCCTTTTAATAAGTCTCTCGAGTCCTGATTTATCTACTCCTAAATCGCTTAAATATTCTTTTTGTTCATCAGCCGATAGTTCGGCAAGCTCTGACTCTGTCTTTGCACAAATTGAGATTACTTGATTTTTCTCTACTCCAAGCTTTGTGGCATATTCTTCCTCTATAGCCAAAGAGCTTTTCAAATCAGATTCGTCTACGTTTAAAACAACTAGTATTGGTTTTTTAGAAAAAAGTGGGAGTGCTTCTACATCCGCATTTTTCTTTGTCTCATGCTTCTCAGTCATTTCAAGGTCAGCCAAATCTAGCTCGGTCTTAACAGTTTCAAAATCACTCTTGGGATCAACACTTCCCTCTTTAATTATGTCTGTATTTTTAAAAACTCTGACTACATGACAGATTGCATCAACTTCTCTGATATGGCTTAGGAATTTATTTCCAAGACCTTCACCTTTATGGGCTCCAGCAATTAGTCCTGCTATATCAACAAATTCTACAGTTGCAGGAACAATTGGAGAATTGTAAATTTCAGATAATTTTTCAAGCCTTTCGTCAGGAACAGGAACTACACCAACATTCGGCTCAATCGTTGCAAAAGGAAAATTTGCAACATATGCTTGCTGTTTTTTTAAAAGTGCATTAAACAAAGTACTTTTACCAACGTTAGGAAGACCAACAATACCTACTTTCAGGTTCATGTTCCAAGTATTGGCTTAACGGTATGTTTATACATGTTTCAACCATTCCTCCTTTCTTTATTGTTATTTTACTGATTAATTCCTTTAATACCAACTTTTTATCAGTAAAGTCCTGTGATTTTAGTGCTTTTTGTGCTTCTATATAAAGTTGTTCAATTTCTTCATTGGTAACACTTGTCTTTACCAAAGTCTTTTTTTCTAGTTCTTTTAATTGTTTCTTTAGTCCTATCTTTTTGTTGCCACTCTGTTTCAATAACCCTTTTAATTGTTCTATATCAATTAGTTTTTCTGCATACATTTGAGCAAATTTAGTTTCTTGTTCTTTCAGATTTTCAATTCTATCTTTTAGCGAATAAATTTCTTGCTCTAATTGTGAAGATACAGTTGAACGGGATTCTGCATACTCTTTAATTTTTGTTCGGATATAGTCAGGGTTAGCTAACACATCTCTTGTATGATTCCACCACAAGCCTTCAAGAACATAGACATTCACCCCATCACAATCGCATGTTCTTAATTCTTTTGTGCGAACCTTATCACTACTACGATAATATCTCTGGTTACCTTGCACTCCATCTCCTACCATTGGAAAGCCATGTTCGCAAAACATTTTGCCTGATAACAAATAATCAAACTTTTTATTCTTATGAGCGAATTTCTTGTTATAACTTAAAAGTTCAGTTGACTTATAAAGTGGTGATTTATCATTAAAAATTACTGGGACTTCAAAAGGAATCCATTCTTCTCTTGGTCTTTTCCTACGACTATTTTTCTTAACCTTAAAATACTTTTCATTTTTTAATCTTCTCTTACTTACAACTGCTTCTGACTTATTGAAGTAAGCAATACCAGTAAAATAAGTCTCACAACATAAAATTCTACTGACTGGCCCTTTAGTCCAATACTTACTTTTACCTTTTTTTGTTGGTATCCCTAAATCAGACAGTCTTTGGATAATTGCATGTAAAGATAAACCATCTCTTACAAACCATTTAAATATCATTTCCACCACTTCAGATTCCCTTTCGTTAATTTCCCAACAAGTAGGTGAAGTATCAGTCTTCTTAACATAAGTGTATCCATATAGTGCTTGACCACTTATCACAAGTCCTTGTCTGGCTTTATATAATTTACCTCTCCTCATTCTTTCAGCAATTTTTTTCCTTTCGTAATCATGAAACAACCCCATGACATTTCTAGCAAAAATCTGCTCATCACTTTCAGCATTAATATCATGAAGTGAAATAACTTTTACTTGTCTAGTTTGTAAATCATCTAAAAGAATTAGTAAATTCTTAAAATCTCTAGACAATCTTCCAAGGTCATAAACAAAAAGTGTTTCAAATTTTTCAGCTTGTGCAGCATCTCGCATTTGGTCTAATGCTGGTCTTGCCAAAAATTCTCCTGGCCAACCATCATCAATAAAAACATTTTCATTAGCGAGTATGTATCCTTCTTCTGCAACTTTTCGTTTTATTTCATCAAGTTGAGACTCTATTGTGGCTTCCTGCTCTTGCCTTCCAGTTGAAACTCTTGCATATAAAGCTATAATCTTTTTATCTGTCATCTGAATAACTCCTCTCTTTCTTTCTTCCATTTAGTTTATTCCTTAACATTTCGTTGTCAATTGACCTTTCTCTAATCTTTCTTAAAAGTTCATCAAATAACCTAAAATAAAAACTATTTACTTTATATAAATTTTCTTCAGTTTCAACAAAACTACATGTAAATGACAAGGCTCTTACTTTATTCATTATCATTTACCCCCTCGCTAAAAATTTCTTGTGCCTTAGAAACAATATCTTCTTTTTTGATTCCTAACCGCCCATAAACCATCTCTACTTCTGGGTCTGGGAATGAAGGCTTTGATAGCTCAGAAGTTCCATATATTATTTGTTGCTTTGCTTCTTGAGCCAACCTTTTAACAACATCTAAGTTGCCTTTCTTTAATGCCTCTTTCTGTTCTATAAATCTTTTATAAGCTCGTGTCTCTGGAACTTTTTTATAGTATTCTTCCCATATCTTTTTCCTTCTATTGAACTCGTTCCAACTAATTAAAATATCAGGAGTTTTGGGTTCTGCCTTATCCTTCTTAACTCGTTGTGCCATACGAACCCCCTTTCCCGATTTCGTTAGCCACATTCATCAAATCAAAACCTCTATCTTGCCAAAACTTATCTTTCTCTAACAAATCAATTTGTCTATTTATTTGTTCAAAGGTAACTCCAGAAGACAACATCTTATGAAGTGCATTTACTTGTTTACCAAAGTTCGGAAACTTAACCTCCCTACTCTCGGCGAAACTGGTTATAAACTCAATACAACCTTTATGTCCTTCAGAAACATTTGGACATTTTTTCTTATATGAAATCTCTACATGCTCACCTTTAGGTGATGCGTGAATATCTAAAACATTGTTTTCATTCTTGTCATTATTGTTAGTGGTTGCCTCTTGGTTCTTTGCTGGTCTAATTGATGGTTTTTCTGTTGGTTCATCTGTAGGGTAGTTATTAAAGAAAATCCCATTAGCAAGGTATTCTCCGATGGTGTATTTGTTGGTTACTTGGATGGTTCTTATGTAATCCAGTCTCAGAAACCTTTTATATAAATTTCTATATACTTGTTCTGTAATTCCTATTTTTTCAGAAGTGCTTTTTCTTCCAGTAATGAATTGACGAATATCTAAATGAATAAGTTGCCCTTCATATTCAATGTCTGCTTCTCCTCTACGAGACCTTTCAGCAAACTCATAAAGCAGCCTAAAAGCTGCAGGGTTTGAAACAATCCACTCTGGCATCTCGTGAGTTCTTGCCCCCTGCAGCCAACTTCCAGGTTTAGTCCCTACTCCTCTCTTTCTCATTTGGCTACTTGCTCTCCTCCCTTTTGGCAGGAATTAAAATATAACCCTTGCCATCACAACCATGACACTTAATACTTCCATATTTAAGAGTTCCAAAACCGTTACAAACGGGGCATCTCTGAGCAACAGATTTAGGAGCAAATACTTCTTCAGTTTGTGTTTTAACAATTGGCTTGACCTCTTTCTTATCTGTCATATCAACAGATTCTCATAAATGAAAGATTGTTAAATTTTGTCTGAAGCTAAAAACGACAAAGTGAAGCTAGAGAAATCTTGTTTTTAAGTATTCATTTCTTTTCAAACTAACACGAGCTGCGTCAGCACATTTCTTTGAACACACAAAAACATTTCTTAGTTTTGTTTTAACAACTATTGCATTGGAACGTGTTATTTTCTTTTTGCACCATTCGCAAAAATTATCATACCCCTTTTTCCTTTTTTGTTTCTTATTAATTTTATATTTAGTAAATTCTGCAGTATTCAGAATAAAATCAAAGTCAGCTTTTGTTTCTTTATTTAAACCCCAGATTGATTCCCATGTAAATTTCTTTGGCTTTCTTAACTTAGGCAATTTAGATTTTGGCAAAAAGTAAGATAGATATTTGAAACTAACATAATCAGCAAAATTAGGTAACTCACTATAAAATTGCTTGTTTAATTTTTTATCAAATTTTTTAAGAAATTGTTCTTTAATAAACTGCCAAGCTCGTGGAATATATTCCTTTTCATAAACATTTTTAACGCCCTCTGAATCCTCTGGTTTGTTTTTTGAAAATGAAAACATTATTTTATGGGCAAGTGTAGAAATACATTGGTGATAGGCG
>Ga0210377_10000671_pt1 | contig 32564 bp, 30 predicted proteins | sample PLM4_65_b1redo_FD_155480 | JGI IMG/M metagenome (GOLD analysis project Ga0210377, IMG submission 155480) | Groundwater sediment microbial communities from an aquifer in East River, Colorado, USA - PLM4_65_b1 redo | ecosystem: Environmental > Terrestrial > Soil > Riparian zone | place: USA: East... | reverse complement strand
TACTGCAATGATCCCCTGGAAAACCGAACTTACCGATAAGGAAATCGAGGGGGTAGTGGATTACATCCGCGCAACGTTCATGAAACTAGGCGACACCGGGTCACCCGTCAAGCCGAGCGCCAAGCTGCTGGCTAGCCGTGGCGGCGTGCTTTACATGCAGGCCTGCGCGATGTGTCATGGCGAATCCGGCAAGCGCGAGATATCAGGCAGAATGCAACCACCACCAACTGATTTTACCTCGCCGAAGATTGCCTCGCAGTTGACCCGCAAGCGCATGATCGCTTCGATCACCAACGGCCGGCCGGGCACCTTGATGAAGGGCTACGGTAACGAATACAGCAAGGGTGACGTTGAAGCCATCGCGGATTTTATCCGCGAGGCTTTCATGTCCAGTGCCAAACCGAAGAAATAAATCATGAAGCTGATTGCAATCATTGCTTTGATGTCCGCTTTGGCATATGCGCCTTCCGTTGTCTTTGCAGAGACGAATCCGAGATTTTCTACTCTGAATCCGGTCGCTCCTACGCCAAAGCCGGCTGCTGCGGACATGTCGTTGCCGATGCCCAAGGGGCTCAAGGGTGATCCCGACAAGGGGCGCGACTTCTACATGCAGAACTGCTACACCTGCCACGGGGTGACCGGAGCCGGAGATGGTCCGCGTGCTTACTTCATCAATCCTGTGCCGCGCGATTTTTTGCTTGAGACTTCGCGGCAGTACCTGAACCGGCCGGCCTTGTTCGAGGCCATTACCAATGGCCGCACCGGCAGTGAGATGCCGTCGTGGGGCAAGGTGCTGAACGATCAGGAAATAGCCAATGTCGCTGAATATGTGTTTCAGAACTTCATTCTTGCCGGCAAGAAGGGAACGGGAAGCAGGGGTAAATGAGAACTGTCGCCCTGCTGGTTGCAGTGACGGCAATATTGAGTGGCTGTTTCGAATCGTCTTCCCAGCTTGCCGGGGAATCCGCGCCGGCAGCCAAGCAACAGTCCGCTGTGCCCAGTGTGGTAGCGTCAACAGCGCAGATCGAACTGGGCAGACGCATCTACAATTTTCGCTGCTATTATTGCCACGGCTATTCCGGCGATGCCCGCACGCTGGCAGCCACGCTTGTGACCCCCAAACCTGTTGATTTCACCAGCATGTCGCCGGATGTCCTGGGACGGGAGCGCATGGTGCAATCCATCCGCTCCGGCAGACCGGGTACGGCCATGATGAGTTTCTCCAGCATTCTCAAGCCGAGCGAGATCGAAGCGGTTGCGGATTTCATACGACAGGAATTCATGACCGCGAAGCGCGAGAACACGCGCTACCATACCGAAGCGAACGGCTGGTTTAACCACCAGCGCTACGCTGCGGCTTTCCCTTTTACCAGTGGCGAGATTCCGCTGGACACACCCTGGGAACAGCTGACCCCACAACAGGCCGAAGGCAAGAGGCTGTTCATGTCCAGTTGCGTGAGTTGCCACGACCACGCACGGACCAACAGCCCGGAAGTAATTTGGGAAGCGCGTCCGGTGTCCTATCCCCGCAACCAGTATTCGCCCGGGGATCACACCCAGGCTGAGGCGCGCGGCAGCACGGATCCCAAGGACAAATCGACGCTTGACGCGATGACCAGCGCCAGCCCCTATCTGCTGCATGATCGGGCACCTGTGCTTGCTGGCTTGACTGCAACAGAACGCCGCGGCGAGAAGTTGTTTCAGCAGAATTGCGCTTTCTGCCATGCCGCCGACGGAACGGCTCGAAACTGGATAGGCAGCTTCATGGAACCCCACCCGCGCGACCTGACCAGTTCCAAGGCCATGTCCGGCATGACCAGATCGCGCCTGAGAACGGTGATACACGAGGGTCTGCCCGGCACTTCCATGCCGGCGTGGAAATCGGTATTGTCGGAACAGCAGGTGGATGATGTCATCGCCTATGTCGGGCGCGCCTTTCATCCTCTTGCCCCGGAGAAATAATGCTGAAAATCTACAACACGCTGGCGCGGGACAAGCAGGAATTCGTGCCTATCATGCCGGGCAAGGCCGGCATGTATGTGTGCGGCATGACGGTGTACGACTATTGCCATCTCGGCCATGCGCGCGTGCTGGTGGTTTTCGACATGGTGTACCGCTGGCTCAAGGCGAGCGGCTTTGAAGTTAATTACGTGCGCAACATCACCGATATCGACGACAAGATCATCAAGCGCGCGGCGGAGAATGGCGAATCCATCCATGCACTCACGCAGCGCTTTATAGATTTCATGCACGAGGATGCCGACGCATTGGGGGTGCTACACCCCGACCATGAACCGCGCGCCACGCAATATGTGCCGGAGATGCTTGAGATGATAGCGAAACTTGAAAAGAACGGGCTGGCCTACCTTGCGGCGGATGGCGATGTGAATTACGCGGTGCGCAAGTTTGCAGAATACGGCAAATTGTCCGGCAAGTCGCTGGAGGACCTGCGTGCCGGGGAGCGCGTCGAGGTGACAGATAGCAAAAACGACCCGCTCGATTTCGTGTTGTGGAAACACGCCAAGGAACAGGAAGCCGATGAAGTGAAATGGGACTCGCCGTGGGGCAAGGGCCGTCCCGGCTGGCATATCGAATGTTCGGCGATGGGTTCAAAATTGCTCGGCAAACATTTCGATATCCACGGCGGCGGGGCGGATCTGCAGTTCCCGCATCACGAGAACGAGATCGCGCAGAGCGAAGGCGCACAGCTTGTTGATGGCAAACATGGGCAATTTGTGAATTACTGGATGCACAACGGTTTCGTCAATGTCGACAAGGAAAAGATGTCCAAGTCGCTTGGTAATTTCTTCACGATCCGCGAAGTGCTGAAGAAATATGATGCCGAAGTGGTGCGCTTCTTCATCCTGCGCGCGCATTACCGCAGCCCGCTGAATTATTCCGACGTGCATCTGGATGATGCGAAGCAATCGTTGGATCGTCTCTATACGGCCTTAAAGAATGCATCTGCGGAAGTGGCTGCTGTCGATTGGAACGAAAACCATGCGCAACGTTTTCAGGCCGCGATGAACGACGACTTCAACACGCCGGAAGCGATGGCGGTGTTGTTCGATCTGGCGAATGAGCTGAACCGCACCAAGTCGGTTGATACAGCAAGGCAACTCAAGGCGTTGGGCGGCGTGCTGGGTTTGCTGCAGGAAGACCCGATCAGGCGCTCGCAGCGCTCACGCAACATTGTTGGGACGCTAAATGTCACGTTGGATGATGCTACGGTTAGTGCTACAGCAACTGTGACACACACTCCCGAATCAATCAGCCATCTGATCGAAGCACGCATCGTTGCCAAGAAAGCTAAAGACTTTGCCGAGGCCGATCGCATCCGCAAGGAATTATTGGCGGCAGGCATCGTGCTGGAAGACAGCGCGTCGGGCACGACCTGGCGGCGTGCTTAGTACCTCAACCGATATGCTCTGCTATGTTCGAGCTACCCCGCATCGTCATCAGCTTTGTCGCTCATCCTTGCAATAGCTGCGGCTATTGCTGCGGTTCGCTTCGTGCCGTTGACGCGCGGATGTGGCTCTCGATATGTACGCGAACATATCGGTTGAGGTACTAAGGAAGTTTGCCTGCCGTGACCATCCGGTTGAACAAGATACCAGGGGAAATCCAGGCTACCAGGTCATCGAACGACGACGTGGTGGTGTGGCTGACGAAAGCGTTGTTGCCGTTGCTGTTTTCCAGTTCATCGGCAGAGCCGCCTGCAAGCTTTGCGCCTGTGCTGGTGTAGGCGCCATAGCCGTTCTTGCCGTGCGAAAGAAACACGGCCGGTACGTCAGTGGCAACGGCCGTACCGGCTGCGGCGGCGGAAATAACATAGGGCACCCCGGGAGAACATAGCGCAAAACTGGATGCCGTCGGCGCAGGGCTGGGGGCGCATCCCCAAGAGGCGGGTGCGGCGGTCTTGTCGGCGAAATACGCGGTAACCCGATAGGTGAAGCGGTGGTCCCAGGCGTCTGTTTCCTTGAGCCCCAACGTGACCCACGGCAGCACACCGGTCACGGCGCTGAGGGTACAAGCATTGGCAGTCCAGTCAGCGTTTTCGTTCGAAGGAGCAGTGCAGGCGCAAGTGTTGCCCGTCATGGCTTCCACGCCGGCATTGGCGACCCCCGTGGCCAAGATAGCTTTTGCCGGACAGGGCAGGCGGCCATTCACCATGGCAAAGCCAAGCAAGGCTTGCTGGATATCATCCATGCGTTTGAGCGTTTCCCGGGTACGTTGTTGCTCTAGTTGGGCGCTTATCGTGGGCACCAAGCCGCCCAATAGCAGCGTGATGATGAACAGCACCATCGCGACCTCGACCAGCGTGAAGCCGGAATTGTATTTTTCCCCGGCGGGCCTGTGTGATCCGGTCATGTTATGGCGTCCATGTTGTTGTAAACCGGTATAGCCGGTCCCGGTCTCGGTCTTGCGAGGTGGGAATGACATAGTGATCATCAGGCGCTGTAGGGGTGGTGTCTTGATTGTTTTCTGGGTCCTCCAGATAGTGGGACAGCTCATCGATCGCGCGTGTACCAGAGTATGTGCCAGGCATGAAAAACAGCACCTTCACCCCGTTGATTCCATTCACGCTCAGCGTGAAGTCAATGCAACTGCTACAACCGGCGGGGTCTGGTGTGTAGTTTTTTGCTACGCTATAGTAGATCAGCGTGTACCATTGGTTGCCAATAAACCATGGAGCAGGGTAGCCAAGGGGCCAGTTTGCTGTGCCGCCCCCAGATGCATCATCAGGCAGCCATCCTCGATTTTCTCCATTATCGGAATTGTAATTAGCGGCAGCACCTATAGTGTCCGCCCATGGATAGTAGCCGTTGTCCGTGAAGTACTTGTCAAGCGCCCGTTTTACTTCGCCGGCCACCCGTTGTTCGACCAGCGGCATCAAGTCTTGGGTGGTGATGAAGAGGAGCCGGTCGTTGAAGGTGTCGGTTTTTGCGCCGGCAATAAATCGGGGGGTCGCATAGCTCAAGCCGGTGGCGTTGTTCGTGCCGTTGGCAGTATCCAGGTAATTTGCCGCGCTGTTTTGTTGTGCAACCGTGCTGCGCGTCTGAGTGCTAAGCGTGCTGCCCGGGGCGAATATGACAGCAACTGCGCTGTAGCCCGCCTGGGTCTGCAGGGATGCACCATCGGTGTCGTATACCAACAGCGTACCCTTGGTGTTGCTGTTGAGGGGTTGAGCCGAATTATCGTCACGAAAAGCTGGTGACATCGCATACCATAAGCGCTCGCCGCTACCGTCGCGCAGGTCCGGCAGATTCAGGGTACGCCATGGTAGTCTGCCGATATAGCTCGGGCAATCATTTCCGCTCAATAATTCGGAAGAACCGTCATCATTGGTATCAGGGCAGGGCAAACTGCTCGGCATATTGTCATCGCTTACAGCGCGACCGATCAGCGCTTCCTTGGCCTTCTTCAGTGCAGCAGAGGTTCGTTCCTGGCGCGCGCTGTTCAGTGCTGACAAACTGAGCGCGCCTACCAACAAGGCGGCGAACCCTACCACCAGGAGCGCGACCATGATCATCAGCGCCGCACCGCGCTGTTTTGGTTTGCCGTGACGATCTGGTCCGGGTAGGCGCATAACGGATTATTTTTCCGGATCGGAAGCCGGGTTGAGCAGCACTCTCTGTCCGACCTTGACCTTGACCGGTTTGGATATTCCCGGCACGGCGACCGGCAGACTGTCCGGTGCGCGCTCGTCGCTGTTGCCGGCTTCCTGGGGCACGCCGTTGATCCATGCGGTGCGCTTGCCGCCGTGCTTCTGCACGATGCCGTTGACGGTCAGCACACGGCCGCTGCTGCCGGAGTCGTTGCCCTGCAACTTGGAATATTCCAGTTGCGCCCGTTGCTCGGGTGTGAAGAACAGCCGACCCAGTGGTTCGGCGCTGCCGAGCGTCGCGGCTATTGATCCAAATATGAACAGCAAGATCCTGATTGTCGGGCTCATGGTTGGGCGTTCCTGTTTTTGAGGGTGATCCATCCGCCGCTGCATTTCGCGCTGAGCTGTGCCCCGGAGGGCATGGCTGATTTTTCTTCAGTGGTGTTACGCTGCAGCGTGCAGTCCTCAAGTTGATACCATCCCTGGATTTTTTTGGGCAATGCGGTAAAAAAATCTATCAGCTGTGCTTCATGCAGCAGGTCGAACTGCAGGTCCATAGCGCTGTAATGGATATCGAAGTTGCCGCTGTTGATCGGGGGTTTGGGGGTGTAGGTTTTCTGCGGAGCGATGTTGTAGCGGAAGTCCCAGACCAGATTCATCTGCCGGAGCATTTCCATGCCTTCTATCCAGTCCAGGCGCTGGTCGTCGCCGATGATTTTGTGCTTGGTCAGTATGCCATATTCGCTGGAGTATATGGACATGTTATCCCGGTCTTCGTGCGCCGCTGCCAGGCGCGTGCGCGCATCGTTGCGCATGTTGCGTGCGTTGCGCAGTTCATTTTGTGAATTACCGATATATGTGCTGCTGAAGTACAGAATGGCAGCGCTGATGAGAACCGATGCGCAAATCGCCAGGATGCTCCAGCGCAACAAAGGGAAGTCGGATTTGGAGAGCGTCATGCTGGCGGCCTGTTGATATCGGGTGTCGCGGAGTTTCCGGGTCTGCGCGAAAGTCTGACTGAAAAGGTCAGTGAACTCGAGAGCGCCTCACGTTGATCGGCGATGCTGCCGCTCGGACTGGCGTCGAACGGTTTGGTCAGTACAGTGACCTGATAGCCTTTTTCGTTCAGGTCATGCTGGAAGGATTCCAGGTAACTCAGCACGGCACGGTAATCATTGGCGAAATCCACCATGCGCCCTTTGATGATGATGACCTGGGCCGGAACATCTGCAAGTGTGTTGCTTGCAACCGGCTCGTTTGCGCTCATCTGCCAGGAGAGTTCGTCAATCTGGATCTGCGGGTAGCGGCCAAGTGATGCGCTGATCGGGCCCATGATTTCAAGGGGTGCGGGCGCATACTGGTTGAGCTTGCGCATCACGGATACACCGGCTTTCATGTCCCCCGCGGGAGCATAGGTGTTGGGAAATGCGCTGGTGATCTGTTGTACTTCGTTGTTGGTCTGTTTTGCCTGGACTTTGAGTTCGGCAGTCTCCATGGCGTCATCTCTGCTTTGCATGATGCTGTTCGCGCTCCACAATATCACTCCGATCAGGAGCACACCGCTTGCAAGATAAAGAGCAGTTCTTAATCGGCCAATTATATGGAAGTGGGTATGGGTTGCATTTGCATAATTGCTTTTCGTCGGATGTGCGGCGAGGTGGTGCAAAAAGATCTGGCTGGCATCAGAATCGGTGAAGTGGTAATCGAGTTTCAGTTCTTTGCCAACGTCGGAGATATCCGCGATGGTGTAACGCATTTCCGCGGTCTCGGGTAATTTCGCCTGCAATTCTTTGCGGTCATCGCTGTGGCACAAGATGAGCACATCGAGTGTTTGGTCCGGGGGGAGCAAGCTCAGGCTCTTCAGATACTGAAAAGTGCGGGAAAGCTCATTCACCACTGCATTCTGGAATGTCCGGTCGGCGTGAACCGGTGTCAGTCGGGATATCTGCAGATTATGATTGCTGAAATAGGTTTGCCGCAGGCCGGAAAATTTTTCCCAAGTGACCAGTAGTATATGATCAGAGCGCATATTCTTCACCAGCGGAGCGCTGATCTGCGGCACCGAATAGATTCCCGCGAGCTGGATCTGCTGCGCCAAAATGATATCCACCCATGTCGTGATGAGCGACGGGTTGGTCAATGCCGAGAACAGGATGTCATCGTCGCGCCTGCCGGTCTTCTGACGATGCAGCAGGGTTGAATGCCGGAAAGGTGTGCCGCGATAATATTGGTCGAACTTGCGCTTCAATAAAGCGGTTCGGTTTCTGCCTGACAAGTGCGGGACAAGTTCGTGGCGGAAGTCTTCTTCGATCAGGTCGGTCAACAAGTAAGCCGGGCATTTTACAGATTTCAGGAAAGACGCGAACTCTTCACGGCCCTGGGTTGAGTCGACGAAATCGCGTGTCACGGCGATCTTGCCGCCCGCCATGTGCTGGGCATGAAGATGGTCAGCGCTCAGAAACAGCAGCAGAGAGTGTTTCATCAGGGGACCTCTAGAAATTCGTTTTGCGGGATGGCAGGCCGGACACGGCGATGCGAAGCATTCGGGGCGGGCAGGCCTGCTGCTCCGCGCTCCCGCACCAGAGGGCTGCGCCCCACCGTGTCGCACGGGCACCGCAAGGAGCCGCGGAGCGAATGACGAGACATATCACATTGATAGGCGAGGAATGAGCGAGCACGCGACGCAGCGATTTGCCCGGAAAATGAATTTATTGAGGTTCCCATCAGAATTGCACCTTGCCGATAATGTCATAGATGGGTGACAACACTGAAAGCATTACCCAGCCAAGCAATGCGCCCAAAATCAGGGTCATGGTCGGTTCGATCATCACCTGCACCTTTTTGATCGAGTCCTTTACTTCCCTGTCGTAAAAGTAGCTGACGTTGAGCAATGCTTTATCCAGCGAACCGGTGGCTTCGCCGACTTTGAGCATGCGTATCACCAGGGGCGGGAACATCTTGGTGTTCTCGAAGCTCTGGGTAAGATTCTTTCCGGACTCTATCTCGAGCGTGACATCGGCCAGGCTTTGCGCGACGGCACGATTGTTGACCACGTCGCGTGAGATGGCGATGCAGTTGAGGATGTTGATGCCAGAGCTATACATTATCGCGAAAGTGTTGGCAAATCGGGCGAGGATGATCTTGCGCAAGATCGGTCCGAAAACCCAGAGGTCGAGTTTCAGCTTGTCGAATTTGAATTGCATCTCCGGGCTGTAGTTGATGGTCAGCTTGACGATGACGGGCAGGACGATTGGCAATGCGATGAGCACATACCAGTAATCCACGAAGAAGGACGACGTGGCCAGCAATATGCGCGTCTGGATCGGAATTTCCAGACCCATGCCCTTGATGAAGCCGACCAGTTGCGGTACCAGATAGATCATCAGAAAGAAGGTGATAGCCAGCACGATCGTGCCGACGAAGGCCGGGTAAATCATGATGGTCTTGGTGTGCGAGGACATTTCATCCTGCCACTTCAGCGACTCGGTGATGTGTCGCATCACTTCGGGTAGACGCCCGCTTTCCTCGCCGGCATGCGTCAGGCTGATAAAAATCTTGTCGAACGCTTCGGGATGCTGCGCCATCGCCTGGGAAAGTTTCTTGCCGCCTTCTATGGATTCGACCATATTGGCGATGACTTCGCGGAAAACCTGGTCGTTCATCGTGTCGCGCAGATCGGCGAGGCTTTCCAGCAGCGGTACACCGGCACTGGTGAGCTGTTCGAGATTGAAAAAGAAGGTGATCAGATCGGGACGTTTGACTTTTTTGGACCTGATGCTGAAATTGCCGCGATCCATTTTGGCATCGATCAGGTCCAGGCCGCTGCGTTTCAAACGCTGTTCCAGGTCGATCATGTTGGCGGCATCCTGCAGCCCCCTCAGATTCTTGCCATGGATGTCTATCGCCCGGTAGGAATAGAGTGACATTAGGGTTCCTTAGGTTCCTTGCTTAACCGGCCCGGTCGGTCAGGTCAACCACGCGGCTGACTTCCGCGAGTGAAGTGGTGCCTTGCAGGATGCGCCGGATGCCGTCCATTGCCAGCGGGCGGAAACCCTTGGAAAGTGCAGCTTCCCTGATTTCACGGGCGCTGGCTCGATGCGAGATCAGATCGTCCAGATCGTAATCCAGTTTGAGCAATTCCATGAGGGCGAGTCTCCCCTTGTAGCCTTGATGGTTGCAGGCGTCACAACCGGCGGCGCGGTACAGTGTGATGTCCTGTTGTGCGCTGATGCCCAGCAGCTGGCGCTCCATCGCGTCGGGTGTATACGGGTATTTGCAATCCTTGCACAATATCCGCACCAGGCGTTGCGCCACGATGCCGATGATGTTGCCGGCCATGATGTCGGGAAGTATGCCGATATCGAGCAGCCGGGGGATCGCACCGATGGCCGAGTTGGTGTGCAGAGTCGAATACACCTGATGTCCGGTCATCGCGGCGCTGAAGGCCATCTCCGCAGTCGGTTGGTCGCGGATCTCGCCGACCAGGATGATGTCCGGATCCTGGCGCAGCATGGAACGGATACCGCTGGCGAAATCCATCTTGGCCGCCTCGCTTACCGAGGTCTGGCGTATCTGGGCAAGCGGATATTCGACAGGATCCTCCAGGGTCATGATGTTGACCGCCTCGGTGTTGACGTGATTCAGCACCGAATAAAGCGTGGTGGTCTTGCCGCTGCCGGTGGGGCCGGTTACCAGCACGATACCTTCCGGCTTGGAGATGATCAGCTTGAGCAGGTTGAGTGCGGATTCATCCAGTCCGATCTGATCCAGCGGAACGATGCCTTTCTGCCGGTCCAGAATACGCAGTACCAGATTTTCGCCATGCGTGGTGGGGTGGGAAGCCACCCGGAAATCGATCGATCGGCCGGTCAGGCGCAGAGAAATGCGGCCGTCTTGCGGTGCGCGCGTTTCGGCGATGTTCATGTTGCTCATCACCTTCAGGCGTACCACCATCGCCGGCCAGAAACTCTTGTGCAGGCTGCGTACCTGGCGCAATACGCCGTCGATGCGGTAGCGGATGCGAAGAAAACTGCTTTCAGGCTCGAAGTGGATGTCGGAAACGCCGCGTTGCACCGCTTCTGTAAGCAACGCATCAATCAGGCGCACCACCGGCTGGCTGAACTCGTTCACACCGGACTGCATCGTCTGGTATTCCATCTCCCCCGGCTCGATCTCGTGAAGGATGCCGTCGATGGAAAGCTCGAAGCCGTAGTACTGGTCTATCCCGCGCAGGATGTCGGATTCGCTGGCGAGCTGGGTGATCAGGCGGTATTCATCCTTGAGCAGTGCACGCAGCTGATCCAGGGCGATGATGTTGTCAGGATCGGCGATTGCCAGGGTCAGGACGTTCTCGCTCTGATCCACCGACAGGGGTAATAATTGATAGCGTCGCGCAACATCCTTCGGGATCAATGTGAGCGCTGCCGGGTCGATGATGATGGTGGCAAGGTCTACGCTTTCCTGACCAAGATTCTCCGACAATACATCGCGGATGGTCGCTTCAGATAGAAATCCGAGTCCCACCAGCAATCGTCCCAGCGGCTGATGCGTCTTGCCCTGCTCCTGCAGGGCGATGCGCAACTGGTCGTCACTGATCACACCTTTACCGACCAGTATCTTTCCCAATGGTTGCTGGAATGGTATTTCCTGCATCTTTTCTTTCGACATGTTGGATTAGCGCGTCAGCTCCTTCATGCGCTGTGAAATATGGGCATGATCCAGGTTTGCGCTGTGTGGCAGATTGCCGCCCGCCAAGTCCAGTTCAATGGCGCGTTGATATAATTGCACGGCCAATTTGTTCTGGCCAAGGTGATCGAGGCTGACAGCGAGATTATAAGTCAGTTCGGCATTTTTCGAGTCCAGCGTATAAGCGTTGAAATACGCGGATTGTGCCTCGCCCCAGCGCGATTGCCCGGCGTAGATGTTTCCGAGCGCGTAATGGAGTGCAGGTGAATCGCGTTGCTCACGGAGCAGGTACTTCAAGCGGCTTTCGCTGTTCTCATCCGTGCTTAATGCCGACATCCCGGCATTCGCCACTGCATTGCGCGGATCCAGTGTCAGCACGCGCATGTAATATTGTGCTGCGAATCGATCCTCGCCAAGCTGTTGCTCGATGGCGCCCAGTCCGAGCAGTGCATCGGTATTGCGCGCGTCCTTGCCGAGGACTTCGAGATACATCTGCCGTGCCTCGTTCAGTTTGCCGCTGCGATATGCGAGGTAGGCGTTGCCTATCAGGGAGTCAAGCAGTTCGCTTTGCTCAGGCTGGATGCTGATGCGTCCGGTTGACTGTGGCGAAGGCTGCACTTTTCTGCGCGCTGACTGGTTCGCCTGCCTTGTTCTACGAGTGCTGTCAGCTGAGGCCGGAACGCTGGTCTCGGCAGCCAATTTGTGTTCGGGCGCGGCTGTAATTGGCGCAGGGGCGGGCGTTACGGGCGCAGCGGCGGTCGGTGCGCGCGGGCGCAGCGGCGGGTTGCTGCCGGCAGAATCGATGTACCACAGGTAGCCAGCGCCCGCAGCGAGCAAAAAAACTGTGCCGCCCAAGGCAAACAGCAAATTGCGGTTGATGCCACCCATGCGCGTACGCGATGCTGCAGGGGATTTCGCCTGGAACAGATTTTTTCCGGTTTTGCGCGCGATGTCATCTGACGACTCTGCATACGCTTGCGGGTCGGATTTTGCAGGTCCCATATTCGGGTGTTCCTCCAGGCTGAGTTCATGCCCGGAATGGCCGCCATCCGCGCCTTGCGCGGAACGGGCTTGCTGTGATTTTTTGCGTGCGTCCAGGAGCAGGCTCATAATTCGGCGATTCCTCAGGGCAGTCCGATGGCTGATTCTTTCTTGCCGTTGGCCGATTCTTTGAAGAAATCCTTACCCGGTAACGTATCACGAAACTCGCTGTAGTCGCCGTTCACATCGGCTTCCTTGATCACGACCGGGCGCAGGAAAATGACCAATTCTGTCTTCCGGGTAGCGTCGTCGCGGTTCTTGAACAGGTTGCCCAACAACGGAATGCTGGCCAACCACGGAGTCTCATTGGTTTGCTTGCTCACTTGATCTTCCATCAGACCACCCAGTACGGCAGTCTGGTTGTTCTCGATTTTCAGCACCGATTCCATCTCTCGGGTGGAGGTCTGCGGGACCTCATTTTGGAAGGCAAGCCCGGGGGTGGGGTCGATCGCATTCGTGAGCAGGCGGGTAATTGACGGGCGTACGTTGAGCAAAACGGTATCGCTGTCATTGATCTGTGGGGTCACGCTCATCGTGAATCCGATCGGCACTGTGTATACGGTAGTGGTATATGCAACGATAGGAGTACAAGGAGCCGGAGAGCAGGGCGTAACGGTTGAATTGACGGTGAAATAAACCGTGTTGTCCACCACGCGCAGCATCGCGGTCTGGTTGTTCATCACGCTCAGCTTGGGACTGGATAGCACTTTCACATTGCCGAACGACTCCAGCAGGGTAATATTGGCAGCCAGATCGCCGACTTTGGAAACGGGATTAAGGTAGCCAATCGAAAAGCTGCCGGGAGTGGAAGTGGCAAGCCCGGATCTGCTCTGAGCCAAACTGAAGCCTGTGCCGCCAAGCGCCAAACGAGACCAGTCTATTCCTTGCTGGTAGTTATCGCTTAACCGAACCTCCACGATAGTCGCCTCGATCAATACCTGGCGCCGTGCGTTGGACATGACCTGGTCGAGGAACTCCTGAATCTTTTCGTGCTGCTTTCCGGTGGCGCGTACCGTGATGATGCCGTTCTCCGGATTGGCGATGACCGAAGCTGCCTCGCGGAAAGTGCTGCGCCGCGTGACAGTCAAGCCGCCTTCTTCCACGCTGACCGGATTGGGGCTGCTTTCGATGCCGCCTTTGGGTGCAGATTTTTTGCTGCCATCCGCGGTCTGAACCCCGGTTCCGGTACTGCTGGCTGCTCTGACTTGCTCCACTGAGGTCTCGCTGGATCCTGCCGGCAATATCTTGTCTGTCTCGTGCAGGATGTCCTTGATGTTCTGGGTCAGGGTGTCCCAGAAATGGTTCTTGGAAGTGTTCTTGATGGCGAGAGCAGAGCTGTTGCCACCGCTGCTGCCCCCTCCTGCTGTGCTGCCTGCGGCAGTGCCGACCAGTGACGAGTTGGATATCGTGCCGTCAGCATCGCGAGTCATGTTCACATAATCGATCTTGTAGCTATGCAGGTAAGGGGAGTCCGGCATCACGGTCAGGTAACCGTTATTGAGTTCGTAGCGCATATCCACTTGCTTGGCGATGCGTGTCAGGATTTGTGGCAATGTCTGGTCGATGGCGTTCACCGTGACCGTGCCCTGAATGCCCGGGTGGATGTCCAGATTGATCTTGGCATCTCGTGCCAGCGCGAACAATATCTCCTGTGCCGGAACATTGGTGACCACCACGCTGTAAGTCTCGACTTTGCTGGCCGGCTTGGGTGGAGGGAGAATGACGCCGCGCTTTACTGTATCCGGGATACTGGTGGCGGCGTCAGACTGGCTTTCTGGTTGCTGGATGTGTTTGTTCGAAGGCTGGATCGGAGTGGTGCCACATCCCGCCAATACCATGCTGATGGCGCAGAGGTAATTTATGTTGCATGAGCGCATTGTTCATTATCTCCCTGAATGGAACACAGACTAACAGCTTTGCGTTTATTGCTCAATATGCCTTATTGAGTTTAACCTTAAGCAGCATATTTAATGCAATTCAGAAGATGTGGATGGATGTGGCGAATGCTTCACGGTAACGTTTCGGCAACTCCCTGGTTGCTTTGCGCGCCGCATCGACTGACGGATAAGCGCCATAAAGCACACGCAAACCGTCGTTCCGGCCGAACTTGGTGGGCAAAAGATAGATTTCGTGAAGTATTCCAAGTTTGTCTGCGCGCTCCAGGAAGCCCTCGATCCGTTCCGGATTGATCTTTTCATTGTAGAACAACTGGATGCTGGCAACGGCTGTTTTTTGCGCGAGCATTTGTTTGCCCGCCGCCATGCGCTGTTCAAACAGGACGGTTTTGTTGGCTGAAGGACTGCTGTTGTCTGGGGGCGACGGCGGGACCCGCTTTTCGACGCCTGATGCCGATTTGTCATCTGCCAGTGCCGGAACGGGGGGAGCCGCTACCGGGATGGTCTGTTTTTCTGCCACGGTAGTCACAGGAGCAGGTTTATTGTCCGGATTCGGCATGACGGGTGGCGCAGAAGCAACAGCTGATGCGCCGGTCGCTTTCGCAGGGTTCGCGACAGATCCCGTGACGCCCGAAGGTCGAGCGTCCGGTAGTGCGGGCCTTGAAGTAGCTTCTGTCTTCTGCTCCATCATCCACCACGCTGCCAAGCCGGCCATGAGCAGCGCGGCTGCAATGCCCGCCAGCAAGACTCCTTTGCGCGTGTGTGAAGGTGCCGGCTCAAGATCGCTGTCGCGAAGCGCAGCCTGCACGTGATTTGTTTTGACGTAATAGGTATCCTCGACGTATGCGGACAACAGCGATTTGTCCGCGAGGATATTGACACGGCGCATCAGGCCGCTGGAAGCATCGGCGATAAGCTTGATGGCGCCCGGCGAAAAAATGTTCGGGCCGTGGTAGCCGGCGGCGCGCATCCGGAACATCAGGTAACTTTCAAGGATGTTGCGCGACAGGGGTTGCATGTTGAAGTGATGCACGATGCGATCCTTGAGCTGGCGCATGTTCGGCTGGTCCAGCTTGGTGTTCAGTTCCGGTTGTCCGAACAGGACGATCTGCAGCAATTTGGAATTTCCGACTTGCAAGTTGTATAACAGGCGCAGTTCTTCCAGTGTGTCCAGCGGCATCGCATGTGCCTCATCCACCAGCACAACGATGCGCTTGCCATCGCGTGCCTTCTCCTCGAGCTTGTTCTGGATCATGCTCATGATGACCCCGACCCGCTCGCCGGTAGTATTCAGTCCGAGACCGTCCGCAATCGCATACAGCATCTCCTCGCGCGACAGGCTGGGGTTGGCGAGATAAATCGTTTCGATATGCCCGGGAAGCTTTTCAAGCAACATGCGGCACAGCATGGTTTTGCCGCTGCCGACCTCGCCGCTAACCTTGATGATGCCCTCGACCTCGCAGATGGAATAGATCAGTGCATCAAGAATTTCACCGCGATTGGCACCGGAAAAAAAGAATTCTGTGACTGGAGTGATCCTGAACGGATGCTCGGTGATCCCGAAGTGCTCTAAATACATGTGCGCACCTTTATCAATACTGCAACGTCATTCCGGCAATCATCCAACCCGGACCCTTTCTGGAAGGAGAAGTTGCCAGAATGACGAACGGCAAAGGTTCCCATATCCCGAATCCTATGGTTTGAGTTTCTCATGCGCACCCATGCGGCTGTGCAGCGTGGTGCGATTAAGGCCGAGCAGCTTGGCGGCTTCGCTGATGTTGCCGGAGGCCAGTTCCAGTGCGGCGCCTATATAGCATGCCTCCTGCTCGCGCAGATGCTGATCAAGATCGAAGTTGCCTGCTCTGAGCCGGTTCTGGGCCGGACCCGTGTTGTCGACAAGTTCAGGCGATACGCCGGCTCCGTCGCTGGCTGTGTGATAGCCACTCGAAATGGCCCAATGTGGGGGCTCCTCGCTGTATCCCTGCCGTATCCGCCTTCTTTCTTCAGCCTGCTTTCTTCTGTCGGGAGTTGGGGGAGTCTCAAACGGGTCGAATTCGTCCTGCAATTGTGCAGCATCAACAGTTTTCCCCGGATATTTCGTGGAAAGCCGGATGACGATGTTGCGCAATTCGCGATTGTTGCCGGGGAAGCTATAGCGCTCCCACAATTGTAGCGCTTCCGGATCCAGTTCAAAAGGTGCCTGCTTGATCTGCTCCGCGTAAAAAGCGCGGAAATGTTCGAGCAGGAGCATTTTGTCCCGACCCAGATCGCGCAACGGAGGGACGGAAATAGGGAATACATTCAGGCGGTGGTACAGGTCGCTGCGAAATAAGCCGACCCTGACCGCATCACGCAAGTTGCGATTGGTTGCGGCGATGATACGTGCGTGGCTGATGCGAGCCGTGGTCTCCCCGACACGCTGATATTCGCCGTTCTCCAGCACTCGCAGCAATTTGGTTTGCAATTCCAGCGGTAGCTCGCCGATCTCGTCAAGGAACAGCGTACCTTCAGAAGCATCCTCAAAGAATCCGGATTGTGCGCTGGTCGCGCCGGTGAAGGCGCCTTTGCTGTAGCCGAACAGCGTCGGTTCGATCAGCGTCGGCGCGATCGCGGCGCAGTTGAGTACCTTGAATGGCGCATCCGGATTCGGCCCTGATTTTTGAATTGCAGTGGCCACCAGCTCCTTGCCGCTGCCAGACTCCCCTTCGATCAGGACCGGAAAAGGCAAGGTGGCATACAGTGCAATTTGATCGCGCAATACCTTGATGCGCGCGCTTTGGCCGATGATGCCGAACTGTTGAACCTCCGGAGCCGTCTTCGAAGGTAAAGGACGGAACGCGCCAGTCTTCTGGGTTTTTTCTATCTTCAGCGCATCGTCAAAGTGCTTTCTTATCTGTTCGGGTGTGCAGGGTTTGGCTATGAAATCGATCGCACCCATTGCGCGCGCATGACGGGCGTTGCTTAGATCGTTTTGTCCGGACAGGACGAATATCCTGATTTTGGGAGCGTGTGCCAGCAATTCTGCAATCAACCTGAATCCTTCATCGGGCCGGTGCGGAAAGGGCGGCAGTCCCAGATCAACCAGTGCCAGTCTGGGGGGGTTGGGCAAATCGCGCAGCAACGCTATCGCCGCAGTGCGCGACTCTGCCTGATGTACTTTGAAGTCGTTGCTCAAAGCCATCGCCAACCCTTCGCGTATCAGAGGGTCATCGTCAACGATCAGCAGGTCGAGGAGTGTCGAAATGGTATTCAACTTTTGCTCATGAGGATAGACATATTATAAGGAAGCATAACGGCAAGCGTGCTTAAGCTCAAGTGGAATGGGGAAACATGAAAAGTGAAAGGTGAAACACAAGCAACCGTTTCTTCGTTGCACTTTAGCTTTTCACAGCTTAAACCGGAATGAGTTGGGAATTGCCGGCGCGTGGTTTAGAATGCGCAGTCTTGATTTTAGGGTTTCAATTTTGTCTGTGTCAGCACTGGTCGAAATACGCGATCTTAATTTTGCTTACGATAAGCGCCCCGTTCTGAAAGGCATCAACATGACCTTTCCGAATGGGAACTTGATCGCCATCATGGGATTGAGCGGTTGCGGAAAAACCACGCTGCTGCGCCATATCGGCGGATCACTTAAGCCGACTGGAGGCTACGTCAAGGTAGGCGGGCAGGTGATGCACGAGCTTGATCAGAACGGGTTGTATGCGATGCGGCGCAAGATGGGCATGCTGTTCCAGTTCGGGGCGCTGTTCACCGATATGACCGTTTATGACAATGTGGCGTTTCAGATGCGCGAGCATACCGACCTGCCTGACGAGATCATTCATGACCTGGTGCTGATGAAGTTGCATGCGGTGGGACTGCGCGGTACTCAAAACATGATGCCTGCCGAATTATCCGGAGGGATGTCGCGTCGCGTGGCCCTGGCGCGCGCGGTGGCGCTCGATCCGTTGCTGATCATGTATGACGAACCGTTCGCCGGGCTGGACCCGATCTCGCTGGGATTGGTCGGCGACTTGATCCGGCGCCTGAATGACTCGCTGGGTGCGACTTCGATAGTGGTCACCCATGACGTGCAGGAATCCCTGAAGATCGTGGACTATGTGTATTTCATGGCCGAAGGCGTGGTCGTTGCCGAGGGAACACCCGATCAGATCCGCGCCTCGGACAAGGATTATGTGCACCAGTTCGTGCATGGTGAAATGGATGGCCCGGTGCCATTCCATTATCCCGGCAGAGACTACCGGCAAGATTTGAATTTGAGTGTCTAACCCTATGGCTGCTGCCAATACAATCAGAATAATTGGTCATCGCGTCATCAACGCGATATGGCGCATGGGCGTCGCCGCGCGTTTTTTCTTTTTCATCCTGCTGTATTCCGGCAGCAGCTTCAGGCGATTCCACCTGACGGTCAAGGAGCTGTTTTCAGCCGGAGTGATGTCGCTGATCATCATCATCGTGGCCGGCATGTTCGTTGGCATGGTGCTGGGCTTGCAGGGATATGAAACGCTCAAACGATATGGTTCCGAGTCGGCACTGGGTTCGCTGGTGGCGTTGAGCCTGGTACGCGAACTGGGACCGGTGCTGGCCGCGCTGCTGTTTGCCAGCCGTGCCGGTTCGGCGATGACCGCCGAAATCGGTTTGATGAAGGCCACCGAGCAAATTTCGGCGATGGAGATGATGGCGGTGAATCCGATCGCGCGCATCGTTGCGCCGCGCTTCTGGGCCGGCGTGATCTCCATGCCGCTGCTGGCTGCCCTGTTCAGCGCGGTGGGCGTGTTTGGCGGCTACCTGGTGGGTGTGGTGCAGATTGGCGTGGACGAAGGTTCGTTTTGGTCGCAAATGCAGGCGGGAGTGGATTTTCGCGATGACATATTGAACGGAGTCATCAAGAGCTTCGTTTTTGGAATCGTGGTGACGGTGATCGCGTTGTTCGAGGGCTTTGATGCGCCGCCCACCGCTGAAGGCGTGTCGGGTGCGACTACGCGGACGGTGGTGACATCGTCGCTGGCAATCCTGATGCTGGATTTCGTATTGACCGCAATCATGTTTAGAGGGGATTGAGTCAAGGGCGCCTCTAATAATCCAGAGTTCGCCCAAATGCAAGGCGCGGGAAAAATTTTAGTTCCGGCTAACCTTAAGATTACCCTACACTGAAACTTCGTTTTGCCGCGCCGCATATTGATTTATATGTAAACAAGAAATTTTTTCCGCAACGCAGCATAACCAGCGACTTGGCTGTCATCTTTTGACAGCTTAGTCGAATGGCTAGTAGTTACATCAGTTGGGATGAAATCTGGATTTTTAGAGGGGCTCTTTTATGGAACGGACTACGCTGGATCTATGGGTGGGTATATTTGTCGTGGCGGGCATCGCGGCGCTGGTGATGCTGGCGATGAAGGTCGGGAACCTGGGTACCTACAACGTGTCGGATGCATATCAAGTGCAGGCTTATTTCAACAACGTCGGCGGGTTGAAGCCCAAGGCTTCGATCAAGAGCGCCGGGGTGGTGGTGGGGCGTGTGACGGGTATCACCCTGGATACCGAGCGCTATGAGGCCAAGGTGGAAATGAGCCTGGATCGGCGCTATCAATTTCCCAAGGATACCTTCGCCAATATTCTGACTTCCGGTTTGCTGGGCGAACAATACATCGGCCTGATGCCCGGTGGTGACAGCGAGATGCTCAAGAATGGGGGAGTCATCAAGAAGACCCAGTCGGCTGTGGTGCTGGAAGAACTGATCGGCAAGTTCATATATAACAAGGCAGATGAACCGGCAAAGTAAACGAGGAATCATATGACGGTATTGAAGAAAGCGGTTCTGGCGGCGTTGATGTGCGGTGCGGCGGTTGTCGCACACGCGGATGTAATCGCGCCCGATGCGCTGATCAGGAAAACCGTGGACGAGGTCACCGCGATCATCAAGCGGGACAAGGATATCCAGGCTGGCAATCAGGAAAAGATACTGGCGCTGGTGGATGCCAAGGTGCTGCCGCATTTTGATTTTACACGCATGACGCAACTGGCGGTCGGCAAGTATTGGCGCACCGCGACCCCGGAACAAAAACAGGCGCTGGTGACGGAATTCCGCAACATGCTGGTGCGCACCTATACCAAGGTCTTCACGGTATATCGCGATCAGATCATTGAGGTGCAGCCGTTCAAGCTGGCGGTGGATGATGATACCGAGGCAACCGTCAAGACACTCATCATCAAGCCCGGCGCACAACCGACCATGGTGGATTATGAGTTAAAAAAGTCCCCCGACGGCTGGAAGGCGTTTGACATATCCATAGAAGGGGTCAGCATGGTGATGAGCTATCGCGGCACCTTCACGACGCAAATACAGCAAAGTGGAATAGATGGACTGATAAAGACCCTGGCCGAGAAGAACGCCAATTCAGCTGAAGGAGACTTGGCCAAGGTGGGTGCAAAGTGAGCCAACTCGCGGGTGATTGGATGATGCTGCAAGGCAACTTGAATATGGATACCGTTCCGGCCTTGTATGCGACCGGGTTGCGGCGTCTTTCAGGCGAAGATCTGCTGGTGGACTTTTCTCGGGTCGAGTCGGTCGACTCCGCTGCGGTCAGCATGTTGCTTGGCTGGGAAAGGGCTGCACAGCGGGCTGAGCGCGCGTTACGCGTGACGGGTTTGCCTGAAGACCTGCTGAGCCTGGCGCGTTTGTATGGAGTGGACAAACTGTTGCCGCAGCAATCGGCTTGATTCTTCCGCTACCCCCGACCGCCCTTGGGTGCTAGCGCCCCTTTAATTGACAATTAACCAACAGTGGATTTATCTATGGTCACTCCGGAAAGTATCAGACTCAATATTGCGCAAGGTTTGCCGACAGTACACTTAAGCGTGCTGGGAGATGATGGCACGCACTTCGAAGCGGTGATCGTCAGCGAGGCCTTTGCCGGCAAGAGCCGCGTGCAGCGCCACCAGTTGGTCTATCAGACTTTGGGTGACCGGATGCGCGCAGAGATCCACGCGCTGTCGATGAAGACCTATACGCCGCAAGAGTGGGAGAACAGTCGTTAGACGCTAGTCGATAGTCGTTAGTTATCATCGCTCCAACTAACGACTAACGACTATCGACTACCTACTAGCGACTAAATTTATGCAGAAATTAGCGATTCAGGGCGGCTCTCGCCTCAACGGTGAGGTGCGCATTTCCGGCGCCAAGAACGCGGCGCTGCCGATATTGTGCGCCAGCCTGCTGAGCAGCGATCCCCTGCAACTCGACAATGTGCCCGATCTGAACGACATCAGCACGATGTGCAAGCTGCTGCAGCAGATGGGTGTTGCGATAGAAGCGAACGGTAGGCAGATGGTATTGGACGCTGCGCAAATCGACAAACTAGAAGCGCCGTACGACATGGTGAAGACCATGCGCGCCGCGATCCTGGTGCTGGGGCCGCTGCTGGCCCGCTTCGGCGAAGCGCGTGTCTCCCTGCCGGGCGGTTGCGCGATCGGTTCGCGCCCGGTGGACCTGCACATCAAGGGCCTGCAGGCGATGGGTGCGGAGATACAGATCGAGCACGGCTATATCCATGCGAAATGCAAACGGCTCAAGGGTGCGCGGATATTTTTCGATCTGGTCAGTGTCACCGGTACGGAAAACCTGATGATGGCGGCGGCGCTGGCGGACGGCGTGACGGTGCTGGAAAACGCGGCCCGCGAACCGGAAGTGGTGGATCTGGCAAATTGTTTGATCGCGATGGGTGCCCGCATAGAAGGGGCGGGAAGCGACACGATCAGCATCGCCGGCAAGGATAAATTGCATGGCGCGAGCCATCGCATCATGCCTGACCGCATCGAGAGCGGCACATTCCTGGTGGCTGCGGCTGCGGCGGGCGGCAACATCACGCTGACCGATGCGCGCGCCGACATCCTTGAGAACGTGCTGGAAAAATTGCAGGAAGCCGGCGCAGCGATACAGGTGTCGGGCAGCACGATCAGTCTGCAGATGAACAAACGCCCGCTGGCCGTGAATGTGCGCACTGCGCCTTACCCGGCTTTCCCCACCGACATGCAGGCGCAATTCATGGCGATGAACACCATCGCCGAGGGCAGTGCGATGGTGGTCGAGACGATTTTCGAGAACCGCTTCATGCACGTTCAGGAGTTGCGGCGCCTTGGCGCGCAGATCGAGGTGGAAGGCAACACTGCGGTGATCAAGGGCAGTGCGCAACTGGAAGGCGCGACCATCATGGCAACCGATCTGCGCGCCTCTGCCTGTCTGGTCATCGCCGGCCTCGCCGCGCAAGGCGAGACCATTGTGGATCGCATCTACCATCTGGATCGCGGCTATGAACACATCGAGACTAAACTGTCGGCGCTTGGTGCCCAGATAAGCCGCATCAAATAAATAGGGGCTTGATAATGATTACAATCGCTTTGTCCAAGGGGCGTATTTATGAAGAAACCCTGCCGTTGCTGAACGCGGCGGGCATCACCGCGCTTGAAGATCCGGAGTCCTCGCGCAAGCTGATATTGCCGACCAATCGGGCCGATGTGCGGTTAATCATCGTGCGCGCTTCCGACGTGCCGACCTATGTGCAATACGGCGCGGCCGATCTCGGTGTGGCGGGCAAGGATGTGCTGAACGAGCACGGCGGTACCGGGCTATACCAACCGCTGGATCTGAATATCGCGCGCTGCCGCATGATGGTCGCGGTGCGCGATGATTTCGATTACGAATCTGCGGTGCGCCAGGGTGCGCGCCTGCGCGTGGCGACCAAATACGTGCAGACTGCAAGAGCACACTTCGCCGCCAAAGGCGTGCATGTGGACCTGATCAAACTGTATGGTTCGATGGAACTGGCCCCGCTGGTCGGGTTGTCGGACGCGATCGTGGACTTGGTGAGCAGCGGCAACACGCTGAAGGCGAACCACCTCAAGGCGGTCGAGCACATCCAGGATATTTCATCGCGACTGGTGGTGAACCAGGCCGCGCTCAAACTGAAGCATGCGGCGATCCAGCCGATGCTGGATGCGTTTGCCACTGCAATCAAGAAATAGGGACTATGTCTCAAGCCGGACGAGCCGGAACCACATGTAGGTCGGGCTTAGCCCGACATGGTGGGCACAGCCCACTCTACGCTTACTTCGCGGGCGATTACTTCGCGTGAATGACAAACTGGATGGGTGGCAAATGAACATCAAACGACTTTCGACAAAACAAAGCGGTTTCGACGCCGAACTCGACAAGTTGCTGGCCTTCGAGGAAACCGCGGACGAGAAGCTCGAAGCGACCGTTGCCGGCATTCTGGCGGACGTGCGCAAGCGCGGCGATGCGGCGGTGCTGGAATATACCCGCAAGTTCGACCGCCTGCTGTTGGCCGATGCCGCAGCGATGGAATTGTCGCGCAACGAATTGCGCGTCGCGTTCGATGGTTTGCCAGCAGATCAGCGCAATGCGCTGGAACAGGCCGCGCAGCGCGTCACGGATTATCACAAGAAGCAAGTGCAAGCTTCGTGGAGCTATACCGATGGAGATGGCACGCTGCTCGGCCAGCAAATCACCCCGCTGGAACACGTCGGCCTGTATGTGCCGGGCGGCAAGGCGGCCTATCCGTCCTCAGTGTTGATGAACGCGCTGCCCGCCAAGGTGGCCGGTGTGGCCGAGCTGGTCATGGTGGTGCCGACGCCGGACGGCGTGAAGAACCCGCTGGTGCTGGCGGCGGCTTATCTGGCCGGCGTGGATCGCGTGTTCACGATCGGCGGCGCGCAAGCGGTGGCGGCGCTGGCATACGGCACGGCGACCATCCCCAAGGTGGACAAGATCGTCGGGCCCGGCAACGCCTATGTCGCGGCTGCGAAACGCCGCGTGTTCGGCGTGTGCGGCATCGACATGATCGCGGGCCCTTCCGAGATCCTGGTGATCTGCGACGGGCAGACCGACCCGGACTGGATCGCGATGGACCTGTTCTCGCAGGCCGAACATGACGAACTGGCGCAGGCGATCCTGCTGTCGCCTGATCAGAAATTCATCGCAGCCGTGGCGCAAAGCGCGGACCGTCTGCTGGAACAGATGCCGCGCCGCGACATCATCCGCAGCGCTCTGGAACATCGCGGCGCGCTGATCCACGTCGCAGATATGGACGAGGCCTGCGTGATCAGCAACCGCATTGCACCCGAGCATCTGGAATTGTCAGTGGCAGACCCGCAAGCTTGGCTGCCCAAACTGAAACATGCCGGCGCGATCTTCCTGGGCCGTTATACCTCGGAGGCGATAGGCGACTATTGCGCAGGTCCCAACCATGTGCTGCCGACTTCCGGCACCGCGCGCTTTTCGTCGCCGCTGGGCGTATACGACTTTCAGAAACGCAGCAGCCTGATCCAGGTCTCCGAGCAAGGCGCGCAAAAGCTCGGGGACATCGCCTCGGTTCTTGCATTCGGCGAGGGGTTGCAGGCGCACGCGCAATCGGCGTTGTACAGAAAAACCACAGCATACTGAGACGATCTCATTGTTGAAGTTTTGGTGAGATGCACGCCTTGTTATTGCCGCCCTTCAGGCAACACACTGTCCAAGGTGCGCTTGGTGACTCAATGTCCAGTCATGATGCTTTCCACTTCGGTCAGCAAGAAATCCTTGAATGCCAGCGCGGCGCCGGACAGGCGTTTGTTGCTGCGGTGCACGACGTACCAGTGGCGCAGCAGCGGGAAATGCTCGACGCTGAGCATCGCTAGCCGTCCGGTCTCCAGTTCCAGCTCGATGCTGTGCAGTGACAGGATGCCCAGCCCCATGCCCGCCTGCACCGCCTGCTTGATCGCCTCGTTGGTTTCCATCTCCATGCTGATGTGCGGCTGGATCTTGTGTACTGCGAAGATCCGCTCCATCGCGCCGCGGGTGCCCGAGCCCGGTTCGCGCGACAAAAAGGTCTCCGTGGCGAGCCGGGCGAACTTGATACGCTTTTGCCCGGCAAGAGGATGGCCGGGCGCGGCGATCACTACCAGCGGGTTGTCGAGGAAAGATTCCGCGCTGACATCCATGCCGTCCGGCGGCTGCCCCATGATGGCCAAGTCGGTGCTGTTGTCGGCGAGCTGCTTGAGCACCGCATCGCGGTTGGCGACCTGCAGGTTCACATTGATGCCGGGATAGCGCCGGCAGAATCTGGCAAGCAATTGCGGGGTGAAGTAGTTCGCGGTGTTGACCACCGACAGCGTGAGCTTGCCCTGTCCCGGCCCTTTCATCTCTTCGAACACCGCTTCCATCTCGGCGAGCTGCTGGGTGATGTTGCGGCTGTAATGAAACAGTTCGCGACCGGCCTCGGTCAGAAAGATCTTTTTGCCCATCTGCTCGAACAATGGCAGGCCGATGTTTTCCTCCAGCTGCTTGATCTGCATCGACACGGCCGGTTGCGAGAGGTAGAGCTGCTTCGCCGCGAGTGTAAAGTTGAGCTGAGTGGCCGCGGCTTCAAAAACCTTCAACTGTCTTAACGTAAGGTGTAACATCGTACCCCGCTCAATAAATAATATATAAGCTTTACTTTATCATAATAATCAAAACAATTGAGTTGTACTTATGTTTGTCGGTGGCTAAGATGCTTTCAATGCAGTTGGCAGATGTCGTTTTAACCGCGACGTGACGCGTCGCATTTTTAATAAGGGAGAGAGATCATGGCAGTCAAAAGCTATAAAGCAGGTGTAAAGGAATACCGCGCCACCTATTGGGAGCCAAATTACAAGATCAGGGACACTGATCTTCTGGCATGTTTCAAGATCACTCCACAGGCAGGCGTGGATCGTGAAGAGATCGCTGCAGCGGTCGCTGCTGAATCTTCGACCGGAACCTGGACCACGGTCTGGACCGATTTGCTGACCGACATGGACCACTACAAGGGCCGCGCTTACCGTATCGAAGACGTGCCCGGAGACGACACTTGCTTCTATGCATTTGTTGCTTACCCGATCGATCTGTTCGAAGAAGGTTCTGTGGTCAACGTGTTCACCTCGCTGGTGGGTAACGTGTTCGGCTTCAAGGCCTTGCGCGCATTGCGTCTCGAAGACGTGCGCTTCCCGATCGCTTATGTGAAGACCTGCGGCGGCCCTCCTTTGGGCATCCAGGTGGAACGCGACATCATGAATAAATACGGCCGTCCGTTGCTGGGTTGCACGATCAAGCCCAAGCTCGGCCTGTCCGCCAAGAACTATGGCCGCGCCGTTTATGAGTGCCTGCGCGGCGGTCTGGACTTCACCAAGGACGACGAGAACGTCAACAGCCAGCCGTTCATGCGCTGGCGTCAACGCTTTGACTTCGTGCAGGAAGCGACACTGAAGGCGGAACGCGAGACCGGCGAACGCAAGGGCCACTACCTTAACGTGACTGCGCCTACTCCGGAAGAGATGTACAAGCGCGCAAATTATGCAAAAGAAATCGGCGCGCCGATCATCATGCACGACTACATAACCGGCGGTTTCTGTGCCAACACGGGGCTGGCCAACTGGTGCCGTGACAACGGCATGCTGCTGCACATCCATCGCGCGATGCATGCCGTGGTTGACCGCAACCCGCACCATGGTATCCACTTCCGCGTGTTGACCAAGATTCTGCGTTTGTCCGGCGGCGACCATCTGCACACCGGCACTGTGGTCGGCAAGTTGGAAGGCGACCGCGAATCCACCCTGGGCTGGATAGACTTGCTGCGTGAAAGCTATATCAAGGAAGATCGTTCACGTGGTCTGTTCTTCGACCAGGATTGGGGTTCCATGCCCGGCGCATTCGCAGTGGCATCCGGTGGTATCCACGTTTGGCACATGCCGGCACTGGTGAATATTTTCGGCGACGATGCAGTGCTGCAATTCGGCGGTGGCACATTGGGCCACCCGTGGGGCAACGCTGCCGGTGCGGCTGCTAACCGCGTGGCACTGGAAGCTTGCGTAGAAGCGCGCAACCAGGGTCGTGAACTGGAAAAAGAAGCCAAAGACATCCTGACCGGAGCAGCGAAGAGCAGTCCGGAACTAAAGATCGCCATGGAAACATGGAAAGAGATCAAGTTCGAATTCGACACTGTGGACAAGCTGGACGTAGCCCATAAGTAAACTTTGCGCCGACGGTGCATCTGCCCGGAGCAGATGCACCCTGACCAGAAAAACAACCAATCAAAGGAAAACAAAATGAGTGAAATGCAAGATTACAAATCACGCGTGAGCGACCCATCCAGCCGCAAGTTCGAGACATTCTCTTACCTGCCGGCGATGAACACAGACCAGATCAAAAACCAGGTCAAGTACATCGTCAAAAAAGGCTGGAACCCCGCTATCGAACACACCGAGCCTGAGCACCTGATGGACAACTACTGGTACATGTGGAAGCTGCCGATGTTCGGTGAAACCAATGTGGACGTTGTGCTGAAGGAAGCAGAAGCGTGTCATAAAGCCAACCCGAACAACCACATTCGCTTGCTGGCTTATGACAACTACAAGCAATCGCAAGGCGCTTCGATGGTGATATACCGCGGCAAGACGGTTTAATCGCGCACGGGCAACCGAAAGCAATCCCCGTTGCCGCAAGGTGGCGGGGATTTTTTCTGGAGTGTCAACAAAGGAAATCGATATGAGCGACGTTATCAAACAATACAAAATTGAAAAAGAACCTTACTACCGTGGGGTTGCGGATGAGGTCGATCTTTACCAGGCGGCTTACTCGGTACGTATGCCGATGATGCTGAAAGGGCCGACCGGTTGCGGCAAAACGCGCTTTGTCGAATACATGGCCTGGAAACTGGGCAAGCCGCTGATCACCGTGGCATGCAATGAAGACATGACCGCGTCGGATCTGGTGGGACGCTTCCTGCTTGATGCGCAAGGCACGCGCTGGCAGGACGGACCGCTGGCGATTGCAGCGCGATACGGCGCGATCTGTTATCTCGACGAGGTGGTCGAGGCACGTCAGGATACCACCGTGGTGATACATCCGCTGACCGACAATCGTCGCGTATTGCCGCTGGAGAAGAAGGGCGAGCTGGTGCATGCACATGCTGATTTCCAGCTGGTGATTTCCTACAATCCCGGCTATCAAAGCCTGATGAAAGACCTTAAGCAATCAACCAAGCAACGTTTTGGCGCACTGGATTTCAGTTATCCGGAACACGATGTCGAGACCGAGATCGTCGCGCATGAAACCGGCATCAGTGCCGAGATCGCCGGTAAACTGGTGTCTATAGCCGAGCGTGCGCGCAATCTCAAAGGGCACGGTTTGGACGAAGGGATTTCCACCCGGATGCTGGTATATGCAGGCAATCTGATCGCCAAGGGTGTGGAAGCCAAAGCTGCCTGTCGTGTGACGCTGGTACGTCCGATCACCGACGATCCTGATATGCGCGACGCGCTGGATGCCGCAGTCACGACATTTTTCTGATAGACCTGACTGGATCTGCCTTTACACCGTAATCATAAATGACCCTTTCTATAGAAAATCATACCGAACTGCTCGAGGAATTGGGCACAAATGCGAGTGAGGTACTGCAATCCTCGTGGTATGAAGCAGCACGCGTGTTCAGTCCGCAAGGACTGGAGAACTACGTGCAGGGTGCGCGGGCGCTGAAAAATCTCGGGCGCGGCAGCGAACTGGTCATCACCTTCATCCAGAGCGCGCCAAGTATTTCCAAAGAAATCGGCGAAGATTCGGTGGTGGTCCTGCTGGATACAGTGATGGCGCTGGCTTCAAAAATCAGCGGTGCGATGCTGGAAGCGATCGTCGCCACCGCACCGACTGCGGCTAAACGCCTGGGGGACGCGGCCTTGTTCGGGGCTTATCTGCAACTGGTCAACACGCTGCTCAATCAGGTCCCGCGCGGCTTGCGTCCGATGCTGGAAAACCTCGAGGCCTTGCTCGGGCAGCTCACTCTGGGCGGCCTGCGGCGCTGGGCGACATGGGGTGCGCATGCACACAAAACCAATTTTGAAGATCAGGCAAGTTATTTCAGCCTGAAATCCAAAGAGTCCCTGGCGATGCTGCAAAAGGAGCGCAAGGGCACCCTGTTCGTCGATGTGCAACGGCGTATCAATATGTATTTGCGCGCCTTGTGGGCGCGCGATTTTTTCATGCGCCCCACCAGCGGTGACTTTGAATCGCGTGAAGGATACAAGCCTTACATCGAAGATTACTTCATGTATTTGCCGGATGCGTATGACGATTTTATTCCCCCGCAGGGGGAACGTTCGGCCCCTCGCCCGCTTGCGGGAGAGGGTTCGGGTGAGGGTAACCAACAGGTGCCGGGCCTGGAGTTATACCGCGCCACGGCTGCACATTGCGCAGCACACCTGGTTTACACCCGCGAACCGATCTCTGCCGAGGCGTTGAACCCGTTGCAGATGGCGGTGATCAGCGTGATCGAAGATGCTCGCGTCGAGACGCTTTCTATTCGCGCATTCCCCGGGCTCAAGCAGTTATGGGCAAAGCTGCACACCGCACAAGCCGATCAAACCAACTCGGTTGGGGATTATCTGAACCGCATGGCGCGGGCATTGCTGGATAGCGATTATCAGGATGAAGATGCGTGGATCGCCGAAGGGCGTGTGCTGTTTGCTCAAGCCGCTGATCGACTGTCAGATAATATGATTTCCTGGGAGATCGGCGTGTCTCTGGCGCATGGGCTGATGCAAAAGCACATTGCATTCAATCCGCGCACCGACCAGTTGAGCGCGCCATATCGCGATGACAACCGTTATTTCTGGGCATTCGAGGAATTCGATTTCAACAAGTCTCAGTCCGCGGGTTTTGAAACCGTCAAGCAGGTACGCAAGCACGTATCGGTGATGGAGTTCGCCAATGAAGTCGATTGCGAAACTGCGGGAGATGATGCCCAGGAAATCTGGGTAATGTCGGAGGAATTCTTTCCTTATGAAGATAATGGTGTGAGCTACAACGAGTCAGAAGGGAAGGCGCCAATATCAGAGCCATATCACTATGCCGAATGGGATTACCAGATCCAGTTGGAGCGCCCGGCTTGGGCAACGGTACTGGAAAAACGTCCCAAAGCGGGCAACTTGCAACTGATAGACCAGATCACCGCTGACAATAAGCGCATTGCATCGCGCCTCAAATTTTTGCTGGATGCGATGCAACCACAGGGTGTGCAGCGCATCCGCAAACTTGAAGATGGCGATGACATCGACATCAATGCTGCGATCAGCAGCATGATAGATTTTCGCATGGGCATTCAACCTGACCCGCGTATCATGATGCGTTCGGTTCGCAAGGTGCGCGACATTTCGGTGCTGGTGTTGCTGGATCTGTCCGAGTCGACCAACGAAAAGGTGCTGGGGCAGGATCAAACCGTGCTGGATCTGACGCGACAGGCCTGTGTATTGCTGTCAGATGCGATACATAAGATCGGCGATCCATTCGCGATCCACGGTTTCTGTTCCGATGGCCGGCACGATGTGGAGTATTACCGCTTCAAGGATTTTGATCAGCCATACAACGAGGCTCCGAAGGCGCGACTCGCAGGCATGACCGGCCAACTATCCACGCGTATGGGCGCGGCAGTACGCCATGCTACGCATTATCTGCGCGGGCAACGATCCACCAAGAAATTATTGATGGTGATCACTGATGGAGAACCGGCGGACATCGATGTGCGTGATCCGCAGTATCTGCGTTACGATACCAAGAAGGCGGTTGAGGATGCCGCGCGAAACGGCATCACGACTTTTTGCATGACGCTGGATCCGCGCGCCGATCAATATGTCTCGCGTATCTTTGGCACCAAGAATTACATGGTGGTCGATCACGTTGAGCGACTGCCGGAGAAGCTGCCTTTACTCTATGCCGGACTAACGAGGTAATCAACATGGAACCACTACGCTATGCAGGGCTGCTCAACGATGAAAACGGCGGCATGACCCATTGGGGGCAGATGATCAAGGATGCATGGGTGTTTGGCCTGATTCCCGATACGGAAGATTGCGCGGGTTGGACGGATGGCCAGATGCAGAATTTGTATGAGCAGCTTTGGGCGGAATGGGAAAAGTACGCTCACCTGCCAAGCCGCCTGCCGGAGGAATTGCAACAACGTTTTGTGCGCATCCATCAGGAAGCGATCGCGCGAGCCAAAGCAGAAGGGTGGGACCCCGAACTCGGGGATGACGATTAGCTGGCGGTCTTGCTGCGCTCAAGCTTGATGATGCGAGCTGCAATTGAGGGGGCATTTTTGGCGGCCAGCGCCTTGAGTGCCGGAGGGAATTCCCCCAGCAGACGTTTCATGGTTTCTTTGGCATCCTGGTTGTAGAACACGGCTTCGTAAGGAACCGGCTCGGTCAGTGTGCTGCGCTGCTGCGGACGAAAATTTTGCCAGGCGATTTCGACCCAGCTTTTGTTTTCGCTATTCAGAAAAATGATTTCTTCGCGATCTATTACCGCCAGACATTGCATGCTGCGGATAGGCACAAACACCACTCCCTCCTTGCTGTGTTCCAGCAGCAAGTGAGCAGTGTTATAGACCACGGCTGGCAGATGACGCGGGGCGCGCTGCAATTCGGTATTGCGATAGCAGGTGATTTCCATGTGGCCTCCGCGAGCATGGGCGAGTGACAATGTTTGCGGGCTAAATTATCCGCACTTTTGACTGTGTTGGGGATTGGTCGTTAAAAATGACGATTGAGAAATCAAGCGATCCGCATCGACACTTCCAGCCGATAATATGGCCAAGCCTGACCCGCCATGATCCTTTCGGCGGACTCAAGGCAGCCTGTCATATTGACCGCCCGGCTATTTGCCAGTCATCCCAGATACATATTAACTAATTCGGTTTGACAGGCAAGTCAGGGGTGGGCATAATCGCGGGTTCTGTTTGGAGGGGTTCCCGAGCGGTCAAAGGGATCAGACTGTAAATCTGACGGCTCAGCCTTCGAAGGTTCGAATCCTTCCCCCTCCACCAATGTAATTGGCATTGCTTTGCGGTTTAGTGGGTGGTCTTGATCGGCTGGCGTTGTGGCAACTGCTTGTAAAGGACGTTGCATTGGTGGGGATTTTGTTGTTTGGGGGGCGCTGCGGGTGTAGCTCAATGGTAGAGCAGAAGTTTTCCAAACTTACGACGAGGGTTCGATTCCCTTCACCCGCTCCAGTTTGTATGCCTGCCCATGTGGCTCAGTGGTAGAGCACTCCCTTGGTAAGGGAGAGGTCGCGAGTCCGATTCTCGCCATGGGCACCAAAAAATTAGAGCAGCGTTTTGTTCTTAAATTATTAGGGTTTTGTTTTTATTATTAACGTTTTGCATTGATAAGGAAAAATCATGGCAAAGAGCAAATATGAACGCACCAAACCGCACGTCAACGTAGGCACGATCGGCCACGTGGATCATGGCAAGACCACGCTGACTGCGGCGATC
>Ga0210377_10000670_pt1 | contig 32576 bp, 21 predicted proteins | sample PLM4_65_b1redo_FD_155480 | JGI IMG/M metagenome (GOLD analysis project Ga0210377, IMG submission 155480) | Groundwater sediment microbial communities from an aquifer in East River, Colorado, USA - PLM4_65_b1 redo | ecosystem: Environmental > Terrestrial > Soil > Riparian zone | place: USA: East... | reverse complement strand
CTATTCACGCTGCTTATGCCTAACTCCGAGAACTCAACCCCCCTCAACTGGCTGCGTAAGGTGAGTTAGTAACTCACCTTACGCACCTTTTTGCTCCCGCAGGGTCTGTGACCCTGCGGATGCCCTGTCAAACACGGCGGTCAGAGACCGCCTTTGAGCAGAGCTGCGTAAGGTGACTTATTAATGAGACAAGCAGTAAATACAGGTAACAGGCAATTTAATCATGACCGTTAAGAATCAAAACATCATCATCCAAATGCAGGATGTGGTTAAAACATACAGTACGGGAGATGCCCCTTTTGCGGCGCTCAACAAAGTCAATATTGATATCAAGCAGGGTGAGTTCCTGGGAATTACGGGTAAATCAGGCGCGGGGAAAACCACACTGCTCAATATGATCTCCGGGGTTGGTGAGTTGACATCCGGGAACATCCTGTTTCATTGGGTAAGTAACGGAACACCCTCACCCTCCATTCCGATCCATTCTTTGAATGAAGATAAACTTGCCTTGTGGAGGGGTGAAAACCTCGGGATTATTTATCAATCTTTCGAGCTGATGCCCACTCTCAGCCTGGTGGAGAACGTCATGCTGCCTCCTGACTTTTCAGGCGCGTATCAGCCAACCGTCAGCAAAAAAAGAGCGCTTGAATTATTGGAGATGGTTGAAATCGCTGATCATGCTTACAAGATCCCGGCGCATATTTCCGGCGGACAAAAACAGCGCGTCGCAATCGCCCGGGCTTTAGTCAACGACCCACACCTGATCATCGCCGACGAACCGACTGGCAATCTCGATAGCGTCACTGCTGAAACCATCTTTCAAATTTTCGAGAAACTGGTTGCCCAGGGAAAAACGATTGTCATGGTCACTCATGATGAAAGTTTTGCCCCGCGATTTACGCGTCGATTGCAGATTGCGGATGGGGTGGTAACAAATCCATCAGAAGACGGAACCAGCCTTATCGGCAGGAAGGAAGCGCCAGTCAATATTGAGCGGGAACGCGCTACTCATCATGTGTCCAAATCGCGCGTTGAAGTAACCGCGTCGCCGAAGGAATATCACGATCAAACACCAGCCATCGTTCTGCGGAATGTGGAGAAGGTCTATGAAAACGCTGCAGGGAAATTCGTTGCGTTGAAATCCATCAACCTGCAATTAAATTACGGGCAGTTTATCTCCATTGTGGGGAAATCGGGCTGTGGGAAATCCACGCTATTGAATATGATCACAGGTATTGACCATCCCACCGCCGGGGATGTGCTCATTGGAAACGAACATATCTATAAAATGAGTGAAAGCAAACGTTCGCTGTGGCGTGGAAAGAACATGGGCGTTGTGTTCCAGTTCTTCCAACTCCTGCCAACGTTGACGCTGTTGGAAAACACGATGCTCCCGATGGATTACTGTAATCTCTATCCATTTTATGAGCGCCCAGACCGGGCAATGGAATTGCTCAAGATGGTCGGGCTGGAGGATCAGGCCCACAAACTCCCCACTGCCGTATCAAGCGGACAACAGCAGAGCGCCGCCATTGCTCGAGCGTTGGCAACCGATCCATCCATCATTTTGGCAGATGAACCCACCGGCAATCTTGATTCACGCGCGGCTGATAACGTGCTTAACTTGTTTGAAAACCTGGCAAGACACGGAAAGACGATTCTGATCGTCACGCATGATCCATCGATCACACAAAGAACCGATCAAACGATCATTCTCTCGGATGGTGAGATCATTGACCAGACGGTGGCACGCGTCCTGCCATTTCTGTCGCACCCGCAAATGTTGGCGGCGACGCGTCAGGCAGAAAAACGGAAGGTCGCTCCGGGGGCAATGATTCTCAAGCAGGGAGAAGCGGTCGAGCATTTCTTTATGATCGAATCTGGCGAAGTGGAGATCGTCGTAACCAATGAACAAGGCAAGGAAATGCAGCTGGCACGCCTGGGGCATGGACAATTTTTCGGTGAAGTCGAATTAACCCAGGGCGGCCATTCCATTGCCCATGTCCAGGGTGCGGGCGGTGGCGCAGAATTGGCGCTCCTGCCCAAGGGATTATTTTATGAACTGATTGATGGCTCTCCCTTAACACGACATGCCATCCACGAGATCGCCACGACCCGACTCGCTGAAAACAGACGAAGAAAGAGCGACCAGTGAATACCGAAGTCAAACCCAATTTACTAAAACCGCGCTGGAGCAAGGTGCTCACCGATTTGTGGGAAGACAAAACACGGACTGGTTTGGTGGTCGCTTCCATTGCCGTTGGAGTCTTTGCCATTGGCATGATCATCACAGCCTTCGTGATCCTGAAGGCGGATATCAACCACAGCTACGAATCCGTCAATCCGCCCAATATTGAGATTCAGACAGACCCGTTTGACAAGGACCTTGTTGGAACGATAGAAAAGATGCCCGGCGTGGAGGAAGTGGAGGGCCGCCGCATCATTCAGATCCGCGCGAGACAAGGTGATGAAAACTGGCAAGGCCTATCTCTAATTGGCGTTTCAAATTTTACAGGGAATATCAATCATCTCGACCCCATTGAAGGCACTCAATATGCCGATGAAAATGAAGTCGTTATCAGCCAGAATATGATGCACATTACCGGATTTCAAATTGGCGATAACATTGAAATTGAACTCCCAGATGGCTCGAACCACGATCTAACCGTGGTTGGGCTTGTCACGGATCAGACTACTTCCAAGCCCGATCCAAACTCAACGAATAATGCATACATCACTTTAAAAACGCTTCGGACGTTTGGAATGGATGGTGATTTTAATCGGCTCTACGTCACTGTGGATGGCGATGGAAGCGATGGAGAGATCATAGCCAGCGTTGCTGCCAACATTGAAAACAAAGTTGAGAAGAGCAAGCGGGAAGTTTATCGGTCAACAGAAAATCTTTCCAGTGAACATCCAATGACGGATTCGATTCTGGCTGTGATTGGCGTATTGGGCGCCTTAGGTGGATTAGTCACGGTCCTGAGTAGTTCGCTCATTATCAATACGCTCAATGCCCTGCTGACGCAACAGTTACGACAGATTGGTATCATGAAATTGGTTGGGGGACGCAGTTTCCAGATCATGGGAATGTACCTGACCCTGATCATTGCTTATGGCTTGATCGCACTGATTTTGGCAGTGCCGCTTGGCGCACTTGCAGGATATGGTCTCGCCTGGTTCATCTCCAGCTTGATGGGAGCCGTATTGCAAGGTTTCCGAATTATTCCTGCTGCGGTTGTTACCCAGGTATTGATCGCAATTCTCATTCCATTGGGCGCTGGTTTTTTCCCCGTTAATAACGGCGCCAAAACCAGTGTTCAGCAGGCGATCAGTAATTATCGTCCAATCGGTCAAACCACAAAAAGAAATTTTCTCAAACTCAATACCAATTGGATAAGTTGGATCTCACGTCCGATTCTGCTCTCGTTTCGAAATACGTTTCGCAAGCAGGGACGTCTACTCCTGACCATCTTTACGCTCACTGTGGCTGGAGCCGTATTTATCGCGGTTTTCAATGTGCGTGATTCAATGACCAATGTGATGGATCAACTTATGCAACACTTTATGGGTGATGTGACCGTGAACTTCCGCCTACCATACAAGGTCGGTAAGGTTGAGCGGGCACTCCTGGAGATACCAGGTGTAAAAGGTGTCGAAGGATGGGGTGGTGCTGCTGGAGAAATTTGGGATGAGAATGACAATGTGGTGACCAATCTCACCATATCCGCCCCGCCCCAGAATACGCAATTGCTTCGCCCGGAATTTGTGGCAGGCCGCTGGCTTCTACCTAATGAAGAAATGGCAATTGTAGTATCCGACACTATTTATAATTTTTATCCCAATCTAAAACCCGGCGATAAGTTAACGATCAAAATCCCGGGACGGCGCGAAGTAGATTGGGAAGTGGTAGGTATATTCCGCTTTGTGGATATGCTTGGGGATCCCATGGCGTATGCGAATTTTGAATTTATCGCAAGCCAGATGCACCTGCCCAATCAGGCGACTTCGTACCGAGTCATCACTGCAAATCACGATGCTGCATCCCAGCGAGAATTGACCCGTCGCATTGATCAGTATCTCCTTGACAGGAATTTCTCGGTTCAAAGTGTGCAATCTGGATACCTCCTGCGGACGACCGCGACACAGTCAGTCAACACCTTGGTCATCTTCCTCCTGATCATGGCGATCCTGACCGCGTTTGTGGGCAGTATTGGTTTGACAGGCACGATGAGTATCAACGTGCTGGAACGGACTCGCGAAATCGGAGTGATGAGAACCATCGGGGCGGTTGATACCGTCATTATGCAGTCAGTCATCATCGAAGGGCTGGTAATAGGATTGATAACCTGGTTATTGGCGATTGGTTTGTCATTCCCCATCAGTTCCCTTCTGCTTACGATCATCGGCGAAGCCATGATGGGTTCAGCGATGACCCTCAGTTTCACACCGCTTGGTATTTTGATCTGGCTGGGTGTTGTAATAATTCTTTCGGTTTTTGCCAGCATTATGCCGGCCGGTAATGCCGCCCGGCTGACAATCAATGAAGTGTTGGCCTATGAATAGTTATTTATTCACGTTGTTCAGTGTCGTACAGAATATTGACACAGCAGGAACATGTCGTCGCGAGGAGGGTGTTCTTCCCGATGAAGCAATCTTAATGTAAGTAGTAAATACTACTCAATGAGATTTTTCTGTTGAACTGGAGATTGCTTCGGGCGGAGAGCACACCTGCCTGATTTGCCTAGCAAATCACGGGCGGTGCAAGGGAGAGTGCCCTCGCAATGACATTTGTTCCATAATATTGTCAAATTTGTAAAACTTTTCAGGAGATCTACAGAGTACCGCATTATTAACTAAACTTGGAATTTGAATTTCAGCCTGCAAAATCATTCAAAAAGATTAATTATTAATAAGACAAACGGTAGTAATGAAAACAATAACAAACTTTGACGTATCTGGATACACAATTTTGAAGGGGTTTTTGGGCACACGAACTCATGGTCCAAAATCTGAAGAGCTCAGGCCCAATGGCCACGAACATGATAATGAGGAAGCCTGCGTTCCAAATATCAGTCCACGCGAACGGCTTAAGCGTTTGATAGGCGGCGTAATTCCGTTTGTTATTGCCCTTGCCATTTTAACGTGGCTGATTTCGACGAATGCTGATCGCCTATGGCGACTGCCGTTATTTTTGTTGTTTGTAGCAGCGGCATCAGGCTTCTTTCAATGGCGCGACAAGACCTGAGTGGGGCTGGCTTCGCGCGGTTCGCGCAATTTAACAGACAAGATAGAAAAGATCGAAGATGAAGCCGAACTTGCTCAAGTTTGGCGGCAGGCACGTAAAGTGAACATCAAGGCATTTCTGGCTGCTATCGCATTGACGCTGATCGCGCTGGCGTTGCCACAATAATTTCAAGCAAATGCCTGCAATAAGCAACTGAATACTTATAAGGATTTTTACGAGCGAACAATCAATATGATACTGCCCCTGTCGAGGTAGGAGTGGAAATCGGGGGTAACCCCTGGGTTTCACCCCATCATCAATTCCAGACGGTATTGTAACGCCTCTGCCAGATCAGCAATCGCGCGCGCTTTGGACCCGTGCGCGAATCAATTTGGACAACTCCCCAATTGATCAGTAGCGGTACCAAAATTAGTGCCAAAAAGTGGACAATCTTCACTGGTTGAAGTGACGGGGTTCCAAGATAATCGGGGTAAATTCAAAGAAAAGGAATTCGGCCAAAATGAAACATAAAATAGCTGTCGTTTTCATCGGCATTCTCCTTCTTTTCTCGGCATGTGCGCCAGGGACTCCTGCTTCTGCAACAGAGGGGGTAATATTGAAGATCGCTGTCCTGCCGATCATTGATACTCTTCCAATGTATGTCGCACAACAGGAAGGTTTGTTTGCAAGGAATGGAATTCAGGTTGAGTTCGTGGCTGTTGCTTCTGCGCCCGAGCGTGATCAGATCCTAGCCGCGGGACAGGCGGATGGTACGATCAATGAGACACTGGCTGTGATGCTGTTCAATAAGGATTCTGTGCAGATGCAGGTGGTGCGTTACGCGTTACGTCCCGCCAATGGGCACGGACATTTCTTTATCATCGCGTCGGACCAAAGTGGCATTACATCTGTAGATGGACTAAAAGGTGTTGAGATCGGAGTCTCGCAGGGCACTGTGATCGAATATGTTACCGAGCGCCTTTTGCAATCCGCCGGGTTTGGCGCGGACGAAATCAAAACCATTGCCGTGCCAAAAATTCCCGACCGAATGGCTCTGCTCGCCTCTGGTGAACTAGAGGCTGGTGTAATGCCTGACCCGCTCGCTTCACTTGTTGTGAGTCAGGGTGGTGTGATCGTGGCTGACGATTCGAGTCACCCGGAATATGGCTTCAGTGTGATCTCCTTCCGTAAGGATGTGATCGATTCGAACCCTGAAGCAGTCAGAGGATTTCTCGCCGCGATCGAAGAAGCCACGGCGCTGGTCAATGCGGACCCTGCAAAATACCAAAATGTTCTAAGCGAACAGAGCCTTGTTCCACCTCCCTTATTGGGAACCTATCAGCTGCCGATCTTCCCCACTGCGGGCGTACCAACTGAAGAGGAATGGAACGACGCCTTGAACTGGTTGAAGGAAAAGGATATTTTGGCTGTTGACGTTTCTTATACGGATTCAGTAAATGCATCGCTTCTCCCTTAGCCGACAATTGATACCGACAAACAGAGAGATGATTACCCTCAAGCCATCGCCCGCGGCACTATGATCAACATCCACTCGATCAGTTTTGCATATTCGAACCACTCGCCGCTTTTCGAGGATTTCTCACTCGACATCTCCCGCGGCGAGACATGGGCGATTCTCGGTCCATCAGGCTGCGGCAAAACGACACTTTTGTATCTGCTTGCCGGTTTGCGTTTCCCATCCCATGGCAGGGTCGTAATAGATGGTGAACAAATTGTACGCCCGCGTCCGCGTAGTGGATTGATCTTGCAGGATTATGGTTTGCTCCCGTGGTCAACTGTGCGTGAAAACGTGGAGCTAGGCTCACACGTGCGGAAGTTTTATGGAGAAGATGGTAAACATGCACCGATCAGCTTCCAGCCGGAAAACAACGCGGCGCATTGGCTGGAACGGTTGGGGATCAACGAAGTGGCAGATAAATATCCCTCGCAGATCTCTGGTGGGCAACGTCAGCGCACTGCCATCGCGCGGACGCTTGCCCTCGAACCCGACCTCCTGCTCATGGATGAGCCTTTCTCATCTCTGGATGCAATCACACGTGAGGACCTGCAAGACCTGACGCTTTCCCTGTGCATGGAAAAACAATTGACTCTCGTGGTCGTCACACATGCAATCGAGGAAGCAGTTACGTTGGGCAAAAAGATTCTACTGCTCGATTCTGCACTCAATCGGCGTGCGCGGGTCTTCGAGAATCCCAATGCAGGGGATGATGATTATCGGGGCAGTCAACATTACCAGGAATTATGCAATCTGTTGCGAAGGGAAATGCAACATGAAGCGGCGTGATGTCTTGTTGGCGTCGGTTGCCCTGCTGGTTATATGGCAGATCATGGCGATGATCGTCAACCTTCCGATTTTGCCTCAGCCGCTTGAAGTGCTGCGCGTGTTTTTCCGCGAACTGCGCAAGGATATGTTGATCCATTTTGCGGTCAGCCTGTGGCGGGTCACGGCGGGGATGGCGCTGTCAGTGCTGGTTGCGGCTCCTGCGGGGCTGGCAATTGGCGGGTCCGGAAAGTTGAACCGTTTCTTTTCCCCGTTCATCTATCTGCTGTATCCGATCCCCAAGGTTGTGCTGGTGCCTGTTGTAATTCTGTTCCTGGGGATAGGTGATGTGGCAAAGATCGCCATCCTGTTTTTGATCCTGTTTTTTCAAATTCTTGTTCTTGTCCGCGATCAGGCATCAGGGCTTGCTCCACAGTTGATCCAAAGTTTGCGCAGTTTGGGCGCGGGAAGACGCGCACTGTTTCGATTTGTGTATCTACCTGCAAGCTTGCCCGCGATTTTAACCGCGCTTCGGCAATCCATTGGGACGGCTGTCGCGGTTCTCTACATTACGGAATTATCCGCAACGAAATATGGGCTTGGATATTACATTTATTACAAAGGGAGCACGTTGCTGGATTATCCCGCAATGTACGCGGGCGTGATCGCCATGAGCATTTTGGGGCTCGGCATGTACTTCAGTGTGGACTGGCTGGAAAGAAAATGGTGCAAGTGGAAGTTCGTTAGCTGATCAATAATCCCAGCCAGAATAACAAGCTAAACACTAGCGCGGTCTGCCCCGTTTTTGCGAGTGCACCGTTCAGTGGGCGTCCTTTTTGAGTCAGCACAACTCTCACCGCTTGAATGGCGAAGGGCAATGACAGCCAGGCAAGCAATGAGGACCACGGGATCATTCCAATCCATGCAACCGGAATCAAAACGGAATACGCAACAACGATACACGCCAGGTAATGAATCTTTGTGCCTTGTTCGCCCAGTCTCACAGCCATCGTATGTTTGCCCGCCTTTCGATCGCTTTCAAGATCGCGCAAATTGTTTACCACCAAGATCGCGGTGATGATCAAACCGGGCGGGACCGTCATCCACCACGCGGCAGTTGAAACAAAACCTGCCTGTATGTAGTATGTCCCTGCCACGGAAGCGAGACCGAAGAAGAGAAAAACAAAAAGATCGCCCAACCCATGATAACCAATGGGAAATGGTCCACCTGTATAAGCGATGGCTGAAATGATCGCCGCAATTCCAATAATAATGATGAGCCAGCCGCCCAGCCACGCAAGATACAGCCCCAATAATGACGCCATACTGAACACAACTGCCATGCCGATCTTTACTTGTACGGGAGTGAGCATTCCAGACTGTGTCACGCGCGTCGGTCCCAATCGTTCCGCCGTATCTATGCCGCGCTCGAAATCGAAAACATCATTGGCAAGATTGCTGCCAATTTGCAATAGGAGTGCCGTAAGCAGACAAACCAGCGCGGCATCGAGACGAAAATAGCCATCATGCCATGCCAGCGCGGCGCCCATCACCACCCCGGCTGCCGCCGCTGGCAACGTGCGCGGGCGGACCGCCAGCACCCAGGCATTCCAATTAAATGCAGTTTTCTCAGACAACGTTTGCTCCATACCATAAAATCAATGCCGGGCAGTATAACTTATAATTGACCGAATTCATTCAGGAGACAGGATGACGCAACTGACAGGCAGCGAACGCGCAAAATATGTCCAGAATATGTTCACGCGCATTGCCAGACGATATGATCTTATGAACCGACTCATGACCGGCGGGCAGGATATCCGCTGGAGGAAACGCGTCATCGAACTTGCACGGGCGAATCACCACGCCTCATTGCTGGACCTCGGAACCGGCACTGGTGATTTGGCGCGTGAGGCCCTTTCGCAGTTCCCCGAAGCCCAGGTCATCGCGGCGGACTTCACCCTTGAAATGATGCGCGTGGGACAAAAGACCAGCCAGCTTACCTTTTCAACTGCCGATGCCCTTCGACTACCCTTCAGCGATGCATCCTTCGACGCGGTTGTCTCCGGCTTTCTCATGCGCAACGTCATCAATCTGGACAGAGCGTTGGAAGAACAATATCGTGTACTAAAGAATGGCGGGCGCATGGTCATTCTTGACACCACACGTCCGAAGAAAAACATCCTGTCACCGTTCATCTGGATTCATATGCATTTCATCATCCCTGCACTTGGGAGATTACTTACTGGATCAAAGGACGCCTACCGCTACCTGCCCGAAACCACGGAAGGATTTGTCACTGCCGAAGATATGGAATCGCGCATGGCGAAGACTGGATTCAAGGAAGTAGGATATCAAAGACTTATGTTTGGGACAATCGCCATCCATTGGGGGGAGAAATCAGGATGTAAAAAGGAATAGTAGTTCGATCAAATTATCCAACAAGTATCCCAGTGCGAAATCTGAATAGCTTGTAGTGTAGATCAACAATCTGGTGTATTTGGAGCATAGCTTGTTGATTTTTACGCAAGATCCTTTTGGTGCAGCAATCAATTTACCGCTCATCTCATAATTTACTAAACTTTTGGAACAAATTGCAGGCTTGATTGTAAGCTTATGGTTTAGATAATTATGCGGCACTCTGTAGTTCAACAAAATCAGTGGTGCGCGTTCGTAAAAGACGTGTAAGCAGTTGGATCGTCCCCATTGCTACTTCCACATAATCGCTCATTAGTTTGAGCTTACTTTCTTACCTCGATCTTTTCCCAAAAGGATATTTCTAAAGAACAAGTCGCGTGACATCCCATTTCGGACAAACTCAGTCAAAATTTTATTTTTTGGGCGTATAATACGCGTGCCCTTCATTTTGGATTGGTCGCGCCGTAAGGTTGATTGACAAAATATCGACCAAAAAAGTAACAAAGACACAGGGAATAAAGAAGGCGGTTACACCAAGCAGCGATGAAAAACACCCAAATTCGATAAATCAACCCATAAGAAAACTGTGGGCACAATATAGGCCGGTATCCTGTCCTTATGGCCAAGTCAGATGCAGGCGTTGATAAGCATTGGGATAAGTGGTAGACGTCATCGGTATGCAGTGTCCACGTATAGAGGTTGGCATGGCAAAAAGAAATCAATCTATGTTTTCGGTGTTCAAGAGCCGCTCCTTCACGCTCCTATGGATCGCGCAATTGATCTCCGCCATAGGAAGCGCGTTGACTACACTTGCAGCCTCGATTTTGGTCTTCCGCATCACCGGCTCAACACTTAGCGTGGGATTGATGTTGATCGCCACCGCGGGCCCAACGGTTCTGATCGGTTTGCTTGCAGGTGTGTTCGTTGATCGTTACGACCGCAGGCGCATCATGCTGGGCGCGGATTTGCTGCGTGCTTTCCTGATTTTCCTCATCCCGTTCCTGGTCAACCTAAATATTCTATGGCTATATATCATCGTTGCGTTGAGCAGCAGCATTACACAGTTCTTTGATTCGGCTCATGCCAGCATCTTACCCGAAACCGCAACGGATGAGGACTTGGCTGCGGCGAACGCGTTGATGGCAGTCTCTTCGGTTGGAGCCACGATGTTTGGTTTCGCGGCGGCGGGACTGATCGTCTCAACCTTTTCGGTGGCGTGGGCATTCTACCTCGACGCGTTCTCGTTCGTGATTTCAGCAGCTCTCATTTTATTTACGCGCGTGCCTTCCATGCCTGCAGTGGAGAATACATCTGTACGGGCTATTGCCGACAACCTGAAGGCAGGTCTGCGGGCAGTTGGAAATATATCAATATTGCGCTCTCTCTTCCTTGTAGCCATTCCGATCTTTTTGATCTTCGGTTTCCAGAACACGTTGTTTTTGCCGTTTGCAATCAAAGTACTCGGCGGAAATGAATTCCATTTTGGATTGCAGCAAGCTGCGGAAGCAGTAGGGATTGCGCTTGGCAGTTTTGTGATGGCACGGCTTGCGGATCGGATCCGCGAGGGGCAGTGGCTGGCAATCAGTTATCTTTTGATGGCACTGGGTATGATCGGTTATTCCTATTCCACAACCATCGCGATGGGGATTTTCCTCGTCGGTTTGACTGGCTTTGTGAACGCGCCATCCTATATTGGCAGGCAACTGGTGATTCAAAGATCGACACCGCGTGATATGCGTGGACGTGTGAATAGCGCATTCTTCGTCGTGCGCGACTCCATGTTCGTGCTGGGAATGGCATTGGCAGGCATCGCGGATTTGTTCGATGTGCGTACTTTGTTCCTCATTAGTTCATATGCGCTGTTGTTCACGGGGCTGGTCGTGCTGGTGTTACCTGGGCTGGGTCAACCGGCCGCGCAATGGAAACGGACCTGGGCTTTCCTAAAAGGGGCTGAGGCAGCGCCCAGACTCGGCGTCGGCAGAATCGCTACCAGATCTGAAGTGGACCGGTTTATAAGTCACATGCCTGATATGGCGCGGATAGGCCTAAAGGAGCGCGATCAACTTGCAGCGGATATGCTGGTGGCAGAAGCACCCAGGGGAACGGTCGTTGTGTATCGCGGGGAAACAAGTGATGCGGCATATTTCATTTTGAATGGCAGGGCCGCGGCGGGTTATCTAAACGAAGATGATTACGTCATTTTGAACTATTTGTATGAAAGCGATTTCTTCGGCGAGGTGGCTGCATTGACAGGCGCGCAACGAACAGCGAACGTTATCACGGAAGAGGACAGTGAGTTTTTGATCATTCCATCGAAAGTGATGAGACGACTGGCGGAAAAATATGATGGCTTGCGCAAAGTTTTCCATGCAACCATGGCAGAACGTCTCAAGAGGATCGAGTTGGTGCGCAGCGTCTCGCATGACCAACAGTTGTTACGCGAGTTACGCACAAATGCAACGGTTATGGAATATGAAAAGTCGCTTGCCCGAGATTGATGCTCCCACGCGGCAGAGTTGCCAGCCGCCGTTGCGACCAATCTCATGGAATTAAGTCCTCGCTGTTAGTTCCTTCAATTTATTCCTAAGTTCGGCGATATTGATTAATTTCTGAGTGTCCCTCAACGAGCGAGCAGAGGCAGTGAAATATTTGTGCCCCTCCACAAATTTTAGTTGCCCTGTGTACCACTGCTCATCGGTAAACTCCTTGTCAAGGAAGGCGAGCTCACGCCGCAAGTCATCATTGCGGTGCATAAAATCCCCGCGTCCCAACACATCCAGGTCGGCATCGGCCAGGATTTCCTCGAGCAGGTTTGTGGGCGATTGGGGCAGCGCGGTAGCTAAGATCGCCCACCTGACAATCTCAACTTGATCTTCGCTATACCCGAAGGACGGCAGGACTTGCGCCGCGATCCTTGCGCCGATCAATTCATGGTAGAGTGCCTGTTCAACATACCCAATGTCATGGAACCAGGCCGCGGTGAGCAAGAGGTGAAGCGATCCCTCTTGTATGCCTTCCATGCCAGCCAGTGTTTCCGCAGCCGGGACGACTTCTTCGCGTGTGTGCGCGATCCCATGATAAAGAAGATCCGGCGAAAGTTCCCGTCCCAGGCGATTTTCGGCATATTGTCTGGCTTGCTCAAAAATTTGCGAGTTCATTTTTTCACCAGCGACGATCGTGCAGATCAGAAGGATCGTACTTTCAACCAGCAGCGTAGCACGCGGACATCTTTACTTTCCAAGAATTTGTACTATCTGATGGCAACTGAATAAACTTTCACCGGAATAGTCTTGCCTTTGAATATTTCCTCGCCAAGCGGTTCCACTGGAAAAGAGGCATCCAGTTCTCTGCAAGTATTTTCATCGATCAGAATTGGCTTTTTCACTACTTTGGTATGCGATTCCAATCGTGCACTAAGATTAATAGTATCTCCCACACATAGATACGTTGCACGAGTTTGCGTCCCAGCGTATCCTGCCACTACCCGACCTGTAGCGATCCCAACTCCAATTTCAATTTGCAAGCCGCCTTTTTTGCCCTGTTCGCTATTAAAGTCGCTAAGTTTTTTCCAAATATCCAACGCGCTATTCACCGCGCGTTGTGCCTGATCAGGATATGAGATTGGCGCGCCGAAGAACGACATTAATCCATCACCCTGCAATTGGTTGACATTACCACCATGTGACTGCACGGTCTCGATCACGATCAGGTAATACTGGTTGATCAGGTCGATCACATCTGCAGGGTCATTGGCTTCCGTGATGGTGGTAAAGTTGCGGATGTCGGTGAACATGCATGTGATGGTTGTGTGTTTGCCTCCCAGTGAGAATCCTTTGCTCATTAATTCCTCAGCAACTTCCTTGTCGGCAAAGGTGCGGATCAGACGACGGTGTTCGTCGCGCAGGCGTTTCTTTTCCAGGCTGGAGGATATGCGCGCGTGCAGGAGCACAGGCTCGAACGGTTTGGGGAGATAATCCTCCGCACCCTGTTCGATTCCCTTAACCACGCTTTGCAGGTCATTCATCGCCGAGATGATGATGACCGGAATATGGCGCAGTTTTGGATCCGCCTTCATGCGCGCCAGAACCGCGAACCCATCCATGACCGGCATCATGATATCCAGCAGGACCAGGTCAGGTGAATCTGCCTGTACCTTCTCCAGGGCTTCCTGCCCATTGCCGGCTGAGATGGTGTCATAGTTTAGTTCTTCGAGTTCCTGTTCGAGATAATCCACATTGAATGGTTCATCATCCACGATCAGGATCTTGGATTGTCTATTCAAGCTGCCTCCAATCGTCTAAAGACGCACCTCTTGTTATCCCAAATACCGTTTTAGCATATCAAACAGCAATTGGTCATTGATGGGCTTGGTCAGGTAATCGTTGCAGCCCGCTTCCTTGGCTTTTTGTTCATGCCCGGACATGGCATGTGCAGAGAGTCCGATGATCGGCGTCGACTGGAGTGTTTCACGGATCTGACGTGTGGCTGCGTAACCATCCATGATAGGCAATGAAATATCCATCAAAATCAGGTCGGGATTATTCTCCTTCGCCATGACAACACCCTGCCCGCCATCGCGCGCAATGAGCAGATTGTAATCATCCTCCAGTAATTGGGTGATGAGATCTATGTTGAGTTCTGTGTCTTCGACGATCAAAATAGTTTTCATTCTTCCCTCCGCTTATATCATTATCTTTTCACAACGCTACTGATCTCTTGCATCAATTTGTCGGAATCGAGGCCTTGTTTCTTCATCACGAAGGCTACACTTTCCCTGAGCTTTTTGGATTCATCAGAGGTGAGGTCCTTGGAGCTGATCACGATGATGGGGATGTTTCGCAGCTCGGGATCGGCGCGCAGCTTTTCAATTACTCCGAATCCATCGAGTTTTGGCATGACCAGGTCGAGAAGGATGACATCCGGGCGATGCGCCTCGACCGCCCTTAAGCCTGCTTCCCCATCTTCAGCTGATGTCAACGCGAAATAGGATTCAGGTAAAGACTGGCGGAGCATCTCTGCCACATGCGGATCATCATCCACCACCAGGACATGTTTGTGCGGGTGACCTTTTTCACCGATCACGCGGTGGAGCGCGTCCAACACGATCGCAGGATTGAGCGGCTTGAGCAAATAATCTGCCGCACCGAGTTTGAAGCCCAGCGCTTTTTTATCGACAATCGTGAGCAGGATCACCGGAATATTGATCGTTGTTGAGTCTGATTTCAGGTCGTTCAGGATTTGCCAGCCGTCTGTTTCGGGCATGAGGATATCAAGCAGAATGGCTTCAGGCTGCCGCTCGCGCGCGATTTGCAGACCATCGTATCCAGTGCGCGCCCCAATCACGTCAAACTCGCTTGTACCCAAACCTTCCTGCAAAAGGTAAAGCGCATCGGGGTCATCGTCGATGACAAGAACGCGGTGTTTGGTGGAATCCTGTTTGGACTGTTGAACCGCTTCTTGCACGGGACCCGTTGCCTGACCCAATTGTGAAGCGGGTTTTCTTCCATAATAAATTGGGATCGTAAGGGTGAAGGTGGACCCCTCCCCAAGTTTGCTTGTGGCAGTCAAATCCCCACCCAACAAACGGGCCAGATTGCGACTGATGGCAAGCCCCAAGCCCGTGCCACCATATTCCCGCGTGGTGCTGGTATCGGCTTGCTGGAATTCTTCGAAAATTCGACTGAGCGCTTCTTCGTTGATGCCGATGCCGCTATCAGACACCGAAATGTTAAGGGATTCTTCATTGAGTTTTTGCACACTCAGCAGGATCCTGCCATCATGTGTGAACTTCGCAGCATTGCTGAGCAGATTGATCACGATCTGTTTGATCTTGTCCTGGTCGGAGAAGATGATGCCAATGGTTTCGTCCACTTGTTTTTCAAGCTTTACATTCTGCTTGAGCAGTGGCGTGGCAAGGTTGGCGCATTGGTCTGCCAAGGCGCCCATGCTGAACTTGGCGGGGATCACATCCATGCGACCCGCTTCGATCTTGGCAATATCAAGCACGGTATTGATCAAACCAAGCAGATGCTCGGAACTGGAAAGCACCTTATCGAGGTTCTCGATCTGTTTTTCAGGCAGGGCGCCTTCGGCCTTCTTTCTGACAATTCTTGTGAAGCCGATGATGGCGTTGAGCGGTGTGCGCAGTTCGTGACTCATGTTGGCAAGGAAGGTGCTCTTGGCCTTATTGGCTTGTTCTGCCGCAGCGCGGGCCTGTTTGGCTTCATCAAAAAGGCGCGAATTTTCTATCGCGATCGCGGCTTGCCGACCCAGCCCCACCAGGAAGTCCAAATCTACTTGAGAGAAACTACCTTCGGTGCGATCCCTGTAAACTGACAGAACCCCGATGCTACGATTGCTGGCGATCAATGGCGCGACCATCATAGTTTGTGGGGTCTCATAATGGTCGGGGGTTCCTGGTATCTGTACGCGGCGCGGGTCCAGCTCCAAGTTTTCGATCACTTCTGCAATACCTGATTGAGCAATTCCACCTGTAATTCCTTCTCCCAGCGTAATCACATCGGCTAAAAATTTATCGGCATATTTCCCGAGCGCGAGAGCTGCGCGCAAGGATTTACCATCTGCTTCCACAAGTCGCAGGATGGTGTCGCGCGCCTGGAATAGATCGTGAACATTTTCAACAACTGTGTGAATGACTCTTTGCAAGTCCAGTGTCGCGGAGAGGTCGCGACCCACGCTGGCGATCGTTGCCATCTGGCGGCTCTGCACTTCAGCCTGCTGACGGGCGGCGCGTTCCGTATCAAACAATCGTGCGTTCTCTATTGCCACCGCGGCTTGCGCGGCAAATGCCATTGCCCATTGGGCATGCTCGGAGGTGTAGAAGGCCTTCTCATGCTTGTCCAGCGTCAACATGCCAATCACCCGGTCGCCAAAAATCAGAGGCACACCCATCCAGCCATGGATGACGCCCCCACCGAATTCAGGATTTTTGAAGTATGGATAGCTAGCCGATACATCCTCCACGATATAGGGTTGCCGGCCCTTGAGTACATATGAGCTAAGGTCTCCATCGACGGTTGCAAATCGTAGCCCGATGAGCTCGTGGATATTCGGGAACCCGCGCCCTCCAACGATGACAGAGTAAGCACCGTCCCACTGTTGCACGGAGCAACTGTTATAAGGCACGACCTTTTGTAATTCAGAGAGGATCAGGTCGAAGACTTCCTCCAGGCTGAGGGTGCGGCTGAGAGATTGGGTAACCGCTTGCAGAGTTTCAGCCTGCTCGCGGGCCACAAGCTGATTCCGGAAGAGCGTGGCATTTTGAATGGCAAACGCAGCCTGCCGACCGAGGCCCACCAGGAAATCCAGGTCGACTTGGGAGAAGATTCCTGTGGGACGATCTTTATAGACAGAGATTACACCGATGGCACGGTTGCCCGCGATCAGGGGCGCGACCATCATGGTCTGTGGGATTTCATCCCAATCGGGCGTGCCCGCAATATGCACGCCGCGTGGGTCCAGGTCCACGTTTTCGATCACCTCAGCGATCCCCGATTGAGCAATACTGCCTGCGATTCCCTGACCCAGCGAAACTACATCTGCGGAGTGTTCTTCGGCATAGTTGCCAAGTGCGAGAGCAGTACGCAAGGATTTGCCATCAGAATCGACAAGCCGCAGAACAGTATCGGTTGCCTGAAATAAATCGTGAACATTTTCAACAACTGTGTGAATGACATTTTGCAGGTCTAATGTGGCGGAAAGATCGCTCCCAACACTGGCGATGGTCGCCATCTGACTGGCGTTGCGTTGCGTCTCGGTGTGTAACCGGGCGGTATGGATTGCCGCGCCCGCGTTGGCAGCAATGGTCGTCAACAGACGCACCGAATCATCGGTGAATAGTCCTTCGCGGGTTGTGCTTTGCACGCTGATCACACCGATGGTTTCTCCTCCTGCTTTAATCGGGACACCAAGATACGAAAGCGCATCCCTGCCTACACGCGTCACACCGAGTTCCCGGCTCCGTTCATCAACATCCTCATTGATGAGCAACGCCTCGCCTGTCTGGATGATCCGGCCCGTATGTCCTTCCCCCAGCTTTAGCATGGTGAATGTCTCACCGATTTGATACGGGAAGTGGATCAGATTCGTTTGAGGGTCGAGCAGCGCCACGTAGACGATATCTGCATCGAAAATTTCCCGTGTCTGGTTCCCGATGAGCTGGATCACTGCATCAAGTTCCGTTTCGGCCACTAAAGCCTGAGTGACGGTACTGATCGCGGAGAGTTCCTGAGCGCGGGTCTCCGTCTCTTTGAGCAGGCGCTGGGTCTCATCGAAGAGACGCGCGTTTTCGAGGGCAATACTCATGCTGGCGGCGAGGGTGGAAAGAAGGCGTGTATCACCCTCGGTGAAGGCGTGCTGTTGGTAACTCTGCACGCTGACCACGCCTGCCACTTCGGCGCCCACGAGAATGGGGACGCCCAGATAGGATTCGTTCAGGTCTTTTTCCTTGCCGGGCAATATGACCTGGTGACGCCCGCCTGCGAAGAGTTCATCCATCTCCTGGGTTGAATGCAGGAGAAGCGGTTTGCGGGATTTAATAATGATGGAGGTCAAACCCTCACCCAGCGGAACGTCCGGGAGGTGATGGCGATAGTCGCGCTCGACATAATAGGGTTTCTGGATCAGATTCGTGACGCTGTCATAGCGGTAGATGTAGGTGGTGTCCGATTTGAACACCTCACGGATCTTGTCACCGACCAAATCCACGATGGCCTGGAAATCGAGTTTCGAGGAGAGTCCCTGTTGGACACTGTTGATGATCGCAAGTTCAGCGGCGCGCTGTTCGGTCTCTTTGAGCAGGCGCTGGGTTTCATTGAAGAGACGCGCGTTTTCGAGAGCGACGCCCATATTGGAGGAGATCGTCTGCAGGAGGCGCAGGTTGTTGTCATCAAACGCGTTGGGTCTGAAGCTTTGCACATCCACTACGCCCAATACTCTATCGCCGACCATGATCGGCATACCCAGATAGGATTGGGGATCCTGACTGTCTTCGGGCGTGGTCACATAGGATTCAGCGCCGTTTGCAGCTATTTCCTGCGCGGTCTTCAGCAGGAATGGCTGGCGGGTGAGGATGATTTTTGAGGTCAAGCCTCCTCCCAGCTTCCACGGAGGTTCGTCTTCGAAATATCCGTCGCTGTAACTATATGTCAAGTGAAGCATTTCGATATTCTGGTCATACAACAAAATGTCGGCGATCTCGGCGTTGAATATTTCGCGCACCTTGTCACCCACGTTCCGCGTCAACGACTTGACATCCAGCGTCTGTGCCATCACTTCACCGACGTTATTCAGGATGGCAAGTTCAGCATTGCGTTGCCTGGTCTCATCGAAGAGACGCGCGTTTAGAATGGCTGTGCCCATGTTGGACGCAACGGTCTCGAGCAAACCAACGGACAAATCAGCGAACGCGTTTTTGTCCTCAAAATCCTGCAGGGTGATTCCACCCACCAGTTCCTTGCCTGCTATGAGCGGCACCATGACAAAGGATTGGGGAATCTCGCCTCCTGCTGAGAGGCCTCCGAGTTTCATCCAGTGTTTTTGCGCGTCTTTACTGACGACCAGTGATCTGCCCGCCTTCGAAACGCGTCTGTTGAACGTGTTCAATGAGAATGGCTGGGCGGTAAGGCGCCTGCCATCACGATAAATATAAGGCACCTGCATGATATTTTCTTTCTCGTCGTAAATGCCAATCCCGATATTTTTTACGTTCAATGCTGCTTGCAATTTATCGCCAACACGTTCGACCATGGCATTCAGGTCAAGTTCTTCGGTAAGGATTTGCCCAATGCTATTGATGATGGCAAGTTCAGCGGCGCGCTGTTCGGTTTCTTTGAGCAGGCGCTGGGTCTCATCAAAGAGGCGTGCGTTCTCGAGTGAAACGCTCATTGCATTGGCAAGGGTTTGCAGGAGGCGCACATCCGAGTCACTGAAGGCGTTTTCACGGTCTACATTCTGTAGGCTGATGACACCCTTGACTTCATCACCCATGGCGAGTGGAACATATAGTGCGGACTTGGGTACTTCAGTGCCAGTGGTGACAGTCATGCTGAATTCTGCCATTCGCTGAACCATATTCGAATTGATCAGCAACGTCTGACGCGATTTAATAAGATGTATTTCCTTTCTGTCGAGCGGTCTCGGCTCTGGGTGAAAGCGAACACCCTTTTCGAATATATAAGGTGCGTGGCTAAGCTTTCTATTAAGATCGAATATTCGAATTGATACGACCTGAGCATCGAATATCTCACGGATCTTATCTCCAATCGCATCATATATGCCTTGCATGTCCAGCTCAGCAGCCAATGCTGCTTGCACGCTGTTGATGATGGCGAGTTCGGCGTTCCGCTGTTGTGTCTCATCGAACAGACGCGCGTTTTCCAGCGCGACGCTCATGCTGTTTGCGAGGGTGGTAAGCAGACTGACATCCGATTCGCTGAATGCATTTTCACGGTCAAGGTTTTGGAGTGAGATGACTCCCTTGGCCTGGTCTCCGATAATCATAGGCACAAATAAAATTGATTTGGGCATTTCGCCGACAATTGGGCTATAGGGGTTTCCGTATTGCGCCGACTTTTCAGGCCCATTTTCATTGATCAGTAAATGTTGACGTGTTTCCATGACATGCTTGCGGAATCCGATCAATTGGATCGGCTCATCGGGGAAGCGCACGCCGCGTTCGATGGTGTATGGAAAGTGGAATAGTTTTTCTTTGCGATCATAAAGTCCAATATCCACCACCTGCGCGTCGAAGATGTCACGGATTTTGTCGCCGACCAGGTCATAAATACCCTGAATGTCCATCTTGGCGACTAGTCCCTCTTGTACGCTATTAATGATGGCGAGTTCGGCGTTGCGCTGTTCCGTCTCCTTGAGCAGTCGTTGGGTCTCGTCGAACAGGCGCGCGCTCTCCAGCGCGACGCTCATGGCGTTGGCAAGTGTTTGTAGGAGGCGCATGTCGGATTCGCTGAAGGCATTCTCGCGGTCCACATTCTGAAGAGAAATTCCACCTTTGGCTTCGCCACCAACAATCATCGGCACATCCAGCCGGGACCTGGTCATTTCCCCCCCGCCTACTATTACTCCCTCGACGCCTGTTATTTCCTTTACGCGTTCCACCATAGCGGTGTTAATCATGATGGATCGTTTTTTTGTAATGACATGATCCATCACACCTGTACCGTCCAACAGAAGTGGTTCTGAAGTCAGTCGCTCTCCCTTTTCAATGATATAAGGGTAGCTCATCAGGTTAGAGGTCTTATCATACGTAACAATTTGTACAGCTTGCGCATCGAAGATGTCGCGGATCTTTTCACCGACTGCATCATAGATGCCCTGCATATCAAGTTTTGCGGCTAAGGCTGCCTGGACGCTATTGATGATGGCCAATTCGGCGTTGCGCGCTTCGGTCTCTTTGAGCAGGCGCTGGGTCTCATCGAAGAGACGCGCACTTTCCAGAGCCACGCCCATGCTGTTGGCGAGCGTTTGTAGCAGACGCATGTCGGATTCACTGAAGGCATTCTCGCGGTCAACACTTTGAAGAGAGATTCCGCCTCGAGCTTCGTCGCCAATGATCATCGGCACATCCAGGCGCGACTTGCTGTCTTGCTCGTCTCCCACTAGCACGCTTTCGAGACCTGTGATTTCCTTTGTGCGTTCTCTTATATTGGTGTTGATCATGAACGGCCGTTTTTGGGTTATGACATAATCCATCACACCTGTTCCGTCCAGCAACAGCGGTTCTGATGTTAGCCTCCTGCCCTTTTCAGTCAAGTAGGGATAACTCATCAGATTGGAACTTTTATCATAAGTTACAATCATGACCTTTTGCGCATCGAAGATGTCGCGGATCTTGTCACCGACTGCATCGTAGATGCCCTGCATGTCGAGTTTCGCGGCGAGGGCTGCCTGCACGCTGTTGAGGATGGCGAGTTCGGCGGCGCGTTGTTCAGTCTCTTTAAGCAGACGGTGGGTCTCGTCGAAAAGACGCGCGTTTTCAAGGGCGACACCCATGTTTGCAGCAAGGGTGGAAAGCAAGCGCACATGGTTTTCATCAAATGCGTACTGTTGGTAACTCTGCACACTGATCACGCCCAAAACTTTATCGCCAGAAACGATGGGTACACCAATGTATGATTCGGTCTTATCCTCTTCCGATTGAAACAGTGCTCCTTTTGCGATTGCCTCTTCCATGGTATGGTGTGTGAGAGGTACGCGGGTCCGAATGATACGAGACGTCAAACCTTCCCCAAACGCAAATGGTTCAAATTGCTGGTAACCGCGATAATAGGAATACACAGCGTGAATCATGTTCGTCGCTTCATCAAGCAGCAAAATTTCGGTGACCTCAGCACTGAAAATATCGCGCACCTTGTCACCCACAGTGCGGATGATGCCGGGCATATCCAGCCGTTGAGCCATTGCCTGACTGATACTATTGACGATGGCGAGTTCGGCATTGCGCTGAACGAGCTGTTCTTCAAGCGGGATGGATTTCGACGCGATCGTTTTTGGAATGCGTTTCTTTGTGACAGGTTTAGGAATCGTTTTCAGCCTTCCATTTGGATGCTTTCCTAAAACTGTATTGGTCGAAGGCCTTTTAATTTTCACCCTTTTCGCCTTCGATGATTTTGCCTTAATCGTCTTACTTACGGGAGGTGTCTTTTTTGCCATGCCCGTCACTCCTCTATCCTCTGTCTTATAAACCCGAGTGTATCGATTCTGTTGTTTCATTCCACCAAGCCGCGGCAATTCTCATGTTTATTATGATGTATTTTACCGTTTTATAAGGATTAATGGGAAAGTATTTGCTGTTCGTCAAAATGCCATTATTGACGAATCCTTGTCGCTACGAACGTTCCAGCGCTCGCACCGTGTACGTGAGGTGCATCACACGCTGGCTCAACAGAATAACGCTCAAGCGATGAAAGATATTGGCGGATTCGGGATCGCTTGATTCCATCCGTTCCAGGTCTTCCACAGAAAGCGAGTAGACCACTGAGTTTTGATTTGCCACAACACTGGCAGTGCGACGTGTGCCGAGAAAAAAGGCAATCTCCCCGACGGTGCGGCCGCTATTAATCGTCTCAAGGCGAACCGGGTTTTTGCCCGGGGATTCCAACTGGGCGGTGACCTGCCCTGATTGGATAAAGTAGATGAAATCGGCCGCGTCGCCTTCCGTGATCAAATATTCGCCCGGACGATATTCATGGCGTTGCAGATAGGGAATTAATTTCTCCACGTTCTCATCCATGAGGATCTCTTTCAATTGCTCCGAGATATCTTTTTCGATCCGAAGATCCGGCAGATTTGCGGCAATGATCTCGTTCTCGCACCACTCAATGCCGTGATCGGCGTCGGTGAAGAACTTTAGCATCCCATCCTCAATGGATGAATTTTCCTGAATAAATTGCTTCTGCATTTTTTCTGCCAACCCGGCGATGACCAGGATGATCCCTTGTTCCTCACTCCATTGCATCATTCGAGCGAAGCTAAGCATGCCAGTTGAATCAATGCCGGTAACCTTCGAGAAGTCGAACACGCTGTATTTTATTTTGTTGACGGAGGCGAGGTTGTCGCGCTCACGCAATCTTTCGAATATGCCGTTTGCCGTACCGAAGAAGATGAAACCCTCCAGTCTCATAATATAAAGTTCATCGCCATGTGTTTGAAGGACATCCAGTTCATGAGGTGCACGCGTCACCCGGCTGTGATACTCGCTCCCTGTAAATGCGAATTTAATCACGCTGACCCGGCTATAACTCACCACAAACGTAAACACCGCCAGAATAAGACCCGCTATGACCCCCTCCAAAACGCCGAATACGGCCAATGTCACCAGTATGATGACGATCACAAGGAAATCCATTCGGGGAAATTTGAACCAGCCCTCATATACCCATTCGACCAGAAATTCGATACCCAGATAAATCAGCACCGAGCCAAAGACGAATTTGGGGATGTAAAGAATCGCAGACGTACCAACGAACACGGTTGCACCAATGAGCAGGGCAGCAAGCAGCCCAATGAGTCGCCGGCCGCCCCCCATGGCATGATTCAATGTGGAAAAGCTTATGTCCTGAAATCCCGCCAGCCCACCCATCATGCCTGCAGCCAGGTTGCCAACTCCCGCTGTTATGAGTTCCCGGTTCAGGTCGATATCCTTTTTAATGATCAGCTCCATGCCGCTGGAATTCAGCAATAGCGCGATCACACAGATGAGGGCCACAGGAATCAGCGCAGGAATTTGATCAAGCAGTACCTGCCAATCCACCTGTGAAAGGATGGCCGGACTCAGGGGAAACTCCCATGCGCCCGTGGATTTATACGATTCCAGCAGCCAGCCATCGGCTCGTAACTGCACTATGGAGATATCCATCGCCCAGGCAACTGCATAAAAGATAAAAGAGGCGCCCAGCATCAGGGATGGAATCGTATAGGGCTGTCTGATTTTCCGTGAGGCGAAGTAGATCACAATTCCCAACAGGAGGCCGGGCATCCATAGTCTCATCGCATCCCATTGAAACCACTCAAGACCAGTCGGTACATTCGCCATCATTCCGATACCCCCTTGAAATAATAACCAGCCTGTCCCTGCCAGAAATCCGCCAATGACTGGATACGGCAAAAAGCGTGCCAACCCGCCGAGTTTGAAGAACCCCAGCACAATGAGCAGGAGTCCAGTCAGCAGGCTGGTGATTACAATCATCATCGTTACCGTTGCAAATTGACGGGATGCGACTCCTGGCAGCGCGGCAATAATCCCCACCGCAATGACGCCCAACATTGCACCCGGAGCATCCTGCTCCACCGCAATCGCACCGGGATTGGAACTTAACCACGCCACCACCGCGCACAGGATGGCATCGCCGATGATGATAAAACCAAGCGCACGCGGGATCTGACTTGAAAGCTCGCCCGAATAGATCAGGGCAGTAAATGCAACTACGAAGATGACTTCCAGGATGTAAATGAAGAAAGCGGTAAAAAGACTGGTTCCAAATGTGCTGATGAAAGACTTGCTTATGAGTTTCCCTGTTTGATTTTCCATGGCCAACCTTGTATTCCCTTCATGGGATTCTTAACTCGCTTCCCATGCAAACCCTATAACTTGTTCCATGCTTGCTCCTCAACCTGATTCTCAATCATATTTCCATTTAACTTCATCCTCACCTGGAGATTGAATTTGGCTTATTCAAATTCCTTCTGTGATGTTCTCTACACTGAACGATCACCTGGATGCAATTCCTTGATAAGTTTTATCATATTCCACCAATTCCTTCAATAGAAACACCAATTTCGTTTTGTTGTTGCGTTTCGACATCTCCAAAGTTGGCTTTTCAAGTGGCACGCAGTATCGATGACACCTCCGCTTAAAGTTACTCCTGCGGCGCACATCATACTGGCTTTCGTTTTGCGGTTATGACCGAATGATTTGGCCATCTGCAATAATACATATCACTCCATCTCCACTCAACTATTTAATATCCACGCGTGGGACTTCTTGAAAACTATTTCGTTCAAACATACGTGGCGCTTATTGTAAGGTGTACATCTGTCTGCTCCAGGAATCAATACCGCCATATCTGGGATATGACGGTATTTTCTACTTTACATTTGCGCCCCTGGCGGGATTCGAACTCACAACCAACAGCTTAGAAGAGTCGGGGCATGACCTCTTTTTTGAATTTTACTTCCAATAAGTCCAATTTGTAGGGGAATCCGCGGCTTAAATATCCAATCCGTTCAATATTTCCGATGCTTTCTAACGTGTCTGTCCTACTATTGTCCTACTATCTCATCCATTGCATCGGCAGCTACCCCACTCATAGGATTAATGATATGGGAATAGGTATTTAACGTCAAGGTTACCGTAGAGTGTACCAGTAGTTCAGACACGATTTTTGGATGTACGTTCTTTTCCAGCAGAAGGGATGCTGTGGTATGCCTCAGATCATGGAAGCGGATATTTGGAAGCCCAATACTCGTCAGCTTGTTTTTGAAGTGTCTCACCATATTTCTAGGAGTGATAGGAGTTCCAATATTTGTTGTGAATACTAGCCCACTTTCCTTCCACCCAGGACTTTGGGCTAGCACGTGTCTTCGTGCGAGGGACACATTGTGGTCATGATCGGCGACGGGGTGAATGACGCGCCTGCGCTTGCTCAGGCAAACATCGGCATCGCAATAGGTGCGGCAGGCACGGATGTCGCCATCGAAGCGGCGCACATTGCTCTCATGCGTGAAGATTGGAATTTGGTTCCCGATGTGTTGAAAATCGCCAAACGGACCATGAGGATCGTCAAGATGAATTTGGCGTTCACCACAGTCTATAACCTTGTGGGATTATCCCTCGCGGCAATTGGCGTCCTCCCACCTGTTCTCGCTGCCGCCGCGCAGTCCCTGCCCGATGTTGGCATCATGGGAAATTCGGCGAGACTGTTAAAGAAGAAATAAATAACGCACCTTACACAAACCCTCTGCAATCATCGCGGGGCGACCCGCGAGCGCAAAACGCCCTGACAGACCTTGAAGGGTCTTCTTATCGCAATGCAAATCCTTGTTTCAATGAATATATATTTTCTGCGACGGTTCTAGCACCGCCGAAGATTGCGCTCCCGGCTACGATCACATCTGCACCAGCATGGGAAACTTCGGCTGAATTCCCCGCATTGACTCCACCATCCACCTCCAGCCACGCCGTCGAACCAATTGAATCCAGCATTTCTCGCAAGCGGCGGATTTTCACCGTCGAGGATGGGATATATTTTTGACCACCGAACCCCGGGTTGACCGACATGATCAGAGCGAGGTCTACATCCAGTAAAATCCCTTCCAATGTTGTGAGCGAAGTGGATGGGTTCAACGTGACCCCGGCCTTTGCGCCCAGTTCCTTGATGTGCTGGATCGTTCGATGCAAATGAGTGCAGGCCTCCACATGCACAATGACAATATCCGCGCCCGCGTTGATAAAATCCTCAAAGTAGCGATCCGGTTCTTCGATCATCAAATGCACATCGAGCAACGCACCGGTCTCTTCGCGCAAGGGACGCAGCGCCTCAACGATCAGCGGACCGATGGTAATGTTGGGGACGAAGTGACCGTCCATCACGTCAATGTGCAGCCAGTCCGCGCCGGCTGCGGTGGCTTCATGAGCATGAGCCTCAAGCCGGGCAAAATTGGCGGCAAGAATGGATGGAGCAATCTTAACCATAGTTCTCAACCACATCCTTGTTTTTATAACTGTCACCGGTGTAATCAATTTGGCTGAATTGCATGAGCTTATCCAGACGGTGAATCGCGCGGACATAGCGAATCGTGCCAGATCGCGCCCGCATGACCAGGCTCTCGGTTGTCACCCCGTCGCGTTGGAATTCCACACCGTGCAGGAGACCGCCATCGGTGATGCCTGTTACAGCGAGGAAAACATCCTCGGATTTGCAAACATCCGCCTCGGTCAGGATTTGAGCCGCCTGTTTCCCCAAAGCAGATTGCACCCGCTTCATTTCATCCTCGCTTTGCGGCGCGCGGCGGATCTGCATCCCGCCATCCACTGCCTTGACCGCGCACGCGGCCAGCACAGCTTCGGAAGCGCGCCCAATGCTCATCATCACGTCCACGCCCGTGCCAGGCATGGCTGCCAGCATCGCGCCGACGATGAAGCCGCCTGAGTTTATTTTCACGCGTGCGCCGGATTCATTCAATTCATGGATCAAATTCTCATGACGCGGCTTGTCCAACACAAAGACGGTCAGATCGCTGATTTTGCAATTTATCGCTTCAACAATGCGATGCAGGTTTTCGGTGGGGCTGAGATTCAGGTCAATTGCATCACGCGCGACGGAGCCAACTACAATTTCATCCACATAAACACTTGGGCCGGGATCCCAAAGACTCCAGCGTTCGGCGAGCGCGGCGAGGGCAAGGGTATTCGGACGTCCAAGCGAACGCGCGGGCGTGCCTTCGATTGGATCCGCCGCCACATCCACTGCGGGCGGATGACCCGTGCCGACCATTTCGCCATGAAATAAAACCGGCGCGCTGTGTTTCTCACCTTCACCAACAACGATGACCCCATCCATATCAATCGTTTGCAAGACAAGCCGCATGGCATTCGCGGCGGCTGAGTTGGCGGCATCCCATTTGCCGCCGTCACGGTAACGCGCGGCGACCAAGGCCGCCGCCTCTGTGGCGCGCACTAGTTCAAGCGATAAATTTCGTTGCGGTCTCTCTGACATTTGTCTCTCCTGGATCCAGACCCTAAAGGTTTTGGAAACCTTCAGGGTCTTTCAATTAAATTGCCTGAGCCGGGCGCAGGAGCATACTTCATTCCCTTGCGCTGACTACTGTGCCCATGCGTCACACGCTCTTTGGGATGAATGAAATGACTGGCGTATCCCACCGCCAGCACAGCCTGACCAAAACCGTAGGCGATCAGATTCATGCTGACCCCGTCTTCGGGATGCGCCACATCCCCCACTGCATAGACACCCGGCATGGATGTCTCTGCCCGTCGATTAACGGCGATCTTGCGCCCTTCGAGGTTGAGCTTCCATTGATTGATGGGCCCAAGGTCGGCGCGGAAACCGATGCAGACCAGAATATCATCCACGTTCAACGCGCGTTCTTCCCCCGTCACATTGTCGCGGATCACCGCCTGTTCCACCGCGCCGTTCCCCGCAACACACATCAACTCGTTTTGTGTATGCACATTCACTTGCGAATCATACAAAGCCAGCACGCTGCGCTGGTGCGCTTCGAAATAATTGAAGCGATGGATCAAAGTCACCTCGCTGGCCCAATTACGAAGTTCCAGCGACCAGTCCACGGCTGTGTCGCCTCCGCCCACAATCAACAACCGCCGTCCTAAGAATTTTTCACGCTCGCGCACAACATACGAAACGCCCTTCCCTTCAAATTCCGCCGCACCAATTACATTGAGTCGATTTGGTTGAAACGCGCCAATGCCCGCGGCAATGATGGCGGTCTTGCTTGAATACGTTCCCTCGGTCGTGGTCAACTTCAAATACCCTGGCTCCAGCATTTCCAAATTTCCCACGCGCTCGTTGAATTTAAAGTCCGCGCCGAATTGTGCCGCCTGTTTATAAAGCTCGGTCACCAGGTCGCGCCCTAAAATGGCGGGGAAACCACCCACATCATAAATATATTTTTCAGGATACAGCGCAGTGATCTGACCGCCCGGCCTCGGCAAAGCCTCCAGCACCAGAGTGCGCAGGTTGCGCATCCCGGCATAGAACGCGGTGAAAAGCCCCACCGGCCCCGCGCCAATCACTGTGACATCGTATTCATCGCTCATGATGGTCGGCTCCGTTACCCTCTACGCCCGTTCATTGGCAGCTGCCGCGGTCGTTGACTGCAACCGGCTCAACGCAGCCACTGGCGGCGCAAATGGCATTTCCATTAGGTTGTTGTACTTGCGTAAGAGATGGTAGGTGATCAACAGTTGTGAGAGTGCCAGCGGATGGCTGTGTTTCATTTCGGTACGATCCTGGTAATCGCCAAACTGATCCTCGCGCACGGAACGCAGATCTGGCAAATGTTGCCAGATTGCAGCTTCAAGTTTTTGTGCGTTCTCAGCCCTCACATTGCCTGCGATTTCAAGAAAATCCACCGGGCGGCCTCCATCGCGTCCAAGCCGGAGCCGGACATCGGTCGAGGGTTGATGCGTTCCGTCAATCAGGTAGGTCAGGTCCGGGTGGGGAATCGTTGGGCGCAGAACGAGTTGAGCGTTCAGGGTTGGTCCGGCATCCTGCGGTTTCACACCGTCATCCGGGTGAAAGCGGACAACGATATCGGCATGTTCACGTTGTGGGCGGATGAATTGAAGCGTATCCGCCTCGCGCTTTTTCATCTCGGCTCGCACCTGCTCGGCTGTGTAACCGCGCTTGCTGGTATCGCGCTTGATCTTCCATGCGGTGCGCAAATCTTCCGGCGGATCGAGGAAAACCTTCACGTCATAGAACTGACGCATGACAGCGGAATGGAAACCGAGCAAGCCCTCCACGATGACAAACTCGCGTGGGCACACATATTCGGGGCGGATCAGCGAGCCGGTGGAATGTTCGTAAACCGGCTTGAGGAAGGGCTGCCCATAATGCAGGCGTTCGAGGTGAAGTTCGAGCACGTCGAGATAGTTGCATTCGGGATGTAGAGGCGTGATGCCCAACTCTGCACGCTCGCGCCGGTCATACTTGTGATAATCGTCGGTACAGACGACGGTGACCTTGTCGCTCCCGAGGATTTGAACCAGGCCCTTCGTAAGGGTGCTCTTCCCCGCGGCGCTATCTCCAACGATGGCCAGGATGATGGGGCGGTGTCTGTTCATAAGATACCTTTCAGGAAACCAGACTTCGGAAGTGTTTTGCGGATAAAGAAGATTTCCGAAGTCTTGTCTTTTCAATTCACATCGGGTTGTGGACAACGAAGCTCATTACCTGCGCCTGGCGGGCGTTGTCGTACCCGGTAATGCGGACACAGCTCCGCGGATGGGCGGCTTTGCAGGCTTCGATCTCTGCCATGATTTCATTCACGATGCGCATCTTAAAAAGCGGAAGTTTCCACCAATCCCAAAAGGCGAGCGTAGGGCCGGGTTTGGACGAATACTCGATGCCGATCACACATTCGTTGGCGAGAAAATATGCGATTTGTTTTTCGACCTGTTCGCCGGTAAAGGCGGGAAGATAGGAAAAGGTTTCGGTTTTCATGAGTTGTAATTCCTCTTTTGGGTAGGTTGCGGTAAGTCATGCTTGTAACGTGACTGCCACGCTTCAAGCATGACTTACTTTTCGAGGGCATCTACCGACTCGTATTCGAAGGTGATGCCCTTCCAGGTTTCCATCGCGGCGTGGAGTTCCTCGCTATGGCGGGCGGCGGATTTGAGAATGTCCGTCCCTTCAGCAAGCAGGTTTCGTCCCTCGTTGCGCGCCTGCACGACAGCCTCCAGCGCAACGCGATTGGCGGTTGCTCCCGCCGCGCTTCCCCACGGATGACCAACCGTCCCGCCGCCGAATTGCAGGATGACCTCGTCGCCAAAAATCGACACAAGTTCCGGCATATGCCAAACGTGGATTCCGCCCGAAGCCACCGGGAACATGGCCGGCATGGAGAGCCAGGGCTGGTCGAAGTGATGGCCGGGGCAATCCTCCACTTTGGCAACGTCCGTGGCGCGCATCATCTCATTGATGCCAATGGTGGAGGCACGGTCGCCTTCGAGTTTGCCGACTACCGTGCCGTTGTGCAGGTGGTCCGCGCCGACGATGCGGCACCACTTGGCAAGCACACGCCAGTGGACGCCGTGATTTTGCTGACGGTCCATCACCGAATGCATCGCGCGGTGCGCGTGGAGCAGCATCCCGTTCGCGCGGCACCATTTCGAGAGCGAGGCGAAGGCCGTGAAGCCAGCCACGAGGTAATCCACCATGATGATACGTGAGCCGAGTTCCCGGGCAAGTTCGGCGCGGCGGTACATTTCCTCCATGTCGCCGGCGGTGACGTTGAGATAATGCCCCTTGCGTTCGCCGGTCTCCGCTTCAGCTTGCTTGACCGCATCCATCACAAACTCGAAGCGGTCGCGCCAACGCATGAAGGGCTGGGAGGTGATGTTCTCATCGTCTTTCGTAAAATCCAACCCGCCGCGAAGGGCTTCATACACCAGCCGCCCATAGTTTTTGGCCGAAAGACCGAGTTTGGGTTTCATCGTCGCGCCGAGCAACGGACGCCCGTACTTGTCAAGTTTGTCGCGTTCCACTTGAATGCCGTGCGGAGGCCCTTGAAATGTTTTAAGCAGGGCGGGCGGGAAGTAAATATCCTCCAACCGCAAAGCGCGCAAGGGCTTGAAGCCAAACACGTTACCGACGATGGATGACATCAGGTTTGGCATGGAACCTTCCTCGAACAGATCGAGCGGATAGGCGATGTAAGCCATCATCTGGTCATTGTGACCGGGCACAGGTTTCATTTCGTAGGTGCGGGCGCAATAACGAGCGGCATCCACGAGGTAGTCGGACCAGACGGTTGTCCACGTGGAGAACGAGGATTCAGCCGCCACAGCCGCGGCGGCCTCCTCGAACGACACCCCCTCTTGTGGTGTGATTCGGAATGCCGCCAGCACCTGGGTATCGGTTGGCTTGAAGCCGATGTCATAGTAATAGCGCCCCGCCGCGCTGTATTCCTTTACACCTGCGTCGAATAAGGCCTGGTTGTTGTCATTTGAGTTGGACATGCTTTTCTCCTTTTACGTTTACGTGTTGCGTTTTCTTTGCCTACCTGTTTACTTATATACCTGCCTACGTCCCCTAATACTCCACCGCGCTGATCTCGCGTAGATTATCCAGCTGGTGTTCGGCATGGATTTTACGAATGGTTCCCGTTTTGCCGCGCATGACGATGGACACGGTGCTGGCGCCATCGCCAGTGTAATGCACGCCCGGCATGAGTACGCCATCGGTGATGCCGGTGGCGGCGAAGAAGACATCGTCGCTGCGGACAAGGTCGGATTCGGTCAACACACAATTTATGTCAAGACCCGCAGATTCAACAATTTTGCGGTCCTCTTCTTTTTGCGGAGCAAGCTGACCAAGCATTGCGTCTCCCAACGCGCGCACCGCACACGCG
>Ga0210377_10000669_pt1 | contig 32602 bp, 27 predicted proteins | sample PLM4_65_b1redo_FD_155480 | JGI IMG/M metagenome (GOLD analysis project Ga0210377, IMG submission 155480) | Groundwater sediment microbial communities from an aquifer in East River, Colorado, USA - PLM4_65_b1 redo | ecosystem: Environmental > Terrestrial > Soil > Riparian zone | place: USA: East... | reverse complement strand
CGATCAAACTCGCCTTCAAAGCCGACCGCCCGATGATCCCGCTGCGGATCGCGGCGGTGGCCGCCCGGCCCGACACGCAAATTCGTGTATGGTTCTTCGCTGACCAGCAGGCGACCCCCGCGAATTACGCCCGCATCGAAGTGGCTGACGACGAGCTTCGCTACAATATCTCCGACAGCTTTTACACGCCGCGCGGCAATTACGATGAATTGGTCAACGCGAAGCTGGCTGAAGCGAATGGGCGGGGCTTTGTCACCGATTTTGCCGGGCCGACCCGCGACCTTTCGTTTGAAGACCAACAATTAAGCGCGTGGGCCGCCGAGCATCCCTATTTGACGCGCCTCACCGCGACTATCTCGCCGGAAGAAATGACGGTCGATCCGGTGTTTGATTATGATGGCAGCCTGCCGGATCGCCCCCGCGAGCATAACTTGAGTCTTGTTCAAGCGGTAGTGGATGACTGTCAGCGACAGCAGAACCGGGAGACGTTGGGGTTGATTACGCTGATTGGCTTGCCAATCATTATCGCGCTGGGGGCGGCGATTGCGGTGGCGGCGGGGGTAGCGGCGCTGCTTCAACGGCGCAAGGCGCGCACTCGCTGACGCCAATCGATTCAATGGTAGGGACACGGCGCTGCCGTGTCCCTACCGATTCCGAAAAGCAGATTATTCAAACAACGACAACTGAACGCCGTCCTACTTCGGGCCAAGCCCTTGCTGGAGCAGACAGTTATAGAGGTCGCCTTCGCTGGAGTTAGCCTGTTGGCATGCTTGCAACTCCTGCGGGTGGTTCTTTTCAAGGTCCGCAATCCACGCTTTGCACTTCTCGCTCGCTGCGTCTGTATCACCACTAGATTGCACGATCGCGCAGACAATTTGCAGATTCACTTTTGCGACGGCTGGCGCAAGCACAACAAAATAGAGAACCACTACGACACAACACAGCGCCGTAAGGACTCCTACCACAATGAGTATCGTTTTCGTCCAATTTCTCTTGGGCTTTTCGGGTGTGGCAGGCACGGGTTGTTCGCTCATGATCTTGCTCCTTGTTTGGGCAACTAGGACTTCCAAGTCTTATGGCTATTGATTATATTAGCCATATTACAGGCTACTATAAGGTTGCATCGGCGAATTGTCAACATCGCTTAATGACAGGCGAGAGGTTTGTTAATTGCTTGCTGATGGCGGATAGCAGATAGGCCTATAGCTGATGGCTTTCTGCGTCCCAACAGGCTCACTCAAACAGCGAAAGCTGATGCGGCGGGCGCTTGCCATCCAGCAAGATGTATGGCGCGGCCTGTTGAGGCGCGGCGATGCCGATCTTGCGCAGGTGGCTGGTCTCGGTCAGATTGCCCTGCTGACGCGCATGGATGATCGCCTGCGCGCCCTTCGGCCCGATCCCCGGCACGCGCATTAACTGGCGGCGATCCGCCGTCGCCAGATCAACCGGATCGTCAATCAGGTTTTCATCGGCCCAGACCCGCTTGGGGTCGGCGTCGAGCCGCAGATTGCCGTCTTGCTGAAACGGCAGTTCCTCAACGTCCCAATCGTAGTCGCGCAAGAGGAAGCTGGACTGATACAGCCGGAACTCGCGCAGGGCGGGCGTAGCGGCCAGACTTTCAAAGGGGGTGTCATTAATCGGGTGGAAGGCTGAATAGTAAGCCCGCTTCAATTTAAGCTGGCGATAGAGCTTTGCCGTCAGTTCCATATATTCAATGTCGGTGTCCCCGACGGCCCCCACCACAAACTGAGTCGCCGAACTGGCTTTAAGCGCTTCCGGCGAGGCGGGGTCATGGGCGCGGCGCAAATCCTCCACCCACACCAGCCGCTGCAACAGATCATCCGCCAGCGTCTTTTTGGGGGCCAGCGCGTCAAGACGCTGCTGGGTTGGCCCTTCCAGATTGATCGACACCCGGTCGGCCAACTGCATTGCCCGGACAACCTGCGCCATCTGCGCGCCGGGCATGATCTTGAGGTGAACGTACCCTGCATAGCGGTATTTCTTGCGGATAATCTCTACGGTGTCGATGATCTTGTCCTGCGCGCTCACGCCCCCCTTGATGATCCCCGACGAGATAAAAATGCCATCGACCAGTTTGGCTTTGACCAGCGTGTCAAAAGCCGACGCGAGCTCATCGGGCTTGAAGGTCAGGCGGCGCATGGCGGTTCGCCCGGCGCGAAAAGGGCAATAATAGCAATCCATCTCGCAGGCGGTGGTGACCATCGCTTTGAGGACCGGCTTCTTGCCGCGCGGCGTGGAGACTTCAGTGATGCACGACAGGACGCCCCGAATGTTGAGCGGGATGTTGCGCCCGCCGATCTTCATCTGGTTGGCGGTGGCGCGCTCGGCGGCGGGCAGATCGCCAGCCACTTCGCGGGCGTTGGCGTCGCCCATCAGGGCCAGCTTTTGCAACGGGTCGGGGGCAGAACGAATGTTCATAACTAGATTATACGAACATTCGTTCCAAGACGCAAGGGGCGATCCGCCCGCCAATCGGTTGACAGGAGCGCTTCGAGCGCGTCGGAGTCTGGCTCAATCCTCAATTCCGGTCACATTGGCGATGAATGAATACGGCTTGCTTCACAATCGCAGTTTTTTGTGTACAATAGGGGCATCCGGTTTTGCCATGCCGGATGTCCTTCACTATTTTTGACAGGCGCATATAATAGAGGAATGAATTAGCGGAATTCGTTAATTTCGTGGACAATGGTTGTTAGTCTTGTCTTCCGCAAATCCTATTCCGGCTGAAACTGGTGGAGATCTATGAGCTTCCAATACCTGACCCCCGCGCCGAGCAAGAAACCAGGGCCGCCCGTGACGTTGTTTATTATCGGCGGGCTGGTCGTGCTGGTTGTTGTCGCCGGATTAATTCTGCTAGCCGTGCTGGTGTTTCGCCCGGCCACAACCACGACCACCGAAACCGTCTCGTTCGACATCCCCACCGCGCTTGACGGCTATCCTGCCGCTATCACTATCGCCCGCCAGAACGATCCCGCCGCAATTCTGGTCAGCGCAGCTGGCGCGTGGGCGCCGAATATCAGCCGGGCGGCGTTGCGGGCCGGGCGCACCGGCTGGACCTACTATATCTACCTGCCTGCTACCCGGCAGATGGCCGCCATTGTGGTTGATCGCGCCGGAGGCAACGCGCGCATCGCCTCCACGCAGAAATGGGACACCCCGCCCGATGTGTTGGACGACACCACGTGGGCCATCGACAGCTGGCAGGGCATGACCGCCTTCTTGCAAAAGTGCGAAGGCGCTCTCAACGAGTCGGGGGATCGCAGCGCGCAGGCGTGGCTATCCACTGCCAAAGAAGGGGGTGGGCGGCTGGCCTGGCGCTACACGATCATAGCCCCCGATGAAACCATCATATGCCAAATCGCCGTTGACGCGCAGACCGGGCAGGCTCAATAAAGTCTGCCGCGCAGTTGACGCCTGATATAGCCCTTTTGTCTGATTTGCCAACGGGCGATGTTAGCGTATAATTACAACACTTAAGTTATTGGCGCGCTCTTTGATTTGATTTCACAGGTTTGACATCCTCACCCAGGAGAAGAAGAACATGGGCGCTGGACGTGGTCGTAGAACTGGTTTGTTGCTTATTGTCGTGATTATTGTGCTGCTGGTAGGCGGCGGGGCCGCTATCTTGTTGCTGGCGAACCCGACAGGCGGCCCGCCCGCCTCCACCGAGCCAACTGCCGTGCCCGCCCCCACCACCGTCCAGTTGATTGTGGCGGCGCGTGACATCACACGCGGGACGCGCATGGCGGCTTCGGACGTGACTACTATCGCGTGGCCGATTGATCTGGCTTTGCCGCCGGGCGGGATGACCGCCGGGGACGGAGTCACCCAGCCGGGGACAGAGCAGGTCGAGAATCGGGTCGCTCGCGTGGATATTCTGGCCGGCCAGCCGGTTCAAGAATTCATGCTGACCTCCGCCGATCAGGCCACCACTTTGCAGCAGGGCGGGTCTGACGCCGCGCTATTGATCCCGTCCGGGCAGGTCGCTATCGCCGTCCCGATGAGCCGCCTTGCTGGCGTGGCTTACGCTCTGCGCGCCGGGGACCATGTGGACATTGTCGTTTCCTATCGCTTTGTGGACGTGGACGAGGAATTCCAGACCCGCTTGCCGAATGGCGTTGGCGGCATCTTGCTGCCGGCAGGTGTCACCACGCAAGGGACTCTGGATATCGCTGGTCGGGGCGAGGATGGCCCGTTTGCCGGCAGCACCATCGTGGTCATCCCCAGCGAGCTTTCACCCCGACCGCGTCAGACTACCCAGCTGATGATTGACAACGCCATTGTTCTGCGGGTCGGCGATTGGTCGCTGACGGACACGGAGGTGGTGGTCGCCACCCCGCCACCCGCCGAAGCGACGCCCGCCCCCGAAGGCGAAGCCGCCGCTGCCGCCCCGACCCCGCGTCCCCCGGCTGTCCCGGATGTGCTGACGCTGGTGATGTCGCGGCAGGATGCGCTGGTGCTCAAGTTCACGCTCGAAGTGGGCGCCGATATTGACTTCGCGTTGCGCAGCGCGTTGGACAACAACGTGACTGACGTGACTACCGAGAATGTCAACCTGCAATACTTGCTCGACTTCTACAACCTGTCCGAGCCGCCCGCGTTGCCGATTGCGCTTGATCCGCGCACGGACGCGTTCAGCAATGATCCGACTGGCCAATTCCCGCATGTGGGCGACGTGCCAGAAATCTTCACCTTCCCGCCGGTCACGCCCGCGCCGTAAGCAGATATTTCGGGCGTCAGGCTTTGCTGTGATAAAACAAGGGCCGGGCATTGTCCCGGCCCTGACTACGACAACGTTACAACACGAGAGACATTGATCAGGAGCGAAAAAACATGGCTGGCAAAAAAGGCGCCAAAAAGACGGTCGGCAAGGCCCGCAAGGGCGACGTGGTTCGCACGGTGATGAAGCTGGAATACGTGCAGAAGGCCAACGGAGCCTATGCTCCGCGCTATGAAGCCGTCCCGCCGCCGCCCGAAAGCCCCGCCGTTGAAACCCCGGCGGAAGGTTAGGCTCGCTAACAAAACAAAAAAGCGCCCTGCGATCATAGCGGGCGCTTTTTTGATGTCAGTCGCGCATAAAGCGCGGCGGGCGGGCAAGTCGCGGACTCAATAAGACACAGGTGTCTCTATGCGTATCATCATTCTTGGCGCAACCGGGTTTCTGGGCGGCCAGATTGCGCGGGCGGCTCACGAATTGGGGCATGAAGTTCACGGGCTGCGTCGCAACCCTGCCAGCTTCGGCGCGGTCGGCGACTTGCCGGTCGAGTGGCATCAGGGCGACCTGAACGATCCGGCCAGCCTGATCGACGCTCTGCGCGGCAGCGAGGTGGTTTATCACGCCGCCGCCTACTACCCTTACCGCGATCATCATCCGGCGCGGGCGGTAGCTCAGGCGAAGGCCGAAATCCAGTCCGTGCTGCAATCGGCGCGCGCCGCCGGGGTCCGGCGGCTGGTGTATGCCAGTTCGCTGACGACTATCGGCGCGCTCCCCACCGGGGAGAATCGGCTGGCGGACGAGCGCGATCCGTACATCCCCGGCTCGACCGGCAACGCTTACTTCGAGGCCAAATGGATCATGGAACGCGAAGTTTTGGAGGCCAACGGACACGACCTTGAAACGCTGGCGCTGATCCCCACCGCCATCTTTGGGCCCGGCGATATCAAGCCTACCACCGGGGAGATTCTGCTTGAACTGGCGCGGGGCCGGATGCCTGTCGGCGTGGACATTGTGACCAACTTTGTGGACGGGCGAGACGTGGCGTTGGCGTGCCTGCGGGCGGCGGAAATGGGCCAGCCCGGCCAGCGTTATCTGATTGGCGGGCACAATATGAGCGCCACCGACATGCTGCGCGAAGCGGCGCAGGCCGCCGGAGTCAAACTGCCCCGCTGGGCGCTTTCGCGCAGGGCGACACTGCGACTCTTTGGGTTGGCCGCCGCGTTGCGCCTGCCCATCCCGGAATTGATGCGAGGGATCGCGCACTTTCAGCCATTGGAATGCAGTCGGGGCTGGCAGACGTTCAGCTTCCAGCCGCGCCCGTTCGCGGAAACGGCCCGCGACACTATCGACTGGTTCCGGCAGAATGGTTATGTGTGAAGGTTGGGCAAAGCCTCTCAGCCCGAATCGGCGCGCTTGAATATCGCGTTAAAGCGTCAGGGTCGGACGGCCCATAAGATGATCTTGCCGTCCGACGAGCCGGACAGCAGGATGGTTGAGTCGGCAGTCCACAGCAGGCGCGTGATCGTGCCCGTGTGCTCGCGCAGGGTGGTCACGCGCTCGCCCGTGGCGGCGTTCCATACAACCACACGCTCATCGGTCGAGCCAGACGCGATCCACTGGTTGTCGCCGCTAAAGGCCACCGCCGTCACCGGGCCGCTGTGCCCGGTGAGCGACATCAGGCGTCCGCCGGTTTTCGCGTCCCACACCCGCAAAATACTGTCATCCAAACCGCCCGCGACTCGCGCGCCGTCGGGCGACCAGCCGACTGCCAACACCGATATTTTGGAAGTGTCGGGGCTTAACTCAATCTGAGGATACCCGGTTTCGGTCTCCCAAACGTGGCCGTTGCCGGAAAACGCGTTTTCGCCAATGATGGTGGCGACGCGTGTCCCATCATGGGACGGGACAAGCCCGGCAACTGCCGCCTGAAACGTGTTGTGCAGTTTGATTTCGCCCGCCGAAACGTCCCAAAAAACGACCTGACGATCCAGCGAACCTGAAATCACGATGTTGTCATCCAGCGGCCAGATGACGGTGGTGACTGTGTCCGTGTGGCCGCCTTCAAGCTTCTGCAAGTTCTGGCCGGTCTCGGCGTCCCAGATGACGATGTTGCCGTCGCCGCCCCCGGTCGCCAGACGCTTGCCATCGGGCGACCACGCCACTGCGTTGACGCCGCCATCATGCCCGCCAGACAGGCTTATCGTCTGTTCGCTCTCGACATCGTAGATGGCCGCGCTCGCTGCGCCGGTCGCCACCGCCAACCGCTTGCCGTCGGGAGAAAGCGCCATGTCCAGAATCGGGCCAGCGTCGATCACATACAGCGCCCCGACAAAACCGATATTCCCGGTGTTGATCGGCGCGGCTGACGCGGTGGGCGTGATGGTGGGGGTCGGGGTGATGGTCGCGGTGGGCGTGACGGTTGGCGTCGGCGTGGTAGTCGCCGTCGAGGTGTTGGTGGACGTGGCGGACGGGCCATACAATGACAGCGCCACCGACTTGTCGATAGACGCGGCATTTCCAGCATAGATCGCGCCCGCTATCAACGCCACAGCCGCCAACGCCCCCAGCCCAATCAGCAGCGGCGAGGGGCGGAAGCGAGACGCGCCGCTGGCCGCTGGCCGCTTGTCCATCCGTAGCGTCCCTCCGTCGTCTGCTGGCCCCTTGTCCATGCGCATCGTCCCGCCGTCGTCCCGGTCGGGCCACACCGCGACCCCGCCGCCGGACACGACCGATTGCAGATCGGCGGCAAATTCGCCCGCCGTTTGATAGCGGTCGAGCGGGTCTTTGGCGGCGGCCCGATCCAGCACGGTTTGCAGGTCTTTCGGCGCATCGGGCAGGCTGTCGTTGAGGCTGGGGATAGGCTTGGTGACGTTCGCCATCATCACGCCCATCGGCGTCGGCGCTTCGTAAGGCAGGTTGCCGGTGATCATCTGATAGAAGGTGATGCCCAGCGCATACACGTCCGCCTGAGAGGTCACGCTGCGGCTCATCATTTCGGGGGCCATATAGGCTGGCGTGCCGATCATCCCCCCGGCGGTTAGCTGTCCGGCGCTGTCGGCGAGGCTGACAATGCCAAAGTCAGACAGAAAAGGCATGTCCCGCTGGTCGAACAGGATGTTCGCCGGTTTGAGGTCTCGATGGATGATCCCCCGGCTGTGGGCTTCGTCAAGCCCCGGCGCCAGAATCGACAGGATGCGGGCGGTTTCCTGAAGCGATATCTTGCCCGCCTTGACCCGGTCAGACAACGAGCCGCCCGCCATGTAGCGCATCACGATAAAAGGCTGGCCGTCATCCTCGCCAAAATCGTAGACCGGCACAATCGCCGAGTGATCGAGCGCGGCAATGGTATGGGCTTCGCGCTCGAACCGGGCATGAAAATCGCTCTGGGCCATAAACTCGCGGGGCAGGGTCTTGACCGCCACATCGCGTTTGAAGCGCGGGTCATGGCAACGATAGACCGTCGCCATGCCGCCCCGCCCCAATTCCGACACCAGCTCGTAGCGGCCAATATGGGTCTGTTGTGACATCGCGTTTTCCCCTGTGTCCCTTGCCCGGCAGCGTCTAGTGTGGCTCTGGGTTGGCAATCTATCTGCCTACGGCGCAACCCCCAGCGCGATGATGGTCGAGCCTTCCACAACCATGATCTGTGTGCCGTCTTTCAGCCAGACGATATTGCCGGAACCGGGAGGCCGGGCCACCGGGATGGTCGGGTTTTCCGCATGGACATCCCAGATCAATACCTGTCCGTCCTGCCCGGACGACGCCAGCATCGACCCGTCAGGCGACCACGAAAGGCTGTTCACCGCTTCGGCGTGGGCATGCTGCAAATTCCAACGCAGCAGCCCGGTGCGCGCGTCCCACAGGATAATGGCCCCGTCTTCAGAGCCGCTGGCGAGCAGCTCATTGGTGGGCGACCACGCGGCAGTGATGACTGTCGCCAGATGCCCGCTATTGGTGGATTTTGAGCCGCCTTCCGCCGTCAAGATCAGCAGCATGTTGTTGTCTGAGCCGGTCGCTAGATAACTGTTGTCGAGCGACCACGTCAAGCCCATCACCTGATCGCTGCGGGCGGCGAAGTACGTCGCCACCAGTTTGCCGGTTCCCCCGCCCCAGATATACACGAAGCGGTCAAGGCCCGCGCTGGCGAAGCGCGTCCCATCTGAGGCCCATGCTACGTTCACCACCGCCTCGGTGTGCTTGTCAATGATCACCGGCGGCGTCGTTGAGCCTGCTTCCCATAACATCACCTGCCTGTCTTCGCCCCCCGACACCAGCTTGTCGCCTTTGGGCGACCACGCCACCGTGTTGACCTGAGCCGTATGGCCGTCATGCGTCACCAGCAGGCTGTTGGTTTGCGTGTCCCACTCGATAACCCGGCCATCGGTCAACCCGGCCACCAGTTTGGAGCCGTCAGGCGACCAATCCGCGCTAATGGCGATGCCTGGCAGCGGGCCAAAAGTCTTTATCGTTGAAACCTGCGCCACATTGGCGAGGCTAATGACTGGCAGAGTCGGCTGAGGGGCGGAACTGGTCGGCGCGTCAGTCGGAGCAGGGGGCGCCTCTGTCGCGCTGGTTGATTCGGTCGCGGCTGGCGCTTCGGTAGAGTTGGCGGGCAGGGCCGATGGCTGCGCGCCAACCTCGACCGGTGCTGTGGCTACGGGCGGGATTAACGCGAAGCCCGCCCCTGCCATCAACACGCCAACGCCGATCATCGCCGTTATCACTACCAGCCCCGCCACAATCACCAGCGGGTTTAGCCCCTTTTTTCTGGCTGGCTGCTTCTGCTGCGACCCCTGCGCGCGCACGGTTTGCGGCGCGGCCTCGCGCAGGCTGCTCAACGTTTTGGAAACAGCCGTGCGTTCCACCAGCGGGGTCCGGCTGGTGTCGATGGGTTCGCCGCCCAGCAGGTCGATCAGATCACGGGCCATATCGCCGGCTTTGGTGTAACGGGCTGCCCGATCCTTCGCCATCGCTTTTTCCAACACCTGCTGTGTTCCTTCGGGCAAGTCCGGGCGTATTTCGTTAAGCAAAGGGATGGGCTGATTGAAATGCGCCAGCATCAGGCCCATCGGGGTGTCGGCTTCGTAGGGCAGCCTGCCTGACAGCATCTGGAACAGCGTGACGCCCATCGCATAAATATCCACCTGCGGCGACAGGCCGTCAGCGTCGGCCATCTCCGGCGCCATATACGCGGGGGTTCCCACCATGCCGCTGCCCGTCAGGTTGGTAGTTCCTTCGGCTAGCCGAACGATGCCAAAGTCAGACAGAAAAGCCTCATCACGCTGGTCAAACAGGATGTTGGCAGGCTTGAGGTCGCGGTGGATGATCCCCTGAAGATGGGCCTCGTCAATGCCTTCCGCGATGCGCTTCATCACTTTGATGGTTTGTGGGAGGGCCATCGAGCCCTGTGCGATCTTGTTGGCGAGCGATCCGCCGGCCATATAGCGCATGACCAGAAAAGGCTGATTGTCCTGCTCGCCATAGTCATAGACCAGCACAATGGCCGGGTGATCCAGTTTGGCGATGGTTTCGGCCTCGCGCTCAAAACGAACGCGAAAGCCCGGATCATGGAGCATCTCTTTGGGCAAGACTTTGATAGCGACATCGCGCTTAAAACGGGGATCAAAGGCGTGAAAGACGGTCGCCATGCCGCCCCGGCCAAGAACGCCCTTGACTTCATATCGACCAATCATTTGTTGAGACATTCGCTCGTTTTCCCCTTATTGAGGAAGATCGAAGAAGAATTTGTGGTTGGATTTGTGCCAGAGGATGAACACTGGCAACTTATACCATAGCCCCCAGTGAGTGTCAAATGCCGTCGTTACGCTGTTTGTAAGACGATCTATAAGGCAAGACAAGCGCAATCTTTCTGCCGGACGCGGGGTGTGCGTCGGGCTTCCCTGCTCAGGTTTGATGAACGATCAGAATGGAGGTAGGGGATGAGGAGATCTAAATTGTCACGTCAGGTAATCTTTAAGCTGCTTGCTGCGGGTCGGATGCCTTAATTTGCGGAGCGCTTTGGCCTCGATCTGGCGGATGCGCTCGCGGGTCACGCCAAAAAACTTGCCGACTTCTTCCAGCGTGTGATCCTGCCCGTCTTTCAGGCCAAAACGCATTTCCAGCACTTCACGTTCGCGCTCGTTGAGCAATTTCAGCGCCATACGCATCTGCTCTTTAAGCAGTTGGGTGTCGGCTTTTTCGACTGGCCCGGCCACTTTGTCGTCCTCGATGAAATCCCCCAGCAGACTCGAATCTTCCTGCCCGACCGGCATATCCAACGACATCGGGTCCTGAGACACACGCATGATGCGCCGGACTTTGGCGGCGGCGCGGCGCAGCCGCCGCTGCAAGCCGGGGTCAAGCCGTTCGCCGGATGCCGCCGCCTCGCGGATCGCCTTCACGTCCCCCGGCTCCATCAGATCCATCTCCGGGGCGATCTCTTCGGCGAATGGCTCGCGGCCTAATTCCTGCGTCAGCCGCCGCTGGATGCGCATCAGCTTGTTGATCGTCTCGACCATATGCACCGGGATGCGAATCGTGCGCGACTGGTCGGCGATGGCCCGGCTGATCGCCTGCCGAATCCACCAGGTGGCGTAGGTGCTGAACTTGAAGCCTTTGGTGTGGTCAAACTTCTCGACGGCCCGCAACAAGCCGATATTGCCTTCTTGAATTAAGTCCAGAAAGCCGATGCCCCGCCCCATATATTTCTTGGCTACGCTGACCACCAGCCTGAGATTGGCGCGGGTCAGGGCATTGTTGGCTTCTTCGGAGCGCAAATAAGCGGCTTCAAATTCTTCGTCTATCTGGCGGGCTTCCGTGTCGTGCGCCCACTTCTTGAACGTAGCAGGGGCGGCCATGTTGGGGTGGCGCGCCACGTGCTCCAGCAGGCGATTCTGAATCGATTCGGGTATCACATACAAGCCTTCGAACACGGCGAACAAGCGTTGAGCCAGCGCGCCCCAGTCGTCGTTGTGGCCCCAATCGTGCAGTCTCAAGTAGGTTTGCATATACGGGGTGGTTTGCCGCCACCATGCCTGCCGCAGCCGTATCGCTTCGCGGATCAGTTCGGGCAGGTCGGGCGGATCAACGTTGAACTCGTTAGCCATCAGGCTTAAGTCGTGCCACGCCTGATGCGCGTCATCGTAAATTTCGCTCAACGCCAGCGCCGACACGGGCGACTCGCCGGTTTGCGCCAGCCGGGCGCGGGTGGTGTCGACGGCGCGGTTGGCGGACATCAAGACCGAAAGCCAGATTTCCTGATCCGGGTCCAGCAGTTGAACCTGCCCGATCTCCTTGAGATACATCCGCACCGGGTCGTTGGCAAGCTCGCCTTCCAGCGCGCCAACCGGGTCGTTCAAGAGCGCCTCAGCTTCGGCGTCAAGCTCGTTAAGCTCTTCCAGAGCCGGCTCGAAGTCGGATGGCGTCGCAAGCGTCTCGTCTGGCATAGAGGCTTGATCAGGATCATCCGGCTCGGCAAGCTCCGGCTCTATCAATTCATCGTCATCGCTTGGCACGCTTGGCTGGCTCCATCGCATCAGATTTTGTGACAAGATTAGAGCTTGTGACTGTAGTATAGATTACAGAGAGGCGCAAATCACTTGCGCCTGCCAATGTTCCCGATAATTCGGGTTAATAATCATGGCATTGGACACGAATTGCTTGGCGTGGTGGCAGACAAGCTAGAGAAGCTCGCGTCAGCGCGATCCGGGCGATTCGACCGATTGCGGGGGAAGGGGTAGCTTGCTTGGCCTGCTCATTGCTGCCGCCATAAAAAGCGCAATCGCGCCCGGCAAAAATAGCTTCCCGAAGCTCATGGCTTCAACAGCAACGGCGCCTATGCTCAATAGCGCGCCCAACCAGATAAGCCGGATAGCCCGTCGAGTCGGGGTCTTTCGGCTAACAAAAACTGTGATGATTCCCACGCCAATCATCAGGCCAAGGGTCAGGTAACCCGGCGCATCCCCGCCCCAGTTCACATAAGAGGTTGCGCTAACCGCAACCATATCAAAATTGTTGGTAGTGTAGGTTGGCAATACAGGCAGGAATAGAACGGCTAAAGCCACCAACGCTTGTGTCAAGCCGCCCACCAGCGCAAGTCTGGCCGCCAGCCACTTCATTATTGTTGTTCATGGCTTTATTTCTCTATCGCCCGTTAGTTACGGCAGCGGCGTTCGCGCTCTTAGCGTCAGCGTCTTGGCATGGCTGCCGGGCGCGCCAAAATGCCGCCGGGCCTGATCAAGGCGGTGGCGGGCGGCAAGCAGTTGGCGGATGATTTCGCCGTAATCCCACACCGTCAGGCCCTCGCCGCTTTGCTCAATATCCGAAAGGATGAATTGCAGCTCTTTGATATGCTCGTCTAATCGCTGGCGGCGCAGATCGAGCAGGGCTTGAATGGCCGCCTCGTAAATTCGATCCGGGGCGATCTCCACGCCCGGCTGCGTGATCCTTTTTTCCAGCGCGTACAGGGGTTGATCCAGCCAGCTTAACAAGCGGGATTGGCTCACCGGGTCAAGCGTCCGGGTCAGAAATGGCAGCGGGTCAGACTCATGCTGGTCGAGGGCCAGCCGCCAGCCGTCAAAGATCAGGCGATGCTCCGGGTGGGCGAAATCGGCGGCGGTCAGTTCGGCGGCGAGGCTGTCGGCCAGCGCGTAGCCGCTTGCGTCCAACACGGGCATGCACTCGGCCAATACACGGTTGACGCGGTAGATCAGGCGCGGGTGCTGGATCAGCGCGGCGAGGCCGAACGCTTCCCGCCAGACGGTCGGGTTCAGGTTGATTTCCGCCCCGCTGCGTTCCGGGCGGGGAGCGGGGGTAGGCTGGTTTTTGGGCGAGCGCGCCCCGCGCGGCGGCGGGATCGGCGAGCCTTCGGGGAACAGCGCGCGCTCGTCCACCTTGAGCATCCGGGCCAGCCGCTGGCGATAATGGCTGCGCTCAACCGGGTTAGCGATGTCGTTGATCACCGGCGCAATCCGCGCCGCGATCCCCGACTTGATCTTCGGGTCGTCAAGGTTCTGCCCCGCGACCGCCGTCTGGATGGCATACTCGACAATCGGCAGCGCGTTTTCGACCAGCCGCGCCCATTCGCCCGGATTCTCGCGGATCAGATCGTCGGGGTCTTGTCCGGCGGGCAGCACAATCACCCGGATATCAAATCCCAGCCGCGCCTCGTAGCGCATCATGCCATGCGCGTCAAATTCGATGGTTCGCGTGGCGTGATAAGACTGCTCGGCCTGATCAAAATCCCACACGCCATCGGCGGTGGCTTGATCCGCCGCCGCATGCGAGACGCGCTGGATGGCCTCACGGCCCCGGTCTGTCGCCAACTGCCCCGCTGTGTCGGGGTCAAGCGCGAGGATCAGCTTGGTGGCGTAGCGCGACAGCAGCTTGAGCTGCGCTTCGGTCAGGGCCGTGCCCATCTGGGCGATGACATTGCTAAACCCGGCCTGATGCGCCTGTATCGCGTCCATGTAGCCTTCAACGATCACCGCCGTTTCGCCGTCGCGGATCGTCCGCCGGGCCAGATCGAGGCCAAACAGCAGGCTGCTTTTGTCGAACAGTTCGCTCTGCGGCGAGTTGAGATATTTAGGGACGGCTTCCGGCGTGAAACCGCGCGCCCCGAACCCGACCACGCCGCCGCGCACGTCGCGGATGGGGATGACCAGCCGGTCTCGGAAGCGGTCATATGTCCCGCCCTCTTCCTTGACGACCACCACCCCCGCGTCGATTAGCTCTTGCGCGGTGTAGCCCAGATTGAGCAGATAACGCGACCCGGCGTCCCAGCTATTCGGCGCGTAGCCCAGCCCAAACGCCTCGACGGTCTGTTCGTTCAGCCCGCGCCCCGCGATGTAAGCGCGGGCGTGTTCGGCGTCCGGTTTGGTCAGCAAATATTCGTAGAAATAATGCGCGAGGTCATTCAGAAGCCCACGCAGGCGGTCGCGGGCCTCGCTGCGTTCCGCCTGATGGCTGTCCAGCGCCTCCAGTTCCACGCCCGCGCGCTCGGCCAGAAAGCGCAGGGTCTCCGGGAAATCCCAGCCTTCGCGCTTCATGACAAAATTGAAGACATCGCCGCCTTCGTTGCAGGCGCCAAAGCAGCGCCAGTTCTGGGAATCAGGAAAGACCACAAACGAGGGGGTTTTCTCGCTGTGGAAGGGGCACAGGCCCTTATAATTGCGCCCGGCCTTTTTCAGTTGAACGGTGTTGCCGATCAATTCCACAATGTCGATGCGGGATTTGATCTCGTCGGTGACACTCATAACGGCAGTGACTAGTGACTAGTGGCGAGTGAAAAGTGAACCGTAACGGCAGTAACAACAGTGACGACAATCGATAGTGATTGGGGATTATAGCATCAGGACGCTGGGGGCGCTGAATGGGTGGGTTGAGATGGGGTTAGAAACACCGAAATACATCGGCGTCCCGCGGAACGGTGGCAGATCGGAGGGCGCGGAAGGCTTCCGCGTACCAGCGCTCATGAGCTTTAAGGGGTCGTTCAGGCCCATCCTGATTTTTCAAGTTAATGTCGCGCTATTCCATAGGTGCTTGTTCAAGATCTTCCTGTGATAGATATCGAACGAACTCAACAAATATACCAATCTTTGAACTGCGCTTATCATCAGGTGGAGGCGTCTTTTGTATTCGCGTCACTTTCAATTCCATCGGCCTGTCTTGGGCATCGAGTGGAGTAACTTCAAGATGCAGCCCGTCGACCCAGCTCAGATTTGGAATTTCCAACTTGCCAGACTCCACAATTTGCCCATGAACAACGGCTCCTTCTGCTGGCATAAGTATGAGGCGCGGAATGAAATGCTTGATTTCTTTGAAAGTCAACTTGGCGTCGTTGCATCGCGGGCACCTATTGGTCGCCTCGACCTCAACAGGCGGGCGCGCGTATATAAGCTGGTGACCGATGTTCACGAAGCCTGAGGGGGCCAGCCGAACCTTGCAGTTTGGGCAGATGGGTATTGTAAAGTGGAACCTAACCCGTTGTGGATTTACCACTGACTTGCAATTCTCGCAAGCACAGATGAAATGGAGGCCATCACCGACACGAAGATCGCCCGATTCATAACTGCAGTTGGGACAAATGGCATGCAAGACGTAACCCATATGACTATCTCCATTCACCAGCGACCAACTTCATATTAACTCGTAGGCGCAACCGAGACCCGACACGGGTTCCGGTTGCCCCCTGTTTGACGCGCTGATGTCGATTATAACATCGGGTCGGGGGGCGCGCCGAAGGCGTGGGTTGAGATGGGGTTAGAAAGGCGGAAAACCCCGCGCTTCCGGGTCTCACACCCCATTTCTCTTTGCGGCATTGCTCAGGTTAAAATAGCGCAAATGATGGTTGCTCATCACAGAACGACATGTTAGTTAACAGGATGGCTCATTATGTCGACAACCTCAGCCGATGTTTGGGACGAACAGTATCGAAGCGGCGGTTATCATGACCGATGGGAGCGCGCTCAGGCGGCGCCAGAACTGGTCGGCGCGGTCGCCAGTTTGTCGCTGCCCCGCCATGCGCCTGTATTGGACATAGGCTGTGGGGCTGGCTCCGACGCGATTTTTCTGGCCGAGTGCGGGTATCAGGTCATTGGCGTTGACTTCAGCCCGGAAGCGTTAAAGTTGGCAAAGCAAAAAGCGGACGCCGCAAACTCAGTCGTGAATTGGCGGCATGGCAGCGCGCTTGATCTGCCTGTCGAATCAAGTTCAATCGCTTTCGCGGCTGATCGCGGGTGCTTCCATCATATTCAACGAACTGATCGAGCACGTTACGCGGATGAGATATTTCGCGTCCTTCAACCGGGCGGCTGCCTGTTGCTACGCGGCGCGCGTGAGGATTTCGATATTTTTATCGCGACAAGCGCTGATGAAATTGAGCGTCACTTTGCTACGAATCGCTTTTCACGCGGCATGATTCTGCCGTTTACGGATGGCAACCTCGCCTCAAACGTCGTGTTGTTGAAAAAGTTAGGCGATTAGGTCACCAACCCTGTTGGCGATTGGCCATAACGACTCCTCGTTCTGCGCCATCCGCCTCTTCAATCTACCCTTGAATTCCAGAGCGTGAGTAAGAGCTTTTCCGTGTTTCAAACAGCCATTTCTCGATGCGGCGTTACTCAGGTTAAAATAGCGCGAGTCATTTGATGCCATCGGAGGGCCGCCTGTGGCCGAATATCAGGATGTCTATACTGGCTCCCACGCCCTGATTATAGGAATCAACGATTATCAGGATGGGCGCTGGCCGCCGCTGGACAACGCTGAAACCGATGCGCTGGAACTGGCTGATGTGCTGGCATCGCCGCTGTACCAGTTTTCGGTGGTGACGCTGATTGGCAGCAAGGCCACCCGCGCCCGTATCCTTGAAGTGCTGGAACGGTTGCAAGCCGTCACCCCGGACGCTCGAACGCTGATCTACTTCGCCGGGCGCGGCTATACGCGGACGGATCGATTCGGCAGGGACACCGGCTATCTCGTATGCTATGACACGCCGAATGGCTCGGATTCCAACGCGCTCAAACTCAGCGACGTGACCGCGCACCGGGATTATTCGCAGGCCAAGCACATCGCCTTCATCTTTGACGCCTGCTATAGCGGCGATGCGCTGGATCTGACACCCATTTCAGCGGTTGACCCCGCCTACTTTAAGCTAAGAGCGTCTTTTCAGGCCCTGAGCGCGGGCCTGCCCAACGAAGCTGTCTCGAATATCCAGTCGATGACCCGTCACCTGTTGCCGTTGCTGCGCAAGCCGCGCCGCCTGTTGACGCTGGCCGGGCTTGGTCTTGAAATGAAGCACACCATGATGGCCGTCAGCGACAATAAACAAATGCCCATCTACGGGCATCTTACCGGCAGCCAGGGGGCGGACTTCATCTTCTACGAGCAGGCACAGCCAGCGACAACGGACCGTTTGCTAGACGACTTGCGCGCCGACCTGACCGATGACAACCCGCGCCTGCGCCTGCGGGCCATCAGCGACGCGGAAGAATTGCTCGCTGATCCACAATTCGGCGAGGACGTTCGTCAGCTTTTGGAGGCCATGTCCTCCGACGACCCGGACGCCGATGTGCGCCGCCGGGCGAAAACCGCGCTCCCCCCAACGCCGTCCCTGTCAGCCGCCGCGCCCGACTCCACCCAAATTCACCACGCTGAGTTTCCCCGCCCCGCCCGGGCCCCTGATCAGGCGTCGCAGCGACAGGGCAGCCCTGAGCCGGAGGAGGTCGCGCCCGATCCTATCCTCGATCTCCTGCCGCCACCGTTCAAATGGCGGCCTATACCCGCGGGGCGGGTCACGCTGGACGATAACGCCGGGACGTTCGATGTGCAGCCATTCAAGTTGGCGATGTATCCGGTGACATACGCTCAGTTTCAGATCTTTCTCGACGCGAAAGACGGCTTCAAAAATCCGGTCTGGCGCAACGGGTTGGCAGCTAAAGCCGACCACTGGAAAACGCCCAGCGAGCAGAAATGGAAGATAGACAACCACCCGCGCGACAATGTCAGTTGGTATGACGCCATCGCCTTTTGCCGTTGGCTCACCAGCAAGGTCGGCTATACGGTGCGGCTGCCCACCGAATGTGAATGGCAGTGGGCGGCGCAGGGGCCGGAAGGTCGGGAATACCCCTGGGGCAACGAGTTTGACCCGGCGCGCTGCAACTCGGTTCAATCGGGGCTTAAGAAGACGACGCCGGTGGACGCTTACTCACAGGGTGCCAGCCCGTTCGGCGTGATGGATATGGCCGGGAACGTTTGGGAATGGTGTCTCAACACCTATAATTCGCCGGAGCATGTTTTCGTGTTAGGCGACGAAAAACGCGCATTACGGGGCGGCGCGTGGCACTACGCCGGCACGTTCAATCTGCGCGTCGCAAATCGGGACTGGAACTCTCCCAACTATGGAGGCAACTTCATCGGTTTGCGCCTTGCTCGCTCTGGTTAATTCCGGGCTTTGATTTCTGGATTTTTGTTTTCTGTGTCGCCTAGCATCTCCATCAAGCGCTCATGCTCGTCATCTTTGATGCCAAAATAGTTCTCAGGCTGCGGGAAACTGCAATCATGCACTTCCCTGACATACGCTTTCAAGCCATTGAGGATAACCTCGCCCGCGTTGGCGTACACCTTCGCCATCTTGGGGGTGAAGCGCGGATATAGCCCGAACATATCGTGGTAAATCAGCAGTTGGCCGCTGGCGTGCGGGCCTGAGCCGAGACTAATGATCGGGATGTTGGCGCGCTCGGTGATGATCTGGCACACGCGATCCGGGACGAGTTCGAGCAGGATAGAATAGGCCCCGACTTCTTCAAGAATCCGGGCATCCTCAATAATCCGCGCTGCTTCTGCCGCGCCCTTGCCCTGAAGCCGGAACCCGCCCAACGCCGACGCGCTCTGCGGGGTCAGCCCCAAATGCCCCATCGCCGGGATGCCCGCTTTGACGATTCCGGCCATCCGGTCAGCCATATCGCGCCCGCCTTCCAGCTTGATCGCGTCACAGGCGGCTTCGGCCATGAAACGGCCCGCATTGCGGATCGCCGTTTCGACCGACGGCTGATAGCTCATGTAAGGCATGTCGCCGATCAGCCAGACGTGGGGCGCGCCGCGCCGGACGGCCTGCGCGTGGCGGATCATGTCTTCCATTGTCACCGGGAGCGTGCTTTCGTAGCCCAGCATGGTCATGCCCAGGCTGTCGCCCACCAGAACCATATCCACCCCGGCTTCATCTTGGAGATAAGCGGTAGGGTAGTCATAGCAGGTCAACATCACAATCGGCTCGCCGTCCGCGTGTTTCTTGAACAGCGTGGGGAGCGTCACTTTCTTGCGTTCAGCGGCGGAATCGGAAGTCATCGGCGTTTCTCTCCTGTGCGATTCATCGTTGCCCAAACAACCCTGCCATTGTTCCCATTGTATAGCGGTTCAACCGGCATTGATCAGATTTCCGTGAATGATATGCCGGAAATCACGGCAGGGCGGTGTCGTCTGGCAGGGGAGACGCTCGTCGTCTGCCCGCAAGCTCGCGGCGCTGGCGTTTTGTAGCCAGCTGACCGCTTTTGATGGTAACATGTTGAGAAAAGAAGCAGAACGGCAAAGGGGCAAAACTTGACCTCTTAACCGTAAGGGGAGCAGAGATGGCTAATCAACTTCGGGTGACGCTCGAAATCGGACCGAAGGGCAAGAAGGTGGCAGCAGTGGCGCAAGATTGGCCTGGCCTAGAGCGAGGTGCGAAGACCGGGACGGCTGCGATTGAAAGGTTGGAATCCTATCTGCCACGCTATGCCCCGGTGGCGAAGCTGGCCGGGATGGATAGAGAGTTTGAGGCTATCACCACGATTGACGTGGTCGAAGAATATCCGGGCACGGGATCAACGGACTTCTGGGGCATCTCGTTCGCGTTCTCAAGCATCGATAGACAAGACATATCGAGCGGAGAACTGGAACGCGAACTGACCTTGATGCAGGCGTGCTGGGCGTTCTTCGACGAGGTACGGATGCGCGTGTCGGCTGAGATGCAGAAGGGTCCGCGAGGGGGCGGGCGGGATCGGGATCGCATCGTCCGGCATACGCTGGTCAATGAGCAGGACTGGGCCAAGGGGCTTGGGCTGCGAACTCCTGAAGATGCCATTCTGACCGACGAGGGTCTGAGAGCGCACCGCGACGCTTATTGCGATGCCATTCGGGCGTTCCATGCTGAGGGCAAAACGGCCCGCAAATGGCCGCTCCGGTATCTGATCCGGCACACCGCGTATCACACGCTGGATCACGCCTGGGAAATGGAAGACAAAGACCTGACCGTCAGGTAGTGTGTCAATGGGGCATTGGCAAGATTCAACTGAAAAAGGGACATAACCTATAAAGGTGTCCGGTAGCTAATTTTGTAGCCTTGTGACACCAATCACACAGTTTTTGCCGACACCTGCCAGATAGCGGTATAGTCTGCTGTTGAAAGCGTTTGGAATATTGGTAGCCACCCGGCGCAAGCACAGCGCGCCGCTTTGTGTTGAAAGTCAACCCTCATGTTGGGCCTTTTTGGCAGGAAAAAAACTCCCTCAGATTCTCCCGTTCCGAGTCCAGTCTCCGATCATTTGATTGACCTGCGAAACGTCGTCAAAGCCTATCAGACCGAGGCTGGCGACTTTCTGGCGCTCAAGAGCGTCAATCTGACGATTGATCGCGGCGAGTTTGTGGGCGTCGTGGGCAAATCGGGAAGCGGCAAATCGACGCTGGTGAACATGCTCACCGGGATTGACCGCCCTTCCAGCGGGGAAGTCCATATCGCCGGGACCGCGATCCATCTGCTCAACGAAGGCCAGATGGCCCGCTGGCGTGGGCGCAATCAGGGGGTGGTGTTCCAGTTCTTTCAGCTTTTGCCCACCCTGACCATCATCGAAAACGTCATGCTGCCGATGGACTTCTGCCACATGTACACCCCGCGCGAACGGCAGGAACGGGCAATGGCCCTGCTGGAACTAGTCGATATTGGCCCGCAGGCGCGCAAGCTGCCGTCAGCCCTGTCTGGCGGGCAGCAGCAGCGCGCCGCGATTGCCCGCGCGCTGGCTAACGACCCGCCGATGCTCATCGCCGACGAGCCAACCGGCAACCTTGATTCGCGCACGGCCAATCAGGTGTTTAGCCTGTTTGAAGAGTTGGTCGCGTCTGGCAAGACGCTGCTAATGGTCACTCATGATGACGACCTGGTGCAGCGCGTCTCGCGCACGGTGGTTATCGCCGATGGCGAGATCGTCAACGAATGGCTGGCCCGCGCCCTGCCGTCACTTAGCCAAGAATTGATGGTGAGGATCACGCGCCAACTGGTCGCCCGCGAATTCGCGCCCGGCCAGCCGGTGATCATTCAGGACAGCGAGCCGGATCATTTCTATATCATTCAGAAAGGGCAGGCGAACGTTTTTCTCTCGACGCCGTCACGCCATGAGATACTGGTGGAGACGCTGGGGCCGGGCCAGTATTTCGGCGAGATGGCCCTGTTGAGCGGCGGGCGGCGGGCCGCGCATGTCCGGGCTGCGCTTGAAGAGCCATTGCAGGCGTTCAGCCTTGACACCGAAAGTTTCCGCTCGATGTTGGCTGACTCCGAAGAAACCGAGCGCGCATTGCGCGCGCTGGCCTCCACGCGCACTGAAGCCCTGTCTTCAGCGCAGTAAGGCTAAAGGGCAAAGGGAAAAGGCGAAAGGATGTTTGGAGGTATAGGCGCTGATGCCTCTTTGTGTGAGGAATTATGACGACTGGATCACGCCGTTTCGAAGATCTGATTGCATGGCAGAAGGCGCGCGCGCTGACCGCCCTCATTTATGCCATGACACGAGAGGACAAGCTGGCGCGCGATCACGGATTGGCTTCTCAAATGTAGCGGGCAGCGACATCGATAATGGCGAATATTGCGGAGGGATACGAACGCGAAAGCCGGAAGGAATATCTTCACTTTCTCTCGATTGCCAAAGGCTCATGCGGCGAACTTCGCTCGCACGGCTATGTGGCGTTGGATGCAGGCTTGATCACGCCGGGACAATTTAAGTTGTTGACCAGCCAGGCCGAGGAAGTCTCGCGTATTATTAGCGGCCTGCGTCAGGCCCTGCGTTCCGACAAAAATCGCCGCCCCTCGAATGGGAACAACCTATGAACACGCTCGCGGGGTCTTTGCTACTCGCCTTTTCCCCTTCGCTTTTCCCTTTTCGCTTATCGCCTATCGCCTGTTGCCTTTCCCCTTTCCCCTTTTATCTTTCGCCTTTCATCTTTTCCCTTTCGTCTGTTTTCAGCCCATGTTAATCTCCCTTCCTCCCCGCTGGCGCAAAGTCATCCGCGATCTATGGGACAGCAAAAGCCGCACCCTGCTGGTCGTGCTGTCGATTGCGATTGGCGTGTTCGCCTTTGGCGGGCTGTTTGTGGCTAACCGTGTCGGGCTGACCGACATGGCTGCCCAGTTTTATGAGACAAATCCCTCGCAAATCACGATTGGCATGAGCCAGTTTGACGATGATCTGGTGGCGTGGGTCAAGCGCCAGCCGGGCGTCAGCGACGCGGAAGCCCACACCAGCTATTCGATGACCGCGCTGAACGCCGACAAACCTTACAACATGGTTCTGTATGGATCGGACAACTTCACGACGATGCGCATCAACCAGATCGCCCCGGAAACAGGCGATTGGCCGCCCCGCAAAGGCGACGTGCTGTTGGAGCGCACGACTGCCGCCCGCGCCAATATGGCGATTGGCGACACGCTGATTTTGCGCAACAATGTCGGCAGGGAATACCGGCTCAGGGTGTCCGGGCTGGTGCATGATCTGGATTTGATGCCCGCGACGCTGCGCCCGGTGCTGGCAGGCTATATTTCGCTGGACACGCTGCAAATTCTTGATCTGCCACGCGTCCATAACCAGCTTGAAATCGTCCTCAGCGACGAAATAACCGGGGGTTTTACTGCTGACAAATCGCCGGAGGCGCAGACGGCGCGTTCTCAAGCGATCTCGGAACAGGCCGACAAGCTGGAAAAGGAACTCAGGCGGCGCGGGCTGCAAGTCAACTCGGTCAGCGTGCGGCGATCAGGCCAGCATTGGTCCACCGATATTGTCAGCGGCCTGTCCGTGATCTTGATCGGCATGGGCCTATTCTCGCTGATCCTCAGCGGCTTTCTTGTGGTGAATATCATCTCCAGCCTGCTGGCCCAGCAAAAGCGCCAGATTGGCATGATGAAGGTGGTGGGCGGCACAGCCGGGCAGGTGACCGGGATTTACATGATCACGGTGGCGGCTTTCGGCGTTCTGGCGTTGGCGCTGGCGATCCCCGGCGCGATGTGGCTGGCTTATATCCTGCTCAACTACGTCGCCGTCCGCTACCTCAATTTCAATATGCGGGTGTTCTACATCCCCCCGGACGTGCTGGCGCTGGAGATTGTGGTCGGGCTGATTGTCCCGCTGCTGGCCGCGCTGGTGCCCATTCTTACAGGGACGCGGCTGACCGCCGCGCAGGCCATTAGCGACGTGCCAGCGCGGGGGCGAGCCGGGCTATTCGACCTGCTGCTGGCCCAAATTCAGGGGCTGCCCGGCCCGGTCATGCTGGCCTTGCGTAACACCTTCCGGCACAAAGCCCGCCTGGCGTTGACCCTCAGCACGCTGACGTTGGCAGGCACGTTGTTTATAAGCATTGTCAACGTTCGCAGTTCGCTGTTTCTGGAACTGCGCAACAGCCAGAAGATGCAGGATTTTGACGCGCAAATCATTCTGGGAGGCTTGTATCCGAGAGACGGCGTAGAGCGCCGCGCCGAGCAGATACCGGGGGTGGTCAAGGCCGAGGGCTGGGCTATCGCGCAGGCCCAGCGTTACCGCCCCAACCGCGAGCGCGGGGCCAGTTTCACCGTGTATGGCATCTCGCCCGATTCGCCGTTCACGCATCCAACCCTGCGGGAGGGGCGCTGGCTGCAAGCCGATGATCGCTATGATGTGGTTGTCACCAGCGATCTGCTGCGCGACGAACCCGATCTGGGGTTGGGCGACGCCATCCGGCTGGAGATTGGCGGGGCGCAGCACGATTGGCGCATTGTGGGCATCATCCTCTTTCCTCAGCCCGCCGCCTATGCGCGCTACGACTATGTCGCCGACGCGCAGAATGCCAGCGACATGACAGGCATCTTGCTGGTTCGCACGGCCAGCCGCGACGGCTTGTTTCAATCGGCGGTGGCAAAGGCTCTGGAAGCCCGTTTTAAGTCGGCTGATATTGACGTGGTTCGCTCGGTGACGCAGGACGAAATTCTGGCCGGGCTGGACGCCAATTTTCAGATATTGATCACGATCTTGTTCGGCATGGCGATCCTGATCGCGGTGGTCGGCGGATTGGGGCTGACCGGGATGATGAGCCTGAACGTGTTGGAACGCACCCGCGAGATCGGCGTGATGCGGGCGGTGGGCGCGTCGGACTGGGCCGTGCGGGGGGGCGTGCTGTTTGAAGGGCTGACTGTTGGCGCGATCAGCTGGCTGCTGGCGCTGCTGCCGGCCATCCCGGCCAGCAGCTTCTTTGACAGCGTGTTGGGGCAGGCGCTTTTTCGGCGCGGCTTGCCTTACACCTATGTTTTGCCCGGCCCGCTGATCTGGCTGGGAATCATTATGGCTATTTCCGCGGTCGCCAGCCTGCTCCCCGCCGAGCGCGCCTCGCGCATCAGCGTCCGTGAAGCGCTGGCCTACGAGTAATTCATCTTACGTGCTGCGCTGCCATTTTAGGGCAGGTCTGAGAGGATGTTGAAAACAACACCCCGCCACCTTGTCGCTCGCCCATAACGGGTGTTGCCCTCCCCTTGCAAGGGGAGGGAGAACCTCGCGGGGCGAGGTTGGGTGGGGTTATGCGCTACAAGCCGATCCTGTTAACACGCTCTCAGCCCTGCCCCTACCAGAATTTTCTCGCAAGCGCGCAAGGCTAACATCTAAAACACCCGCCTCAATAGCCCCAATCCCAACATCAACAAGCCCATCGCTCCCAACGCGATGATGATCACTGCCGGGGCAGGGTCGCTGCGCCCGGCTTGGCCGGGAGAGTCGGGGAACTCCTGCAATTGATCTAGCGGCGGCGGCGCGGTGAAGGTGGGCAGCGCCTCCCCGACTAAGGCGCCGCCGGGTGTCACCGTATAAATGCCTGTTGGCAGAAAGAAAGCCTGCGCGGTCGCGGTTTCAGCCGCGCCCGGTGTTTGAAACGCCGCCGTCGCAGTTCCATTAGCCGCGTCCTGCGCGGGATCAATCGTCGGCACAGCAGGCGCGTCGACAATCGGCACGGTGGTGATATCGCCTATCACCTGCACCAGCTGCTCAAACACCCACGCTTGCCCATTAGGGCCATCGGCCCACAGGACGACATACCACGGGAACTGCACCGAACGCCCAACAATCGGCACGGTGTCCCCGGCGCTTAACACCCCCACGATGTCAAAGTTGAGGCCCGGCCCGGAGCGCAAATTGGTTGGCGTGCCCAACGCCTGCGCGGTGATCGGGGTGATGGTTGGCGTTCGGCTGGGCGTGGCGGACGGCCCGCCGATCGGTGTCAATGTGGCGGTAGGAAGCTGCAAAATGCTGGCGGTGGCCGTCGGCGCGGCAACTTGCGCCGCCGCGATCCCGGCGCTGCTGCCCAACAGAGCGAAGCCAAACGCGACGCACAGCGTGGCCATCGCGCGGCGTGTTGTTGGTGAATGGACTATGTTCTTCATATCGGCTGATAGTACCCGCCCGCTGGCAGGCTTGCAACCCGCGCTTCCCCGGTGATAGTTAGTCGCATGAACTACTCAGACATCGCCCCCACCTGACCTCGCTGTGCTGCGGTCTGTCCTACCCCGTTTCACGGGGGAGGTGGCCTGACCCGCGATGTTTGCGGGGAAAGGCCGGAGGGGGTGAGTAGTTACGTCGCATCCAAAACGAAATCCCCTGCCCGAAGTTTATCCGAATAGGGGAAGTGGTGTGTCAAAGATTTTGCCAATGGCTAATGGCTGACGGCTAATTGCTGTCTTTAGTCCATGGGCGGGCGCGGCGGCAGAAAGCCGGGGCGGCCCGGCACCTGCCGGTTGATGTTCTGGCGCAGCAAGTCCTCGGCGATGCCTTCCTGCGCGGGTTCAGAATCCAGAACCCGCATGGACATGTCGCGCAGCAGGGACGCTTTGGTTTCCAGCCGGGCAGCGTAGCTCATCAGGGCCACCCGCCACAAATCGCTTGTCCCAAAAGCGCAGCGCTCGCAAGCGTCGCCGATGTAATCTTCGTCATCCATCAGGCGGTAACGCAGCGGCGGGCTGAACCGCCCGCCCGTGTAGTAGCCGCAAATCGCGCAGTTCGACACCAATTGATTCTGCTCGTACATTGTCTCAATGTGCAGACACATACCGATCTCCTGTATTCGCCAATAAACCGCCCGGATAACAAAACCGGCCTGAGAAGGCGTTTCCTCTCAAGCCGGCGCTCAGTCACGATCAGCGACAAGTTTTCCCGATTGCGTTGGCGCGGGGCTTGCCCTATACTGAGGCCGTCACTCGAAAAGGCATTATCGCCTTTTTCCCGTTGCCCCGATGTTGCCGCATCGGGGCATCACTTTTTAACGTAACTACTTAGCCGTCACCCCTGCTATCCTCACTGACATTCGAAGTTTCCTCCCCCGTTTCACGGGGGAGGTGGCCGCAGGCCGGAGGGGGTGAGTAGTCACTTTTTAGCGAGAGTTTTCCCCGGACTTGCCCCTCCCTTCGTCGCAGGTTGGTCATCAGCGCTCCGGTTCAGCAGCCCGACCAAACCCCGCCGGGCGATGCGTTGATCATACTTTCGCAGCAGGTCATCCAGCGCCTCGCGCAGGAGTTCGGCTTCGGCGCGGCCTTGCTGGTGCGCCAGTTGCCGCAGGCGATCCAGTTGCGGCGGGAGATAGTGGCTGGTCTTGGGCGTCATATTGACAGGCCGGGCCAGCGCGGCGCGGTTGCCGCCATTTTCCAGCGCGCGTCGCGTCGCTTCTTCGGCCAGCGTGACCATTTCGTTCCGGGTCTGCGCCTCGCCCGGATAGCTGGCGATCCCGGCGCTGAACGTCACTGTAATCGTCGCTTTCTCTAGGCCTGATTCCAACGCAAAGGCTGTTGAAGAAAGCTGCTGGCGAAGCCGCTCGATGACCAGAAAGGCGTCTTCAAGGCTCAGGTTAGGGTATAGCGCCATAAAGGCGTCGCGCACATAACGCCCCGAAAAAGTGGCCTGCTCGGCGTTTGACAGGGCAGTTTCAACCGCCTTCAACAGCGCGTCAGCCAGCCCCCAACCGTGGGCTTCCTCGATTTCCCCAAAACGGTCGATGTCCAGAAAACCAATAGCGACTTGCCCGGCATGTTGGGCATCGATCTCAGCGATTATCTGATCCAGCCGCCATTCAACCGGCTGGCGATAAAAATGGCCGGAGTCCGTGCTGGCTACCGATTCATTAGGCTGGTTGGCGGCGATGGCGTCTTGATCGTCTGTCATGGCGGCTGGCAGTTTCACCCTGTCTATGCAGGCTCTTATATGATGTGCGCAGACATAGGTTGACCTATGTATGTCACTATAATAAGGCACAAATTCAAAAAGTCAAGTCCCTGTTCGGGGGAGTGTCTAAAAGCGTGGATATTCCAGCAAGGCGGCTCGTCTGAGTGGCGACACGACGCTCTGTCCCCCTCTCCTATTGGGAGAGGGGGCGCATCCAATTCGGCGGCAAGATTGGGTGGCGGGGGTGAGGTCGGACATGGCCCTATAGCCAGTCTTTAATGCTCTCCCAGCCCCAGTCCGGGCAACAAAGCGCGCGGTAGGGGCAACCTGCGGTCGCCCTGTGAGGCTGAACTGCCACAAGACCCGCGCGCTTTTTCGCGCAACCTTCTGGCAACCATTTCCGCGCAGGATGATGTATAGTTAAATTGACAAGTTGCGCGTTTGCAAGAATTTGACCCTGCGTTAGCAGATGGAAGGCGGCTATGGGCAAGCGAATTGCTTTGATAGGGCTGGCGATTATTGCGTTCAGTGTCGGGTTGGGGGCCGCGCCGCGCCCGCTTCGCGCGCAGACGGACAATGCCGCCCCTGAAGCGGTCGTGATCCATGCCAAAGGCCCGGTGGTGCAGCCTTTCGCTGACTATGTCAATCGGGGAATCGACGAAGCCAATCAGCGCAACGCCGAGGTTTTGATTTTGATGCTGGACACGCCGGGCGGCAGCGTCAGCATCACGTTTGATCTGATCCAGAAAATGCGCGCCAGCCCGACGCCAATTGTGGTGTTTGTTTCGCCGCGCGGCGCGAAGGCGGCGTCCGCCGGGCTGCTGATTACGCTGGCCGGGCACGCGGCAGCCATGTCGCCCGACACGGCTATCGGGGCCAGCGCGCCGGTTGGGCCGGGCGGGGTTGAGTTGCCGGACACGTCCCAGCGCAAAGCCGAAGAATACATCAGCGCCGAAGCGCGCAGCCTTGCCGAGCGGCGCGGCGCTGAGGCCGCTCAAATGGCTAGCGATGCTGTGACCGAGGCGCGCGCCGTGACCGTGACCGAGGCGCTCGACGCGCATCTGATCGACTTCGTGGTTGACAACACCGACGATCTGCTGGAGAAGTTGGATGGCTTTAAGGTCGAAGTGAACGGCTCGACCAAAACGCTGCATACCGCCAACGCTATTGTGACCGAGCTGCCGATGACATTTGTCGAGCAGACGTTGTTGGCGGTGACGGATGTTGTGGCTGATCCGAACATCGCGTTCTTGCTGCTCGCCGGGGGCATCCTGCTGCTCATTGTCGAGTTCGCCACGCCGGGCGGCTGGATCGCCGGGACGCTGGGCGTCATCTGTCTGGGGCTGGCCCTGTACGGCATTGGCATCCTGCCCGTCAACTGGTTAGGGATGGTCTTCATCGTGCTGGCGTTTATATTGTTTCTGCTGGATGTCAAAGCCCCGACGCATGGCCTTCTGACCGCCGTAGCGACCATCAGCCTGATGGCCGGGGCCATCATTCTGTTTGGCTCCCCGCAGATCGCGCCGTTTGGCCGTCTGTCTGTGCCGCTGGTGGCAGTCGTGTCAATTGCGGCGGGTGCCGCCTTTTTCGCGCTGGTCGTGTTTGCCGTGAAAGCGCAAACGCGCCAGCCTGTCACCGGGCGCGAAGGGTTGATAGGGAAAGCGGGTCGCGTGATCACCGACCTGATGCCGTCTGGCACGGTTCAAATCTGGGGCGAAAACTGGCGCGCCGAGACAGTGGATGGCCATACCATCCCCGCTGGCGCGCTCGTCGAGGTTGTTGAAGTCAATGGCCTGTCTCTCACCGTGCGCGAGCGAGATGCTCCCTTAGCGCCGGGCCAGCCTTCATAGATGCTGTTGAGACCCTATGCCCTCTCCTTCCATCAGCTTCGCGGATATTCAGGCCGCCGCGCTCCGCCTGCGCGGGAACGCGCATCGAACCCCGGTTGTCACGTCACGGCGGTTGAATGCGCGGCTGGGCGGCGCGGAAATAGCCGCCAAAGCCGAGAATTTTCAGCGAGTCGGAGCGTTCAAATTCCGGGGCGCGTTTAACGCCGTCAGCCAGCTTGCCGATGATCAAAAAGCGCGCGGCGTGATTACGTACTCCTCTGGCAACCACGCGCAGGCTATCGCTCTGGTGGGATCGATGCTGGGGGTCAAGACCACGATTGTGATGCCCGGCAACGCCGCCATCAGCAAACGCGCCGCCACCGAGGGTTACGGCGGGAATGTCATCCTGCATACCCCCGACGAGAAAGACCGCGCGGCGCTGGCCCATCAACTGGCCGATGAGCATGGCTACGCCGTCATTCCGCCCTGCGATCATCCGCATGTGGTCGCGGGGCAGGGGACGGCTGCGCTGGAGCTTATCGAGGATGTGGGGGCGTTGGACGCGCTGCTGGTTCCCTGCGGCGGCGGGGGATTGCTGGCCGGGTCAGCCATTGCCGCCAAGGGGATGCTCCCTGACTGCCGCGTGATTGGCGTGGAGCCTGAACTGGCTGACGACGCCACGCGCTCATTCCGGGCGCGGACGCTGATCCCCATCTCGAACCCGCCGACTATCGCCGATGGCGTGCGAACATCGTTGGGCGAGCTCGCCTTCCCGCTGATTCTGGATTACGTTGACGACTTTGTGACCGTCTCGGAAGACGCGATCAAAGAAGCGGTGCGCTTTGCCGCCTTTACCATGAAGATGGTGATCGAGCCATCCGGCGCGCTCGGCATCGCCGCGCTGCTTAGTGGGGCGTTCGCCGCTCAAGGCCGGGTGGGGGTGATCATCAGCGGCGGCAACGTCGATCCTGCCCTGCTGGCTTCCATCCTCGCCGAGACCTGATGGTAGGCGCTAGGTTGTGACGCCCCCGTCCACGCTGATCACCGTCCCGTTGACGTAGCTCGCTTCGTCTGACGCCAGCCACAGATAGGCATTCGCCACTTCTTCCGCCGACCCCATCCGCTTGAGCGGCACTTTGTCGATCATCATTTGCAGCACGTTTTCAGGCAGGTCTTTGGTCATGTCGGTGGCGATGAAGCCCGGCGCGACCGCGTTGACCGTGATCCCCTTGCGGCCCAATTCGCGCGCCCAGACTTTGGTCATGCCGATCACCCCCGACTTGGCGGCGATGTAATTGGTCTGCCCGAAGTTGCCATACAGCGCCACCACCGAAGAAGCATTGACAATCCGCCCGCTGCCCCGTTCGACCATGTGCGGCGCGACGGCCTGAGCGCAGTTGAACACGCCCTTCAGATTGACGCCGATCACCGCGTCAAAATTGTATTCGGTCAATTTGAGCAGTTGGGCGTCCCGCAGAATGCCCGCGTTGTTGATCAGAATGTCAATCTGCCCGTAGGTTTCTAGCGCGGTCTTGACCATCGCGTCGACCGACGCGCGATCCGCCGTGTTGACGGTCACCGCCGTCGCCTCGCCGCCCGCCGCTTTAATCTCGGCGACAGTGGCGGAGGCTGGCCCGGCCTGAATGTCGGCAACCACGACCTTCGCGCCTTCGCGGGCGAACAGCAACGCGGTGGCCCGGCCTATGCCCTGCGCGCCGCCCGTCACAATAGCTACTTTGTCCTTCAAACGCATGGTGGTTTCTCTGTGGCAAATCGTGGTGACGGATCAAATAAATGCAACCCGGTGTGCGTCGGGACGCCCCATGCGGTGTCATGGTAGGCCGCATACAGCGGGTCGGTTCCGGCCCATTCACAGTGGAATTTAGTCATACTAGCGTTGAGGCCTCCTATTGCGACAAGTTATTAAAAGAACCACTCTTTTGTTTGGCGGGCTGTCATAGCCTCACCAATCTCTTGTGCCATACTGGCAACGGAGCGCGGTTCCCGATTTTGAAGATCCATCCACACTATACGAACAAGCTGTGATCCAGCGACCATAGCGTCAAGTTGAGATGATCTTGTCTCGCTCACATTGGAACCCGCCATTGATTGGGGTTTGTGGTCAGTGCCGCGTTCTTTTGCATCCCTCGTCACTTTTTCTATTATCCATTCGGCAGGTTCGGGCGTATCTCTATTGTATAGATCATACACTACCTGAAACACTGGTAGCGGATAGGGAACCTTATATGTCACAGATAGAAGTTCTTGCTCCAATCTTCCAATCTCACCTGAAGCGGAAACATCACCTCGCGCAACCAAACATTTTATGCGCTCGATTCCACGCGGTATGCCTGCCAATTCGCCTGAGGACATACGCGGCGCGCTTACAGCCTCGGATGCATACTCCTGTGTGCGGATAAGACGCACATATCCACGTCTAGCCAGGTCGAACAAAGCACTTTGAATAAGAGTTATAGCACGCTGGGTTCGACTCGACTCTATGCGTCCCAGGTCATCTCCTACAAGGGCGGCAATACTGAAAGGTAGATCGGGCTGCCCGGAATTGGGAGGATGAAAGTTGAGGGGCGCAGGATCGGCATATTGCCAAGTGTGAATTGGTATTCCAAACACCGAAAGGCGCTGCCACACTGAGCTATCTGAACTTACCAGAGTCGCATATCTGACGAATTTAGGGGTAAAAAGGCCCACAATACCAATCAGCGGTGCCATAACACATAAGGGGGAGTAGCCCGTAATCGAACTGATAACAACACCTAATAGAACAATCAGGAACCACATACCGAAGGTCAATCCAATTGCGGTTCCCCCGCTTCCAGGTGCCCGTAAGAAATCGTACCACATGTTTCTAGCCCAGCCGCGATGCAGCTTGTACGGACATTGATTCAGTAATCTGTCCGGGCATTTCAGCAGCGTTGCGCCAACTATTCGGTTGCAGTGCGCGCATTGAATATTGTAGATAACTAATGGTGCTAGTTTGACATAAGCATGAGGTTCTTCGAAGCTGTAAGGTGCGAATCCGACAGCGGAGGAAGAACCCCATGACTAGCGAAGAGTTT
>Ga0210377_10000668_pt1 | contig 32636 bp, 29 predicted proteins | sample PLM4_65_b1redo_FD_155480 | JGI IMG/M metagenome (GOLD analysis project Ga0210377, IMG submission 155480) | Groundwater sediment microbial communities from an aquifer in East River, Colorado, USA - PLM4_65_b1 redo | ecosystem: Environmental > Terrestrial > Soil > Riparian zone | place: USA: East... | reverse complement strand
TCGATGGTCTCCGCCCTGCCCGCCAACTTCACCGAGTCGACCGCCTTCTCGGGGCTGGACCGGCCGGTCGCGGTCAAGTTCTCGCCCGACGGGCGCGTCTTCGTGGCCGAGAAGAGCGGCATCGTGAAGGTCTTCGACAGCCTGACCGACACCAGCGCGACGACCGTCGCCGACCTGCGGCCGAACGTGCACGACTTCTGGGATCGCGGCCTTCTGGGCTTCGCGCTCGACCCGCAATTCCCGACCAAGCCCTATGTCTACGTGCTCTACACCTACGATTTCGACCCGCTCGAGCCGTCGATCCCCGCGCCGCGGTGGGGCGACACCTGTCCCGACAAGGATGCCCAGAACCAGCCGATCGGGCCAGGCGCGACTGCGGACGGCTGCGTCGCCAACGGGCGCCTGTCGCGGCTGCGGGTGAACCCGGACAACACCCTCGACGGTGGCGAGCAGGTGCTCCTCGAGAACAACTGGTGCCAGCAGTTCCCGAGCCACTCGGTCGGCGCGCTGGTCTTCGGCCCCGAGGGCGCCCTGTATGCCAGCGCCGGCGAGGGCGCCTCGTTCAACACCGAGGACTGGGGACAGCTCGGCGGAACGCAGGGCACCGCGCCATACGCCTACCCGTTCACGCCGGCAAATCCCTGCGCCGACCCGAATCGCGCCCGCGGCACTGCCACAGTCAAGCCCGCGGCCGCGGGCGGCGCACTGCGATCCCAGGACATCCGGACCCTCGCCGACTCGGTGTCATTCGACGGCACGGTTCTGCGCGTCGACCCCGACACCGGCGCCCCCTGGCCCGATAATCCGCTGGTCGGGGGAACGTCCTCAGAGGACGATCGGATCATCGCCTACGGCCTGCGCAACCCGTTCCGCCTGACCCGCCGGCCGGGAACGAGCGAGCTGTGGATCGGCGACGTCGGCTACAACACCTGGGAGGAGATCAACCGCATCATCAGCCCCACCGACGGCATCATCGAGAACTTCGGCTGGCCCTGCGTCGAGGGCCCCGATCGTCCGGGTGGTTACAACAACAACCTGACCTTGTGCACCGGCCTGCCGACGGCGAGCACGACGGCCCCGCACTACAGCTTCGAGCACGGCGTGACGGTGTACAACGGCGACCCGTGCATCACCTCGGAGGGCTCGTCGATCTCGGGGCTCGCCTTCTACACCTCGGGGACTTATCCCGCGGGGTACAGTGGCACCCTGTTCTTCGCCGACCACACGCGCAACTGCGTCTACAAGATGACCGCCGACGCCAATGGCCTTCCCGACCCCGCCACCCGCACCGTCTTTCTCTCGTCGGCCACCAACGCGCAGCAGATCGGCGACCCGCTGCCGGTCGACCTGGAAATCGGCCCGGGCGGCGACTTGTTCGTCGTCGACTACGAGGGTGGTCGGATCCGCCGCGTCCGCTACAACGTCGGCAACAACCCGCCGACCGCGGCCATCCAGGCCACACCGACGAATGGGCCAGTCCCCCTCGCCGTCGCCTTCGACGGCACCGGCTCGGCCGACCCCGATTCGGGCGCGACGCTCTTCTACGCCTGGGATCTCGACGGCGACGGGCAGTACGACGATTCGACGCTGCCGCAGCCCTCCTGGATCTACAACGCCATCGGTGATGTGACGGTCCGCCTGCGGGTGACCGACGACGACGGCGCGACCGCGACCACGCAGACGATCATCTCGGCCGGCAACTCCGCCCCGGTGGCGACCCTCGTGAGCCCGGCGGTCAGCCTGACCTGGCACGTCGGCGAGGCCATCCTCTTCTCGGGCACCGGATTTGACACGACCGACGGGCCGCTCGGGCCGGCGGCGATGCGCTGGGATGTCATCCTGCGTCACTGCGTCAGCGGCCCGGGAACCTGCCACGAGCACGGCGTCGAGACCTTCCTCGGCACCGACCAGGGCTTCTATACCGCCCCCGATCACGAGTACTACTCGGAGCTCGAGTTCCGCCTGACGGTCACCGACTCGGGCAACCTGACGGACGTCGAGTCGGTCATCCTGGCCCCCGAGGTCGTCACCAATGCCTTCGCCACCACCCCCGCCGGTCTGACCCTGGAGGTCGCCGGCGCCGCAGGCACGACCCCGTTCAACCGCGAGGCGATCATCGGTTCGCTCGTCTCCCTCGTGGCGCCGACCCCGCAGAGCCTGGCGGGCGCCGACTACTACTTCGTCGCCTGGGACGACGGCGGCGACGCCGGCCGGGCGTTCACCGCCGCCGCGGCGCCGCTTGCCTTCCACGCAACCTTCGCGGCGTGCGTTGCCGACGAGGCGGCCTGTGACGGCCTCGACAACGACTGCGACGGTGTCATCGACGATGTCGCCGTCCCGACCGGGGCATTCACGCTCGACGTCGACATGACCGCGATCACCTGGACCGCCGCGCCCGGGGCGCAGGCGTACGACGTCGTGCGCGGTCGCATCACGACACCCGGAGTGTCACCCTTCAGCGCGGCTGCCACCGACGCCTGCGTCGCGGCCGCCACGGCGGCGACCAGCGTCCCGTTCGCCACCGACCCACCCGAAGGCGAGGCGTGGTGGTTCGTGGCGCGCGGTCGCAACTGCGGCGGCGCCGGCACCTGGGATTCCGGAAGTCCGTCGCAATCCGGCTCGCGCGACGCCGGCATCAATGCGGCGCCGCTGGCTTGCCCCTGATCGGGTTCCCACCGACCCTTTCGTCATCGACCGTTACGCTGACAGGCCTCCAAGCCCCTGACGGCGCCTGTCTCACATCTACGCACACATAAAGCCCGAGCCGAAAAAGACTTTCAGCCGCAGGGGCATTCCGCCCCGCGATCCCCACTGGCACCTGGGTTGCAGCCCGACCTCGACGCATGTCATCGCTTCGTGGGCGTGGGGAGGCAGACAGCGTGAGCGGCCAGCCGAGAAACCTCCGAACGGTCTTCCTGATCGCGATTCTCTCGCTCGCCGCCGCCCTCTCGGGCGCGCACCCGGCATTCGCCGGTTCCACCGACCTCCTGATCACCTGGGCCGCCAATACCGAGCCGGACCTCGCGGGGTACCGCCTGTCATACGGCACGGTGCCCGGCTCGCATCCGACCGCCATCGATGTCGGCAATGTCACCGCCTGGCGCGTGACCGGCCTGACCACCGGGCTCACGTATTACTTCGTCGTCGAGGCCTACGATGGCGCGGGGAACTTCAGCACCCCGTCGGCCGAGATGAACGGCGTGCCGGGCGGCAGCGCCGGCCCGGCGCTGAGCCTGTCGGTCGCCGACGCCCCCGATCCGATCGGCCCCGGGGCCAACCTGACCTACACGCTGGCGTACGCCAACGGCGGCGTCGCCTCGGCCAGCTCGGTGGTCATCACGGATGCCGTGCCGGCGAACACCACCTTCGTGTCGGCCACGGCCGGCGGCACGCTGTCGGGCGGCACCCTCACGTGGACCGTCGGCGGTCTGGCTTCAGGTGTCACTGGTTCGGTACAGATGACCGTCCGGGTGAGCAGTTCGCTCGCCAACGGGACGACGATCACCAACAGCGCCGCCGTCATCGACTCGGCCGAGACGACACCGGCGACCGCGGCGACCGCTTTCACAACTGTAAGCTCCCTGCCGGTGCTGACCGTCAGCGCGACCGACGGGCCCGACCCGGTCGCGGCCGGCAGCAACATCACCTACACCCTCTCGTACGCCAACAACGGCACCGGTGGCGCCACCGCGGTCGTGGTCACCGACGCGGTCCCGGCGAACACCACGTTCGTGTCGGCAACCGCGGGCGGCACGCTGGCGGGCGGCACGGTCACATGGAGCATCGGCAGTCTCGCCGCCGGCGCCTCCGGCTCGGTGCAGATGGTCGTCCGGGCGAACAGCCCGCTCGCCAACGGCACCACGATCACGAACGGCACGTACGCCGTCGACTGCGCCGAGACCGCCGCGATCGCCGGCGCCGCGGTCACAACCACCGTCACCTCGGCCCCGGTGCTGGCACTCTCGGCGAGCGACGCGCCCGACCCGGTGACCGCGGGCGCCAACATCACCTACACGCTGACCTTGTCGAACAGCGGCAACATGAACGCCTCGGCGACCGTCGTGACCGTCGGCGTGCCGTCCAACACCACCTTCGTATCGGCCACCGCCGGAGGGACGCACTCCGCCGGCACCGTGACCTGGAACGTCGGGGCCCTGGCCGCCGGCGGATCGGGCTCGGCGCAGCTGGTGGTTCGGGTCGCGAACCCGCTCGCCAACGGCACGATCATCACGCTCGCCGGCGCCAGCGTCGACTGCGCCGAGACGACACCGGTCGCCGGCGCCGCCGTCACCACGACGGTGACCTCGGCGCCGGTGCTCACCCTGTCGGTCGGCGACGCGCCCGACCCGGTCGCCGCGGGCGGCAACATCACCTACACGCTGAACTGGTCGAACACCGGCAGCATGAATGCCTCGGCGGTCGTCCTGGCCGCCGGCGTGCCGGCGAACACCACCTTCGTGTCGGCCACGGCCGGCGGTGCGGAGGCGGCGGGGACGGTCACCTGGAACGTCGGCGCGCTGGCGACCGGTGCCTCGGGCTCGGCGCAGATGGTCGTGCGGGTCGCCAGCCCGCTGGCCAACGGCACGGTGATCGCGCACGCCGGCGGCAGCATCGGCAGCGCCGAGACCACGCCGGTCGCCGGCGCCGCCGTCACGACGACGGTCACGTCGGCGCCGCTGCTGGCGTTGACACGCACCGATGCGCCCGACCCGGTCACGGCCGGCGGCAACCTGACCTACACCCTGACCTTCGCCAACAACGGCACCGCCGATGCCACGTCGGTCGTCCTGACCGACACCGTGCCGGCGAACACGACATTCGTGTCGGCGACGCTCGCCGGGACGCAGGCCGCCGGCACGGTGACCTGGAACCTCGGCACGCTCGCCGCCGGCGCCTCCGGTTCGGCGCAGCTGGTGGTGCGGGTCGCGAGCCCGCTGGCAAACGGCACGACGATCACGAGCGGCGCGGGCAGCCTCGACAGCGCCCAGACGAACCCGGTGGCCGGATCGGCCGCGACGACGACGGTCTCGTCGGCGCCGGTCCTGACGGTGTCGCAGACCGACGCCCCCGACCCGGTGAACGCCGGCGCCAATCTCACCTACACTCTGACCTACGGCAATGGCGGCAACGCCAACGCCACCGGCACGATCCTGCGGCACGTGTTCCCGGCCAACACGACCTACGTGAGCTCGCGTGAGCTCGACGCCGGCCGGCACCCTGTCCGCCGGGGTCGTCGCCTGGAGCCTCGGGTCGCTGGCCGCCGGCGCCACCGGCTCCGCGCAGATGGTGGTGCGGGTGGCGAGCCCGCTCGCCAACGGCACCCTGATCGCCAGCGACGGTCTCAGCATCGACAGCAACGAGACCGCCGCCGTCACCGCGGCGACCATCACCACCTCGGTCGGCTCGTCGCCGTCGTTCAACCTGACGGTGACCGACAGCCCCGACCCGGTCGCGGCGGGCGCCAACGTGACCTATACGGTGGGGTACACGAACGCCGGCAACGCCAACGCCACCGGCACCGTGCTGACCGCCGTCGTCCCGGCCAACACCACCTTCGTGAGCGCCACCGCCGGCGGCACCCTGTCGGCCGGCACCGTGACCTGGAGCCTCGGGGCGGTCAACGCCGCGGCCACGGGCTCGGTGCAGATGGTGGTGCGGGTCACGAGCCCGCTGGCGAACGGCACAACCATCGCGAGCGGCGCCCTGAGCATCGACTGCGCCGAGACGGCGGCCGCACCCGGACCGTCGACCACGACCACGGTTGCCTCGGTGCCGGTGCTGACCATCGGCGCCGCCGACGCCCCGGACCCGGTGCAGGCCGGCGCCAACCTGACCTACACGCTGTCGTACGCCAACACCGGCAATGCCGACGCCACCGGCGTCGTGATCTCCGACACCCTGCCGGCCAGCACCACATTCGTCAGCGCGACCGCCGGCGGCACGGCGACGGGCAGCGTCGTGACCTGGAACATCGGCAGCGTCGCGGCCGCGGCCACGGGCTCGGTGCAGATGGTGGTGCGGGTCGCGAGCCCGCTCAACAGCGGCACGACGCTGAGCCACGGCACCTACAGCATCGACAGCACGCAGACGGCGCCCGTGGCCGGCGCCGCCGCAACCACGACGGTGCAGTCGGCCCCGGCGTTGACGCTGTCGATGACCGACACTCCTGATCCCGTGGCCGCCGGCGCCAACATCACCTACACGCTGGCCTATGGCAACACCGGCAACATGAACGCCACGGGCACGACCATCAGCGACACGCTGCCGGCGAACACCACCTTCGTGTCGGCGACCGGCGGCGGCATCGCGACCGCGGGTGTGGTGATCTGGAGCGTCGGCACCCTGAACGCCGGCGCCACCGGCTCGGTGCAGCTGGTGGTGCGGGTGGCGAGCCCGCTCGCCAACGGCACAATCATCACCAACGGCACCTGCACCATCGACAGCACGCAGACCAGCCCGGTGGCCGCGGCCGCGGTGACCACGACCGCCACGTCGGCGCCGATCCTGACCCTGTCGCGCACCGACACCCCCGACCCGGTGGCGGCGGGCGCCAACCTGACCTACACGTTGTCGTACGCCAACACCGGCAGCTCCGCCGCGTCGGCGGTGACGCTCACGAGCGCCATCCCGGCCAACACCACCTTCGTCTCGGCGACCGCGGGCGGCACCCTGTCGGGCGGGACGATTTCATGGAGCCTCGGCGCGCTGGCCGCCGGAGCCTCGGGTTCGGCACAGATGGTGGTGCGGGTCACGAGCCCGCTCGCCAGCGGCACGATCATCACCGGCGCCATCGCTTCGATCGACAGCGCCGAGACCACGGCGGTCAACGCCAACGCCACCACGACGACGGTGACGTCGGCGCCGATCCTGAGCGTCTCCAAGACCGACGCTCCCGACCCGGTGGCCGCGGGCGCGACGCTGACCTACACCATCGCCTACGCCAACAACGGCAACACCTCGGCGACCGGCGCCGTCCTGACCGACACGGTGCCGGCGAACACCACCTTCGTGTCGGCCACCAACGGCGGCGCTCTCGCCGGCTCGACGATCACCTGGATGCCCGGGACCCTGGCGGCCGGCGGATCGGGGTCGGCGCAGGTCGTCGTGCGCGTGGCGAGCCCGCTGACCAACGGGACGAACCTCATCGCGGGGACCTGCGTCATCGACAGCGTCGAGACCACGGCGGTGACCGCGGCATCGATCTCCACGACCGTGGCCTCGAGCCCGGCCCTGACGATCCTCGCCGCCGACGCGCCCGACCCGGTGGCGGCCGGCGCCAACCTCACCTACACCCTGACCTATGCGAACGGCGGCAACGCCGTCGCCACCCAGACCATCGTCACCGCGACCCTGCCGGCGAACACGACGTTCGTCTCCGCGACCGGCGGCGGTGTCCACACGGCCGGCTCGGTCTCGTGGAGCATCGGCAGCCTGAGCACGAGCGGCAGCGGCAGCGTGCAGGTGGTGGTCCGCGTCGCCACCCCGCTCCCCAACGGCACGGTGGTGACGCTCGCGACCTACGGCATCGACAGCAACCAGACGAACCCGGTCGCGGGCCTGTCGGTGACGACGGCGGTCGTGTCGAATCCGATCGTGTCGGCGGTCGTGTCGAATCCGATCGTGTCGCTGATCGTCACCGACAGCCCGGACCCCGTGCTCGCGGGCGCCGATCTCACCTACACGTTGACCTACGCCAACACCGGCAACGCGCCCGCGACCGTCGCCACCCTGACGGCAGGCCTGCCGGCGGGCACCACCTTCGTCTCGGCGACCGCCGGTGGCGCGCTCGCGGGCAGCCAGGTCACCTGGTCGGTCGGGACGATCGGCGCCGGTCTCTCCGGCTCGGCGCAGATGGTCGTGCACGTGCCGTCGGGCGCCGTCTCCGGGTCGATCATCACCGCCGCCGGCTGGACACTCGACTCCGCCGAGACCGCGCCGGTCACCGCCCCGACCGCCGCGACCGGCGTCATCGAGCCGTTGGCGCCCGTGGTGACGGCGGCGCTCGAAGCGGCGACCAACTCGATCTACTTCGTGCGCGGCGCCGTGCAGACGCTGGTTGTATCCGGAAGCTCCTTCCTGGACGGGGCGGTCCTGAATGTGAGCCCCGACATCACCGTCGGCGCCACGACGCTCGAGGCGAGCGGCCGCCTCACCGCGCCGGTCACCATCGCGCCCGGGGCCGCGCTCGGCGCGCGCACCCTGACCGTCGCCAACCCCGACGGCCGGTCCGGCAGCCTGCCGGCGGCCCTCGAGATCGTGAAGAAACAGGATGCCAACAATGACTGTAAGATAGACGGCGTCGACCTGAACCAGGTCGCCCGCTCCTGGAACAGCGCCAGCGGCGAGGCTGCGTACGCGGTCACGGTCGACCTCGATGGCGACGGCTATGTCGGACCGGACGATCTCACGATCTTCATCAAGTACTTCGCCGAGAAGCCGTACGGGTGCCCGTAGGCCGGGTCCCGGCCCCCGTCTGGTGTTCCGCGCCGCGCTCTTCCTGGCCGCCGCCGTCCTCGGCGGTGTCACCACCCCCGTGACCGCTGCATCACCCGGCACGACGGCCGCGCCCTGCGCGCCGCTCGCGATCCGCGCCGGCCTCGCCGAGCCGAAGGCCGGCGACATCTACCTGCATCCGGGGCCGGCGACCTGCGAACGCGCCGAAGTCCAGGTGGCGGGCCGCGGTCTCGACGGGGTCTTCACGGTGTCATTCGCCGTGCGTTATCCGGCCGCGCTGCTCCGGTACGAGGGGTACGCCACGGGGGATCTGCTGGCGCGTGGCTCGCCGGCCACGGCGCCGCTGTATCTCGTGCGCACCCCGGCACCCGGTGTCGTCGTGGTGACGATGACACGCTTCGCCCCCGACGGCGGCGCCTCGGCGCAGGGGGATGCCACGTTCGTCGGCCTGCGGTTCGGTCGCGTGGCGGCGGGGAACGCGACGATCGACTTCGACCACGACATCTCGGGCGCGACGCCGCTGCGGATTCTCGGGGCTGCGGGCGAGACGATCGCGGCCCGGTTCGGCCCGGGCCACGGCGCCGGCGTCAGCGTCCCCTGACGCCCCCGCCGCCCGGCAGCGCCGCCGCGACCCTCACCAGCGCTGATATGCCGGGTGCCCCGGCTTGACCGCGATGAAGGTACCGCGGCAGGTGGCGCAGACCTTCCCGTCGGCTTCGAGGGTCGCCTCGATGACGGCGCGATCGGCGCGGACCTCCACCGGGCGGGCGCGCAGGGTGACCGGGCCGGTGGCGGGCGTCGGCCGCGCCATGCGCACGTGGTAATCCGCCGTGACCGTGAACGGCGGCGTCGTCTCCCCCGAGGCCCGCATCAGCGCCCAGGCGGCGGTCCAGTTGCTGTGGCAGTCGAGCAGGCAGCCGATGATCCCGCCGCTCAAGAACCCCTCGAACGCCTCGTGGTGTTTCTCCGGCACGAAGGTGGCGACCAGACCGTCCCCCTCCGGGCGGCTGCCGATGTGCAACCCGGGCGGATGCCGATGTGCAACCCCTTCGGGTTCGCCGGCCCGCATCCGAAGCAGACGCTTCGCGGCGCGTGGATCTCCTGAAGGCTCGGCCCGGCGCCGCTCAGCGCGCGCCTCCCGCGCCGGCGGCCGGCAGGATCGCCGGGACACGGAGCGCCGGGGCGCCCCGGAGCAGTGGCAACGTCGAACGGCGGCGATTCGCTCTCACGGCGGCAACCTCCCCTGATACCGGGCCCGCGTCACGGGACGGGTCCCGGCCGCTTCCGACAATCGACGGCAAGGCCGGAGTTTACCGCACCCGGCGACGGCGGGTAGAATCCGCGCCGGAGGTCACGATGCCATCCAGCCGTTTCCCGTCCGCCGCCGCTACCACCGCCGCCGTCACGGCCGCCGCACTCACCCTGGTCACCATGGCCGCCTGCACGGCGGTGCGCGAGCCGGCGCTCGAGAGCCGCGCGGTGCCCGAATACTCGATCGAGGACTTCCTCGCCACCACGGTCTACACCGGCGCCTCGTTCACCGCCGACGGCAAGAGCCTCGTCGTCAGCAGCGATCGGTCCGGGGTCTTCAACGCCTGGGTGGTGCCGACCGAGGGCGGCGAGCCGACGCCGCTGACGCAGTCGACGACCGAGAGCGTCCTCGTGCAGTCGTGCTTCCCCGCCGACGACCGCGTCCTGTACGAGAGCGATCAGGGGGGCAACGAGCTCGGTCACCTCTACGTGCGCGAGCGCGACGGGTCGGTGCGCGATCTCACGCCGGGCGAGAACCTCAAGGCCGACTTCCTCGACTGGGCCCAGGACGACCGCGCCTTTTTCGCCTCGACCAACGAACGCGACGCGCGCCACTTCGATCTGTACGAGTTCGCGACCGACGGCTACGAGCGCACGCTCCTCTACCGCAACGAGTCCGGATTCGCGCTCGGACCGGTGTCGCCCGATCGCCGCTTCGTGGCCCTGGTTGAGACCCGCACCGACACCGACACCGACATCCACCTGCTCGACCGGGAGAGCGGCGCCCTGCGCAACCTGACCGCCCACAAGGGCCAGGTGTTCAACGACCCGCAATTTTTCAGCGCGGACGGCCGCTGGCTCTACTACCTCGGCGACGAGGCCGCCGAGTTCCGCTACCTGGTGCGCATGGAGATCGAGAGCGGGCATCGCGAGGTGATCGAGAAGCCCGACTGGGACATCGAGGCGGCCGGGTTGTCGAAGCAGGGGCGCTACCTCTGGATCGCGATCAACGCCGACGCCCGCACCGAGCTGCGGGTGTACGAGGCCGCGACCATGAAGCCGGTGCGGCTGCCGGCGCTCCCCGACGCCGCCATCACCTCGGTGCGCTTCTCGCGCGACGAGACGCGCGGCCCGCACCGAGCTGCGGGTGTACGAGGCCGCGACCATGAAGCCGGTGCGGCTGCCGGCGCTCCCCGACGCCGCCATCACCTCGGTGCGCTTCTCGCGCGACGAGACCCGCGCCGCCTTCTACGTCAACGGCAGCCGCCAGCCGAACGACCTCTACCTGCTCGACATCGCCAGCGGCAAGGCGCGCGCCCTGACCCGCAGCCTGAACCCGCGCATCGACCCCGACAACCTGGTCGAGGGAGAGCCGGTGCGGTTCCGGTCGTTCGACAACGTCGAGGTGCCCGGCATCCTCTACAAGGCGCACCGCGCCATGGCCGGAGCCCCCGCCCCGGCGCTGGTCTGGGTGCACGGCGGTCCGGGCGGGCAGTCGCGCCGCACCTACTCGGGGCTCATCCAGTACCTCGCCAACCACGGCTACGTCGTCTTCGCCATCAACAACCGCGGCTCCAGCGGCTACGGCCGGTTGGCGTCGACGTAGACCTTCTACACCATGGATGACCGCAAACACGGCGACACCGACCTCGGCGACTGCGTGCACAGCAAGAAGATGCTGGCGGCCACCGGCTACGTCGACGCCAACCGCATCGGCATCATCGGCGGCTCGTACGGCGGCTACATGGTGCTTGCGGCCATGGCGTTCCGCCCGGACGAGTTCGCCGTCGGTGTCGACATCTTCGGTGTGTCCAACTGGGTGCGCACGCTGCAGAGCATCCCGCCCTACTGGGAGTCGTTCAGGAAGGCGCTCTACCAGGAGCTCGGCGATCCGGCGACCGACGAGGCCTACCTGCGCGGCATCTCGCCCCTGTTCCATGCCGGGCGCATCCGCAAGCCACTCATGGTGCTGCAGGGCGCCAACGACCCGCGCGTCCTGAAGGTCGAGTCGGACGAGATCGTCGAGGCGGCGCGCGCCAACGGCGCGCCGGTCGAGTACCTGGTGTTCGACGACGAGGGGCACGGCTTCCGCAAGAAGGAGAACCAGCAAGCGCGGCTATTCCGCCGTCCTGACGTTCCTCGACCAGCGGCTCAAGGCGACCGGCGTGCCGCCCGAACCGCCCGTGGCGGCGGCGCCCGGAGCCGCGCCTGGCGGACAGGCCACCCCGGCCGCGGAGGCCGGACCGGCCGCCAGCGGCCGATAGAATCTAGAACTTGACCTTCGGGACCTCGCGCGACTCGGGCGTCGCCTCGAAGTATTCCCTCTCGGCGAAGCCGAAGAACCCGGCGATGAAGTTGGCGGGGAAGCGCTTGATGAGGGTGTTGTAGGAGCGCACCACCTCGTTGTAGCGCATCCGCTCGGTGGCGATGCGGTTCTCCGAACCGGCGAGTTCGTCCTGCAGGCGGATGAAGTTCTCGTTCGCCTTCAGCTCGGGGTAGTTCTCGGCGATCGCGAGCAGGCGGCCGAGCGCCGAGGTCATTCCGGCGTTCGCGGCGGCCGCCTCCTGCGGGGTGGTCGCGCCGGCCAGCCGGCCGCGGGCGTCGGCCACCGACTCGAAGACCTCCTTCTCGTGCGCCGCGTATCCCTTCACCGTCTCGACGAGGTTGGGGATGAGGTCGCCGCGGCGCTGCAGGACGTTCTCGACCTGCGCCCACGCCTTGTCGACCCCCTCGCGCTCGGTAACCATGCGGTTGTACGACCCCATGAGCCAGCCGCCGACGATCACCGCCACGACGACGACCCCCACCACCACCGCCAGGCAGCCGACCAGTCCCTTCTTCATCGAGTCTCTCCTCCCCCGGCCGGGCGGAAGGCGTCGAGGACGCCGACCGCCCGCGCGAGCTGCTCATAGTACCGCGAGAACAGCGTCTTCAGATCGAGGCTCGGCGCCGCGGCGCCGCGCCGCAACTGGTCGATGGCGGCGAACGGCTCGGCGTCGAGACCGGCGCGGGCGCAGAAGGCCGCCGCCACCTCGGCGCTCGCGGCCGGCGGCGGCGAGCCGACCAGGTGCAGACCGGCGCGGAACAGCGCCAGGAAGGTGGTGTACGACGACGTCAGCAGACGTGTCAGGTCGTCGCGTGACGCGTGCGCCGCCAGGTACCCCTCGCGCAGCCGCATCAGCTTCTCGCGGAACTCGCGCTCGCACTGCAGCCGGAGCGGTTCGACGCCCACCCGGATGACGGTGAACGGATCGACGCCGTGAAGCACCACGTGGTGCGTGCGGATGTCGAGGAACTCGATCGGGAAGACATCGACCGCGTCGGCCAGAATCGCCGGCGTCATCAGGCGCGGCAGCGGCTGGCCTTTCTTGATCCAGGCGACCAGCGGCACGGACAGGATCTCGAGATCGCGCGGCTCGAGGCTGTCGGTCACCACGACCAGGTTGAAGTCGCTCTTCCCCTCGTGGTACTCGCCGCGCGCCGCCGACCCGTACAGCACCACGCTCCGGAGCCGTTCCCCGAGGGCGCGCTCGAGCCCCTCCACCATCGTTCTGAGGATCGGCCACTGCAACGTGTGTGTCGTCATCTCATGTCCCCCGTCGTCATGCCCCGCGGGCGGCGCGCGTCAGAACCCGCGGCCGGCGCCGCCGCCGCCGAATCCGCCGCCGCCGAATCCGCCGAACCCGCCGCCACCGCCACCGAATCCGCCGCCGCCGAAGCCGCCGCCGAACCCGCCCCGGCGGCCGCCGCGCGACGACGCCAGCAGGATCGCGGCGAGGGCGGGATTGCGGGCGGCGAAGATGATGAACAGCAGCGCCAGCGCCGCCATCACCGCGAGCGCCGCGACCGACTTCGGACCGCCGGGCCGCTGCCGGCGGGCGCCGCGGCTCTGATGAAGCCCCTCGATATTCAGGCCGTACTCCGCGGCCGCCGCGGCAACGAGGCCGGCGCTGGCCTGCACGAGGCCGCGCGACAGGTCGCCGGTGCGCAGGACCGGCATCACTTCGCGGTCGATCAGCGCGCCGACACGCCCGTCCGGCAGGAACCCCTCGACACCATAGCCGGTCGCGATGTAGATGCGCCGCGGGGCGAGCGACAGCACCACGACGATGCCGCGATCCTCGCCCTTGCGGCCGACGCCCCAGTCGGCACCGACGCGGGTGGCGAAGTCATCGATCTGCTCCCCTTCGAGGTCGGGCACGGTGACGACGACGATCGCCACCCCGCTGGCGTCGAACAGGGCCCGGTGCCAGCGCTCCATCGCGGCGGCGTCGTCGGGGCGGACGACCGACGCCAGATCGTGCACCGACCGATCGCCCGGCGGCGGCAGGCGCACCTCGGCCGCGGCGGGCGGCACGACCAGCGGCGTCGCCAGGAACAGCGCCGCCACGAGCAGCCCCACCAGTGCCAGCCCCGCCGCGAGCCGCGGGTGGGCGAACGCGGTCATCATCAGAACACCGGCTCCTCGATCGGGTTGCCCTCCTCGTCGACGGCGGGCGGAGGGATGTAGCCGGTGGGCGGACCCTTCACGGTCAGTTGCTTGCGGCGCGCCGTCAGGAAGTAGACCGGGCGGCCGGGCTTCCCCGGCAGCGGCACGCGCTCGGTCAGGAAGACGTACTGCGTCGCATCCGACCAGATCGTCTCGAACTGGCGATGGGCGCGGTCGCCGTAGCTGTTGATGACCGCCTGGCGGCGCAGCACGTCGGGGGCGCCGAGCGACGTCTCGAACCGCTTGATGAACACCTCCGGCGTTTCCGCGGTCGGCCCGTAGTGGACGTCGATGCGCTTGAGGGTGTCACCTTCGGCGCGGCCGGTGAACGACAGGTGCACCGTGTAGTCCCCCTTGCGCTCGTACACCCAGACCTTCAGGTTGCGGCCCGAGGCGGTGATCGAGGGTCGGATCGGATGGACCTTCGCCGCCGCCGCGCGGCTCATCCCGAGCGACAGGCCGTCGAAGAGCGGCGTGGGGAAGACCTTGGGTGGCGGCGCGGGCGGCGCGGCCGGCTCCTGCGACCCGCCGCAGGCCAGGATGGCCGCGAGCGCGGCCCCGGCGGACAGGAGGAATGCCGGGCGCATGCCGGCGCCGGCGCCGTGCCGCACGCGATCGGATTCCCCAACCTGCCCCGGCCGTCCCATCCGCTTCGGCGCGCCTCCGGCCCGGCCGCTCACACACCCAGAACGCGCGCCAGCTCCTCGCCGAAGAGCCCGGCGGAGGTCGGCCCATCGGCGGTGATCACGAGACCGTCGCGCTCCACATGGCGGGCGGTGTATTGGGCACCGCCGGCGACCAGGGCCTTGCTCTGGCTCTCCCAGACCGTGGCCTTCTTCCCCTTGAGGAGCCCGGCGTTGGCCAGGATGGTCGGGGCGACGCAGATGGCACCCACCGGCCGGCCGGCCCGGATGGCCTCGGTCGCGATCGCCTGCGCCGTCGGATGGTTGTAGTAGGTCTCGGCGCCGTAGCCGCCGACGAAGACCACCATGTCGAAATCCCCCGCCGCGACCTTGTCGAGCGTCGTGTCGGGGGTCACCGTCATCCCGAGCATGCCCTTCGCGGGCCCCGGGCGGGTCGAGGCGACCGTGACCGCGCATCCCCTCGCCTCGAGAATGGCGCGCGGCTCCTGGTACTCCTCATCGCGGAAATTCTCGGGTGCAATCACCATCAGGACTCTCTTCTTTGCCATGGCAGCCTCCCGGCTCCGAGCGCGGCGACTCCGGGCACGATGCTATCACCGTTACCCGGGCGCGGAGGGCATGCAGCAGTCGCGACGGCCGCCATGTGGCGGGCCCGCACTTCTCACCGGATGGTGTGGGCGTCGGTACACGCCGGGAGGCCGGTGAAATGACCCTCCACTTCCTAGTCACCATCGAGAAGGTCGTGCATGAGGTGCGTGTCGACGTACCGTCCGGGCGGCCCGAGGACGGCTGGACCGAGATCGAGGAGTTCGTGCTGCGGACCGCGTGGCTCGAACACCTCGGCCGCCTGCCGGCCGGCGTCGTCAACGCCCTGGCGTAACACCCGGCGCGGCCCCGGCGAGAGCATCTTCCCATGCGGCGGCGCGCTCCCTCCCGCCCGCCTGCCGCGCCAACCGGATGGCCATCTCGAGGAGTCGGCGGTCACCGTCGCCGGCCATGCCCGGCCGCCCCGCCGGCCCGGCACCGGCCGGCCCCGCAACGGCCGGCGCCCGGGTCGCCAGGCGCGCCGCCGCCGCGTCGGCCGCGGCGCCGAGCCCGTCGAGCGCCTCGTCCGGTCGCCCGGCGCGCTCCAGCAGGATCGCCCGCTCCAGCGCCGCCGCCGGCTGCTCCGGATCGCGCCGCAGCAGGCGGTCGTAGAGATCGCGCGCCGCACCTTCTTCACCGCGCCGGACAAGAAAACGAGCGGCGTCGATCAGGACGGCATCGCTCGCCGGCGCGGCCCGGGTCGCTTCGTCCCAGGCGGCGACCGCCTCGCGGGCGAGGCCGCGCGCCTCGAGGAGCCGCGCCCGCGACACCAGGGTGCGGACGCTGCGGTCGCCGCCCCGCCGGGCCCGCTCGAGCCGGCGCTCCGCCTCCTCCGCGTTGCCATCATCGAGCGCCATCGCCCCGAGCGCGCCCTGGGCGATTGCGAGGCCGGGATCGAGATCGACCGCCAGCGCGAAGGCCGCGCGCGCCTCGGCCCGCCGGCCGAGCCGCTCGAGCGCAAGACCGAGCTTGTGGCGCAGCACGGCGCTCTCCGGAAGCACGGCAATCGCCTCGCGCAGGAATGACTCCGCCCCGGCCGCATCGCCGGTGATGGCGAGAAACTCCGCGAGCGCGATCTCGCGAATCGGCGGCCCGTCGAAGGGCGCCTCGGCGAGACGCCGGCGCAGGAAGGCATGGATCTCCGCCGGCGGCCGGTCGCCCGGGAGCGCCGCGGCCGCCGGCGTCCCGGGTGTCAGGACCTCCTGGCGGGCGTAGACCGCCGCACCCGGGTCGAGGTGGACGAGGACCCATCCATGCCCCCCGGCGAGCCATTGCAGGAGCGCACGCCCCTCGATGGCCCGCTGGTGCGGCCAGAGGACCGCTGTGATCTGGTACTTGCGCACCGCCGCCTCGAACATCTCCGGGTCGGCGACCGCGCGCAGGTAGGTTTCGAGCACGCCGTGCAGGTAGGGATCGTTGCGGCCGTCGATGAAGACGCGCCGGTTGCCCTCCCAGGCCCGCACCAGGAAGCCGCCGGTGGCGAACGGGTGGAACACCTGCCCCGGCAGCGCCGCACCCGCGACGAAGTCCGCCGCCTCGTCAGGAAAGTAGTACGGGATCGGACCGAGCCCGAACCAGCGCTCGGTCGGCAACATCAGGTAAAAACGGTTCGAGACCACCGCGGCCGCCAGCGTGACCGCCACTACCGCGAGGGCCATCGGCGCGAGGAGGAGGGCGCGGGTCGGAAGGCGGGGCGGCGCCGCGGGCACCACCCCGGCCGCACCCCCGGCCGCAGCCGCCGGCCGGCGCGTCCACCCCCTGGCCAGCGCCTCGCGGGCGCTGCGCAGGAGGATCGGCGCCGCGGCGATTGCGAAGATCGGGATGTTGCGCCGCGCCCGCAGCGCCAGGTAGCAGGTCGCCACCGCCACCAGCAGGTCAAAAAGCCGCACCCGGCGCAGGTTGGCGGCGAGGGAGATCGCCGTCGCCGCCGCCAGCACCCAGAAAGCGACGATCGACGGCGTGATCAGGTCGCTGGAGAGGACCGGGCGGAACTCCGCGATGGTCGTGGCGAGGAGCGTGCCGCCGCCGAGGTGATCGAAGAACTGATCGAACGGCAGCCGGATCGCCCGCGCGCCGTGCGGGTTGACCAGGGCGGCCGCGGCCTGCAGCGCCAGGCTGGCGAGAAGATCGACGGCTTCGGTCAGCGGCGCCGCAACGCCGGCGGTTGCGCGGGCGGGGCGAACGGCGCGCGCCAGCGCGGCGATCAACGCCAGGGCGGTCATCGCCGGCCCCAGGATGAACAGCGACTGGGTATTCACCCAGACGAGGGCGATAAGCGGCAGCGCGCCCCACAGGATCAGCCGGCGCCGCGCCGCCCCTTCCGGGACTGCGGCGGCATCGAGCCCGGCCAGCACCAGCGCCAGGAACCACCACGACAGCACCTCAGGCCGGGTCAGGAACCGCTCCTGCGCCGCCAGCGCCGCGAGCAGGATCACCGCGGCGCTCGCGGTCGCCGTCAGACCTGCGTTGGGCACCCACTCCGCCGTGCCCGCCGGCGCCGGCGCGGCGAGAATCCGCCGGCCGCGACGGTGGAGAAACACGAACAGGCCCGTAATCAGGAGAGCGGCGGCCAATGTCAGCGTCCGGAAGCCGCCGGCGTCGAACAGCAGCGACACGCCGACCTGGAACAGCCACTGGATGTTCACCCACGGCAGGCCGTAGGCGGTGTAGGAGAAGGGATCCGCGCCCGGCACCTCGCCGGTCGTCCGGATGAGCCGGCCGGCCGCCAGGTGCCAGTGGATGTCCGAGTCGGTCGCGCGGGTGAGCCCCAGCAGGGCTATGGCCGCGAAGACCGCCGCCACCGCCGGCGCCGCGAGCGCCGCCGGCGCGCCGCCGGCGCCGCCGTTGATCCGGCGCTGGAATCGTGTTAACAATCCGGTCCGCTCACCCATCATCCGGTCACCCCTGGCCCGGATCATTCTGGGAGGGTTCGCGGCGTGGCGCAACTGGCGGCCTTCAATCTCAAGGGCTGGATCGACCGGCACCGGCATCTGCTGAGGCCGCCGGTCGGCAACGCGCTGGTCTTCCGCGACACCGACTTCCAGGTGATGATCGTCGGCGGACCGAACAGCCGCAACGACTACCACATCGATCCGTACGAGGAGCTGTTCTACCAGCTCGAGGGCGACATCGTCGTGCGGTTGATGGAGGAGGGCGGCCCGCGCGACGTCGCGATCCGCGAGGGCGACATCTTCCTGCTGCCGCCGCACGTGCCGCACTCCCCGCAGCGCGGCCCGAACACCGTCGGCATGGTCATCGAGCGGGCCCGGCCCGAGGGCGACCTCGATCGCTTCCGCTGGTACTGCGGCACCTGCAACGCGGTGCTGCACGAGGCCGCCTTGCACGTCAGCGACCTCTCGACCCAGCTCAAGCCGGTGCTCGAGGCAGTCGCAGAAGACGCGACGCTGCGCACCTGCCGCCGCTGCGGCGCGGTCAATCCGCCGCCCGCCCCGGCCGCCGGATAGGTGGCGCGCGTGGCGCCTCCCCTGACGATCGACCTGCACACCCACATCCTGCCGCCGGACCTCCCCGACCTGCGCACGCTGTACGGCTACGGCGGCTTCGTGGCCCTCGAGCGCCCGGCGCCGGGTTCGCCTTTGCGCCGCGGCCGGATGACGATCGACGGAACCCTGTTCCGGGAAATCCCCGACACCACCTGGGACCCCGAGCGCCGTCTCGAGGAGTGCGACCGCCACGGCGTCGCCGTGCAGGTGCTGTCGACGGTGCCGGCGATGTTCTGCTACTGGGCCGAGCCCGAGCACGCCTGCGACCTGGCGCGCCGCCTCAACGACCATGTCGCCGCGGTCGTCGCCGCCCGGCCGCGGCGCTTCGCCGGCCTCGGCACGCTGCCGCTGCAGGCCCCCGGGCTGGCGGTGCGCGAGCTCGAGCGCTGCGTGCGCGACCTCGGGCTCGCCGGGATCCAGATCGGCACCCACGTCAACGCCTGGAACCTCGACGAGCCGGCCCTGTTCCCGGTGTTCGAGGCGGCGCGCGACCTGGGCGCCGCGGTCTTCGTCCACCCCTGGGACATGCTCGGACAGGAGCGCATGCGCCGGTACTGGCTGCCGTGGCTGGTCGGCATGCCGGCCGAGCTGTCGCTCGCCATCTGCTCGCTCATCTTCGGCGGCGTTCTCGAGCGCCTGCCGGGGCTGCGCATCGCCTTCGCCCACGGCGGCGGCGCCTTCCCGGGGACCATCGGACGGATCGATCACGGCTTCCATGCCCGGCCCGACCTGTGCGCCGTCGACAACAAGGTCGCGCCGCGCGCCTACCTCGGGCGCCTTTACGTCGACTCCCTGGTGCACGACGCCGAGGCGCTGCGCATGCTGCTGCGGCTCTTCGGTCCCGAGCGCGTGGCGCTCGGCTCCGACTACCCCTTCCCCCTCGGCGAAGCCGTGCCCGGCGCCCTCATCGACGCGATCGACGGCCTCGCGCCCGAGGTCCGCGCGCGGCTGCGCGGCGGCACGGCGCTCGAGTTCCTCAACCGCCGCGGCGACGAGTTCGCGCCGTGAGCGACGCCGCCGGCCGCCCGTCCGCCGACGAGGAATCGGCGCTGCGCTTCGACCTCGAGGACCCCGGCTCGCGCTTCCGCCAGCGCTTCGAGATGCCGGCCGGTCCGGATGGCGGCCCGCTCATCTACCTGTGCGGCAACTCGCTCGGCCTGATGCCGAAGGCGGCGCGCGCCCTGGTCGACGAGGAGATGGACGACTGGGCGGCGCTCGCGGTCGAGGGACATTTCAGGGCCCGCCGGCCCTGGTACGCCTACCACGAGCGCTTCCGCGACAGCGGCGCGCGGCTCGTCGGCGCGCGGCCGGGCGAGGTCGTCATGATGAACTCGCTCACCGTGAACCTGCACCTGATGCTGGCGACCTTCTACCGCCCGACCGCCGACCGGCACCTGATCCTGATCGAGGAGGGGGCTTTCCCTTCCGACGCCTATGCCGTCGCCACCCACGTCACGCAACGCGGCCGGCGGGCCGACGCCTCGGTGCTGGTGGCCCGCCCGCGGCCGGGCGAGCCTATCTTGAGGACCGAAGACCTCGAGCGCCTCCTCGAGACGCGCGGCCGGGAGATCGCCGTGGCGCTCCTGCCGGGCGTGCAGTACCTCACCGGGCAGGTGCTCGACATGGCGCGCCTGGCCCAGGCGGCGCGGCGCCAGGGGTGCGTCGTCGGGCTCGACCTGGCGCACGCCGCCGGCAACGTCGAGATGCGGCTGCACGACTGGCAGGTCGACTTCGCCGCCTGGTGCTCGTACAAATACCTCAATGCGGGCCCTGGCGCCGTCGCCGGCTGCTTCGTCCACGAGCGCCACGGCCGCGACACGTCGCTGCCGCGGCTTGCCGGCTGGTGGGGCAACGATCCCGACACCCGCTTCCGGATGCTGCCCGAGTTCGTGCCGAAGGCCGGCGCCGACGGCTGGCAGGTCAGCAACCCGCCGATCCTGGCGATGGCGCCGCTGGCCGCGTCGCTGGCGATCTTCGACGAGGCGGGCATGGATCATCTGCGCGCCCGCTCGGTGCGCATGACCTCGTACCTCCTGTCCCTCGTCGACCGGCTGCCGAAGGAACGCTTCGAGGTGATCACGCCGCGCCGCCCCGACGAGCGCGGCTGCCAGGTGTCGCTGCGGGTGCGAACCGGGGCGAAGGAGCTGCTGGCGGCGCTTAACCGCGGCGGCGTCGTGTGCGACTTCCGCGAGCCCGATGTCGTGCGCATCGCCCCGGCCCCGCTCTACAACACCTTCCACGAGATCTGGCAGTTCGCGCGGATCCTCGATCAGGCGGCGGCGTGAGCGGCGGCGCGAACGGCATCGTGGTGCAGGTGGGCGCGGGGCTCGGCGGGGCGCTGATGTCGATCCTGCTCGGGCGCGCCGGTTTCGCGGTGCGCGCCTTCGAGCTGCGCGCCGACCCGCGGCGCGGCCCGCTCGTCGGCGGGCGGTCGATCAACCTGGCGCTGTCGGCGCGCGGTCTTCACGCCCTGTCGCGCGTCGGTCTCCTCGACCGGGTGCTGGAGATGGGCGTGCCGATGCGCGGCCGCATGATTCATGACGCGCGCGGCCGCACCGCCTACCAGCCGTACGGCACCGAGGCCGCCCACGCCAACCACTCGGTGTCGCGCGCCGACCTGAACATCATCCTGCTCGACGCCGCCGAACGGGAGCCGAATGTCCGCTTCGCCTTCGGTCGCAAGTGCGTCGGTGTCGATCCCGACGCCCCGTCGGCGACCTTCGAGGACGCCGCCGGCGCGGGCGCGCCCGAGACCGTGCGCGGCGACGTGGTCCTCGGGACCGACGGCGCCTTCTCGGTCGTGCGGCGGCGGATGCAGCGTCTCGATCGGTTCGATTTCAGCCAGGACTACCTGTCGCACGGCTACAAGGAGCTGACCATCCCGCCCGGCCCGGGCGGGACGTTCCTGATGGAGCGCAACGCCCTGCACATCTGGCCGCGCGGCGGCACCATGATGATCGCCCTGCCGAACCGCGACGGCTCGTTCACCTGCACCCTGTTCTGGCCGCACGAGGGGCCCGACTCGTTCGCCGCCCTGCGGACGCGCGACGATGTCGAGCGCTTCTTCGCGCGCGAGTTCCCCGACGCCGTCGCGCTCCTGCCCGACCTCGCCGGCCAGTACATGGCCAACCCGGTCGGGTCGCTCGTCACCATCCGCTGCCGCCCGTGGCACCACCGCGGCCGGGTGGCGCTTTTGGGCGACGCCTGCCACGCGGTGGTGCCGTTCCACGGCCAGGGGGCGAACTGCGCCTTCGAGGACTGCGTCGTCCTCGACGAGGTGGTGCGCGAGCGTGCCGGCCCGCCCGACTGGGAGCGCGTCTTCACCCGTTTCGAGACCTTGCGCAAGGTGAACGCCGACGCGCTCGCGGACCTGTCGCTCGCCAACTTCGTCGAGATGCGCGACCATACCTCCTCGAAGGCCTTCCGGGCCAGGAAGGCGATCGAGAAGACGCTCTACCGGCTGTTCCCGAACTCGTTCATGCCGCAGTACATGATGATCTCGTTCAGCCGCATCCCGTATGCCGAGACAATCCGCCGCGCCCGCCGCCAGGGGCGTATCGTCATGACCGCCGCCTCGGCGGCCGGGCTCCTGGCGCTTCTCGCCGTCCTGCTCGTCGTGGCGAACCGATGACGCCACGGGAGGCGCCATCATGCCGCTGACCTACGGCCGCTATCTCAAGATCGAGGAGCTCCTCGCCCTGCAACAGCCGGCCTCCGATCCGCCGGAGCACGACGAGACGCTGTTCATCGTCATCCACCAGGTGTACGAGCTCTGGTTCAAGCTGCTGCTGCACGAGATCGACAAGGTGAAGCGCGACTACGCGCACGGCGACCTGTTCGGCGCCATCGCCACCTGGAAGCGGGCGCGCATGGTGCTGAAAACGCTGGTCGGCCAGATCGACGTCCTCGAGACGATGACGCCGATGTCGTTCCTGACCTTTCGCAACCGCCTCGACACAGCCTCCGGCTTCCAGTCGGCGCAGTTCCGCGAGCTCGAGTTCCTGCTCGGCCACAAGCGCGCCGACATGGTGCGGCACTACCCGGCCGACGAGCCCGGCCGGGCGCGCCTCGAGCGGCGCCTCGGCGAGCGCTCGCTCTACGATCACTTCTACGACTTTCTCGAAGCCCGCGGGGTGGCGATTCCCGCGGCGCTGCGGGCGCGCGACGTGGCGCTGCCGACCGAGCCGCATCCGGCGATCCAGGACGGGCTCCTGCGCCTGTACCGCGACAGCCCCGACGTCGCCATCCTGCTCGAGCTGATGACCGACTTCGACGAGGGGCTGCAGGAGTGGCGCTATCGCCACGTCAAGATGGTCGAGCGGACCATCGGCACGAAGCAGGGCACAGGCGGGTCGTCGGGGGCGGAATACCTCAGGGCGACGCTGTTCCACCCGGTGTTCGCCGATCTCTGGGCGATACGGAACCGGTTGTAGGAGGGCGGATGGCGATCACGGTGCGGTCCCACGGAGAGGTTCGCGTGCTCGTGTTGTCGGGCGAGTTCACGCTCGAGGGCGGCGGTCTCGCGTCCCCCCTCGATCTGCGCGGCCGCCGGCTCGACGACCTGGGCGGGGCGTTGCTGACGGTTCTCGCCCAGGGCTGCCGGGCGATCCTCCTCGACATGGAGCAGGTGACGTTCCTCGACAGCGCCGCGCTCGGCGAGCTGGTGGCCTGCCGCAAGCGCGCCCTGCAGCAGGGCGGCGACATCGCCCTCCTGCGGCCCGTCGGTCGCGTGCGCGCCGTGATCGAGATGGTGCATCTCGACCGCGTGTTCCGGGTGTTCGACGACGAGGCGACGGCCCTGGCTGCCCTCGGCGGCTGATCAGACCGCTCTGGAAGCCCGCGCCGCCAGCACAGAGGAAAGCGCCACCCTCGGCGGCCGACGGGGGTATCATCTGTGCCGATGAAAGTCCTCCTGATCTCCCCGGAGTTCCCGGACACCTTCTGGAGTTTCAAGCACGCGGTGCCGTTCATCCGGCGCAAGGCGTCCTTTCCGCCGCTCGGGTTGCTCACGGTCGCCGCCATGCTTCCCAAAGCGTGGGAGAAGCGGCTGGTCGATCTGAACATCGGGCGGCTCGCCGAGTCCGACCTGGCCTGGGCGGACATGGCCTTCATCGGGGCGATGACCGCCCAGCGTGACTCGGCGCGCGTCGTGATCGACCGTTGCCGGGCGGCCGGCGTCAGGGTGGTCGCGGGCGGCCCGTTGTTCACCGCCGAGCACGATGAGCATCCCGAGGTCGATCACCTCGTGCTGGGCGAGGCGGAGATCACGCTGCCGCGGTTCCTGGCCGACCTCGAGAGCGGCGCGCCGCAACGCCTCTACCAGGCCGATGGCTTCGCCGACCTCGGCGCGACGCCGGTGCCGCTCTGGGACCTGGTCCACATGCGCTCCTACGCCTCCATGAGCGTGCAGTTCTCGCGCGGCTGCCCGCACGACTGCGACTTCTGCAGCGTCACGGCGCTGTTCGGGCACCGGCCGCGCACCAAGCGGCCCGCGCAGGTGATCGCCGAGCTCGACCGGCTGTACGCGCTCGGCTGGCGCGGTGGGGTCTTCTTCGTGGACGACAACCTCATCGGTCACAAGCGCGACTTCAAGGAGGGGCTGCTGCCGGCGTTGCTCAAGTGGCAGAAGAGCCGACGCGCGATCCCGTTCATGGCCCAGGTGTCGATGAACCTGGCCGACGACGACGCGCTGATGCGCGCGATGGCGCACGCGGGGTTCGACGCCGCCTTCGTCGGCATCGAGACGCCGGACGACGGCGCCCTCGCGGAATGCAACAAGAAGCAGAACATCGGGCGCAACCTGGTCGAGGACGTCAAGCGCATCCAGCGGGCCGGGATGGAGCTCTCCGCCGGCTTCATCGTCGGATTCGATCACGACACGCCGGAGACCTTCCAGCGGCAGCTCGACTTCATCCAGAGAAGCGGGATCACCACGGCGATGGTGGGGCTCCTGCAGGCCCCTCCCGGCACCCGCCTGCACGCGCGGATGAAGGCCGAGGGCCGCCTGCTCGGCTCGATGAGCGGCGACAACGCCGACGGCACCACCAACTTCCGGCCGCGCATGGACCTCGAAGCCCTGCGCGCCGGCTATCGCGATCTGCTGCGGCGCCTCTACTCACCGCGGGCCTACTACCAGCGCGTCCGCACCTTCCTGCGTGAGTTCAAGGTGCCCGAGGTCGGAACGCGACTGGATATGCAGCGGCTCCTGGCGTTCGCGCGTTCGGCGGCGCGGCTCGGCATCATGGGCCGCGAGCGCCTGCATTTCTGGCGGCTCATGGCCTGGACGCTCGTGCGCCGGCCGCGCCTGCTTCCGCGCGCGGTGACCCTGTCGATCTACGGCTACCACTTCCGGCGGGTCAGCGAGCTGCACCTGCAGTAGTCACTCCCCCGGCCCGCCGCGGGCGGGCGGCGTGGCCTCGATCCAGCGGGCCCGCGAGAGCAGATCGCGCATCAGCTCGTCGGCCAGGCCGGCGTCCTCATCGAGCACGGTGGCCGCCATCTGGTGGATGTCGTGGTGCTCCCTGTCCACAACGAAGTAGTGGACCAGGGCGATCGGCCTGCCGGCCCCGTCCGTGCGCCGGCTGACGCTGCGGAATCCCTCGAACGGGGCGGGGACGTCGTCGTCGATGGCGAGGGCCGGCCCCTGTCCGCCCATCTGGCGCCGGTAGTCGATGCGAAAATCCCCGACACTGTGGAGAATCCCCTGCGGGTAGGCGAACAGCGTCACGTACAGCCCGCTCGGATGGGTCCATCGGGAGCGCGCCGTGGGGTCGTCGGCGAAATCGTCCCACTCGGACCTGTCGCGGCTGACCTGCCAGGGATTGTCCGCACCGGCGGCGTCCAGGTCGCGGTCGATCACCGGCCGGACCGCTCCGATCAGGGGAAACGCGCCGCCGATCAGGATCAGCGACGCCAGGCCGCCCACCAGGACCACCTTCCTGTAGTTGGACTGGGTCGCGGGCCCTTCGGGTTTCGTCCGGGCCACCAGGATCGAGCTGAGGTGGACGCTCTCCACCTTGGTCATCACGAAGAAGAAGGCCCCCAGCCCGATCGCGATCCCGACGGCGCCGGGCTCGGCCTCGACGACCAGCAGCAGGAAGAGGGCATAGAGAAGCACCTCGCCGAAGAAGTCCATGGTGGCGAGAAACGGATGCCCGGCGTACAACAGCCCGGCGCCCGGGAAGGCCAGCGACAGCATCGCGGCCAGGCGCGACGAGCGGAACGGCGTCCGACAGTGCGTGCATGATACCGGGTTCGCCGCGAGGGTGTGGCCGCACTGGGGGCAGTGCCAGTGCGGCAGCGGCTCGGCGTGCCCGGCCCCTTCCTGAAGGAGCCTGGGCCGCAGGCGGGCCAGCAGCAGATCGATCAGCTTGCGATCACCGCGCAGCGGCACCTTCCAGGCCTGCTTCCTGCCGCTCGCCGGCTGCAGCGTCAGCTTGCCGAAACTCATCTTGAGGTCGCGCACGCCGGACCAGGGGAACGAGCGCAGCCGGGTCCCGGCCTTCCTGCCCCGAACGTCGAGCATGACCTCGATGAGCCGCGTGTCGGTGACGACGAGGACGACCTGGTGGTACGGCAGGGCCATGGCGCCCAGGGCGACGAGATGGAGCACCGGCGGCATGTGCATGCCGTGCGTGACGTACAACACATGCTCGGTCGGTTGCAGCAGGCGCTTCACCATCGGCCCGGCCGCGGCCCACTGCTCGCGCCGCCGGCGCTGCTGCCGGGGGCTCAGGAACGCGGCCGCGCCCGGGAACAGGTCCTCCGGGCCGGTCGACTTCGCAGTCTCGGCGAGCGGGCGGTCGCCGAGCGGTCCCAGGTGCTCCGGTTCAATCCTGTAATCGTCTGGCCGCATGTTCGTCATGATCGCCTCCACAATCGGCCAAGATGATGCCCGGGGTGGTGGGCGTCAACCGCGGGGCTCGACCGGCCGGGTTGAAATCGGTCCGCCCCGGGCCCATGTTCCTCCCTCGTGAACCGGATGCTCCCGGCCATCGGTCTCCTCACGGTGCTGGCATCCTCGCGGCCGGCCGCCGCGATCGAGGTGCCGCAGACGCGGCAGCAGTTCGTGGATGCGGTCGCCGCCGGCGAGGGTCCGACCTCGGTCGAAACGCTCGACATCGACCAGCCCTTCGACAAGGTCTACGCCCTCCTGCAGGAACGGGCCGCCGCCTGCCTCGATGTCGAGGTGCGGCGGACCGCGTACGTCGGCTACATGGAAAGGAGTTCCTCGGACTACAACCCCACCGTGCGCCTCGTGGGGAAGGGTCGGGCGGAATTCACCCTGCAGGTCGCCCATAATCCGCGCGGTGTCGGACACACGCCTCCACCCGGGGGGCTCTACATGATGGCCGCCAATCTCCGATCGATCGACGGCGGCCGCACCGAGGTCGTCCTGTACCGGCCGAACTTCGGGGTCAAGAAAGTCACGACCAGCCTCAAGCTGTGGTTCGCGGGGGACCCCGCGCCCTGCCCGAAGCTCAAGTAGCCTGAGGTAGGATGCGTGGCGTGTTCCAGCCCACGCGACGTGACTTCCTGAAGGCCGGCGCCCTGGCAGGCGGGGCGCTGCTCTCCGGCATCGGGCGCGGCCGGCCGGGGGCAGGGGCCTCGGCGGCGACGCGGCTCGCCACCCGGGGCAGCTCGTCACCCGCTCCAATCGCCCTGCTCATCCTTGGAGGAACCGGTTTCATCGGACCGCACCTGGTGCGCCTCGCGGTGTCGCGCGGCCACCGCGTGACGATCTTCTCGCGCGGCCGGCGCAATCCCGATCTCCCCGCCGAGGTCGAGCGCCTGGTGGGCGACCGCAACGGCCAGCTCGGCGCGCTCGAAGGCAAGACCTGGGATGCCGTCGTCGACGACTCGGCGACCAATCCCGATTGGGTGAAGCAATCGACCTCGCTGCTCAGGGACGCGGTCGGCCGCTACCTGTTCACCTCGTCGACGGGGGCGTACTACCCCTATCTCGCGCGCGGTCTCGACGAATCGACAGCACCGCATCTCGAAGTCGCCGACCCGAACGACGGCTCGGAGAGCTACGGCGTGTCGAAGGCCCGCTGCGAGACGACGGTGAACCAGACGTTCGGTCACCGCGGCGTCGTGGTGCGCCCGACCTACATCGTCGGCCCGGGCGACACCACCGACCGTTTCCCCTACTGGCCGGTGCGCTTCGCGAAGGGGGGCGAGATCCTGGCGCCGGGACGGCGCGACGACCCGGTGCAGCTCATCGACGTGCGCGACCTCGCCGCCTTCATGCTGCGCCTTCTCGAGAGGCGGCGGTCGGGGATCTTCAACGTCGCCGGGCCGCGATCGCCGATGACATCGCGGACCTTCTACCGGACGGCGCGCAAGACCCTCAACCGCGACGCAACCCTCACCTTCATCGAGGACTACGCCTTCCTCAAGTCCCACGGCATCGAGTACTCCATCCCCTGGGTGATGCTCGAGGGGAACAACGACGGCATGATGTCGATCCGCAACGACCGGGCGATCGCGGCCGGCCTGACCTTCCGGCCTCTCGAGGAGACGCTGCGCGACACGCTGGCCTGGTGGCCATCGGTGCCGGAAGAGCGGCGGCAGAGCCCGAAGTTCGCCATCACCCCCGAGATCGAGGCGAAGGCGCTCGCCGACTGGCACGTCCTCAGTCGGGACGGCGCGTCCTGAGCACCGCCAGGTAGTCGCGGTAACCGCTGCGCGCCTGGATGAACTCCTCGTGGGTCAGGCGCAGCTCGTTCGAGATGCGGCGGACCTCGTTGTCCTCGACAACCGAGATTGAGCTGTCTGCCGCGGCGACGGCGAACAGGCACTCGAGCAGGCCCAGTCTCTGCTCGTGGGTGGCGATCTGGTTGAACTCGCGGGCGACGAGGTAATTCTCCGTGCCGCCGAACAGGAGGTTCTGGGTCTTGGCCATCTGAACGACGAGGATCGCCTGCGCGGGCTCGAGGTGGCAGCGCTCGACGATCAGCCGCTCGATGACCTGGACCTCGTCGTCGCTGATTTTCAGGTCGGCGCTCGCCACGCGGCCGAGGAGGTAGGCGAACGCGGCCAGGAACCGGGCGCGTTCGGGCTCGAGGCGGTCGAGCGCCTGGACGATCTTCCGCACGGTCTCGGTCTCGGCGCCGGTGTCGGCGCGGCGGTCGCTTCCCTCCATGAACCGGAAGAACCTCATGATCGACACGCCCGTCCTCTTTCCACCCGGGTCGTACGCGGGCCCGCGTTACTCGGCGCGCAGCGCGATCATCGGGTCGACGCGCGTGGCGCGCCGCGCGGGGACGAGCGTGGCGACGAGCGAGACGATCGCAACCAGCGCGACCACCGCGACATAGATGAGCGGATCGCGCGGACTGACACCGAACAACACGCTCTGGATGCCGTCGCCGGCGACCACCGCCAGCGCCAGCGTGATCAGGACGCCGAGCGCGACGCCGATGCCAGTCTGGATCGAACCCTGGCCGAGCACCATCCGGAGGATGCGCCGGCTGTCGGCGCCCAGCGCCATCCGCACGCCCAGCTCCTGGGTCCTCTGGCTCACCGAGAAGGACATGACACCGTAGATCCCTGCCGCCGCGATCACCGTGGCGACCAGGCCGAAGAGGGTGAACATCACCGCGATGATGCGGTTCGCGCCCACGAAGCCGGCGATCTGCCGCCGGGGCGTGTCGACGTAGTAGAGCGGCAGGTTCGGGTCGACCTTCGCGACCTCGCGGCGCAGCGCATTGGCCAGCGTCCCGGCGGCCAGGCCGCCGCGCGGCTTGACGATGACCGTGGCGAACTGGCTGACGGAGGGCTCGGTCTGCACCGGGCCGGTCGCGGCCGAGTAGAACGGCACGTAGAAACCCGTTTCGTCGACGTTCGGGATGTTGAACGGCGGCATCATCCTGATTGTGGGGACGACCCCGACGATGGTGCGCCAGGGGCCGGGCTGCTGTGTGCCGCCGTCCAGCGCCCGGAAGCGCCGGGCCAGCGGACTCTCGTTGCCGAAATGCTTGCGCGCGAAGGCCACGTTCACGATCGCAACCGGAAGCCTCGCGTCGAGGTCATCGTCATTGAACATGCGACCCTCGATCAGCCGCTGGCCAAGGACGTCGAAGTAGCCACTGGTGACCTGCTCGAAGTTGGCGTTGGGACGGTCGCGCTTCTCCTTGTACTCCTTGCCCTCGATCTCGATCGGTCCGCTGCCCGAGAAGACCATGCGAAAGCGGTTGGTGAGCGCCACCGCGGCGAACTCCTGATGGGTGCCCAGCTCGCGGACGAGCCGGTCGTAGAACAGCTTGCGCGCCTCCTGCGACGGGTAGTCCCCGTCCATGAGCCCCATCCGGGCGGTCATGACGCTTTCCGTGTCGTAGCCGTAATCGATCGTCTCCTGCTTGCGGATGGACTGCATCTGCAGCAGCGAGCCGATCAAAAGGACGCAGGTCACGACGACCTGAAACACCACCAAGCCGCGCATCACCAGCCTGGTCCCGCGCCCGGCGCTGCCCCGGCCGCCCTCCTTGATCGCCGTGGCCACGTTGGCGCGCGACGCCATCCAGGCCGGCAGCAATCCGGAGGCGACCGCGGCGACGAGCATCGCGCCCACGCTGAAGGCAAGCACGACGCCGTCGATGTCGAAGGTGATCCACGCGGGCGGCGGGGTCTCGAGGTTGCGAACCGTCGCCGACAGCAGGCCGGTGCAGTAGTAGGCGAGGCCCACCCCGATCGCCGTCCCGACGACGGCCACCAGCAGGCTCTCGGTGAGCATCTGGAGGATGAGGCGGGCGCGAGTGGCACCGAGCGATGAGCGGATGGCCAGCTCCCGTGACCGCAGGGTCGCCCGGGCGAACTGCATGTTCATCACGTTGACGCAGGCGATCAGCAGCAGGCCCACGCAGAAACCCAGCATCGTGAGCAGCGTGCCGCGCAGCGGCAGCGGCGTGTAGGTCTTGAGGAGCGGCTCGACCAGCCCCGAATTGAACTGCTTGTTGGTGTCCGGATAGGCCTCCGCGAAGCGCTTCGCGAGTGTCGCCGCTTCGGCGTTGGCCTGCTCGAGAGTGACGCCCGGCTTGATGAGGGCCACCACCGACGGGCTGATGCTGCGCTGGTCATTGCGCGCCAGCACTGGAAACTCGCTGTAAAGCGGGATCCACAGCTGTTCGTTGACGGGGAATGCGAAACCCTGCGGCATGACGCCGACGATCGTCGCCGGTGTGCCGTTGATGCGCAGCGCCCTGCCGACGATGTCCGCGGCGCCGCCGAAGTCGCGCTGCCAGAGGCCGTGGCCGATCAGGGCCACCTTCTCGGCGCCGGGCGCGTTGTCCTCCGCCCTCAGGTCGCGACCCAGGCTCGGCGTGACACCGAGGATGCGCAGGAAGTCCGGTGTGACGTAGGCGCCGGTGTAGCGCCGCGGACTCCCGTCGATCGTCGCGTTGACGGTGGAGCCGCTCAGGTAGGCGGCCATGAACTCGAACGACTTCTGCTGCGGACGCAGCTCCTCGAAGTCCATCGACGAGATCTGGCCGTTAGCGCCAAAGAGAGTCCGGCTGGTCGGATCCTCGAAGGTGACGCTGACCAGCCGGTCGGCGTTCGGGAACGAGAACCCGCGCAGCATCACCCCGTTCACGACACTGAAGGTCGTGGTGACACCGCAGATGCCGAGGGCCAGGACGATGACGGCAATCGCGCAGAAGGACTTCTCTCGGCGGAGAACGCGCACGCCGACGCGGAGATCCTGGATGATGGCGTCAGTGATCATTGAGGTTACCCGGCGCGATCATACGCCGGTCTCCATCCGCCGGTTCCGCGAGATTCAGCAGGAACGGTCGGGAGAGGGGCGGTCAGGGGCGCCGGTCGGCGCCGGGCTTTTCGGGGAGGCCGACCATCACGACGATCGGCCGCTCCGCGGTCTCCTTGCGGCGGTTGAGGATGAACCGCTGGCCGTCCGGGGTGGCATCGTACTGGCGTCCGGTGGCTTCGTCGAGCGATGCCGCGAACAGGGGCTGCGGAACCCCCAGGGTGATGCCCGCCCCGATCGTGGTCGGAACCGCCACGAGGTATCCCCGGAGGTCGAGATAGAACAGCTCCCGGCCGTCCCTTCTCCAGAGCGGGGCGGTCCCCCCGTCCTTCGATGCCCGCCACTCCTCGCCGCTGTCGAGCGCGCGCACGTATACCTCGTCCCGTCCGGTGGAGTCGCCGACGTAGGCGAGCCAGCGGCCGTCGGGTGTCAGCGACGGGCTGTATTCAGAGAACGTGCTGACGACGGCGGGCACGAGGGCGGCCCCCTCGCCGGCCGGCAGCCGATACAGGTCGGACCGGCCTTCCGAATCGTTGACCGTCAGCAGGAGATCGCCGTTCGGGAACCAGTCGTCCGCAGTGACGAAACCCCCGCCGTGATACCGGAGCCGGCGTTCGCCCGGGCGGGCCGGGCGTTCGCCCGGGCGGGCCGAATCGACCAGGTAGACATCCGCGGAAGCGGGAGAGGTCGTGGTCACCGCCAGGGTGCGGCCGTCGGGCGACCAGACCGGCGCCTGATCGTCCGATTCGTCGAAGGTCACCCGGGTGTCGAGCTGGCGCTCGGCATCGTGGACATGGATGTCGCCATGCCCGACGCCGGGCGCGTAATGCGCCACGGCGATCCTCCGGCCGTCGGGCGCCAGCCGCGGCAGGTGATGCCAGCCGCCATCACTGACCGCCGTCGACAGGGTGCGACCGCCACGGTCGACCCACTCAATCCCGGTG
>Ga0210377_10000667_pt1 | contig 32655 bp, 29 predicted proteins | sample PLM4_65_b1redo_FD_155480 | JGI IMG/M metagenome (GOLD analysis project Ga0210377, IMG submission 155480) | Groundwater sediment microbial communities from an aquifer in East River, Colorado, USA - PLM4_65_b1 redo | ecosystem: Environmental > Terrestrial > Soil > Riparian zone | place: USA: East... | reverse complement strand
CATCCATCTGCATATTCCGGATATCGTTATACGTATAAACGCCGATCATAAAGGCCATAACGAACGAAAGCGAAAGGATTATCTTCACATCGAGTCTATTTCGAATACGGTTTAACATATGCAGGTTATCTCACCTCACCGCCCACCGTGATCTCGGGTATCCGAAGCGTCGGCTGTGCATCGCTTACCGGCGACCCCTGCCCGTCTTTGCCGCAGGTCCCTATCGAGAACCCGAGATCGGAGCCCACCCGGTCGATCGAGAGGAGCACCTGCGGTCCATTCCCCGTAAGTGTGGCCCCGCGCACCAATTCACCGATCCTCCCGTTCTCGACCAGATATCCTTCGGTCACCTCGAATACAAAATCACCGTTCACGGTATTTACCTGCCCACCGCCCATCTTCTTTACAAAGAGACCGTTCGGCGTTGACCGCAGGATGTCCTCGGGACCGGTTTCCCCCGGCACGATCATTGTGTTCGTCATCCTCGGGATCGGCCGGTGTTTGTAGGATTCGCGCCTGCCGTTCCCCGTGGACCTCGCTCCATCTTTCATGGCAGTCAGACGATCGTACATGAATGTTTTCAGAATTCCCTTGTCCACCAGCACCGTGCGTTCTGCGTGAACGCCTTCATCGTCGAAACGGAACGATCCGCGCCTGCCTGCAAGCGTGGCGTCGTCCACAACCGTAATGAGCGGTGACGCGATGCGTTCTCCCCTTTTGTTCGAGTAAACCGACAGACCGGACCGGGCCAGGTCCGCCTCAAGCCCATGACCAATGGCCTCGTGGATCATGGTGCCGCCGGCGTCAGCGGAGAGCACAACCGGCATTCTCCCTGCCGGCGCCTTTCTCGCGGACAGCATCATCACCGCGCGCCGGGCGGCTGTCTCCGCCGCCTTCTCAAGCGGGTACGCTTCAAAGAGCTCCATGCCGGCGATACCCCCGATCGGTTCGTATCCGGTCTGGACGACCTCTCCGTCCGCGGCCACGACATGGACAAGCGCGGTAAGATACATGCGTTCATCCTCGGCAAGAACGCCATCAGAGTTTGCGATGAGGACGTGCTGCCTGTTTTCGCGGTAGGTCACCATCGCCTGACGTATGCGCGGATCGAACGAGCGTGCGACCCTGTCCGCCTGCAGTACCATCGCTACCTTCCGGGAAGTTTCAACGTCTTCCGGGGCCTTTTTAACGGGTAAGTCGACACGCGGGTTTGCCTTGATCAATTTGACGATTGTCTGATGGGGTTCCCCTGCGGCGACCTGGCGAACGGCGTCGGCGATTTCAAGAAGGGACTCGGTCGTCAGTTCATTCGTGTAGGCGTAAGCGGTCCGCTGTCCGAAGATGAGCCGCACGCCGGCTCCGCAGTCCAGCCCGGACATGACCTTCTCAAGCCTGCTGTCCTCGCACACAAGAGAAAGCGGAGAGCTCCGCTCGATAAAAACGTCCGCGAACTCGCCGCCCCTGCTCAATGCTCTTTTCAGGACCGCGCCGAGATCAATAGGTGTGTCCATGTTTCTCCTCTATCCAGTAGAACGCCGTGATGTTATCACGACAGCTGTAATCCCCTATTATAGTATACTGACCGGGGCATTTCAATGATTATCGAACATTGATGACGTCGTAAGCAGAATCTTCATGTGAATCGATCAGTAAAATCATATTTTCCGTGCAGTACCAAGGGTTTTGGGATACTGCTGATATCTATGATCCCAATCATTTTGATGCATTCGCAAAATAAAACCTGTTCTGTCACCCTGAACGAAGTGAAGGTTCTCTCAATTTATTTGGAAATGCAAGATGCATCGCTTCGCTTAGCATGACAAATTCGGTGCTCTTTGGTTTTTTTGAGACCATCATCTTACAACTCCTCTTTTCCTGTTGACAAAAAAGTAAATAGCGGCTACCCTTTTTTAAAAAAGATACATGAAAGAACCATAGTGAAAGAAACTACCGGATGAAATATAAAAAAATACTTATAGCAGACGATAATGAGAATATCCGGGAAGCGCTCACGTACCTCCTCGAGGATGAAGGACATTCATTGTCGGTAGCGAAGGACGGCGCCGAAGCGCTCAGAAAGGTCAGGGAGGTCACTCCCGATATCCTGTTCCTCGACATTATGATGCCGGAGATCAACGGCTATGACGTCTGCCGCACCATCAAGAACGACCCTGACCTTAAAAAAACCTACATCATTATGCTGACCGCCAAAGGTCAGGCGGACGAGCAGGAGCGATGCAAGGAGATCGGAGCTGATGAATACGTCGTAAAACCTTTCAGCCCAATGGAAATATTTGCCAAGATCAATAATATCCCGGATAGATAAGACCGTCATGCCAACCTCTTCAAAACGGAGACTTGCCGGGAAATTCGCACTGACAGGGTCTTCCGTCCTTATCGTTTAACTGCTTGACATTTCTCTGCTTTGTGAAGTAAAGTATCGCATGTTGCAACGTCTTATCAGTGTCCTCAAACAAAAGAAAATATTTACTCCCACAGTGTTCGTCCTGACCATTCTAGTAGTGCTATCACTCATCATCATTCTCGGGCAGTTTTTCCATCAGTCGCTTCAGGAAGAAATGGCGGGCCAGTTCAACACTCAACAGCTGCTGCTCGCCCGTGAAGTGGCCGTGAACATCGAAAGCTTCGTCGACCATGTCTACAAGAACCTCAGCGTCATCTCTCAGCTCCCCAATGTCGACCGGATCCATCGCAGTCCCCGCTGCCGCTCCATAGCGGAGTCGATCACTCTCAGTCTTCAGAACGAGGCGCTGATCACCGTCCGCGTGCTCGACGAGAACGGGATCCTGCTTTATGACAGCGCTTTCCCCGGAAGAGAGCTGGAGGACCTTTCAAAAACCGACTCCTTCCGGAAAGCGCGGCTGCTGCCTAGGAATGAAAATCTCATCACCGACCTGCTCGAGTCCCATGACCAGGGATCGATCAGAAAAGAGTTTATCATTGCCACTCCCATCTACAAGATCCGGAAGGACGAGCCGAGACCGATTTTCAGAGGCGTCGTGCTGGCGGTACTCTCGATGAACGGGATTACCCGGAAATATCTCTCGCCGATCAGGTCCGGCATGCGCGGTTACGCATGGATGATGGACAGCGAAGGCACCCTCCTCTACCATCCCAACCAGCCCCAAATGGTTGGCAAGAACCTCTACCAGACCGATAAGACATGTTTTCAATGCCATAAGTCTTTCGATGCGGAAAAAAAGATGATCGAGGGCAAGTCCGAGACCTTCGGCTCATACGAGGCGCCGGGAGGCGAGAATAAGCTTGCGGCGTATTACAAATTCCCGATCGTAAGAAAATCCTGGATCGTGGTCGTCTCGGCCCCCTACTCCGATGTGATCGCGCTGATGCAGAAAAGCAGACGTTTTTATTCCCTCCTGATCCTGTCGATCTTCATCACCACGCTGGTCGTCACAGCGGTCATGGTCGTCAACTACAAAAAGCAGATCAAGGCTGAGGAAAAAGCCAAGCATCTCGAAAACGAGCGTCGATTGGAACGCGAGATAGAGATCCAGAAGGACTATCTGGAAAACATCATCGAGAACACGAAGACGAACCTCATGGTCATCGATAAGGACCTCGTGGTCAGAACACTGAATACCGCGCAGGCGCACACATTCAGCCGGAACAAAGAGGATCTTCTCGGCAAATCACTTTTTACTCTCTTCCCCGATGATTTTCATCCTTACGAGGGGACGCCGATCGAAGAAATCCTGCAACAATCGCTCGCGGGTCGCAGCTTCGAGATCAGGGACTACAAATTATCGGGACTCAGTGAGGCCCCCCTGTATCTGACGATGAACATCAGCCCGCTCCTCATCGACGGCAAAACCCCGGGGATCCTCATCACGAGCACTGACGTTACAACACGCGTGGAACTGGAGGATGCACTGAAGCAATACGCGGTGGAGCTGGAGGACAAGGTCGATAAAGGGACCGCCACGGCGAAGAAACTTGAGCAGCAGGTCATGCATTCCGAGAAACTGGCCGCGCTCGGCCGGCTTTCCGCCGGTATCGCCCACGAGATCGGCAACCCCCTCACCTCGATCTCATCTTTCGCCCAATTGCTCCGTGAACTGACAACGGATGAGTTCACGCAGAGCAGCCTCGACATCATCAATAAACACATCCAACGGATCACCGATATCGTGCGGAAGATGTCCACCTTTGCGCGCGCCGACTCGCTCAATATACAATACGTGCAGCTCAACGACGTCCTGCAGTCAACGCTCGACCTCGTTCGTCTCGACAAGCGGATGAAGAATACGATCGAGATCCTTGTTTCCTTTGATCCCGATCTCCCCAAAACCATGGTCGACGAGGGGCAGATGTCCCAGGTTTTCATCAATATCATCCTGAATGCGCTGGATGCGATGCCCGAAGGTGGAAGCCTGAGCATAACGACGAGACACGCCCATGGTGATTCTGGGAAGGATTTCATCCAGATCGAGTTCGCGGATACCGGGATCGGGATATCCAAACAGGAGTTCGAAAAGATCTTCGATCCTTTTTACACGACCAAGGAAGTAGGAAAGGGGACCGGCCTCGGTCTTTCCTTAAGCTACAATATCATCAAACGGTTCAATGGCGAAATCAAGGTAGAAAGTGAAGATGCCAAGGGAACGATATTCACCATCATCCTTCCTGTAGAAAAAGGATAAGGGAGACCTGTTATGCAAAAAGCCAATATTCTGATCGTTGATGATGAAAAAGACATCTGCATGGCACTCAACATTCTTCTGAGCAAAGAGGGATATGCCGTGAAGGAAGCGTATAACGGCGAACAGGCCCTTGACCTCATCAAGAAGGAAAATTTCGACATAGTCATGACCGACATCAAGATGGATAAAATGGACGGGTTCGAGGTTCTCAAGGAGACGCAGAAGCTCAGTCCAGAAACATCGGTGGTCATGATGACGGCATTTGCCTCGGTCGGGTCCGCTGTCGAAGCGATGCGGTCAGGCGCCTCTGACTACATCACCAAACCGTTCATCAACGATGAGATCAGGCTGACCATCAGAAGGCTCCTCCAGAGCAGAGAGCTCCAGATGGAGAACCAGATCCTGCGACAGGAGTTGAGCCAGCGTCAGACTGCGTTCACGAATATCATCGGAAGCTCCGAGTCCATGCAAAAAGTCTTCAGCGTCATGGAAAAAGTCATCCCGAACAAGAGCAATATCCTGATCACCGGCGAGAGCGGGACGGGCAAGGGGCTCGTTGCGCAGGCAATCCACGAAGCCGGCCCGCGCAAAGACAAGCCATTTATCGCCATCAACTGCGGGGCCATCCCGGAGAACCTGCTCGAAAGCGAGCTCTTCGGCCACAAGAAAGGCGCCTTCACGTCGGCCAACGAGGACAAGAAGGGCCTCATCACCATGGCGCACACCGGCACCCTGTTCCTGGATGAGATCGGTGAACTGCCGCAGGCACTCCAGGTCAAGCTGCTCCATGTGATCCAGACCAGGGAACTCACCCCGGTGGGCGACACGCGGGTCATCACCGTGGACGTGAGGATCATCGCAGCCACGAATGCCGATCTTATGCAGCGCGTTAAAGAAGGGCGTTTCCGGGAAGACCTTTACTACCGCTTGAACGTCATCGAGATCCATATGCCGTCGCTGCGCGAGCGCCGCGACGACATCCCGGTGCTCATCAAGCATTTCATGGAGGTTTTCGCGAAGGAAGCGGGAAAGACCATCAAAGACATCGACTACGAGGCCATGCAAGCCCTCCTTGCCTACGATTGGCCGGGCAATATTCGGGAGCTCAGAAACACGATCGAGCGTGCCACGGTTCTTGCGGACGGGGAAGTGATCACCATGCACGACCTGACTGACAAGTTCAGGACCCTGGACATTGAAGGGGTTTCGACCTCATCCCTTCGCCAGGCATTGGATACGTTCGAGCGGGACTATATCCGTCGGAGCTTAACGGAGAGCAAGGGGAATAAGGAAGCGGCGGCGGGTAAACTCGGGGTCGACCTGGCTACGCTGTACCGGAAGCTGAAAAAGCTCAGGATAGAAGCAGCGTAAACACAAGCTTCAAATATCAAAGCCCAAAGATAAAATACATTCCAAATTTCAAAAAATCAAACATACCGTTTGTAAAACGATGTGAATGAAATTTTGAACTTTTCATTTCATCTAGTCCCATCCTGAGAATTCCATTCCCTCGCCGGCGCACGTTCCACAGCCCCTTTCAGCTTTATCGAATTCACGCTGGATGCCGGTAGCGCAATCCACTGCATCAGGCCCTTCAGATGCACTTCAACATCCGAGACCTCGATCAGTACCCCGACATATTGTATTCCGTTTGCAATTACTTCAACCTCTTTCCCGATCATGCTCTGAATGTCCGGCATAGTGCCTCCTTTGTGAATAAGCGAAGGTAAGAAAAAGGCCTGATTTACTACTTACCCTCTGACCTTCGCATCTTCTCTTAAATCTCAAGTCTCCCCCAGGTTTCTTTCCTGTACCTCCGGAGCAGAAAGGACATTCGAACGACCCAGTCCAGGACCATCACTGACCACACATAACGGATGTCGGCCTTCACGATCACGGCAAGCAGCGCCGCGAGCGGCAGACGGACGAACCACATGCCGGCAATGGTCGTGAACATGATGAACCCCGTGTCACCTGCCCCGCGGAGCGATCCGGCGACCACCATGGTGATGGCGAGCGGGATCTGGGCGAACGCCACGATCTTCATATACAGGATACCATATTTTATTACTTCAGGATCGTTCGTGAAGGTTCGCAAGAGAGCATAAGGAAAGAAAAAGAACAGCAGCCCCATCGCAGCCATCAGGACGACGGCAAGACGATTGGCCTCATATGCCGAGATGCGGGCATGGTCAAACCTGCCGGCACCAAGGTTCTGTCCAACCATGGTCGCTGCCGCAACGGCGATGCCGTAACCTGGCATGAATGAGAATGCCTCGATGGCCAACCCCACCTGGTGCGCGGCATAGACAGCGGTCCCGTAGAGCAGGACCACCTTGGCGAAGACCAGGGAACCCGCGTTCTGGAGCATCCGGTCGATAAAGATAGGGTAGCCGATCTTGAACGTCATGGCCGTATACTTGATTTCAAGGTCCCTGTGGACCATAATGTACCGTTTGTTCAAAGAGCGGATGAGCATAAATACCGCACCCATGCTTTCAGAGATCGCGATGGCAATGGCGGCGCCTTTGACCCCGAGTCTCGGAAAGCCGAGATATCCGTAGATCAACGGATAGGCCACGACCACATGAAGGATGTTCACGATCAAGGTCGCATAAAGCGGGGTCTTCGTGTCACCAGTCCCGTGCATGATACCGGCGAGTACATTGATCGAGATCGTGAACAAAATAAAAGTGAAGATGATGTCCGTATACTCAAGCAGGATACTCTGCACCTCGGCATTTGCGCCGAGAAATGACGCGACCTGTCCGCCGAACGATCGTCCTATGATCGTGATGATGAGGGCTGCACCGACTGCGATCAGCATTGCCTGATATGATGCCTTTGCCGCGTCCCCTTTCCTTCCAGCTCCCCACAACTGAGCGACCTGAACGGTGACACCGACGTTGATGCCCCATGAGAGACTCATGGCCACAAAGACCATGATCTGCGCAATGCCGACGGCGGCAATGGAAGAGGCGCCCAGACCACCGACCAAAAAGATATCGACGATTCCGACAGACCGCTGAAGCAGGCTCGACAGGACCACGGGAAGGGCAAGGGAAAAGACCTGTTGTCGAATGTTTTTCTGCATGTACATGCCGCGCAATTGCGCGATGGGCTATAAATACTATATTTTCTGCACTATGTAAAGTGTTATTGATCGGCAGGCTTATCGCAGCAAGAGGGACGATAGAGCCGGGACGTGTTATGCATTCGGAACAGGATGTCGTTTCAGCAGATCCTCGGCAACTGCTCGCCTGGCAGCATATCAATAATACGGCTGCCACCAATGGAAGTCTCGAGCAGCACCATGCCTGATGGCGCTTCGATCACATCGCCGATGATCACGGCACTTCGGCCAAAGGGATGGTTTTTCATGGCCGCGACCAGGGCATCGGCGTTCTGACTATCCAGAATAGCGATGAGAATTCCTTCATTCGCGACATAAAGCGGGTCAAGCCCAAGGAGTCCGCAGGCGCCCTTGACCTGCGGCGGTATAGGTAGAACATCCTCCTGGATCTTGATGCACAAGGATGATTCCAAAGCAGCTTCTTTCAGCGTCGTAGCAAGGCCTCCCCGTGTCGGGTCTCGCATAAAATGGATATCCTTCGCACTATCAAGCATATTCCGGACCAGATCATTAAGCGGGCGGGAATCCGTTTGCACGGGAGGATCGAACGTGAGACCGTTCCGCTCGGATATGATCGCAACGCCATGGTTGCCAATCTCGCCGCTGATGATGACCTTGTCCCCTGCCTTGATCCTCGCTGCAGCGATGTCTGTCCCCTCATGGAGAACACCCAGACCGGAGGTGTTGATAAAGATGCCGTCTGCTTTGCCTTTGTTCACGACCTTGGTGTCTCCTGCGACGATCCGCACCTGTGCCTGTTTTGCAGCCGCGGCCATCGACGCAATGATCTTTTTGAGATCACCAAGAGGGAACCCTTCTTCGATGATGAATCCCGCTGTAAGGAAGAGCGGTTCGGCACCTGCGACAGCGAGATCGTTCACCGTACCGCAAACAGCAAGGTCACCGATATTGCCTCCCGGAAAGAAAAGCGGCGTAACCACATAGGAATCGGTGGTATACGCGAGCCGTGTCGACGGCACGCTCACGACAGCGGAATCGCCTGTGCCTTCAATACCGAAAACCGGGCTGAAATGCTCACGGATCAGCTGGTGCATCATTTTGCCGCCGCTGCCATGTCCAAGAAGGATTCTTTCCATTTTTTTCTGCTTTCACCTGAAAATCGCCCTCACCTTTATTTCCTCCCCAAGGGGAGAGGGAAGTGCGAGGGGCTATTCAGTGACCAAGTTAAAGGTGTCTTTATTAGCGCTCTCCGTATTTATAATACGCCGCGCAACTGCCTTCGGTGCTGACCATGCATGGACCCACCGGACTTTCCGGTGTGCACCCGGTGCCGAAGAGCGGGCATTCAGTCGGGATCTTCACGCCCCGCAGGATATCGCCGCAGGAGCAGAGCTCCGGCTCGGGCTCGTTCGAAACTTCCGGGTTAAATCGGGTAACGGCATCAAAGGCCGCATAGTCTTTCCGAAGCCTCAGCCCGCTGCCCGGCAGAACACCGATACCACGCCAGTAGGCCTCTGTTGGCTCAAAAACCTGCTCCAGGAGAGCAACGGCCCTGGGGTTCCCCTCTTCCTTTACGATGGTAGTATACTGGATTTCGATCTCAGCCCTTTTTTGGACTATCTGCCTCACGATCATGAGGATCCCCTCAATGATCTCATTTGCTTCAAATCCAGTGATGACCGAGGGAATGTGGTACCGTTCCGCCACAAAGACATACGGTTTTTTCCCGATAATGGTGCTCACATGGCCGGGAAGGATAAATCCGTCAACTTTGACATCAGGAGAGTCGAGCAGCGCTTTCAATGCCGGTGGAACAAGCTTATGCGATGAATAGATGGTAAAATTAGGCACGGCCAATCGCTTGGCCTCAAATACGGTGGCGGCGATCAGCGGCGACGTAGTCTCGAAACCTGTGGCAAAAAAGACAACCTGCTTGGTGTTATCCTCTTGAGCAAGTTTCAATGCGTCCATAGGTGAATACATGACCCGTACGTCAGCTCCCTCGGAACGCGCTTCCATCAGAGACTGCTTCCCACCAGGCACACGCATCATGTCTCCGAAGGTCACGAGAATAACCTCAGGCCGCTTGGCTATCGCGATCGCCACATCAACGTCGTGTATGGATGTGACGCAGACAGGGCACCCGGGCCCGCTCAAGAGGGTAATGGTTTTCGGGATCACGCCGCGTATCCCATGTCTGAAGATCTCCACGGTATGCGTGCCGCAGACCTCCATGAGCTTGATGGGTCTGTTGAGCCCGTCCATGAGCATCTTCAATTCAGCAAGCATTTCCATCATATTCTGCTCTCCGCATTCCGCAGTCTTTGCCTGACCAGGTACGCCTGTCCAAGAGAGATACAGGCGTCATTACAAGGAACTTTCTCGTTCGTATACACCTTCATGCCGTCCTGGGAAAGCATGCTGATCGTTCGGCGCAAAAGATAGAGATTTTGAAAGGTGCCTCCGCTCAGCGCCACATCCGTGATCCCCTGAGAGTCTCTCACCCGAAGCACTATGGTCCGAATAATTGAGGCTATGGTATTATGGAACTTTGCTGATATCTCTTCCTTTGGTATCTTCCTGCTCAGGTCGCGTACAATGCCGTTTATGGTCGCAGATAAATCGATAATAGTATAGCTGTTTTCCTGTTTCAACTCAACCACGTACTGATCATTTATTCCGTGACGGGTCAATGATTCCAAGACCATTGCCGCCTCACCTTCAAACGTGTTTTTGTCGCAAGCCCCGATCAGTGCCGAGACTGCATCGAACACTCTTCCAACGCCTGACGAAAGAGGTGATAATTCCCGGGCTCTCGCGATGATCATCATTTGTTCAATTTGCAGGCCACCGTATTTCTTTATAAATCCGAGGTCTTCCAATACCCCTCTTGCGCCTTCTCCATAAGCCTCGACAATACAACTGACCGCTGTTTTCCATGGTTCCCGGATCGCTGCTTCTCCTCCGGGCAAAGGAATATATTTGAACTGGCCAACTCGTTCGAAACCGGTAACGTCTGCGACCAGAAATTCCCCGCCCCAGAGGTTGCCGTCAGTACCGTATCCGGTCCCGTCAAACGCGACACCGATTACCTTATTGCTTAGACCATGCTCAGCCATAACAGACCCTATATGGGCATAGTGGTGCTGAATGGGGAAGACCATAAGTTCGGTGTTCGGAGTTTGGAGTTTGGAGTTTGTTGCTTTTACTCCGCAATCCGAAATCCGCATTCCGAACTCGATTGCCCATCTCGTCGAGAGATAGCCGGGATGCAGGTCATGAGCTATGGCGACGGGATTTACTCGATAGACTGATTTTAAATTTGAGAGAACCTCTTCGAAAAACCTCACCGTGTCGTAGTTTTCCATATCGCCGATATGTTGGCTTGGAATAGCAAATCTTCCCTTGGTCAGCGTAAACGTGTTCTTAAGGTCAGCGCCAACCCCGAGTACCTCAGGCCCATCGTCACGAAGCGCGATCGGCCCAGGTGCGTAGCCGCGGGAACGACGGATGAAACTCAGTGCGGAGTTTGGAGTTTGGGATCCGGTGCTGTTTGCATATCGTCTGCGTACCACCGAATCATCCACCCGCATAAAGATGTCCCGATTATGGAACAAATATCCGTCGACCATCCCCGAAAGCTTCCTGACGGCCTCATCGTTGTCCCTCACGATCGGCTCCTCGGAGAGATTACCGCTTGTCATGACCAGTGCTTTAAAAAGGGACTTTTTGCCGGAATAATCCGATATGTTGGGATGGGTAAACAGAAGATGGTGAAGGGGCGTATAGGGCAGCATGACGCCTACAAAACGGTTATTCGGCGAAACGGCATCGGAGAGATATTCACCATCTCTCTTTTGTAAAAGAACCACCGGCCTCCGGTTCGATGTGAGCAGCTCTTTTTCTTCAGGCGAAATCGTGCAGAATTGATTAATGTCTTCTATCGAAAGCGACATCACCGCAAAAGGTTTGTTGCTCTTGCGCTTGCGCTCCCGTAATCTCCTGACTGCCGTATCATTAGTCGCATCGCAGGCAAGGTGGAACCCTCCCAGACCTTTGATCGCGACGATCCCACCCTGTTTAAGCAAAGAGATCGCCTTCTGAATCGGATTGTCTTTTTCATTTACTCCGAACTCCGAACTCCTCACTCGAAACTCGACGTGCGGTCCGCACACAGGACAGGCATTCGGCTGGGCGTGAAATCTGCGTTCGCTGGGGTCGTGGTATTCTCTGAGACAATCAGGACAGAGAGTGAAACCGGCCATGGTGGTGTTCGGCCGATCATAAGGAACGGATTTCGTGATGGAATATCGGGGGCCGCAGTTCGTGCAGTTGATGAAAGGATACAAGTAGCGACGGTCGCCGGGATCGAGCATTTCCCGCAAACAATCATCGCATATCGAAACATCTGGCGAGACAAGCGTGAACGGCCGGCCGATTGACTGGTCGGCGCTGGCGCGGATCGAGAAATCACGGTAACCATGAACGGGAAGTGCGGTGCTTGAAATATCGATGATATCGGACAGGGGCGGCGCTTCGGTGCGAAGACGGCGCGTAAATTCGGAAATGTCTGTTCCTTCCACCTCGATAAGAACACCGTCGCTTGTATTCGTTACATAGCCCGTGAAGCGCAGGCCCGTGGCAAGCTTATACACAAAGGGCCTGAATCCAACGCCTTGCACCACACCTCTTACTATGATCTGAGCCCGTTCAACCATTGAGCCCATGCTTCGATGCCTGCGCCGGTCGAGCACGAGACCTCGAATATCTTCAGCTTTGGATTAAGCGCCAGGGAGTCATTCCGAACCTTGTTCATATCCGTATTCATGTAGGGCAGAAGATCGATCTTGTTCAGGACCAGAGCGGAAGACTCTCGAAACATGAGCGGGTACTTGAGCGGTTTATCATGGCCTTCAGCAACCGACAGGACCATTATTTTCATGTCCTCGCCGACCTTGAATTCGGCCGGACAGACAAGGTTGCCGACATTTTCGATGATCAGCAGGTCCAGGTCCTTTAGCGGAAGCTCTGACAGCACTTCACTGATCATATTTGCATCGAGATGACAAGCACCGCCGGTGTTTATCTGGACGACTGGCACCTCAAGAGCGCTGATCCGTTCAGCATCATCGCTCCCGACGATGTCGCCTTCGATCACGCCGATCTTCAAATGCGGTTTAAGCGCCGAAATCGTCCGCTCAAGGAGGGTTGTCTTGCCTGCCCCGGGAGCGCCCATCAGGTTGATAACATAAACACCCGCCTCCTTAAAGCGCTTCCCGTTTTCCTCGGCAATACGGTCATTGGCTTCCAGGATACGTGTGACGACCTTCACTTTCATCAGTTGATCTCCATATCGACGATCTCCATCTCGCGGCCGGTTTTTAATTCAATGAACTTCGAGTTGCACAGCGGGCATGAAAAAACATACTGGACATCCTGGACCGTGAATTCTTTTTTGCAATCGCTGCAGAGACCGGAGACAGGAACCCGTTCGATGACCAGTTCCGCGTGCTCCGCCACGGACGAAGCCTTGGCAGCGTCGAAGGCAAAGCTCAGCGCCTCCGGCATGACCCCGGCAGCCATGCCGATCTTGAGCCGGACCGTGTCAACAGTATGACCGCCGGCCTCACGGCATTTTTCTACGACAATATCAAGGATGCTCAAGGCAAGAGAGGTTTCGTGCATGGATTTTCCTGACTCGACGATATCCTTGTCAACCATCTGGATCGCAAAACCCGCATGGACAAGGACATAGTCTCCTAAATGAGGTACGACAGGCAGAAGCATCAGATTCACTTCTTTACGCGCGCCGAAAACATCGATGATCGCAGACATATTATTGATGCTGATGATTCTCGAAGGGATTGCAAGGCACATTGGACATTCCGATCATAATGCAGTCAATTGCGTGGGACACTCAGTATGCGTAATTTATCGCACATCTGACATGCTCTGTCAAGCACTGGATATGCCCTTGGTTATGTCTGCACCCGTCCAAGGTCATTACACTGCGCTGATCTTATCCAATTCCTGAAAAATAAGCTCTTGGACCCGTGGGATCACAGCGGTGAGTTCATCACTCAGCTCCATGGACCATGAGGATACATCCTTGGGCTGCACACCGATGATAACGGTCTTTGGCTTCGTTCCTGTCAGCGCAGCCATGTGGAGGACATCGATCAGGCTGATCTGGTGCAGGGATGCCTTCTGTTCAACCGGGAATTTCATATCATCGGGAGAAAAACGAAAGAGCGACCCAGGAATGTCGCCGGCTTCGACGACATCGATGACGATAAGGTGATCGATCTCATGCAGCATGGGAATCAGTTGGTGGCTCACCGTCCCAGCCTCGAGGAGCTCTACGTTGCCGGGCAAAACAGTGCCTTTCAGGGAGTTGATAAGGTGGACACCAAAACCGTCATCCCTGAGAAGCAGATTGCCAACACCGAGAATGAGAATTTTTTGGGGAGGCGTTGTGACGCCTCCCCGGATATGTTCATCTGAGGTCATTTGGAAAGCTTTTTGAGCTTGTAGCCGGTAAAGATTGACGTGATGGATTTGTCCTTGCTCACCATGGTGATCAAGATGCTCATGTATACGTGGATCAATACAAACACAATAAAGAACCACATGGAAAGGATGTGCACGACCCGTGTAGCGGATTCGCCGCCAAGAAGCGCATTTACCCACAGAAAGCTGTTCGGGGCTTTGATAAACCCGAACACGTTGCCGTGGTAAAGCGCCCCGCCGGTAAAGGCCGTAATCACGATCACCACCGCGACGCCCAGGTACGCCAGGGCCTGGAGCGGGTTGTACTTCCGGTAATCCTTGTGCGAACCTTTGATAAAGAGGTAATAACCGAGGATGTCCGGAATGTTCTTTATGTTCTGAATGATCCCGAAGTCCTTCCAATCAGCATCAAACGTGGATTTGAAAGCCATATACACCCTTACCACTAACCCCAAAATGAGCGTATAGGCAGCAATAAAATGGAAGAACCGCATCCATGCCATGATGAAACTCTCAGGTCCGCCGGAAATGAAGGGCCAGTGGATATAGAGCCCAGTGAAGGTGAGCACAACAATGGCGACGACCCTGGTCCAATGTTCGATAATGTAGCCGAGGCTCCATTCTTTTATCAGTCCTTGTACCATAGTGTCCTCCCTCACGAGACCTTGAAGTCCATGATGCGGTTGGATTCAGGATGGATCACATGCACCGTGCATGCAAGGCACGGGTCGAACGAATGCACCACGCGCATGATCTCCAGCGGCTTCTCCGCATCGGCGACAGCGGTCCCGATGAGCGCATCTTCAATCGGTCCACGCACCCCGTTGTCGTCCCGTGGACAGACGTTCCATGTCGTCGGAACAACACACTGGTAGTTCTTGATTTTTTTGCCTTCCACGTCGATCCAGTGCCCCAGAGCTCCGCGGGGCGCTTCCCAAAGCCCGATGCCCTGCGCTTTATCCGGGATCTTGTAGTCGGTATACACGGCCGCATTGCCCTTTTTAATGTTTTCGATGATATCGATGCCCCACTGATACATGGAGTCAGCGACCATCTTGCATTCCAAAGCCCGGGCAGCTATCCTGCCGATTATCCCGAAGAGGACCTCGGGGTGTCCGGGATGGCCAATCTTGGCAAGCGTGTCATCGATCAGTTTCTTGGCCGTTGGCTGGCCGGATGCATAGGCAACAACCATGCGCGCCAAGGCACCGACCTCCATGGGCTTGCCCTGAAGCCGCGGCGCTTTGGCCCAGGTATATTTCTTGTTCGAGTCGTATTCTGAATATTCCGGTTCCGTCACGCCAACAGCCGGGTTGAGCGGCTTCGAGCCCTTATACCAGCTGTGGGCCGTGTGCTCCATAACATCCTCTGGCTTGGCATCGTGGACCTTCGGGAAATCCGAGGCAAAGATCGCGCCACGGGGTAGCAGCCGCTTTTTGGGATCAAAAGACGCGTCCTCGAACACACCCCAGGAGAGGAAATTCGCCGGGCCTTTTCCCACGCCTGCAGCGCCGAGGTAAAACGGTGCAATGGCCAGCAGGTCGGCGATGAACACGTTATCAATCCAGTCCTGAAGCTCTTTAACCCTGAAGAGATAGTTCTTCAGGTCGTCCACCGTAGGCACATGCGTTACGCCTCCCGGAGGGCTCGTCATGGTCATCGGCATCCTTCCGCCGAAGAGAGCGCTCACCTGGGACGCCTTTGCCTGCATCTCGAGCGCTTCAAGGTAATGGGCCACGGCAATGAGGTTCACATCCGGTGGCAGCTTATATGCCGGGTGGCCCCAATAGGCGTTCGCGAACGGCCCGAGCTGACCGGAGCCGACAAACGATTTCAGTTTGGCCTGGACTTTCTTGAGGGACGCCTCCTTGGGCTGAGCATTGAGCGCCGAGACCACATCAACGTAATCCAGGGCGTTCAGGTGGTAGAACCAGAGAATGTGGGAATGAACGAACTGAGCCCCTTCGATGATGTTTCTGATGATACGACCATTATCCGGAGGCTTGATCTTGAAAGCATCGTCCATACTCATTGACGATGCATGACCATGGGAGGTCGGGCAGACACCGCAAATCCTCTGAGTAATATGCCAGGCATCCCGCGGATCCCTCCCCTGCAGGATGATCTCAAAACCCCGGAACAGCGTCCCGGTCGTCCATGCATCCTTGACCTTGCCGCCTTCGATCTCGACATCGATCCTGAGATGTCCTTCGATTCTGGTGAACGGGTCTATCGTTATCCTGGCCATTATTTTTTACCTCCATCTTTTTCTTTGGTCCTGCCCGACGCCCCTGTTGCTATGGCATGCACAGCAATGCCAGCCACCGTTGCCGCCGCGGCCACCGCACCGAGTGTATCAGCGCCGGCCTCGACACCGCCCATCCCGGGGATCTTGACACCCGGGAGCCGTTCATAGAACCCGGCGAACTTGTCAGTCCAACCCCGCTCTGCACATCCGATGCAGGGTCCGCCTGCCTTGATGCACCAGCTCGTTCTGTCGTTATACTGGATCTTCGGACATGCCGACCAGGTCATGGGACCCTTGCAGCCCATCTTGTATAAGCAGTAATTAAGGGCTTCTTCCTGAGACCCGAACTTTTCAACAAATCTGCCTGCATCAAAATGGGCCCGTCGTTCACAATTATCATGAATTGTCTGGCCATAGAACATTACCGGCCTGCCGAACTTATCGAGGTCGGGAATCTTTCCGAGAAGAAGGTAGTTGACGACTACGCCGACAAGGTATTCGGGATTCACCGGGCAGAGGTCCAGATTGACAAGCGGTTTGCTGATCCCGACCCGTTTAAGCGCCTCTGCAGTCCCAATGATCTGGGAAGGATTCGGCTTGGCCGCCGGCACACCGCCGTCGGTAGCGCAACTGCCAATGGCAAGGATCGCAACAGCGGGCGCTGCATTTATCTTGAAGACCTCGAGCATTTCCATGTTGCCGATCATGCCATGACCTTTTTTCGTGGGGATGCCGCCTTCAACGATCAGAATGTATCCGCCTTCCTTCCGGGACTTGGCAAGAATTTCTTCTGTCTGTTTTCCGACTGCGGCCATGATCGTCTCGTTGTAATCAACGCTCAGGATATCAAGAATGACCTGGGCAGGGCTCGGGTAGGTTGCCTTGATAAAGGATTCGGTACATCCTGAATCGGAGGCGAAATTGAGCCAAATGACAGGTTGTCTCTTTGATGCTTTTTCCAACGCTGCTGCTATTTTAGGGATGAATGCTTCAGACAGGCCAAGAAGGGCGGCGGTTGCACCACAGTACTTCAAAAAATCTCTTCGCTTAATGCCATGAAACTCAAGCGCATCAAGAAACTGCGTACTTACCTCATCTTTCTTTCCCATATCGAATCCTCCTTTTATACAGGGGTGGAATAGCGAGAAATCATGAAGAGCAGTGTTTTTCGTTTCTCATGCAAAAGTACTATTAAGTTTTTTTATTATGTGATAACTGTATACGAGCAATTAGTCTTTGTCAAGGCGAAATGATGCGTTTTGTATCATCACCTGTATTGTCTGTTCCGCCAGAATAAACATTTACTGAGGTGCCTGAACTAATCTCGATGACTGTCCAAATACCCAGGCGATTCCAAATCCCGCCATAAAAGAATGCTTGGTCTTCATCAACGGACTGTCCGCGAATACGGCTCCTGTCAGCTCGTCGAAGCGTGCAAATGCGCCGAACCAGACATGGTCAAATCGTTTGCTAATTGCGAGAACCAAAAGTGTACCACTATACCCGGTTTTGGCATCGTAGGAGGGACGGACTTCGGGAATGGCATACTGCGGGGAGACCTGGTAGTAATAATCATGGTATTGTTCTGTGGCCAAGATCGGTCCCAGCGCAAAACCAAACGCCCACCCTCGGCCCGAACCAATGTTCTTGACATCGACATTGATCTGTGGATTAATGACAAAACCGATGCCCGATACACGGGATAGGTCCGTGGCAAGCACCGCACGGACTGGCAGACGGAGTTGCACCACCCGGTCCGCCTCACAATCACGTACCAGGCAAACATCCAATGACGGTCCTATCTGGAGCGTGGGGTCGAGATTCGGCATATTTGCACGCGAGGAGTTCCTGCCGCTCCGTACTGGTACCCCTCCATCGGCGCTGATATTCAGTTCCAGCTGATCCGACTGGAACAGAAGGCCGCGCACGCCCTTTCTGTCCAGTTTCAGGATGTCTCCGCGGTACACCACGTATGGCAAAGGGAATAGATAATCCCGCTGCTCGTTCGAACCCCGGTAATCCGGAATATTCAAGCCTGTGAAACCCAAACCCGCTTCCCAGAGCGGCAACTCCTCCGCGCCGCAAAGAGAAAACAGGAACGCGCACAGGAAACCAGATACGAAAATAATGGATCGCTTCATGTAGCTATTTGAAGGTTTTAAGGATATACTTCGCTATTTCTCCAGCATCCTTGTCCGAGAGGGTCTTTGCATCGAACGCAGTCATACCCGGGCCCGGTTTTCTCACGATCTTTAAGATATCGCCTTCGTTCTTAATGTTGTTTGCCATGAGGTCTTTTTTGTGCAGGGTCTTCTTTGCATTGATGATATTGCTGCCCTCCGGGTGACACAGAGCACAGTGCTCTTTAAATTTCGCCTCGCCAAGGTCTGTCGTAGCAGGTTTTTCCGCAAATGCGGCTGTGCCGACACCCAAAATGGATAGTATGGCTATGGATATTATTTTTCTCTTCATGGTATTTCTCCTTTTTGTTTTTTGATCTATACCAAACTGCAATGTTACTATTATATCTAAAATAACTTCTATTGCAAGAAAGTAAACCGATACTATACAGCAATCAATTTCTCAGCGATATGAATACCTACAGGGTTAAGTCTTCGACAGGATAAGATACAGAACAGAATCTTGACCTGTTTTATCCTGAGATCTTGTTAAAATCTGTTTTTAGTATGACCAGTCCGGATCAGGATTCTGTGCGAACGGTGAAACGCGAGTGAATCACGAGATACCCGGAGAAGAGAATAAGGATGCCGCCGAGCAGGGCGACGGACGAAGGAGTTTCCGACAGGAACAGATAGGCGAGCGGAATCGCGGCGAGCGGCTCCATGTAACCGAGGATAGCTGCGTGCTGAGCTATGACCTTCCTGAGCGCGCTGTAATAGAGCAACGGAGCCAGGGTAGAATGGAATACACCCGTGATCAGCAGAAGACCCGCCGCGCGATAGTCAAGATGATAGTCCATGAACAAAGCCCACGGCGCCGTCACTATCGTCGTGGTCCAGAGCAAGACGACAACCGCCTTGTGATGCAGCAGCATCTGGCTCAGTTTTCGCGAATAAATTATGATAAAAGCATAGGCGATTCCGGAAACTATGCCGGCGATGATTCCGGACGTATCACCATTGCCGGTCCGGAGGCCTCCTCCGGCCAGCACGATCATGACCATGCCGAGCGCTGCAATGGGGAGGGAAACAAGGGTCACCTTCAAGAGCCGCTCGGCGATGATGATCGGTGCAAGGACAGCAACAAAGAGCGGTGCAGTGTAATGGGTAAAAACGGCGTTCGAAACCGTTGTGTGCGCCAGTGAATAAAAATATGTGACATTGTTCGTGATCGACGAGGCAGCGAGCAGGGCAAAAAGCCACCAGGCCTTACGAACGCCTGAAAGAGCAAGCTCTCCTCTCATTTTCAGTACCAACGGCACTGTGAAGCTTGCGATCAGGGATGAATAAAAGAGAACAACGACGGCTGGAAGGGCAAGCAAGCGGATAATGATACCCCAGGTGCTCCAGATCAGCATGGCAGCGATAATTTTGAGGTAATTGTTCATGAATGGAAAATAAAGAAGCCAGAAGTCAGGAAACAGAATTCAGAATACTAACTCTGACGTCTGATTCCCTACCCCTGGCTCCTGAGAATGACTCCTGGACCCTGACCCGTGTTTTTATGTACCCATTTCCCATGATGCAAGGTACTGCTTCTGCTCCGGCGTGAGCTTGTCGATGAACACGCCCATTGCGTTCAACTTGAGCCGCGCGATCTCCGTGTCAATGTTCTGGGGTACGCCGAACACTTGTTTCTTGAGCTTCTTGGCGTTCTTGAGCATATACTCGGCTGAGAGCGCCTGGTTGGCAAAGCTCATGTCCATCACGCTCGATGGATGACCTTCTGCCGAAGCCAGGTTGATGAGCCGGCCTTCGCCGAGAATATTGATCATCCTGCCGTTCGGGGCGTGGTGTATTCCTCAACGGACTCACGGATCAGCCGCTTTTTCTTTTTCATCTTTTCGAGCGCTTCGAGGTCGATCTCGACGTTGAAGTGGCCCGTGTTGCACACGATCGCGCCGTCCTTCATGACCTGGAAATGCTCGGAGCGGATCACCTTGATGTCGCCGGTCACGGTGCAGAAGATATCTCCGATCCTCGCAGCATCGGCCATGGGCATGACCTGAAAACCATCCATCACCGCCTCAATGGACTTGAGCGGATCGATCTCGGTCACGACAACGTTGGTGCCCATGCCCTTGGCACGCGAGGCGAGCCCTCTAACAGCCCGCTTAGTAGCGGTAGTGCTCCGACTTGTACGGACCTTGCTTGGGCACGCCGATATAAGCGGCCTGCTGGTCGGTCAGGGTGCTCAATTGCGCGTTCAGCGTGGTCAGTTGCAAACGCGCGACTTTCTCGTCCAGATGCTTGGGCAGGGTGTACACGTTGATCGGGTAGTCCTTGGTGCGGGTGTACAGCTCGATCTGCGCGAGGGTCTGGTTGGCAAACGACGACGACATCACGTAGGACGGATGGCCGGTGGCGCAACCCAGATTCACCAGACGCCCCTTGGCCAGCAGGATGATACGCTTGCCGTCGGGGAAAATGATGTGGTCAACCTGCGGCTTGATCTCTTCCCACTGGTATTTTTCCAGCGAGGCGACGTCGATCTCGTTGTCGAAGTGGCCGATGTTGCACACGATGGCCTGGTTCTTCATCTTCACCATGTGGTCATGGGTGATGACATGGAAGTTGCCGGTGCAGGTCACGAAAATGTCGGCCTTGCCGGCGGCGTATTCCATGGTGACCACGCGGAAGCCTTCCATTGCGGCTTGCAGTGCGCAGATCGGGTCGACTTCGGTCACCCAGACCTGTGCCGACAGCGCACGCATGGCTTGTGCCGAGCCTTTACCCACGTCACCGTAGCCGCAAATGAGCGCGATCTTGCCCGCGATCATCACGTCGGTGGCGCGTTTGATGCCGTCTACCAGCGATTCGCGGCAGCCGTACAGATTGTCGAACTTGGACTTGGTGACGGAGTCGTTGACGTTGATCGCCGGGAACTTCAGTTCGCCGCGTTCGTGCATTTGATACAGGCGGTGCACACCGGTGGTGGTTTCTTCGGTCACGCCCTTGATCGCGGCGAGACGTTTGGAGTACCAGGTCTTGTCGGTAGCCAGCTTGGCCTTGATCGAAGCGAACAGGCAAGTCTCTTCTTCCGAGCCCGGCTTGCTGATGAGCGATGCATCTTTTTCTGCGCGGGCGCCCAGGTGCAGCAGCAGCGTGGCGTCGCCGCCGTCATCCAGAATCATGTTGGACAGGCCGCCATCCGCCCATTCGAAGATGCGGTGGGTGTAGTCCCAGTAATCGGTCAGCGATTCGCCCTTGACAGCGAACACCGGAATGCCGGCGGCAGCGATGGCTGCGGCGGCGTGATCCTGCGTCGAGAAGATGTTGCACGAAGCCCAGCGCACTTCCGCACCGAGCGCCTTCAGTGTCTCGATAAGCACGGCAGTCTGGATGGTCATGTGCAGCGAACCGGTGATGCGCGCGCCTTTCAGCGGTTGCGTCTTGGCAAATTCTGCACGGATGGCCATCAGGCCGGGCATTTCAGTTTCGGCGATGGCGATTTCTTTGCGGCCCCACGAGGCCAGGTTGATGTCGGCGATGACGTAGTCTTTAGTAGACATAAAGCTCTCCATTCAGGTTAATGAATGGGCGCCGTTGCTACATGTTGAACCACCCCATCGAGCCTGACAGACCCACCTTGCGGTGACTGCTGCAGCGCCCCTCGACGGGGTGGGTTGATGTTTGAATTACAGTCCTGCGTCTGCGCGCAATGCGGCAGCCTTGTCAGTGGCTTCCCACTTGAATTCCGGCTCTTCGCGGCAAATAGTATAAGTCACACAATGTTGAGGGCAGCCACACAGGGCTGTCCCTAAATAATTTTCACACCATTCACGCATAGTCTGGATTCTATCGGCAATCCAAATTTCGCCTGTGCCCAGCGTTTACGAGCCTGCGGCCAGTGATTATGAGTGCCTAGCGCGAATACAGGCTGTGCAAGCGCGAGTGCAGGGTGCAATCAGCTATTACTTCACTCCCGCTTCCTTCTTGAGCTTTGCCGCCTTGTCCGTCTTTTCCCAGGTGAACTCGGGTTCGGTCCTGCCGAAGTGTCCATAGGCCGCGGTCTTCTTGTAGATAGGCCGCCTGAGGTTCAGTGTTTTCACGATGCCCTTGGGCGTCATGTCAAAGTTCTTCCTGATGATCTTGACGAGCTTGTCATGATGGATCTTGCCGGTGCCGAAATCGTCCACGTGGATTGAGACAGGCTCGGGGACGCCGATGGCATAGGCCAGCTGCACTTCCACCTCGGTGCAGAGACCGGCTGCCACAATGTTCTTCGCAACATAGCGGGCCATGTACGATGCTGAGCGGTCGACCTTCGTCGGGTCCTTGCCCGAGAAGCAGCCGCCGCCGTGGCTGCCGACGCCGCCGTAGGTGTCCACAATGATCTTGCGGCCGGTGAGGCCCGTGTCGCCCATGGGACCGCCGGTCACGAACCTGCCTGTGGGATTGATGTGATAGATGATGGTCTTTTCATCGAGCAGTTTCTTCGGGAGCACGGGCAGGATCACCTTCTCAATGATCTCCTTGCGCAGCTGTTTGAGTCCGACATCGGGACTGTGCTGGGACGAGACCACGATAGTGTGGAGTCGGTAAGGTTTGCCATTCTTATATTCGATGGTCACCTGGGACTTGCCGTCCGGCCTCAGATAGGGAAGGATCTCCTTCTTTCGCACTTCCGAAAGACGGCGGGTGAGCTTGTGTGCGAGCATGATGGTCATGGGCATCAGTTCCGGTGTCTCATCGCATGCATAGCCGAACATGAGACCCTGATCTCCTGCCCCTCCGGTGTCAACACCCATGGCGATATCAGGCGATTGCGAGTGGACCGACGTGATGACCGCGCAGGTCTCGTAATCGAACCCGTACTTTGCCCGGGTGTACCCGATGTCCTTGATGGTCTGCCGGACGATGTCCGGGATCTCCACGTATCCCTTCGTCGTGATCTCACCTGCAACCATGGCGAGACCGGTGGTCAGGAGCGTCTCGCAGGCAACACGGCTCATGGGATCCTGTGCCAGCAGCGCGTCGAGGACCGCGTCCGAAATCTGGTCGGCTATTTTGTCCGGATGACCCTCGGTTACCGATTCCGAGGTAAAGAGGTAATTCTTGTTAATACTGCTCATCTGATCTCCTCCTGGCCTTTACGGCCATAAAAATTTTGCTTTTATATCACAGCTGCAATTTTTGTCAAGAGAATATTCTACCTATATCAAGAACATCAGCGCCGCTGCCCCAAGGACTGCAAATGAGGTAGTACAATACATTAAGTGGACTGACTTTTCAATATGTTTTTTGTCAAGCCGGTTTATCGCCTCACCGATGAAGGGTTTGAGTCTCGGGATCCCCGCGTAGGCTCCTGGTCCGCCAAGACGTATGCCCAGCGCGCCCGCCATGGCAGCCTCGGGATACCCGCTGTTCGGGCTTGGGTGCTTGTTCCCGTCGCGGAGCATGATATGCCAGGGGGCATGCAATGCGGAATGGGGAGTGCGGAATGCGGAGTTGTAAATCGAAAAAAGATTTGCTACCAGGCAGATCAGCACCGCAGTTATCCGCGCCGGGATAAAATTCGCGACATCATCCACCCTTGCCGCTGCCCAGCCGAAGTTGATGTATCTTTCATTCCGGTATCCGACCATGGAGTCAAGGGTATTCACCGCCTTGTACGCAAGGGCAAGCACCGGTCCTCCTATGGCGAGATAGAAGATCGGGGCTATCACGCCGTCGGACGTGTTCTCCGCTACGGTCTCGACCACAGCCCTGGCGATCTCCTGATCATCGAGGTCCGCCGTGTCCCTACCGACGATCATCGAAAGTCCGGTCCTTGCCTGTGCAATCTCCCCGGCATCGAGATGCCTCAACACCCCCTTTGCGGCATTTCCCAGATCTCTCGCAGCAAGTGTCGTGTAAGCAAGAAGAACGGACAGGGCGAAACCGAGAGAAAGTGAAATCCGGGAGGACGTGAATATCAGGAAGTGTGAAAGGAAAGAGACCAGCGAAACAATAAGAACAACAAGAAAAACGCCTGCGGCCTTTTCGGCTAGCGGAGTTATCGCAAAACGTCTGAGGACTATTTCTGTCCTCTGGATCGTCCATCCGATACCTCGGACAGGATGCGGGAGCCAGCGGGGATCACCAAAGATGAGATCAAGGGCAAAAGCAGCAAGGAGAATTGTCCCGTTCAGAGCGAAATACTGCACCTCTTTGATCTCCGCTACCGTATTTCTTCGGCAATTTCTTTGTTCAATTGTACGCGATCAAAAGGGACGACCTGCGCAATAAAACTTGCGATACCTGGCGTGGGCTGTACATAACGCGCCTCGAAGTTGACTTTCCCCTTCGGCGGGATGACAAACCCTTTCCCCTGAAGAATCTTCGCTTTTATTTCCGGCACATTCGCGCCGCGCTTGGCCAGGATGTCGTAATCACGTTGGCTGTAGATCTGGTTTCCGTTCAAGAGCCTGAGTTTGGAAAGGACAACTCCCTGGGCATCATATACCTCTAAAACCACATACCAGTCGGACCTTTCCTTGTCCGCGGCGTTTTCAATGATACCAGTGACAAGCAAATCTCCGTTCGCATCCATAGCGCCGGCGGGATTTACGATCTGCAGTCCTTCGATCGAGGTGATCTCATGGGCCGGCTCTTGAACTTTTTTTTGCTGAGATGGCGGAGATGTCGGAGACGGTCGAAGATAGACAAAAACACCATACCCGGCCAGACCAAGTATGATAAGCGTTCCGAACAGGACAAGAATCATTCTTTTTGAACGGGAAGGCGTCGAAGGATACACGGATTCCGTCACTGTTCGTTCCGTTGCAGGCGAAACCGTCGGAGTTTCGGGACGTGGAGTTTCCTTTTTAGGCTTTGACGGTTGGGCTGGATATGTTGGGGAAGGCGCAGCTTTTGTGTCCGCCTCCATCAATAGCTTTGGCTCCTGTTGCGGTTCAGGTTGCGGTTCAACGGGAGGTTCGGTTTTTGGTATAAACAACGTAAGGGGCTTCGACTGAGATTCAGTATCAGGTTCAGACTCTGATACCGAAGCAACTTCAGATTGAACCGGTTCGACAAAAAGCGGAGCCTCTTCTTCCCGCGCATCCCCATGAGTGGATGACGAGGCAGTCTCAAGGGTCATTGCATCCCGGGCCGGAGGAAAAGTCTCTTTGGAAACAGGTCCCTCTGTGTCCGGCGACAAAGGCGCTGTGGGGGGGCTGGGCTTGGGTTCGAACAGGTCGGGACCGGGAACAGTGCTCCGGGACAGGGTGTAATTCTGAAAGTCCTCTTGCGTGATCCTCACGTATTCGCCGCAGCGCGTGCACGGGAACTTGATCCCTCTTCCGGTGATCTTATCATCCGAGACGCGAAAAAGTTTATTGCATGCTCCACACCGGACTTCCATCCTGCGCAGCCTCCTGAGAGTAGGACAAATCGCAAATCCTAATATCTATATCCAAAACAAGACCGAATGACTGAATTCAAAAGTTGTTGCATTTTGATATTTTAATTTATTAGTATAACGTGCATGGGAAGTCGTAGTTAATCTATTGTAGTATATTTTTAATAAATAATCTACTCTTCAGTATGTTTTTTTATTCCCTGTCTATGTCGTCTTTGTCGGGCATCTCTTGCTTTTCACCGGCAATGCAATACTCTTCCGAGGCCCATTTCCCCAGGTCCCTCATTCGGCATCGCTCGGAGCAGAACGGCCTGAACGGATTCCCGTCCCAGGTTGTTTCTTTCTTACACATCGGACAAATATGTTTTTGTGTCTTGTTTTTCATTATTGTACCCAGAAGTCTGATTTCCTGCCTCCCGTCACCTGATTTATTTCAGCACATACCTCATCGGCATTTCCACCCATCCATTCACATACGGCATGGGTGCAGCACGATACACTGCGCTGATGGAGGCGCTGTCCAGAATTTCGTAGCCCGAACTTTTCACCAGCTCAACCGCGTCTACACCGCCGGAATGATTGAGCATGAACCGGATGCGCACCACACCCTCCATGCCCCGCTCCCTCGCCAGACGCGGGTATTTTTTTACCCTGTCAATCGCCTCCACGAGCCCCAGGTACTCGGTCGAGACCAGACCCGATTGCGAACCGCCTGTTCGTCCGGCATCCAGGCCGGGTAGTGACTGATCTGTATCAGCATCTTCTCCAGCGCCGCTCGGCTGCTGTGGGAATGGTTGTTCGCTCCTTGTCTCAGATGGCTGCGCAGGCTGGTGCTCTTCCACCGCAATGCTATCATGGACTGTCAAATCACGCTTTTTCTTCTGATCAGTCCCCCTGACCTTCACTGAACTCCCTGGTGAGATAAGGGTGACTTGAACAACATCAAGACGCGGCATAAATACCTCTCCGGCGTATCTGGCAAGCGCAAGAGCACATCCAAAAAAGAGGATGTGGCAAATAATGGAAAGCGACAGTGAGCTGCGTATCGTCATCATAATGCAATAGAACGTTCAGAGGCTTGATGTTTATTAGAAATCATAAAACTGATAAAAACGTACCACGGAGTCATGAATACGCGAAGAAAAGCATTTTACTAATAAAGGAGGTTCCCTCCGAGACCTTCGTGACTCCGTGGTCTAAGCCGGTTTTTTATGAGATCATCAAAAAACGACACACACAAATTACCCGTTCGTGTATCCGGCCATCCAGCCATCAAGTCTTCCTGACTTCGTCTTCAGAATTGAAGCGCAATACCACCGGACACCTCTGCCGGCGGCATGGGATATCCTTTGACCGTTGAATACTTACGATTAAAGATGTTCTTTTCTCCGATGAATACTTCGGCTTTCATGTGCTGACCGAGAGAGACCGGCATCGTAACCTTTGCATCAACGACCTCATACTGCCATGAGGGCTCTCCAGGCTTCACATAATTTCTGACAATTCTACCTTCAATATAAAGGTTCATTATGGAGAACAAGGAAAGGTTCACATAGCTCTTGATCTGCCTTTGAGGGATCACGTAATAAATCTTTTCACCCGTGGTCTCGTCAACCGGATCCATGTAGGTATAGTTCACTGCCCAGGTCAACTGTTCGACCGGGACCAATTTGACCTCGGCTTCATAACCGGTAATGCGGGCCTTGCCGATGTTCACCGGGCTGTATATAAAATTCGCATCCGGCTGCCACTGGATCAGGTCCTTGACCTTTCGCTCGAACGCGATAACCTTTACCGAGTTGCCTTTCCCGAATGGTTGTTCAACCCCCCCCTCGTATTCCTTTGACGTTTCCGGCTTGAGGTTCGCATTCCCCATAGCGAAACCGTCGAACGACCAGTAGAGGTCGTTCAAGGTAGGCGCCCTGAATGCCTCTCCTGCGGAGACCCTGATAATTGTTCCGGGGCCGGCAATGAGGTAGCGGGCGCTTACGCGCGGGCTGAACTTATCTCCATATACCGAATGGCTGTCATTGCGTCCGCCTATGACCACAATGAGCGGTTCGCCGATGGATATTTCATCCTGGAGATATGCCGCCCAAAGAGACGCGGTATGCTCGCCCGCGTCAGTGCTGGTAAGGTGGTCTTCCTTTACCTCGACCCCGGCGCTCAGTTGGTTCCAGGAATTGACCATCCAATTGGTCTGTGCCTCTGCGCCGGTCGTTTTACCGACATGCTTGCTATCCAGCGCAAAATCAGGATCCTTGTAAACGATCTTGTCCCGGTTCTCATACGCATTCAACCTGAGGTCCAGTTCCTTCGAGAACTTCGTCCGGTATGTCAGGCTCGCCCCGGTATTGCGGTCCCACTCTTGCGCGAGCGGACTCGGGAACTGCTCGGAACCGGGCACTCCGATCTGCTTTTCAAGATAATCCGCGCTCATCTCCAGCGAGGAATCCTGGGACAGCTCGTAACCAAACTTGGCACCGGCGATCGTTTTGTCCAGATCGCTGTTGGTCCTGAATCCGTCTGACTTTTCCTTTCCAGCTGAAAGTGCATAGGAGAATTTACCCATCTTGTTTGCATTCGCAACAGCAACAGACTGGTATCCATGGCTTCCGGCCTCGCCCGTTACGGATGTTTCCGCGGTTGTCGTCGTTTTTGTGATGATGTTGACGACCCCACCGACCGCGTCCGTGCCGTATAAAGCAGATGAAGCTCCGCGCACGATCTCGATACGATCGATCTCATCAACTAGCACCGGCAGATTGGACATATCGAACCCGCCTGCGCTCGAGGAGTTCATCCTCCTGCCGTCCAGCAGCACCAGGACCTGCTGAAAGCTTGCTCCCCGAATACTGATATTGTTGAGTGATCCTCTTGTACCGTAGTCGTTCAATTCCACCCCCGAGGTCCTTTCAATGACCTCGGCAGCGGTTGTGGCCCCGGATTTTTTGATATCCTCCGCGGTTATGACCGTTACGCTCTGGGTGACGTCCTTCTGTTCTTTTTCGGTCCGTGTTGCGGTTACCACTACTTCCTTTATTTGTATGTTTTCATCTGCTGCCGAAACATTCGCAGCAGGGAGAAACAACGCCCATGCCGCAGCCACTAGTATGATGATTCTTCCAAACATATCAAAATCTCCTTCTCTCGAGGTTGTGGGAATGAGAGGTCTCCTGGCTTAGGACTCCCTACTCGCCCGCCTTCCCATCCCGATAAACAGGACAGTGGCAAAACAGGCTTTCGTTTCCATCACAGTTGCGCGACAGCAGGGGAATCACACCCCCTTCCGCTTCATCATTCCCGGATTATTTTTACTCCACTTCCGTCATACTTCATGCTTTCTGGTTATCCGTGCTGTTTTGATCGACCACCTCCTCCTTGTTCCGCTGATTATCACTTGATGAGTTCCTGAATGAACGCCATATCGATACATTCCCGCAACACGAATGCCCACCTGTCGAGGGACGCATTCCGTGCTTTTGCGAAATCCGTAACACTCTCAACGGGAGCCAAGCCCCGTTTCATCCGAAGCTCATTGATAAGCCCGCGCCTGAGGGCATCATTGTCGAATATTCCGTGGATATAGGTCCCCCAGATATTGCCTTTAACTGAACCATCGGCAATTCGTTCTGAACCGGCTGTGCGACGCTGAATATGGAACAATCCAACATCGCCTGTTGTTTTTCCCATGTGGATCTCGTAGCCCCTCAGTTTGCCGCCATCCGTCACTGACCACTGTCCCATGACCCTTGACGCCGAGTGTATTTCAGCCTCCACTTGGCATGTGGTCTTGACGCGGTCAAAAAAGGTTTCGACATCTAGAAGTCCAAGACCGTCAACCTCCTGATGCAGGCCCTCAACGCCGTGCGGATCGAAGATCTTCGTCCCGAGCATCTGATATCCTCCGCATACACCCGCTATCGGGATGCCTTTTGCCATTGCCCGTTTGATGCTCGCCTCAATGCCCGATTCGCGCAGGAACAGGAGGTCCTGCACGGTATTTTTCGAACCGGGGATGATGACAAGGTCTGCGTGCTCGATGTCCGCGTCGCGCAGGGAATATACAAGCTCCACGTCAGGCTCGTACTGAAATGGATCGAAGTCCGTGAAGTTCGAAATGTAGCGGAGCCGCACCACGACGACCTTGATCTTCGGTCCCGCGCTCTTCCCATTGCAGGACCACCAAAGCCTTTCGAGCGGGATCCCGTCCTCTTCATGGAGCCCGAGATCGCCGAGATAAGGAACGACCCCGAGCACCGGCCTTCCCGTCTTTTCGTGGATCATCGTGAGGCCCGGTTTCAGGATGTCGAGGTCGCCCCGGAATTTATTAATGATGAAGGCCTTGATGTAATCCGCGTCCTTGTCCAGGAGCGCGATGGTCCCGTACAGGGAAGCGAACACGCCGCCTTTGTCGATGTCACCGACGAGGAGGACGGGTGCGTTCGCATGCCTGGCCACGCTCATGTTCACGACCTCGTCATTTGCCAAATTTATCTCCGCAGGGCTTCCCGCGCCCTCGATGACGATGAGGTCGTATTGTTCCGACAACCGTGAATATGCTTCTGTAACAGCAGCCCATGCGTGCTCCTTGTACGCATAATATTCCTGCGCTTGCATGTTCCTGTGTACCTTGCCGTTCAGGATCACCTGGCAGCCTGCCTCGCCTGTTGCCTTCAGGAGCACGGGGTTCATGTCCACCGACGGCTCCACTCTCGCCGCCTCCGCCTGATAGGCCTGCGCGCGGCCGATCTCGCCGCCTTCTTTTGTGATGAACGAGTTGAGCGCCATGTTCTGGCCCTTGAACGGCGCGACCTTGATCCCCTGGTCGCTGAAGATCCTGCACAGACCGGCAACGATCAGGCTTTTGCCGACCCCGGAACCGGTGCCTTGTATCATGAGCGCTTTAGTCATAAATGTACCTGATCACCCGGTGATCGATTACCTTCAGAAATGAGAAATTGTCCTGAAAGAAACCTCTTAACAAGTGCAGGATGCGTAATACAAAACATCCGGGTCTCTTAGAAATTATTCTCGAAGCTGATATAGGCACCTTCAGCCCCGGCCTTCCTTATCTCGACATCCACGTCAAAGGCCTGATGCAAAACGTTCCTCGTCAGCACTTCGTGCGCCTTGCCCGATCCGATAATGCTTCCATCCTTTATCAGCATCACCTTCTCGAATTGGAGTGCAATGTTGATATCGTGCAAAGCCATCACTACCGCGATGTTCCGGCTGGCCCGAAGATTTCTGAGAAGCTTGACCAGCTCGATCTGATATTTGATGTCCAGGTTCGCAAGCGGTTCATCCAGAAGCAGGAGTCCCGCTCCCTGGAGCAGCGTCATGGCAATGAACGTCCTTCTCCGTTCTCCGCCGGAGAGGTCCGTAAGCCGCGCATTCGCCTTGCCGGTCAATCCGACCATGTCGAGCGCCTCGTCAACGGTAAGCACGGGTGGAATGTCATACGGGTAAAGACCCATACCGACGAGTTCCTTGATGGTAAACGGTACGCTGATATCGAGCGTCTGGGGCAGATAACTGATCAGTTTGGCGCGGTCTTTGTGCTTGATCGCATTAAGGTTCTTGCCCCAGAGCGAGATACCGCCTGACGCCGGTTTCAGAAGACCGCTTGCAAGCTTCATGATCGTGGACTTGCCTGACCCGTTCGCGCCGAGCAGGCCGATAAAGTCCCCTTCCCCGACCGCGAACGAGAGGTCATGAATAAATGGCCTGCTTTTGTCGTAAACGAAGCTTACGTGATCAAGCTCGAGGATCGTCTGTCTAGAAGCTGAGGACATCTTTTCTCCTGAGCAGATACAGAAAATACGGCGCGCCGATGATGGCTGTGACCACACCGGCCGGGAGTTCCATGGGAGGCAAAACGGACCTGCTGATCAGGTCCGCGATGCACAGGAGCGCCCCACCCCCGAGCGCGGACGCCGGTATAAGCATCCTGCTGTCCGAGCCGATGAAAAACCGCATGATATGGGGCATCAAAAGGCCGATGAACCCGATCATGCCGCCGAGCGAGACCGAAGCCGCGGTCAAGAGCCCGACCGATACAAAGAGAATGAAGCGCTCGCGCTGGGGAGCAAATCCGAGGCTGTGCGCGAATTCGTCTCCTAGGATCAGGGCATTCAATGCCTTCGCCCGTACGGCGGAGAGAGCAATGCCCGCCAGAACAAAGACGAGGCCGTACGGAACGCGCTGCCAATCAGACATGGAGAGATCGCCGAAGATCCAGAGCATCGCCCTTCGAAGTCCCTCGTCCGTCGAGATGCTCATCATAAGCATCAAGAGCGCCGAAAAAAGAAAGCTCAAGCCCACGCCCGCGAGCAGCAGGCGCTCCGGCCACAATCCTCCCCGCTTCCATCCCATGACGCCCACGATGCCGCCGGTGACAAGGGCTCCGATAAATGCAAGTACCGGGATCGTAAACGACCCGAAAAAGGTCAGGCCGCCGATGATGCCGAGCGCAGCCGTAAGTGAGGCGCCGCTCGAGATGCCGAGAATATAGGGGTCCGCGAGCGGGTTCCGGAGGACGCCTTGCAGCACCGCGCCCGAGGCGCCGAGGGCCATGCCCATCAGAAATGCAA
>Ga0210377_10000665_pt1 | contig 32711 bp, 31 predicted proteins | sample PLM4_65_b1redo_FD_155480 | JGI IMG/M metagenome (GOLD analysis project Ga0210377, IMG submission 155480) | Groundwater sediment microbial communities from an aquifer in East River, Colorado, USA - PLM4_65_b1 redo | ecosystem: Environmental > Terrestrial > Soil > Riparian zone | place: USA: East... | reverse complement strand
GAAAACCTTCTTTTTTACTGTTTGCTTCGGAGCCTTTTCGAGGTCGATTGTTTCCGCGTTCAGCTGCATCTCCTGGCGGCGCTTGGCTGCTGCAAGCGGCGAGTCCTTGGCCTGCCTGACCTGCGCATCAACGGTAACCTCCTGTGGAGTTTTCTGTTCCTGTGCCCCCGGTTGTTGGGCCCGAGTCACAGGTTGTACTGACGCTGCCGGGGGTTCAGGGGCGCGTATATCCTCTGTTACAGGTGTAAGGCGCTCTGCCGCTGCCGGGGGCTGTACAGTGGTAACCGCCATTGCTGGAGCGAGCTGGAGAGGCTGTTCCACTGGCGCTGTCTCCGGCTGTTTTTTCTGGCTGAAGATACTCTGGCCCTCGATCCAGCTGTCCCGTTCCGTCTCGGACAGGCCCGCAAAATCGACCTCGTCCAACATCGCTCCCAGGTCCTCGGCAAAGTCTCGAGCCTCATCCTCGACATCCTGCAGCGCTTCTTCTAAAAATGGGTTCGCGGAATGCGCGTAGAATAGTTTCCTGTCGGTTTGGAGTAAATGAAGCCCGATATATGCCGATTGTCTGTTTCTCCCCTCGCGGGCAAAAAACACGTAGCTGCGCGCTTCCTCGAGACTCGTCTCCGGAGTGGCAACCTGGTGGATGTTCATGGAAAGGAACACCTTGAATAAATTCTTTTTCTTCAGGTCTTTCTCGGTTATTTTCGGGTCGATTGTAAACATAGCTTACGTCCGATCTTAAATGTGAAATCCGGGATATAAAAATCCTCATTACAAATAATGTCCAGCATCAAATTCCAGCTTCAACATTCTTGGAGCCTAGCATCCGGATATTTGTATTCATTTGTCTTTGCGAGCCTGTTTTTTGGAACTTATCAGGATCTATCATATATCTTCGAAATGGGTGAGCTTCTTGAACTCCCGGTACCTGCCTTCGATCTCCTTATATTCCAAGCTCCTGAGCCGGTCGAGGCTGAAGGACTCAACGTTCAGCGATGCCATGACACTGCCGAAGATCACCGCTTTTCTCATGCTCTCTTCAGAGAAGTTCATGGTGCTCGCCAGATATCCCATAAAACCGCCTGCAAACGAGTCTCCGGCCCCCGTGGGGTCGAACACGGATTCGAGCGGATAGGCGGGAGCGCTGAATGCGCTGTGGCCGCTGAACATAAGGGCGCCATAGCTTCCCTGTTTGACCACGATCGTCTTGGGGCCCATGGACTGCACGCTTTTTGCCGCCTTGACCAGGCTTGCCTCGCCGGAAAGCTGACGGATCTCCGATTCATTGATGGTCAGGAGGTCCACTTCCTTCAGTGTTCGTTTGAGCGCGTCAAGCTTGCTCGATATCCAGTAGTTCATGGTATCACAGGCCACGAGCTTCGGCTTCTTTACCTGCCGCAAAACATCAAGCTGGATCTCGGGGTCCACGTTCGCCAGGAACACGACGTCAGAGCTCTTATAGTCCTCGACGATGTTCGGCTTGAAGGTCGCCAGAACATTCAGGTGCGTGGCGAGGGTGTGCGCCTCGTTCAGATCATAGCCGTACTCGCCCTTCCAGCGAAAGGTCTCGCCCTTCTGGACCTCAAGGCCCCTCGTGTCTATATTTTTACTCTTGAGAAAGAGCGTGTGTTCCTTGGGGAAGTCCTCGCCGATCACCGCCACGAGCCGGACATCGGTAAAGTAACTGGCCGAGGTCGAGAAATAGGTGGCTGAGCCGCCGAGGGCATTATCAACGTTTCCAAAAGGAGTTTTGACCGAATCGAGTGCAACAGTACCGACAACAAGCAGACTCACAAGAAACCTCCAACGAATTCAATGTTACCACAAAGACTCGAAGGCACGAAGAAATACATAAACAATCACTTGCTTTAATAACGTCGTTATTAAGAGCTTCTTTGTGTCTTAGTGCCTTTGCGGTGAGACACTTATTTTCTTCTTCAAGTATTTTCCGATAATGAGCGCCAGGTCCTTCCTCGTTTTCGCCGGCATTAGTTTCTCCGGCGTCATGATCGTGTTCCGGAGCGCCTCGCCGCACCCGCAGGTGCGTGAACCGGACAGCATGCGCACCGCCTCGCGGATCATGGCCTTGGATGTCTCGACGTTGTGTTTCATTACCGCGAGCACGGCCTCAACGGTCACGGCCTCCTCGCTGTGGTGCCAGCAATCGTAGTCCGTGGCCAAGGCAATGGTGCTGTAGCAGATCTCTGCCTCGCGCGCCAGCTTGGCCTCGGTTGCGTTCGTCATGCCGATGACATCCACATTCCAGGACCGATAGGTGAGCGACTCGGCCCGGGTCGAGAACTGCGGGCCCTCCATGCAGAGATACGTGCCGCCGCGGTGTACCGTGGCCCCGACCTTCATCCCTGCCTCGCTCAGAATCCTGCCGAGGTCGGTGCAGACCGGGTCCGCCATGCCCACATGCGCCACAACGCCGTTGCCGAAAAAGGTGCTCCTGCGGTGCTTCGTATGATCGTAGAACTGGTCCGGGATCACGATATCGCCGGGTTTGATCTCTTCCTTCATGCTGCCTACGGCGCTCACCGAGATGATCCGCTCAACACCGAGCTTCTTCATACCGTAGATGTTCGCCCGGTAGTTAATGTCGGAGGGAAGGACGCGGTGGCCGCGGCCATGCCTCGGGAGGAAGGCGACCCGTTTACCATGCAGCGTACCGACAAGGTAATCGTCCGAGGGCTTGCCGAAGGGCGTTATCATCTTTACGGTCCTGATCTGACTCAGCCCTTCCATTTCATACAAGCCGCTGCCGCCGATCACACCGATGCTGATTTTTTCTGTCTTTGCACGGTCCCTTGCCATAATAAATCCTTCGTTACCCCTGATTATTGAGAATGTTCGTGAAAGGTTTACTATGCTGAACCGCAAGGCAAATCTGCACTCCGCATTCCAAAATCCGCAACCGGCTTATCCTTGCACTGCACTCTGCTCTGCTTCCCTTTTCATCTCCATGTTTTCAACAAGTTCAACAGGCTTATCGGGGATGATGGTGGAGATAGCGTGTTTGTAAACAAGCTGCTGGTTCTCCTGCTTCATCAGGATGACGAAATTGTCAAACCCCTTGATCGTTCCGGTGAGCCGGGCGCCGTTTACAAGGTACATGGTCACCGGGATCTTTTCCTTGCGCATCTGATTCAAGAAGATGTCCTGAAGATTTACTTGCGACTTACCCATCCATCCCTCCGTGCAAACGGCAAAAAGTGAATCGATCAGACTTGTGCAACTGCCCGATAATTTTTGTAATCTTATACCAACTTATTTGAAATTTCAATGTTTTTCTTTATCCGCGCAACTATTTCGCCCGTCTGATCAAGCCCCGTAATGTCCACCCACTGTGCATCGGGTTCCCTCCGGAACCAGGTGAACTGGCGCTTGGCGAAACGCCTCGTATCTCGCTTGAGAAGCGCCACAGCCTCGTCCCGCAACGTCTTGCCGAGGAAACAATCCAGAAAGTGCTTGTACCCCAATCCCTGCAGGGAGGAAAGCTCGGGACGATACCCCCGCTCCATCAACGTTCTCACCTCCGCCTCAAGCCCCGCTTCGATCATCTGGTCCACGCGCTGTTCGATGCGGGGATACAGTTCGCTCCGGCTCCTGACGAGGAACAGCAGACGGAACCGATACGGCCTGTCCTGGAACGAGTGCTCCTGCTGGAAAGCCGAGAGTTTTTTGTCTCGCAAATAATATACCTCCAGCGCCCTGATTGTGCGCCGAAGATCATTCGGGTGGATCTTGACCGCTGCCTCGGGATCGACCTTCACCAGGTCGGAATAGAGCGAGCCGGCCTCTCCCTCTGCCTCACGCAGCAGCAGCCGCTCACGCAGTTCAAGGTCCGCAGGCGGCCCGTGGAACAGACCCCTCGTGAGAGCGCGGATATACAGCCCGGTGCCGCCAACCACAATGGGTGTACCGCCGGATGCGAGTATCCCGTCGATGGCCGCGCGGGCATCGCGGAGGTAATCACCCACGCTGTAGGGTTGATCCGGTTCCGCGATATCGATCATGTGGTGGTAAACGAGCTTGCGCTGCTCCAGGCTGGGTTTGGCCGTACCAATGTCCATGCCGCGGTAGATCTGCATGGAGTCGGCGCTTACAACCTCTGCGCCCTGCTCCTGGGCCAGAAGGATAGAGGCATCTGTCTTTCCGACGGCTGTAGGCCCGCCGATGATAAGGATGGATTTTTCGTTAGGCTTTGATTGCATTAATCCTGAAAACAACAAAATCAAATTATTCTCAACGTGGCAATGATATCTTAAACCTTTGACGGGATAACAGGATAAACAGTATTGACAGGCGAGTAAATACTTTTATCCGATTTTATCCTGTAATCCTGTCAAAAAACTTGTCCGGCTTGTTCAGATTTAGGTGTAATGATCTCGATGGGGAACTCGTTCTTTCTCCAAGCCTTCATGTTGCCTTCCAGTGAATACACCTTTTCATAGCCGGATAGATATAGAGAGAACCCGGCGATACCCGACCGAGGCCCATGCTCACAATAGAGAACGACGGGGTCCTGTTTCGAATATCCCCGCGCATTCAATCCGGAGCCGACCGAGTAAAACGGGATATGTACCGCACCCGGCACATGGTCCCGGTCATATTCACCCTGCGAACGGACATCCACAACCAGCAACGGAGCATCCGCCTGCATCTCCTTGAGAAGATCATCACGCGTGATGCCCGTAGCGCAGCCGGCAGCAGGAACAATGATGAGGAGTGCAAGGCGAACGAGAATGATGGTATATCGATATTCACGAAAATCCGACATCTGCCTTGTACCTCGATGATCCCTGGACATCTGCTTCACCAGAGTCTACATCCTCTTGAACATCCGCATTATTTCGGCCATGGAAAATCGAACAACCGTCGGCCTGCCGTGCGGACAGGTGTGCGGCATGCGGCATTTGAATAGATCGGCAAGCAACTGTTCCATCTCCTGTTGGTCGAGATGGCGATGCACCTTGATCGCGGGATGGCAGGCCATCACGCTCAGCATCTCATCCCGGACTTTCTCCATTTTCCCGCTTTTACCGTGGATATTCACTTCGTCGAGGATATCGAGCAGCAATTGCCTGTAGTCAGCACCGACCAGCAGTACCGGTACTGCCTTGATCACGAACGTATTGTTCCCGAAATCCTCCACCAGGAAACCGAGTTTGGAAAGCTCCGGCAGATATGCGGCAAGAACCACACTCTGTGCAGGCCCGAGTTCAACCTGGTCCGGCACCAGGAGGTCCTGAACAGGAACTCGCCCGGCCCCGTACTGGTTCTGCAGTTTTTCGAACAGAACCCGCTCGTGCGCCGCATGCTGGTCGATGATCGCCATCCCTTCTCGCGACTGTGCGATGATGAAGGAGTCGTGGATCTGCGCGAGAGGGTGGAGAAGTGCGGAGTTCGGAGTGCGGAGTTCGGAGTGAAAAGCGTCGGAAACCGGGAAAGGTGAAAATTCCATTTCTCGATTTTGTCCCACTGCCGCGGATCTTGAAGTTGTATTTCTCCATTCCGCATTCCGCACTCCGCACTCCGCACTTTGGAGGTAATCCGAAACAGCCTCCCTGATGCCATCAGCATGCGTCGTAGCAGAAGAAGCATTCATCCCCCGTAAAGCCTCCCTGATCACGTCCCGAACCAGGTCATGCAACTGCGACTGGTTGCGGAAGCGGACCTCGGCCTTGGCAGGATGAACATTTACGTCCACAAGCGCCGGATCGATCTCGATAAATATGAATGCGACAGGATGCCGGTCGCGCATAAGCATATCACCATATGCGCTGTATAGCGCATGCGTGAGTGACGGGTTCTTGACCGCGCGACGGTTCACGAAGAAGTCCTGGTACGTTTTGTCCGCGCGAGTAGAGCCAGGGCGGCCGATGAGACCATGGACGTGAACGCTGTCCCTGCCACCGGAGAACTCGATCAGGTCTTCCGCTATTGCTCCGCCGGAAAGCTGAAATACCCGCTCCTTGATGCTCAATGAGGGAGGGAGATCAAGCACACTCTTTTTGTTATGGGTCAGCCGGAAGCGAATGGCAGGATGCGCCATGACCTGGCGCGATACTGTTGTCAGGATATGCGAAAACTCGGTCGCCGGGCTCTTCAGGAATTTGCGTCGGGCCGGGGTATTGTAAAAAAGATGTCCGATCTCCAGGGTGGTACCCTGCGGGGCCGCGGCTTCGGATATGGCCTTGACAATACCGCCCTCGATCTCGATCAGCGCGCCGGACGTCGCGTCCTTCATCGCGCTCACAAGCCGTACGTGGGACACCGACGCGATGCTGGAGAGCGCCTCTCCCCGGAAGCCCATGGTTCGAATGGACTCCAAGTCAGCGTCGTCCGCTATCTTGCTCGTGGCGTGGCGCATGAACGCCGTCCGGGCGTCCTCTTTCGACATGCCGCTGCCATTGTCTGTAATACGTATGAGCCGCCTGCCGGCCTCTTCGATGTCGATGAATATTTCGGTCGCTCCAGCATCGATCGAGTTCTCGATCAGTTCCTTGACCACGGAGGCGGGCCGCTCCACCACCTCTCCCGCGGCGATCCTGTTGATGACGTGGTCAGAAAGGATTTTTATGATTGAGGTCATAGGAATTCAGCAGTCAGGAGTTGGTAGTCTGCAACCAGGAAAAGAACTTCTCAAGAAATGGTTCATCCTTTATATTCTGTCTCCCGTCTTCTGACTCCTGACGCCCGCTTCTCAATATTTCAGCTTCGCCTTTTCCTGGTTCGCGACCACCACGATCGCCATCTTGTCCGGATGAAGATATTTCTTCGCCACCCTCTGGAGGTCCTCACGGGTGACGGAATTGATCAGCCGGGGATATGTTTGCGGATAATCAAGTCCAAGGCCATAGATCTCGATTGAAGTGAGCATGCCCGCTATCTTGGCGTAGGTGTCCATCTTGAGTGGAAAACTCCCGGTAAGGTAAGCCTTTGCATCGGCGAGTTCTCCCTCGGAAACAAGCTCTTTCTGCATCCTGCTAATTTCCTTGAGCGTTTCTTCGATCACTTCGTTCGCCGACTCGTTCTTGGTCTGAATGGACACGGAAAATGCCCCCGGTTCCTTGCGGGCTGAAAAACCGCTGTGGACATCGTATGCCAGTCCTTTGTTGTCCCGGATAGTATCCATAAGACGCGAGGAGAAACCTCCGCCACCCAGGATATAGTTCATGATAAGCGCGGCATAGTAATCAGGGTTCTCCCTGCTGATGCCGATGTGCCCCATCGCAATATTCGCCTGCGTGATGTTCTTTTCGATCTTCTGTACAATCGTCTTTTCCCTGACCGGCGGCTGCGAAGGCGATTGCACTGGTTGCACCTTGTTCTTCCAGGACTTGAAATACTCGTTCAACAGCAGTTTGATCTCCTGCTCGCCCACGTCCCCGACCACGGCGATGATCGTATTGTTCGGACTGTACCGTGTTGCATGGAAATCGATGACCTCCTGGGGGACCAGCTTCGGAAGATAGGCTGCTACCTCATCATTGGTTTTGCCGTAAGGATGATCGCCGAAGACCATTTTTGCAAAGGCCTCTCCCGCGATGCTGTCCGGTTCTTCCTTCTGTCGCTTGATCTCGGCCAGGGTCTCCTTGACCTTGCGGTCGATCTCCTTCTGGTCAAAGACCGGGTTCAGGAGAACATCGGAGAGCAGATCAAGGCCCGTGCGCAGGTCCTTTTTAAGCACTCGGAGGCTAGCTGACGCGAAGTCATCTCCGCCCGAGGCTGAAAGAGAGCCTCCCACAAAATCGATCTCACGGCTGATCTGGCTCGCCGTACGCTTTGCCGTCCCCTGCATAAGGAGCGACGCAGTGATCGATGCCAATCCCGGCTTGTCAGCCGGCTCGACCATGCTGCCCGCCTTGATCGCCATGTTCATCGTGACCATGGGGATGTCGTGCTTTTCGGACAGGAGGAGGATCATGCCATTGTCAAGCATGATGCGCTTGCCGATCGGCTCGGCGGCAAAAGCCGTTACGGATAACAGGCAAACAACGGTAAGGATAATAAATGCAATAAATGGGTTACGCTTCATCTTTTCGCCTCGTGATTTTTCTGTTGTTGCTTATATGTTAAAGTAATTTATTCTCAAGCAGCAGAGATCGCGGAGGGCCCAGAGCAAAACGTCAACTTCTCGTGATCACGCTGTGTTCTCGGCGTCTTCTTGGGAAAATTGTTGGTCTCTATTACGCATTCGTCAATTTTTCACCGGCACCAAAATCCCCACCGTCCTGTTGTCCTCGTTGAAATACTCCTTTGCCACCCGCATCACATCCTCTTTAGAAACTGCGCGGATGCTGGCCACGTACTTCTCGAGCAATTTCCAGTCTGCCACGGTCTCGAACTGGCCGAGCAGCATGGCCTGGTAGAAGATAGAGTCCTGTCCCATGATGAAGCTCGCTTCGATCTGGTTCTTGGCCTTCTGAAGCTCTTCATCCGCGGCCGGTTCGTTTTTGAGCTTATCGATTTCGACGTAAAGGGCCCGCTCAACCTCATCGGCCGTCTTACCGGGCATCACTCCGGCATAGATGTAGAAAAGGTTCGGGTCTGTTGAAATGTTGTCGTAATCACCACCTGCATAGAGCGCCAGCTGCTTTTCATATACAAGGGATTTGTACAGCCGGGAGCTTTTACCTGATGAGAGTATCCCCTGCAGGACCTCGAGTGCATACGAGTCAGGATGCTTCAGGGTCGGCACATTGTACCCGGCAAAGACCGCGGGCAGCTCGGCCTGCTTCTTAACGAAAATTCTCCGTTCGCCGAGATGCTTCGGTTCAACAGCACTCACCGTGGGCACCGTCGGCCCCTGGGGTATGGTGCCGAAGTATTTCTCGATCCGGGGAAGCAACGTCTTTGTATCAAAATCTCCGACCACAACGATCGTTGCGTTGTTCGGCGCATAGTACGTGCGGTAGTGCTTATAGAGGTCCTCGCGGGTAATGCTGTTGATGTCAGCCATCCAGCCGATCACCGGCCACTGGTACGGGTGGGCGCTGAACGCCACCGACATCATCTGTTCCACCATCGTGTTGACAGGATCGTCCTCAGTCCGCATGCGGCGCTCTTCCTTCACCACCGCGCGCTCGGACAGGAACTCCTTGGGTTCGATAAGCAGGTTCTGCATGCGGTCGGATTCAAGGTCGAGGGAGATCCCTAAGCGGTCCGCGGCAAACGTCTCAAAATAGGCGGTATAATCCTTGGACGTGAAGGCGTTGTCGTTCCCGCCGTTCCGCTGCACGGTTTGTGAAAAGGTCTTCGGTCCGTGTTTTTTCGTGCCTTTGAACATCATATGCTCAAGCAGATGCGACATCCCGGTGATACCGAGCCGTTCATTCCGCGAGCCGACCCTGTACCAGATCTGGAACGTGACCACCGGCGCCTTGTGCTCCTCCTTGAGCAGCACCTTGAGCCCGTTCGGCAAGACCTTCTCGGTAATATTCATGGTCTGGCCAAAGGATGTTGCGGCAAAAACAGCTAATGCAAAAACTGACAGAAATGTTCGCACAATATTCATCATAATAGTTCTCTCCAATTCTGTCTCCACACTCCCCACTCCGCCTGCGCCCGGTGATTACGAGTGCTAGCTCGAGTGCGGGGTGAACTCCGCACTTTACTTCACCCCGGTATGCCCGAACCCGCCGATGCCGCGTGCGGTCCCGGCAAGGGTGTCCACCGTGACAAACTTCGCTTTCTCGATCCTGGCGAAAACCAGCTGCGCTATCCGATCACCACGATTGATCGCAAACGGCTTATCGCCGAAATTGAACAGGATGATCCCGATCTCGCCGCGATAGTCGGCATCGATCGTTCCCGGCGCGTTCAGCATGCCAATGCCGTGTTTGAGTGCGAGCCCGCTCCGTGGCCGCACCTGTCCCTCATGTCCCTCGGGGATGGCGACGGAGATCCCCGTGGGGATAAGCTTCCACTTTCCAACATCGAGAACAACCTCACCTTCCACTGCAGCATAGAGATCGACGCCCGCGGAGTGTTCGGTCTGATAATGAGGGACGGGAAGACCTTCAGAGTTTTTGAGCTGCGTAAGGTGAATAATAAGATGATCGGGCATTTTTATATAAAAATTAGCAGAGCGCATAGGGCATGGAGTAACGTGTAGCGTCTCATCACACGGTACTGTAGACCGAATCGCTCTCTGCTCTCTGCACCATGCTCTTTGCCGTATTATATCTCCAAAACGGTATCCGGCACGTCGGCCTTGTTCAGCGGACCAAGGATGGTGAGTGAAATGTTCTCCCGGGTAAAGAGCTGTTGGGCCAGATGCTGCACCTGCTCTGCGGTCACCTTCTCCACTCCCTTGATGATATCATCCATGGACAGGTACTTGCCGAAATAGATCTCCTGCCGCGCGAGCCGGCTCATGTGGCTGTTGCTGCTTTCGAGCGAAAGGACGAGACTTCCCTTGATCTGGTTTCTCACCCTCGTTTCTTCAGCGTGCGTGATCCCCTCTTCTGCGATCTTCTTGAACTCACGGGTCACGAGACGGACCACTTCGAGCGCGTTCGAGGGGTCCGCACCGGCGTAGACGGTAAGAAGACCGGTATCGCGGTACGAGGTCACGTAGGAATAGATGGAGTACGCCAGGGCATTCTGTTCACGGACCTCCTGAAACAGGCGCGAACTCATGCTGTTTCCGAGCACCGTATTGAGCGCCGAGAGTACAAATCGGTCTTCGTGCATATAGTGCATGCCCTTGCATCCGACACAGATCTGCACTTGTTCGAGCTGCTTTTTCTTCACGGCTACGGCCCGCGTAAAAACGGGGGTAACCTCTTTTTTGGAGACACCGCCTCGGGAGAGCTTCCCGAAGCTCGCGTTCAAAAGCTCGACCAGCCGGGCATGCTCGAAATTCCCTGCAACGGAAATGACGATCTCCTTTGGGCTGTAATAATCTTCGATATAGGAAACGATATCATTATGTTTAAGCGCCTTGATGGTGTCCCTGGTCCCGAGGATGGGACGGCCAAGCGAGTTGCCGGCCCAGACCGTGTTGGTAAAAAGCTCGTGAATGTAGTCGTCGGGCGTGTCCTCCACTCCCTTGATCTCTTCCAGGATGACCTTACGCTCTTTTTCCATCTCAGCAGGATCGAACTTGGAGCCGAGAAGGATATCCGACAGGATGTCGATGGCCACGGGCAGATGCTCATCCACAACCTTGGCGTAATAGGTGGTCGTTTCCTGCGACGTGAAGGCGTTCATCTCTCCGCCGATGGAATCCATCTCGATCGCGATGTCCTTGGCGGTCCTCTTTTCCGTGCCTTTAAAGAAGAGGTGTTCGATGAAATGCGAAACGCCGCCGATCTCCTCCGGCTCGTGGCGGGACCCCACCTTCACCCAAACACCGATGGATACAGAGCGTGACTTGGGAAGGGTTTCGGACACGACCCGGATCCCGTTGGAAAGGGTGTCTTTTCTGTACATGAACTCCTCTTTCCATTGCACAAAGGCGCCAAAACACAAAAACTTCTTTTCACAACTGTGCTCTTCGTGCCTTCGTGGAAGAATTATGTTCTCGCTGAATTATTTTTCTTTCTGGTTCTGATGCCCGTGTCCGTGCTGCGCTGCCCGTTCCTGGGTGATCTTCTGTGCCAGGTGGCTCGGGACGTCCTCGTAGCCGTAAAATTCCATGGTGTACATGCCCCTGCCGCTCGTAAGGGAGTTGAGCATAGGAACATAGGAGAGCATCTCGGACATGGGCACGAGCGCCTTGATCGACTGGCCGCCGGACTGGGGAACAACGCCCTGCACCTTGCCGCGACGCGAGTTCAGGTCGCCGATAACAGCGCCGAGCGAATCGTCCGGCGCGACCACTTCCACGCTCATGATCGGTTCGAGGAGCACGGGCTTGGCAGCTTCCAGTGCCTTCTTGAATCCCATGGATGCCGCGACCTTGAATGCCATTTCCGAAGAGTCAACCGTGTGATAGGATCCGTCGAACAACGTCACCCGGACATCCACCATGGGATAGCCGGCCAGACTACCCTCGTGCATGGCTTCGATCACTCCTTTTTCCACAGCCGGGATGTACTGCCGCGGGACCACGCCGCCGACGATCTTGTCAACGAATTCGAATCCGGTGCCGCGCCGAAGTGGTTCGATCTCGATCCAGGCGTCCCCATACTGGCCATGGCCGCCGGACTGCTTTTTATACTTGCCCTGCGCCTTGGCTTTTGCACGGATGGTCTCCTTGTAGGGGACCTTCGGCGTCTTCATCGTTACCTCTGCGCCGAACTTCCGTTTGAGCTTCTCGAGCGTCACTTCAAGGTGGACCTGCCCCATGCCGGAGAGCACCATCTCCTTGGTCTGATCGTCATAGGTGAACTTGAGTGTGGGGTCTTCCTCGAGAAGTTTGTGGATGCCCGTGCCCACCTTGTCCTCGTCTCCACGGGTTTTCGGTACAATGGCATAGGACATGACCGGGTCGGCAAACTTCGCAAAATTCATCACGATGGGATGGCTTTCGGAACACAACGTGTCGCCCGTGAGCGTCTCTTTCATCTTCGCGATGGCGCCGATCTGTCCGGCCGTAAGCGTATGCGTGGTTATCTGCTTTTTACCCTGGATATGGAACAGGGACCCCACTTTTTCCTTTAGTTGTTTCGAGGCATTGTACACGCTCGAGTCCGCTTTAAGCGTACCCGAGAATACCCGGACCAGGGAAAGCTTGCCGGCAAATGGATCATTGATGGTCTTGAACACCATGGCGGCAAGATTCTCATCCGCAGCCGGTTTGCGGACTGTTTCATTGCCCGTCTTGGGATCGATCCCTTTGATCTGCACGACGCGGGCATGCTCCGCCGGCGACGGGAGGCACATGAGGACCATGTCAAGGAGCGGCTGGATCCCCATGTTCTTGACCGGTGAACCGCAGAGCACCGGCAGCAGTCCGCCTCCTATCGTCCCATGTTTGAGCCCGGCGATGATGTCTTCCTGGGAAAGGTCTCCCTTGTCCAGATACTTCTCAAGAAGGCTGTCATCGGTTTCGGCGATCTGTTCCACCAGTTTTTTCCGGTAGGCCACGGCATCATCCTTCATGTTCGCGGGAACGTCTTTTTCCTCGAACTTGCCGCTTCCGTCCTGGGCGAACATCAGCGCCTTCATTTTGATAAGGTCGACGACTCCGGTGAAATTCGCCTCAAGACCGATCGGCAGCTGGAGCACGAGGGAGTTCTTGCAGAAATACTTTTCCATATCGCCCACAGCGCGGAAGAAGTCCGCTCGCTCCTTGTCGAGCTTGCTGATGAACGCCACGCGCGGGATCTCGTAATCGCAGGCGAACTTGTAGATCTTTTCGGTTTCGGCCTTTACGCCGGAGATGGCGGAAATAATGAGGACGGCGCCGTCGACGGCGCGAAGGGTCCCCCGCGCTTCTTCGAGAAAATTGATGTATCCGGGGGTATCGATGATATTAATGCGGACGCCCTTCCAGTCGGCGAACCCGAGGGCGGAGGTGATGGTTATCTTCCGTGAGATCTCCTCGGGCTCATGCATGAACACGGAGTTTCCCGCGTCCACACTCCCCATGAGGTCAACTGCCCCGGCAGTGAACACAATGGCATCGGCAAGTGAGGTTTTGCCGGCGGCGCCGTGAGACAGGATCGCGATATTGCGGACTTCCTTGACATCAGCATTCGGCATAGACAACTCCCTCCGTGAAGATGAATTTGGTATAGGGGATACAATGCTCTGTCGTATTTTTTGCAGCAGAACTACCAGATTTCGGACTTTATTTTCCCTGCCTGTTTGATCAGAACATCAACGACGGCCTCGTTGAACATGTTGGAATCCTTGCGGATCTCTTCGTCCACCATGGTTTCATAATATTTTTTCCCTTCCGCGAGTTCATCTGTCAGTATTTCAAAGAGGCTGTCCTTCTCAATTCCCTCTTTGACCTTGGCCTGGTTATACAGGAGGATGTCCGAAAGGATGGTCCGCGCAAGTCGTTTCGCTTCATCAGGTTTTTTGATCAATCTCATACTGCATGCCTCATAATACGATACTATTCAGACGACCAACTTCCCACCAGTAAAAAAGCTGTCCGATCGGTTGCTGTCCGGATCTGGCGCTTTGGTTGCTTCAGCCCAGTATCTCGACGATCATTGGTTTATACTGCGGCGTTTTTTCAACTTTCTTATTATACATCCTGATAACGAGAAAAGATACCACCATGCTCACCATCCCGGCGATGAACGCCCAAAGGTCTGAATCGGCCTCAGTCCCGTACCGCAGGCCGAGGTTTTTACCGAGAATGGCCGACGCAACGAAGACCGTCATGGGGATACCGTAGAGTATGATGGACGCCTTCAGATATACTTGCGGGGCAAGCACCACTTTCACCTTCTGGCCCTTTTTTGCTCCGAGCGGGTTCGACGCCTCCATGTACTCCTGTTCCCCGGGATGGCAGACCCCGGAAGCGGAACATTTCTCGCAGGCGCTCTTGGCAAGGATCGACACCTTGGCGATATCGCCTGTCACTTCAACTACGATGCCTTCTTCTTCGATCATGTTTCACCCGAAAACCGCAGAGAGTCTGGCGCAGAGTGCATAGTGTCGTGCGCTTCTCTCTCTGCCCTATGCTCTCTGCCCTATGCTCTTTACCCTCTGCCGTTTCTCAACTTTTTTTCTTCGCCCTCAAAAGCTTATACTCGATACTGTCCACCAGCGCCTGCCAGCTCGCTTCGATCACGTTCTCCGACACACCCACGGTACCCCACTTGTTTTTTCCGTCGCCGGACTCGATCAGCACCCGCACGCGCGCAGCCGTGCCTTCCGCCGCGGTCAAAACCCGCACTTTATAGTCGAGGAGCCGGACATTCTCCAGGCCCTTGCCCGGAAAGTACTTGGGCAGGACCGTGCGCAGCGCCTTGTCGAGGGCATTCACCGGGCCATTCCCCCATGCGGCAGTGTGTTCCACCTGTCCGCCGACCTCGACAGTGATCGTGGCCTCACTCACTGGATTGGGGTCGACCTTCCGTTTTTCCGTAAAGATACGATAGTCGATACGGTCGAACATGGTGAACACCGACTCATAGCTGCGGCCCGCGCGCAGCATGAGGAGTTCAAGCGACCCTTCCGCGCCTTCAAATTCGTATCCCTCGTTCTCGAGCTCTTTGATCTTCCTGAGTATTTCTCCCAGTTCAGGGCTTTCCTTGGTGAGCGGGATCCCGAGTTCTGCCGCTTTCTGGAGGATATTACTCTTCCCCGCCATATCGGACACCAATACGCGTCTCCTGTTCCCTACCAGTTCAGGCATGATATGCTCATAGGTGAGAGAGCTCTTCGCGATGGCATCGACATGCACGCCCCCCTTATGGGCAAAAGCGCTTTCACCGACATAGGGCTGTCGTTTTTGGTGCTGCAGATTGGCAATCTCGTCCACATAGCGGGACACGTCACGCAGCTTCGCAAGATTAGTGTCTGAGATACAATCAATGCCCAACTTGAGCTTCAGGGTCGCGATAAGGGAGCAAAGGTTTGCATTCCCGCAGCGCTCGCCATAGCCGTTGATGGTGCCGTGGACCTGGACCGCTCCCATCCTGATCGCTGTCAGCGAGTTCGCCACCGCGAGTTCTGCATCGTTGTGCGCATGGATCCCGAAAGGGATGGCGATCGACTTTTTCACTCGTGCAAGGATCTCCTCGACCTCATGAGGCAGGGTGCCGCCGTTCGTGTCACACAGAACAAGACAGTCCGCACCTGCGCCCTCCGCGGCGAGGAGCGTCTGAACAGCATAGTCAGGGTTTGCTTTATACCCGTCAAAGAAATGCTCGGCATCATATACCACCTCATCCACGCGTTTCCTGAGGAATGAAACCGATTCATCGATCATATCGAGGTTTTCGCCGAGCGTGGTCTTGAGTGCCTTGAGCACGTGCAGGTCCCACGTCTTGCCGAAGATGGTCACAACCGGCGCGCCGGACGCAACCAGAGCTTTCATGCTCGGATCATTGGAGGCTTTGAGCTTCACGCGCCGGGTCGATCCGAAGGCGGCCAGTTTCGCCTTCCTGAGCCTTACGCGCCGCATCTCCTTGAAAAACTCGATATCGCGCGGGTTCGAGCCCGGCCAGCCACCCTCGATGTAATGGATGCCGAACTGGTCCAGTTTCCGCGCAACACGGATCTTGTCCTCGACCGAGAAGTTCACGTCCTCAGCCTGCGCCCCGTCACGAAGGGTTGTGTCGTATAGTTGAACTATTGGTTTCATAGAGTTTTACTGACTACCGTTCGATACTGTCGGCAACCTGAGTGCGGAATTCGGAATGCGGAGTGCGGAATAACATCAAAAAGTGGGGCAAAACCAATTTATACTCCGCATTCCACACTCGCCACTCCGCACTTCCTACGCCGCTTTGTCCATCTCGAATGTCTCATGAAGTACCCGGACGGCGAGCTCCGTATATTTCGCGTCGATCACGATGGAGATCTTGATCTCCGACGTGCTGATCATCATGATATTGATCCCCTCTTTGGCCATGGCGGAGAACATCCGGGCGGCAACACCCGAGTGGGAGCGCATGCCCACGCCGACGATGGAGATCTTGGCGATGTCCTCTTTCACGGTCACGCCCTTGGCGCCGATCTCGGCAACGACCTTCTTCATGAGCTCTGATATTTTCCTGGCATCGGTCTTCGGCACGGTAAAGGACATGTCCGTGAGCCCGCCCTCGCCGATGTTCTGGATGATCATGTCTACGATGATGTTGTTCGTCGATATCTCATTAAAGATCTGTGCTGCCACGCCAGGCTTGTCCGGCACACCTGTTACCGTCACTTTTACCTGGTTCTTGTCGTATGCCACGCCGGACACCACCACTTTTTCCATGTCAGAATCCTCCTTGGTCACGAGGGTCCCCGGGTTGTCGTTGAAACTCGAGAGCACCCTCACCGGAACATTATATTTTTTTGCGAACTCGACGGAGCGGGTCTGAAGCACCTTGGCCCCGAGGCTCGCCAGTTCAAGCATCTCGTCATATGAGATCTTGTCAAGCTTCCGGGCCTGCGGCACCATGTTCGGGTCCGTGGTATACACGCCGTCCACGTCAGTATAGATATCGCAAAGGTCCGCCTTGAGCGCGGCGGCGACCGCCACGGCTGAAAGGTCAGACCCGCCCCTTCCCAGCGTCGTCACGTCGTCGGACGTTTCGGAGATGCCCTGGAAGCCCGCTACCACGGCGATCTTGCCTTCCTTGAGAGCCTGTTTGACCCGCTCACCTGAGATCCTCTCGATCCTCGCCTTGGTATGGACGCAGTCGGAGATGATCCCCGCCTGCCTGCCGGTGAAGGACTGCGCCTTGTACCCCAGCGACTGGATCGCCATGGCCAAAAGCGCGATGGTCACGCGCTCTCCCGTGGACACCAGCATGTCCATCTCCCGGGGGTCCGGATTCTCACTCACCTGATTGGCAAGGTTGATGAGTTTATCGGTCTCGCCGCTCATGGCTGAGAGGACCACCACCACATCATGTCCTTCTTCTTTGGTCCGGACGACACGCTTTGCCACGTTCTTGATCCGTTCGGGATTCCCCACGGACGTGCCGCCGTATTTCTGAACGATGAGCACTTACTTCCCTCCATTGTAAAGCTGAACTGTTTTACCACAGAGATCACAGAGAACAAAAATAGAAAATGTTGAGTCATGCTTTTGGAATCTTGAACGCTTTCCCCTGTGTCCTCTGTGGTATATTTTTTAACGTTTCAAAAAATAATCCATCAAGGTATAGCCGTCTTTGAACACCAGCGCATCTTTGCGGTCCGCTATTTTCTCATCGTACGTAACGGGGCCGCCCTTGCGCTCCTTTGTGTTATCGTAAATGACGAACGGAACCGGGTCCGACGTATGGGTTCTGAGCTCGACCGGTGTGGGGTGGTCCGGAAGCGCGAGGATCCGGTATTCATCGAACTGCTTCATTCCGTGGATGATGTTCCCCACGATGAACTCATCAAAAGCCTCTATGGCCTTGAGCTTGTTCTTGAGGTCGCCCGTATGACCGGCTTCGTCGGGCGCCTCCACGTGGATGTACACAATATCCTTGGTCTTGAGCGCCCAGAGCGCGTGCTCGGCCTTGCCCACATAGTTCGTGTCGATCCAGCCCGTGGCGCCAGGCACATTGATCACCTCGAACCCCGCATAGATGCCAAGGCCCTTCGTAAGGTCCACCGCTGAGATCATGGCCCCTTCAAGGCCATACTTCTCCCTAAAGGTCGGCATAGAGGGCCGTTTACCCTGACCCCAGAGCCAGATGCTGTTCGCCTGTCGTTTCCCGTTCGCCTGACGGGTTTTATTCACCGGATGAGCGAGGAGCAGGTCAAGAGAGGCCTCCATCAGTGCGTTGATGATATCATCCCCTTCACCGCGCGGAAGATAGTCTTGAATGTCCTTGTCCTGAATATCGTGAGGAGGCGTACATTCGATCTTGTCCTTGCCGCCCTTCCATACCATGAGGTGGCGATAGCTCACGCCGGGATAGAAGCGGATCCGGTCGCTGCCGAGCTTGCTGTCGATCTCCTCGATGAGCAAGCGCGCCTCCTGTGTCGAAATATGACCGGCGCTGAAATCTTCCATGATCGCCCGCCGTCCCTTGTCCGCTGCGGATGGCTTGCCGCCGGTGATGCGCAAGGTCACGAGGTTGCAGCGAAACGCGATATCATTGGGCGCAAGTTCCACGCCGATACTTGCCGCTTCGAGCGGCGACCGGCCGGTATAGTACTTCCGCGGGTCATAGCCCATGACCGAGAGGTTGGCCACGTCGCTGCCCGGCGGGAACCCGTCCGGCACGGTGTATGCCATCCCAACCTCGCCGAGTGTCGCGAGCTGGTCGAGGTTCGGCGTCTTCGCCGCCTGCAGGCACGTCTTGCCGCCAAGCTCCGCAATCGGCCTGTCGGCCATCCCATCACCAAGGAGAATGATATATTTCATAGATTCTTCTTTGCTCATTCGCCTCCGGTCAAGCGTCAACACCTGCCTGATAATCGACGAACGACGCCTCTGGTCTGCGGCTGTATTTCAATCGTGTTTGACTACCCAGCGAAATCGCCTTCAACGGCCTCAACCTTGACGCCGCGTTCCTGAAGATAGGCTATCCCGTCTTCGAGCTTCTTCTCTGCTCCTTCGAGCTCCAGCAACACCTCGCCCACTGATTCGGTGACCTTGGCGTGCCGGATGTTCGGCATCACGTCGAACTTCTTTGCCATGGTGAAGATCACCGGTTCTCTGATCAGGTCCTTCGGAAAGGTCAGCTTAACCCTCTTCGTAGCCATAAGCCCCTCCTGAGTTACTGTCGACATCGAGAACGTGGAAAGAGCGGAGATTTAGCAACAAAAAAATCGGCTGATGCCTGCCTTTTCAACGCATCACCTTCGCACCTTCTCGCCTGCCGGCGTTCCTACTCCCACCCACCCGCGATGGCCGGGACGATCGAGATGGTATCACCGTCCTTCAGAGCAGTGTCTTCCTTGTTCAGAAAGCGGATGTCCTCGTCATTTACATAGATATTGATGAACCTCCGGATCTTGCCGTTTTCGGACAGACGCTCCTGCATCCCCGGGTAGTTCCTCTCAAGCGCGTCAATAAGCTCCGTAACGTTCTTTACACTGCACTCCACCTCGGCATTCCCGTTCGTCAGCTTCTGCAACGGAGTAGGAATTCTAACTTTGATGGCCATGTATCGCTCCTCCTGAGCTCACTCTTCCTGAAAAAATAAAGAATAGAAATTACATGATTGAGAGCATGCCTGTATCCCTAAATCACTCCCGGTGAATTTGTCTGCTTAGCAGTTCTCACCTGATGGGGTGGCCGGCGTCGGACTCCGGTCCTAAATCACGTTCACCTTGACTTCGGTTACCTTTCCTTCTTCAATCGAAAAACCCCTGGCGACCGGCTTTGCGCGGTCCATCAGGGTAACGATGACATAAACGGCATCGGGATAGTTCGGCAGCTGTGTCCCGGGCCAGTACGCCTGATTCACGTCCACGCTCGATGGATAGGCCTGGCTGTGCGGATGGGAATGGAACAGACCGATCAGTTCGAGCCCTGAATCCCTGATGTCCTTCATCACGCGAAACTGCTCTTCCGGGTCCATTTCATAATAGTCCGTGCCCGGCTGCGCGTTCGTCATGCAGAAGGTCTTTTCCACCCTGCCGTCCTTGCCGCCCAGCATCCCGCAGGCTTCGTTCGGTGCTGCCGCAAGGCAGTGGTTGAACATGACTTGAAGGTCAGACTTTGTTATGCTCAGTATATTGATAAACCCTCCGAACTCATCGCCGGGCAGTCACAAGGAGCTGTCACTCTAATCCGCAAGCTGAAACGTGCCCTGGTAATCCGTAAACCGGGGTCTCAACACGTGAATCAATGGCTCATCGAGCAGAAATGCTCATAGTCGATCAGTTCTTTGATCGTCGGATGCTCACCGCACACGGGACACTCTTTATTCCACGGTACTTTCACAGTGCGGAAATTCATATCAAGTGCATTCCACAAGAGGAGTTTACCCTTCAACGGCTGCCCGATCCCGAGGATCGCCTTGATCACCTCGGTGGCCTGCAGCGTCCCCACCACGCCGGTGACCACGCCGAGGATGCCGGCCTCCTGGCACGACGGCACCATGCCCGCTGGTGGAGGGACCTCGAACAAACAGCGATAGCATGGCCCCTCACCCGGGTAAATGCTCATCAACTGGCCTTCGAACCGGAAGACCGCCGCGCTGATGAGCGTTTTCTTTAACATCACACAAGCATCGTTCACCAGGTAGCGGGTCGGGAAATTGTCGCTTCCGTCCACGACAATATCATAGTCCTTGATGATGTCCATGATGTTCTTGGACGACAGCCTCTCTTTGTGGGTTACGACCTTCACATCATGGTTCAGCGTCTCGTACGTCTCTTTTGCCGAATCGGCCTTCAGCATGCCGATACGGCTGGTGTTATGCGCGATCTGGCGCTGCAGGTTCGAGATCTCCACGCGGTCGTTGTCGATCACGCCAATGGTACCGACGCCTGCCGCGGCGAGATAGTACCCCACCGGCGAACCAAGACCGCCGGCGCCCACAAGCACTACTTTCGCGTTCAATATCTTTTCCTGGCCGTCCCCTCCGACCTCGGGAAGCAAGATGTGCCTGCTGTAGCGCAATATCTGGTCTTCAGTAAAATCCATGGCACCCAATTTCGCATTGCGGTTTTCAAATTTCAGATTTCGGAATGTCTTGCATTTTTTACGTCCACATTCCGCACTCCGCACTCCGCAATTATTTTTTCGCTTTTTCCTTGTCCTTGCGGACAAATACATGCCACTCTTTCTCGCCGGTTTGGTCGATCTTCAGGACCTTCTGCCCCTCGTTCTCCATGCTCCTGGGCACGTTCTCGGTCGCCGGTTTGTGATCAAAGATGATCTCGAGCACCTCGCCGAGGTTCATCTTCTCGATCGCCAGCTTGGACCGGACAAAAGTATACGGACAAACCTGGCCTTTGAGGTCGATCGTTTTATCTACTTTTATGTCATCCGCCATGGTCACCCCCATACCAGTGCTGAGTTGCGATTGCGGAATTAAAAAAACTAATGTCCGCTCACTTTAATCCTCTCCCCGCATGGGTGAGGAACGCTCCGCACACCGAACTCCACGCTCCGAACTATCCTTGTTTCCCCTCTTCCACCCTGATCACCATCGTCGGCCCTGCCACGCAGTCCATCGTGTTGATCTCCTCGAGCGCTTTGCGCACGTCGCGTTCAACGGCCTCGTGGCTCATCATTACCAGAGGAACGGCCTCGGCAGTGCCACGGCCTTTCTGGATGACCGATGCAATGCTGATATTGTTCTTCCCGAGCACACCCGAGATCCGTGACAGAACTCCGGGCCTATCCAGTGCTGAAAAGCGTAAATAATAACACGACGTAATATCGTCCATCTTGCGAATTTTCAAGAGTGATCGGTCCTTGAAGGCTGTCATAGGCGACCGGTTTATGCTGCCCGACAGGATGTCCCTGCCGATGTCGATGATATCGCCCACCACCGCACTGCCCGTAGGCATGTCGCCCGCACCACGACCATAGAACATCGTGGACCCGACAGCGTCGCCCACGACCGAAAGCGCGTTGAACACACCATCCACCTCGGCGATGGGGTACTCCTCAGGAAGCATGGTCGGGTGCACCCGCGCCTCGACCTCTCCATTCACCATCTTGGTGATCGCCAGGAGCTTGATCTTGTATCCCAGCTCTTTTGCAAAATCAATATCCAGCGGCGTTATCTTCGAGATCCCCTCGGTAGAGATGTCGTCGAACTTCACCGGAGTGCCGTAGGCAAGCATGGTGAGCACCGCGAGCTTATGCGCCGAATCAATGCCTTCGATATCGAACGTGGGATCGGCCTCGGCATACCCCTTGGCCTGGGCCTCTTTCAAGACCTCATCGAACTTCCGGCCCTCGTTCGTCATGAGCGTCAGGATATAATTGCAGGTGCCGTTCACAATGCCGTAGATGGACTTGATATTGTTCGCTGCGAGCCCGCTCCTGATGGCCGCAAGGATAGGGATCCCCCCGGCGACTGATGCCTCGAACCCGACCGTGACGCCGGCCTTCTCCGCAGCAGCGTAGATCTCCTCGCCATGCACAGCCAGGAGCGCTTTGTTCGCCGTCACCACATGCTTCTTGTTCTTTATCGCCTCGAGGATGAACTCCCTGGCGGGCGTGTACCCGCCAATCAGCTCGACCACGATATCGATGTCAGGATCCTTGATCAATTCTTTTGCATCGCTCGTAAGCTTCACATCGCCCAATTTGATGCCCCGGTCGCGCTTGATATCGAGGTCCGATATCTTTTTCAGGAGAACGGGGACGCCGAGACGACGCTTGATGATCTCTGCATTGTCGATCAGGATGCGGGCCGAACCTGTGCCCACGGTGCCGAAACCGATGATACCTACGTTGATTGATTTCTTCGCCAAATTTCAGCCCACCTTTTATCCAAGCGTCAAGGCATCAGTCAGGGGTAAATGTTGAATCAGTACGAGCCTCCGTGACCCCTGTCCGTTTATTACCGAGATTGATTATGTTCTGACCGCGGGGCGCCTCGATCTTCCCTGGTACTCACGATCACAAAAAAGAGGATGTTAGTTGTCTGATACTGCTGAACTGCCCGGACCTCGCTAACCCGTTATTTTTCAAAGAATTTCTTCCAGCCGTTCGTTTTAAAAAAGTGAAATTGATAATAAAACACTATGTACCTTTTGTCAATAAAAAATAGTTAAAGAGCACGGTCCACGAAGACTTTTCAGCAAAGAGGCTTCCAAGAAAAGGCTTGATTTTTCAGCCAGTCTGTGATAATGTTCCCTCTCGCAAAACTGAGTAAGGTCGATTCCCGTACAAGATACGAAGCGGGATTACTCCTTGCTCCCTGAGTTTCAGCAGGGGGCTATAACCCATGAGGAGACAAAGAAAATGCATATTTACGAATCAATCTTTATCATCAACCCCAACCAGACCGACGAAGAGACGGCCAATGTGATCAAGAAAATGCAGGACGTGATCGCGAAACAGGGCGGCGAAATGACCAAGTTCGAGGACTGGGGCAAAAAGAAACTTGCCTACGAGATCAAGAAGCAGAAGCGCGGCCACTATGTGTTTTTCCAGTTCAAGGCGGCGCCCGCCGTGGTAAGTGAACTCGAGCGTACGTACAAGATGACCGATTCGGTCATCAAGTTCTTGACGGTAAAGCTCGAAAAGGAACTGCGCGTCAGACCGGCCCCAAAACCGAAGAAGAAAGACCTCGCCAAAGCAGCGGCAGCTGCAGAGGCAGGACAGGCCACGGCGTAGCAGCTGCCCGCTGTTCGTAATTCGTCCGATTCGCCTCCTGCTCTTGAACAGATGCATGAGGTAGTCGGTAAAATCGAGGTAACCCATGACAAGCTTTAATAAAGTGATCCTGCTGGGCAATCTCACCCGCGATCCCGAGGTGCGCTACACGCCGAACGGCAGCGCGGTTGCGAGCTTTGCCATCGCGGTCAACCGTAAGTACAAGCATGGCGAAGAGACCAAGGAAGAGGTCAGTTATTTCGACATCGTCGTGTTCGGCAAGCAGGCTGAGAACTGTGGGCAATATCTCAACAAGGGTGACGCGGCCCTGATCGAAGGCAGGCTGCAGCAGCGCAGGTGGGAAGACAAGGATTCCGGCCAGAAACGAAGCAAGGTCGAAGTGGCAGCTCAATCAGTGCACTTCATGCCGAAGCGCTCATCTCCAGGTCAGGGTGCAGGTCAGGGGGGCGGTCACAGCCAGTCTGAGCCCGCGCCCGAAACGCCCCTGGATGAGGGAGAGATCCCCTTCTAACGCAGGACAACTGATTATTAAAAAAACTACTACACGAGGAGTTCACTATTATGGCAGAGTACCCAGCAAGATCATCGGCACCACGGTCTTCTGACTCGCGAGGCAGCAGAGGAGACAGCAGAGGAGACAGCAGAGGCGGCAGCGGCCCGAACAAGAGGCGCTTCCAGGTCCGGAAAAAGGTGTGCCGGTTCTGCGTGGACAAGACACCGTTCATCGACTACAAGGACATGAAGACGCTCAGGTTCTTCATCACCGAACGGGGCAAGATCCTTCCCCGCCGCATCTCCGGCAACTGCGCCCGGCATCAGCGCGAGGTCACCGTCTCGGTGCAGCGGTGCAGAAACATCGCGCTCCTGCCGTTCTCGGGAGAGAAGTAAGCTCGCTCTGCGCGTTGGCAATCAACGCACGTTCATGACACACAAAACAGGGAAACGCAGCGGTTACGTACAGGTGACCCTGAGTTTCCCTGTTTTTATTATAATGGATTGAGCTGCAAAGCCATATCACCGTGGCGCCGGGACACAGAGATGTTTTTTTGACACTGAATTACCCTGATTATTTACGATCGATTGGTGAGAATCATTCGCAATCACTCTTTTTCAGTGTCAAGGGTCTTGCCCTTCCCCCCGTGTCTCCATAGTCATATATCATCCTTTATTCGAATCGACCTTTTGGAGAGATCGCCATGAACTACCGCGCCATTCTTATCGCAACCGTACAGACGCTCGGGCTCTTTGTTGCCGGAGTCATCCATCCGATCGGCCAGCTGCTCGCTCTTTTCACTCCCGTGCCGCTCATTCTCATCTCCGTACGGAACGGGAGTGCGGATGGTATTATAACGCTCGCCGTGTCAGGCGTCATCATGGCCGCCCTCGGGGGGTGGCAGGCAACGGCCATTCTCGTTCTTAGTTTCGGCCTGATGGCAATCGGCACGTCGGAAGGCATGCGCAGAAAATGGAAACCCGAGCAGACATCGCTCCTGGGCGGACTCCTGCCTATCGCGGTTCTGGCGGTTATCGTCGTCTTCTACCTGGTCCGGGTAGGCAAGAACCCGATCACGGAGGTCGAGGTGTATCTCCGGGAAATTATTGCCAATGCAGCAAAGACCTACACCACCATGGGATTCACTGAAATGGCGGCTACGATCTCATCGATCTCCGATCCTGTCATCTATTACTTTGCCAGACTCCTCCCGGGCATTACCATAGCCACCTCGGTAATTCAGGCGGCCTGCTGTTTTGTCATTGCCCGCGCTGTGCTCATGCGAAATCCGGTAACAGAGCCGGCGCCTGCTCAGACCTCGCTCGTATCATGGCATGCGCCGGACTCATGGGTCTGGGGCCTCATCGCGGCCCTCGCCCTCAGCGTGGTACCGCAAGAGACGGCACGGCTCGCGGGATGGAACATTGCGATCCTCTTTGCTGTGCTCTATCTTGCGCAGGGCTCCGCTATCGTGGAGCATTACCTTAGAAAAGCTGGCATCAAGGCCATTGGCCGTGGACTCCTCCTTGCGCTCATCCTGGCCATGCCGTCCATCGTGTTCGTGGTCGCCCTCGGCATTGTCGACATCTGGGCGGACTTCCGCAAGGTACGGATGCCGGCACAAACTAAGTAAGTGTTCCAACCATTGAACCTGAAAAAAGAATTTGGCCACTGCAGGGGCGGATTAACGTATGATTAAAGCTGATGAAGATCAAAGGGGACAACTTCACCTGATGGATAAGATACAATCCCAAAAAATGATCCTGGAACAGCTTGTTACTGCCCCTTAAAACTGAACATTTCACTATTGGCTTGATACGCTGTATGGCAGTTCTTGCTTTTCAACAGCAGGTATTGTATAAACGTTTCTATGCGGACCTACCTGAACCCTATTGACCGCCTCACCCTTTCTTTCATCGTGCTGCTCACGGCGGTCATCCTGTTCAACGTCTCCTACATCTCATTCTGGCCGCAACTCATCTGCAAGTACTTTGTGCTGGCGCTGGTCATTCTTTTACTCGCTGCGCTGGACAGAAGGACCTCCGGAAGAAGGCTCTTCAGTTTCTTGCATGCCTTTATCCCGATCATCAGTGTCGCCATGATCTTTAACAGCCTCGGCGACATCATCCCCTTCATCCGCCAACAATACTACGACGACGTCTTGATCCGGATCGACTACATGCTCTTCGCCACTCATCCGACCGTGTGGATGGAACGGTTCAACAGCGCCCTGCTCTCCGCATTTCTCCAAGTCGCGTACATCAGCTATTACGTTATACCGATCGCGCTCGGCACTTCACTCTTTCTCAATGGTAAACGGGGTGAATTCGAGACCGCGGTTTTCTCCATCATCCTCTGTTTTTATCTTTCCTACATCGGCTATATGCTTTTCCCCGCCGTAGGGCCCCGTTTCACGCTGAACCACCAGCAGACAACGGAGCTTCAAGCAGGACCGATGACCCTGTGGATACAACAGAGCCTCAACTCGCTGGAGCACAACAAAACCGATGCCTTCCCGAGCGGCCATACCGCTGTGGCGCTGGTATCGCTTTTTTTTGCTTGGAAATACCGGCAGCGGGTGCTCTTCCGGGTTCTGGTGCCGCTTGTATCAGCCCTGATCGTCTCCACGGTGTATCTCAGATACCACTATGTCATCGATGTGATCGCCGGCATGCTGCTCGCCTTGCTGACAATTTTTCTTGCGCCGTGGATGCACCGGCTTTTCTCAGGGGCGGGTCATCACTCGCAGGGCTGATTCCCGCAGCCTGCAGACACTAATGCGTTATTGTAATTCATTATTTAACCTGAAAAAAACATTCGGACACTGAAGGGGCGGATTAACGTATGATAGAAGCGGGTGAAAATCAAATGGAAGGACTTCAACCGATGGAGGATATACATTCCAAAGAAAAATCAGATTTTATCCATGTCAACTGCCGTTTTTTGGTTTAAAGGCTCTTTTCGTAGATCCGGTATTTTTTATACACTTTCCCGCCCATGAATTCGCAACCCTTTTGCATGAGGGTGTTGTCTTCCAGGATCCAGGACATCTCTGCCCGTTGATACCCTTTGCGTTTGGCCGCCTTGAACGACTCGAGGTAAAGCAGTCCCTCGATGCCTCTCTTCCGGTACTCTTCCCTCACGCCCATGGTCAGGACGCGAATATCCGATATCTTTCTCGAATACCATAAGAACTTCATGATCTCAATGGGGCCAAGCCTGCCGTTGAGCCTGCAGAAGACCTGGTTGTAGTCCGGCACAGCCATGTAAAACCCCGCCGGTTTGCCGCCCACCTCGGCCATGATAAGCAGTTCAGGCACGATGAGCGGCTTGAGCCTTTTTGCCATGGATTCGATCTCTTTGTCGGTCATCGGCACAAAACCCCAGTTATGGCTCCACGCCGAATTATAGATGTCCTTGACCGCGTTCAACTCACTCCTGAATTTTTTCATATTGGCGGGGCGCACGACGAGACCCGGCATCTTTTCCCTTACTGCTGCCGCCAGTCGTTCAAGCCTTCCGGCGGCTGATACGTCAGCGATCACCGAGATGTATGCATAGAGATCTTTGGCCTTTGTCAGTCCGCATCGTTCCATGTAATCGAGGTAGTACGCCGGCGTGTAGGTCATCATGATCATCGGCGGAGAATCGAACCCTTCAAGAAGAAGACCACACTCATCATTTGCCGAAGGGTTCATGGGCCCGCGCATGACCCCGATGTCTCGCGCCTTGAGCCAATTCGACGCGGACCGGAGCAGGCTGTCGGCAATATCCGGATCGGGCATGCATTCAAAAAAACCGAAGAAGCCCGCTCGCTCGTTATGTATAGCGATATGGTTGCTATCGATGATCGCCGCGATCCTCCCGACGACCTCGCCAGTCTTCCGCGCGAGGAAATACGCCGCCTCCGCATGTTCGAAAAATGGGTTCTTGTGGCTCAGGATGAATTTGACCTCACTTAGGAGGGGCGGCACCCAGTTGGGATTTCCCTTATAGACCTTCCAGGGGAATCGAATGAATTGGTCCAGGCCATGTGCATCGGATATTTGCTCGATCTGCATTATCGATCTCTTATGAAATCATGCCCAGCTTCTTCCCCGCCTTCTCGACTATCCCGAGTACGCGATCGAGCATCTCATCGGTATGGGTCGCCATGTAACTGGTGCGGATCATACAGCGTCCCTGCGGCACGGCGGGAGGCACCACGGGGTTTACGAACACCCCCTCCTCGCCGAGGATTTTCCACATCATGAACGCCCGTTCCATCTCTCCCATCATGAGCGGAATGATGGGCGTTTCAGCTACCCCGGTGTCAAAGCCCATCTGCTTGAACGCTTTTATCATCTTGTTCGTGTGGTGCCAGAGGCGTTCCCTGCGATCGGGCTCCGAATCAACGATATCCAGTGCCGCGATGACCGCGGCCACGGAAGCGGGCGGCGGACTCGCGCTGAAGATCAGGGGACGGGCATGGTGTTTCATGTAATGGATAACGTCCTCGTCGGCAACGGCAAACCCGCCGATAGAAGCAAGAGACTTGCTGTACGTGCCCATGATGACATCCACGTCCTTTTCCAGGCCGAAATGCTCGGCAGTGCCGCGTCCGGTTTCGCCCAGGACGCCGATGCCGTGGGCATCATCTACCATGAGCCGGGCGCCGTATTTTTTGCAGACCTTCACGATGTCCGGGAGCGGCGCGATGTCACCCTCCATGCTGTACACGCCGTCCACCACCACGAGCTTGCCCCTGTCTCCGCACTCTTGCAGAACGAACTCGAGGCTGTTCATATCACTATGTTTGAATTTCTTGATTTCCGCGAATGAAAGCCTGCAGGCATCGATGATGCTGGCATGATCAAGCTTGTCAATCACTACGACGTCGTCCTTGCCCGCCAGGGATGAGATAATACCGAGATTCGTCATGTAACCGGTGGAAAAGGTAAGGGCAGCATCCTTGCGAAAGAACTTCGCCAGCTTTTCTTCGAGCTCCACGTGGATATCAAGCGTGCCGTTCAAAAAGCGCGAACCCGCGCAACCGCTTCCGTACTTCCTTACGGCCTCGATTGCCGCTTCTTTCACCTTCGGGTGGTTGGTGAGCCCCAGATAGTTGTTCGACCCGAGCATGATCATCTTCTTGCCCCCGACAATCACCTCGGGGTCCTGGGCCGATTCCATGACGCGGAAGTAGGGATAGAACCCCGAGGCCATCACCTCTTTTGCCGTCGTAAACGCTCTGCACTTATCGAAGAAATCCACAGTTTGTCCCCTCTTTGCTTGTAGTTTGGTTCCTGACTTTTTTTTATAACCAGTTGTTATCACGGTACCACCTCCAGGTGATGTCCAACCCTTGTTGTAAGGGGTACGCCGCCTTGAATCCGAGTTCCTTTTCCGTTTTGGCGAGATCACAGATCCAGTACGTTTGTGAGGCCTCGCACACCTTCTGCCTGTTCGTGAGTGCGGGCCTGGAGGTGAACAAGCTCCCCACTTCTGACGCCAGGCCGATCAGGTATGCGGCCAAGTACGGAATTTTGATGATGTGCGCCCTCACCGACCCTGAAGCCAGCAATGCCCGCCTGAATTCGGACCATGAATAGGCCCGGTCCTCGGCCACAAAATAGATGCTTCCACTCTCTGTCCGCTGTTCCATGGCAAGGAACACGGCATGCACGAGGTCCCCGATATAACAGAAATTGAGAAACCGCTCCCTGCCCGCGATCTCCAGCGTCACGCCCCGGGCTGCCCATCGGAAGAGCTCATACATATCACGGTCCCGTGGGCCATACACCGCAGACGGCCGGAGGACGACCACGGGGAATTTTTCTTTGTATGAAAGCGCTTCTGTTTCGGCTAAGAGCTTGCTCCTGCCGTAATCAGAGACCGGGTGAGGGAAATCGCTGTCTTTCACCGGATTCCCTTCCGTGCCCGGTCCTGCTGCTGCGAGGCTCGAAATCAGGATAAACTTTTCGATGCCCGGATTATGTCGCGCGCAAGCTTCCAGGATGTTCCTGGTACCGATGTGGTTTACTGCATAATATTCTCTCGCCCGTCTTGCCTTGGTCAGTCCTGCAGCGTGGATGACAATGGAAGCCTGCTTCACAGCGTTGGCAAGCGTCTCCGGCAGCAGACAGTCTCCGGCCTTCACATCAATGTTCAATCCCGAGAGCCAGCGGAGATTTGTGGGGTCTCTTACCAGACACGAAACTGAATACCCTTTCTCGAGCAGCAGTTCCGTCAGATGGCTTCCGATGAAACCGGTGCCGCCGGTAACGAGAATCTTTTTCACGCTGGAGCCCCCTGCTCAGCTCTCCATCATACAGATCGTTTTTTCTATTGTCAAACCATGACATGGACTAACGATCCGTCCTGATGCGAAAGATGGCATTATAGTATCATAAAGACCGAAGGAGGGCAATCATAAGTAACAAGAGAAGTGAAGATACTCATGATGTCTTTGGATCGACAGCTTGGAGTATGGAGAGGTTCTTACGGAACCATGAAATGCAGTCAACAACAATGTTCAATTTCTTAAACCTTGCTTGTTAAAAGAAAGACCCATTAGGCATCAATTTTGATCGCCGCGACGTACGGCAGATTCCGATATTGTTCGGCGCAGTCTACGCCGTAACCTACTACGAACCGGTCCGGGATTTCGAATCCCCGATATTTAAGGCGTACTTCGGCCGTGCGCCGCGGCTTCTTATCCAGCAGCACTGCGGCTTCGAGGCTTGCCGGCTCCTTTTCCGATAACCGCTTGAACAGGCACGCGAGGGTCTCTCCCGTGTCAACGATCGTATCGACGAGGAGCACATGCCTTCCTCGCACATCGACCTCAATGTCTTTTTTTATCCGTATTTCTCTCGCTGCTGTTGTTGACATGCCGTAGCTCGATGCACAAATGAAGTCGATCGTCACGGGGAACGGGATCCGGCGCATGAGGTCTGCCATGAACACGACCCCGCCCTTCAGGATGCAGATAAGAACGAGGTCCTTGCCTGCGTAATCGCTTGCTATCTGAGCAGCCAGCTCTCCGACCTTTGTCTGAATAGCCCGCTCGTCGAACAATATCTCCTGAATTTCGATCATCTGACAATACCTTCTTTTCCGTGCAATTTCTGTTAAGACGCGAATGACGCCCCCGGTTCAGACAAACAGGTCAACGAACTTGAACTGCTTCACGTCCACGAGCCCCCTGTCCGTAAGCTTCAGTTCGGGAATGACCGGCAGGGCCAGGAACGAGAGTATGCCGAAGGGATGCTCACACGTTACGCCCAGTCCCTTGACTGCCAGATCGATTTCCTCCAGTTTGTTGACCACAACGTCAAGCCGCTTATCCGACATGAGCCCTCCCACGGGCAGGGGGATCTCCGCGATGACCTTTCTGTTGTTCACTACCACGAGCCCCCCCTGTATCTTTTGAACGCGTGATACCGCGGCCAGGATGTCTTCATCGGTGATCCCGGTCGTGATGATGTTATGCGAGTCGTGAGCTATTGTCGCAGCAATGGCGCCTGCCTTGAGCCCAAGGCCCTTGATCAGGCCGACCCCCCGATTACCGGTGGCCTTGTGACGCTCTATGACCACCAGTTTGAGGATATCGTTATGGATATCGGAGACAACATAGCCACCCTGCACGGTCACCGGCATGATCGAACATTTTGTCTCGATCCGGTCCGGGATGAGCTCGATGACTCTGGCAAGGCCGGTTTTTGCCTTCACCATGATGTCTTTTTTTTCGATCGGACCCATTCTGACGGTCCCTCTCGTGCGCTCGTGATGCCTGCTCCTGATATCGGTAATGCATGTACCGCCCTCAGCCACCAGTTTCCCGGCCTTGAAGACTTTTTCCACGGCAAAATTTTTGAGATCATCGATCACAACCATGTCGGCGTCATAGCCGGGCAGCACCGCACCCTTCTGCCGAAGCCCGAAGTGGCGTGCCGCATTGATGGTAGCCATTTGAACAGCCACGATGGGGTCCAGGCCGAGGCGGATGGCTTTTTTAATGAGCTGGTTAATGCTGCCTCTCTTCAAGTCGCCCGGCTGAAAGTCGTCCGTTGCCAGGGTAAAGAACCGCGCATTGGCCCGTGTTACCGCGGGAAGCAAGGCCTCCAGATCTTTGGCAACTGAGCCTTCGCGAATAAAGACGGTCATCCCCATCCGAACTTTTCTCTGTGCCTCGTTGGCCGTTTTGCATTCATGGTCTGACGATATGCCTGCCCCCGCATAGGCGGACAGGTCATAATCCGAAAGCCCCGGCGCATGGCCATCTATCACGGTATGCGAAAAGGCTTTCAGCTTCCGTAAGACGTCCGGTTCGCCGTGCAGCACGCCGGGGTAGTTCATCACTTCGGCAAGGCCGAGTACCCGCTGGTGTTTGAGAAACGGCAGGAGGTC
>Ga0210377_10000664_pt1 | contig 32721 bp, 29 predicted proteins | sample PLM4_65_b1redo_FD_155480 | JGI IMG/M metagenome (GOLD analysis project Ga0210377, IMG submission 155480) | Groundwater sediment microbial communities from an aquifer in East River, Colorado, USA - PLM4_65_b1 redo | ecosystem: Environmental > Terrestrial > Soil > Riparian zone | place: USA: East... | reverse complement strand
GTTGAACAGCTTCTTTCGATATTTTGGTATCCATACAAAATGATACTTCAGATCATAGACGCTATGCTTGCTTCTTCTCAATGGGCTCATGGCCCATATTGTAACAGATTCTTATCCTGACTTCGTCGGGATCGTCCTTTTCATCCCAGCAGTAGAACTGCTGGGTATTCAAGGACGGGTTTTTATAAAAGCAAAACCAATGCCAATCAAATCGTATTTCGGTTATGAATAATATGAATGGGTTACCGTAAGCTTCAGACGGCAGTATATTGACGCAATCAATTTGAGCGGTCTATTTTTAAAGAAGCAATTGTTTTGAATTTTAACCATACCATTCCAGACAGGTTGTCAATAAAACCAAAGTACTAACAGCGCCAAATTTCGCGTTAGATCACTTTCCCTGCATCCATGTTTTTCAATTTTAAATTTTCTGGGCATCCTTAACCATCCTTGTTATGACCGAGATATAATAGATGAATAATAGCAAATGGGTTCACAATACGAGTGGGCAGTTTACCCCACGTGTAAGGAGGGACAGGCACATGAGGCGTTTGCAAAATATAATCAGATTCGCAGCCCTGTTGCTGATATCCATCACGCTGCAGTCCTGCATAACCGGCAAGCAACTGATCACCACATCAGCCGATCCAAAGCTGATCACCGGGACCTACACCCTATTGCTCTACGGATGCCACTATCCCGACCAGATCGACAATGTCGCAATTCTCGTTGACAAGAACAGCAGATATCCCCTCGAGATCTACGATATCAACACATCATATTCCGTGGAAAATGAGGTTCCTGCCCAGCAGGCGATCGAGAAGGCGGATGCCTTTGTACGGTGCAGCAGCCACAGAGTTTCGCAGACACAGTTAACCAGAATACAGGATGACAGCAACGGAACCGTCGGGTATGAGGTCAGGCCCCTCTATGTTCCAACAGAATTCGGCACTCCCGATATCCTGATAATCAATTACTCGCTGAAGGATGGAAAAATACTGACATATATCAAAAAATCACGCCAGGAAGATAAATCTGGTGACAATAGGATCAACCGTGGACCCGGTAATCGTTAGTTGCGCGGTCTTTCGAAGTCCGACATATACCGGCTGTTGAAAAACCCTCCGTTCACCCTCCAACAGGCTCAGGGCGAACAGGGCAGGTATTGATATTATTCGCATTTATTCGTTCACGGAGAGCCTGTCGAACCACAAAAAGACTTTTCAACAGACTCGTTCGTCCCCAGCCCGCGAAGTTCACCGGCGCAATCATGAATTGACGTTGCAGAAGGTTCCGTACATGGGAAGCCGTATTAAACGTTTCATTGTCCTTTTCCTCATCCTGTCCTGGGTCGGATCAAGCTTCGCACAGCCGGCCCTGGAACAAGGCGTTCTCCATGCTACCCTCACGAACGGACTGCGGGTCGTGATTGTACAAAATAACCTCGCACCTGTGGTTGCAGTGGAATTGAACTATCTCGTGGGATCGAACGAGGCGCCCGATGGCTTCCCAGGAATGGCGCACGCACAGGAACACATGATGTTCCGTGGAAGCCCGGGACTCTCGGCAGAGCAGCTTGCCAATATCATGGCCCTTATGGGCGGTGACTTCAATGCCAATACCCAGCAGACAGTGACGCAGTATATTATCACCGTGCCCAAGGACGTTCTCGACGTGGCTTTGCAGGTTGAGGCAGTGCGCATGCGTGATGTCCTCGACACAGAGGACCTCTGGGTGCAGGAGCGCGGTGCCATTGAGCAAGAGGTCGCACAGGACATATCGAACCCTGAGTATATCTTATCTAAACAACTTCTTGGCGAGATGTTTGCGGGTACCCCGTATGCCAATGACGCCCTCGGTACACGTCCCTCGTTCGAGAAGACAACGGGCGCCATGCTGAAGCAGTTCTATACGAACTGGTATGCCCCGAACAATGCTATCCTCATCATTGTCGGGGATCTGGACCCGCACAAGACGCTTGCAACAATAAAAGAGTTATTTGAACCCATCCCGAAACGTCCCGTCCCGGCACGAGCCGCCATCAATCTCCATCCCATGAGGCCCGCGGCCATCAAGCTTGATGCAAACCTGCCTAATGGCCTGGCAGTCGTCGCCTTTCGTTTTCCCGGCTTCGAAAGTCCGGATTACGCTGCCGGATCGATTTTGGCCGATGTGCTGGACAGCAAGCGGGGTGATCTGTACGCGCTCGTCCCGGCGGGAAAGGCCCTTTCCACTTCCTTCGACGGCGGTGCACTGCCGAAGGCTTCATACGTGTATGCCATGGCTGCTTTCCCTCAGGGAGCAAACGGGAATCCTCTCATTGCAACCATCAAGAGCGTCATCGAAGGAAATGTGAAAACTGGCGTGTCTGCAGATATGGTGGAGGCTGCAAAGCGTCGTGAGATTGCTGATATGGAGTATGAGAAAAACTCTATTGCAGGACTCGCAGCAGCCTGGTCCCAGGCAGTGGCAGTTGAGGGGAGGAACTCGCCTGATGACTACATCACTTCGGTCAAAAAGGTCTCCGTCGAGGATGTGAACCGCGTAGCACGGGAATATTTGAAGTGCGATAGCGCGATCACGGCGGTGCTCACCCCCCACCCCTCGGGAAAGCCCGTTGCATCGAAAGGTTTCGGCGGCAAGGAGTCTTTCGCACCAAAAGAGATGAAACCGGTTGAACTCCCTCCATGGGCAAGGAAAGTGGCCGTGGTGCAGGCGCCCGCAGTGTCAAACGTAAAGCCTTTTGTCACAGATCTTGCGAACGGGATCCGTTTGATAGTCCAGCCTGAAAACATAAGCCAGGCGGTCTCGGTGATCGGAAAGGTAAAGAACAACGACGACCTGGAAGAACCAGAGGGAAAAGAAGGCGTGTCGAATATGCTGGGAAGCCTCTTCTCATATGGCACCACGTCGCTGGACCGGCTCGCGTTTCAGAAAGCCCAGGATGATATCGCAGCGGATATCACGGTAGGATTGAACTTCTCACTGAAGGTCCCATCGGATCATTTCGAACGGGGAATGGAACTCCTCGCGCAGAACCTGCTGCAACCGGCCCTGCCTGAACCTGCATTCGCCGTTGTTCAACGGGAAATGACCGGTGCGCTGCGGGGTCAGCTCCAGAGCCCGCACTATCTAACGACCCGGGTGCTCCGTGAAGCGCTCTATCCCGCGAACGACCCCATGCTTCGCAATGCCACGCCCCGGAGTGTGGCTTCGCTTTCTCCGCAGGATGTCAGGTCCTACTATGCAAAGGTATTCCGTCCGGACATGACCACCCTGGTGATCATCGGCAGGGTATCTCCCTATCAAGCCCGGGCCGCGGTCGATAAATATTTCGGTAACTGGAAGGCCACGGGTCCAAGACCGGCAACTGACCTTCCACCGGTGCCGCTCAACAAACCATCAGTGTCCCTCGTTCCGAATGCGAGCAGCCTCCAGGACCAGGTCACGCTTGCAGAAACGATCGGAGTGACACGCGCCCATCCTGATTATTACAAACTCCAGCTCGGCAATCATGTACTATCCGGTGCGTTTTACGCTACCCGCTTGTACCGCGATCTGCGCGAAAATGCCGGCCTGGTTTACACGGTCGAGTCTTTACTTGAAGCGGGTAAGACCCGTTCGACCTTTGAGGTATTCTATGCCTGTGACCCTTCCAATGTTGCGAAGGCACGGTCGCTGGTGGTGCGCAACCTGCACATGATGCAGACAACGCCGATTTCGCACGAGGAGCTCAATAGGACGAAGGCGCTTCTGGCGCGACAACTTCCGCTCGCTGAAGCGAACATAGATGATATCGCCGAAGAACTGCTCTCTCTTTCCGTGGAGGACTTGCCGCTCAATGAACCTGTCCATGCCGCAGAGAACTATCTTGCCATCACGCCCGAGCAGCTCCGGGATGCGTTCGCAAAATGGATCAGACCGGATGACTTTGTGCAGATAATCGTTGGTCCTAATCCATGACGAATGTTGTCGATCTTTTTCGCTCTTTGTCGTTTGGATGGGAAAATCAAAGTAACTATCAGGAAGTTATCTGAGGCGGAAGATAGGTATGGTGACAGTCGGAACAACCGTCTCCGCGATTATCGTAAGGAACGAATGGTTCCCCAATGTTTAGCGGTATAGGCCCACCCCCTTGTAGTTTTCAGATTACACCCTATCGATCGCTGCTTTGAGCTTTAAACGCACCTGTACGGCGATAGATTCGAGTTTGGGGTTTTTTACAGCCTGCATTGAGGCCATGGGGTCGATTGCTGCGACCTCGGCGCCCACGCCCTCAATTTCCTGGACGATCACGCTGCAAGGCAGCAGGGTACCGATCTTGTCTTCCGCCTGGAGCGCCTGGTACGCGAAATTCGGGTTGCATGCCCCCAAAATGCGATATCTCCGAAAATCGACATCCAGTTTTTTTTTCAACGTGTCTTTAACGTCGATGTCCGTCAGGATGCCGAACCCTTCTTTTTTCAGTTCCTCGATCACCCGGCTGACGGCATCGTCGAAGGTTGTCTGCACTGTCTTGCTGAAATAGTATGACATGGATATGCCCCTTTCTTTCTCTGATGGAACTTTCTCAAAGCCTATTGCGCTAGATCAGAAACCTGTGCCAAAGCTTTCCTCTCCTCCACGTAACGCGCCGCACCCAGTGCTGCTATGGCCCCATCGGCGGCAGCAATCACGATTTGGTTGGCAAACTTTTGTCGTAAGTCCCCGACAGCGAAGATACCCGGAACGCTCGTCTCGCACTTTTCATCGGTAATGACGAAGCCCTGCATGTTCGTACGTACCTCAGGGGGGATCAATTGATTATTGGGGACGTAGCCGATGAAAATGAAGACGCCGTCCGCCGGGATCATCCCCTTTTCTCCGGTTACCGTATCTTCGTAGGACACGGCCTCAACCGTTCTCCCGTCTCCTTTGATTTCCGTTATGTTCGTATTCCAGATCACTTCGATCCCCGGCTCGCTCAGAAGACGGCTTTGGAGTATCTTGCTTGCCCGGAGCGCATTCTTCCAGTGAACGAGATAGACTTTTTTTGCCAGTCTCGACAGATACAGCGCTTCCTCAACGGCGGTGTCTCCGCCACCGACCACAATAACGGTCTTGCCTTTGAAGAAGAACCCGTCGCACGTGGCACAGTAGGAAACGCCGCTCCCGAGGTATTCCGCTTCACCGGGGATTCCGAGCTTTCGCATGGTTCCGCCCGATCCGAGAATCAAGGCAACGGAGTGGAACAGATCGCCGCTGGCAAGCCGGACCGAGTGAAGATCGGCTCCGGCATCTACAGCCGCGACCTCCTCCTGAAGAATGCGCAGACCGAAGGCCTGAGCATGATGGAGCAGCTTCTCGGCTAGATCGAATCCTGTTATGCCTTCCACACCCGGATAGTTCTCCACTTCTTTTGATATGGCGATCTGACCGCCGATCAACCCTTTTTCAAACAGGACCGTTTTCAGTGCGGCCCGCTGGCAATAGAGGCCCGCGACGAGCCCGGCCGGCCCCCCGCCGACAATTATTACGTCATAGGTTTCCTTGATATCCATAATGATCCTCCTTGCAGGAGAATTCCAGGCGTGCTCAGTTAAGCGCTCGGTCCTCAAGAGTTAGCGCATGGGCGCGTTCTTCTACGCCGTGTCTCAGTGCTCGCGCAACGCACCCGCGTGGCAACCCTTCTGCATCGCCCTGGCCTGCTTTGAAGTGAGCTGAACCATAAGTTCATGGATGCTCACCTCTTTCCAGGTCCCGGCAATCCTGCCCTCTTTTTTCCGGCAGATATTGTTTTCCACTCAGCAAGAAATTGGCAGGATCTGTCTGCTTTTTGCCTGCTCATCCGAGCACGGAAGCTTGCCTAATTTATATTATAGCTCACTATTTTTTCCTCAATACAAGTGCTCTCTGAAGGTATAAAGGAAACGTAAAAAAGGCCGGCCATTCATCCGGGGCCCTCTGCCAAGACTGTCCTTTTCACCATTGTCCGTAGCACAAGAGGCGCTACTCACGGCTATTTCATATTCAAATCACCGCTTGAACAGAGCGAGCCTATTTACAGTCAAACGATTGTCCGTCAGATGATGATACCCACCTTGTCACAGGAAACCTGGTGGTATACTATTACAATAGGAACGGACAATTGGAGAAATAATTTTAATAAAGGAGGCAGAAAAATGAAAAGAATACAGGTTTTTGTGTTCGTTATCCTTGCAGGATTGACGCTTGTTCCTTTTGGCGCCGTATCTACAGAAAACATGATGCCCGCACCAATCGCCCACTCCGGCGACTTTGAAAGGATGAAGGGGTTGGTCGGCGCCTGGGAAGGTAACGTTGACATGGGTAAAGGGATGGAATCGCTCAAGGTCACCTATGAACTGACCTCGGCTGGAAACGCTATCCTGGAACGTTTCGCTGCGGGACAGCCCCACGAGATGGTCACGGTTTATCATGATCGTAGCGGGAAACTGACCATGACCCACTATTGTTCCCTCGGGAACCAGCCGCATATGAAGCTGACGAACCCCGGCGAGACCACGATGAAATTCGTGCTGTCGAAAAAGGATCCCGGTCTTGCGTCGCTGAACGAAACTCATATGCATGCGCTTACCATCACGGTTGACGGTAAGGACAGCATCGCCCAAACATGGACGCTGTATGACAAGGGTGCGAAGAAATCCGACGTTTCGGTTAAACTGATGCGCACGAAGATATAAACAGGTCGTGCTGCCGGGGGCATTGAGAAGGAGGGCTTTGACGGCCGGGGCAGAGTGCCCCGGCTGTTTCTTTGAAAAGCCGTGAAGGAACAAAATGCGCGAGTCGTCATGAGGAGAACCATATGATCAGGATCGCGACGGTTTTATTGGCATTGGGCTTTGTATGTATGACCCATCCGGTCCACGGGGCCGACAAGCGGGAGGAGCAGAACAAAAAGACCGCGGTGGAATTTTACGAAAAAGCGATCAATCAGAGGGATTTCGAGGCGGCCTCCAAGTACCTGGGCCCGCATTACACACAGCACAACCCAATGGCAGCCGACGGCCCGGAGGGGTTAAAAAATTTCATCCAGTTCCTTCGTACAAAGTATCCGGGCTCACACAGCGAGATCAAGCGGGTATTCGCTGACGGGGACTATGTAGTCCTGCATGTGCACGCGGTTCGGGAGCCGGGTACGCGGGGTAGCGCTATTATCGACATTTTCAAGCTCGAGAACGGCAAGATCATTGAGCACTGGGACGTTACCCAGGAGATACCCGAGAAAGCTGCCAACGCGAATGGGATGTTTTAGCTGCTATACACATGAGAAAAAAAGGTTGACATACGGTTCACTTGAGCGGCATTATTATGACACCCGGCATTCTCCACAAGAGCGCACCATTTGAATAAAACAATCTTGTTCGCTGCATGTAACTATAGTCGCTAATACAAGTGCTTATCCCGATGTCATTGTTACCCAGCCCGCATCCTTCAGTGACGCGATTACCTGTTTCAGCAACCTGCCGTGCGGCGGGGAATTGCGTCTTTACTGCATACAAAAGGAGGAAATTAGCGCTTGTGCTATAATTGTACTAAAGGGAGTTGATTATGACCGATATCATCCTGGCAATAGGCGTTGCGACATTCATCGTGTATACGGGCTTTCACATCTCGTATATCTTGAGCGTAAGACGGACAAGCGAACGGATGGGAGATTTTCTTCAGAAAACCGAGGGGAACCTGAATGCCGCGCTTTTCGAGCTCAGGGACACGCTCGAAAACCTGAAAAATATCACCGGCAATGTGAGCGCCGTATCCGAGGACATCAGGCAAATCAGCCGAACGGTAGCGAACGTGGAGAGAATCGTACGCGGTCTGTATGGATATGTTGGAAAGGGCCTCGGTCCTGCCGCCGGGGCGAATATCGCCGGTCTGAAGGCCGGTATAACGACCGGGGTGTCAACCCTGGTGAAAAGTCTTAAAAAAAGAAGGAGGGTTCATCATGAAAGAGGAACTTGGAGTTAACAAAGGAACGTCCTTTATAATCCCCTTCCTTGCAGGCGGCCTCGTGGGAGCCGGTGTCGCGCTCCTGCTGGCGCCGAAGTCGGGCAGGGAGATGAGGAAGGACCTCAAGGACATTGCCGCGAGCACCGGCGACAAGATCACGGCGACCGTTGAGAAGGGCAAGGAGCTGTATGTGGATAGCACCGCAGCGGTGAAGAATGCCGTCGAGGCAGGAAAGGTTGCGTACATCGAGACGATGGAGAAACATCAAAAAGCAGTATGATAAATGTACACTCGAAGCGCGCTCAACGGCAGGGGGCGCGCTTGCCATTTTCCCCGCCATTATTATATCGTATGGTTCAAGATCGCGAGAGATAAAATATCATTTGATGAAATCGCAGGCTCAAATGAGACCCCAATATTTACCCCTACTATGACACTAAAAGCATTGCGGAACTCATTGCATAAGAGTTAATATGAGATAGCTCTTTGCTGATCTTGCGAAAATCCATCAGTAATGCTTTCCGGGAAGAATACAGAGCACAAAGGTAATGATGAAACCGTCAATTTTATCTGTGGTTGCAATAACAGTGGCGTTGTTGATCACAGCGTGCCCAAGCAAGGGATCGCTTCCTTCAAACAATACAACGTCGGCCGCTACACCCAAGGTAACCTTTACAATTCCTGCCAATGGCTCGTTGAATGTCCCCATCAACCTTAATGCCGGCATCACGGTAGTATTCAGCGAAACGATGGATGCATCAACCATTAACAATCAAACGGTTACACTCACCGATGGGCAAAACAACATACCGGGATCGGTCATGTATAGCAATAGTTCCGGTGTTTCTACTGCCGTCTTTACACCGATATCAAGCCTGAACCCAAGGACGTTCTATACAGTCACTGTCGATGCCAATGTGCAGAATATATCCGGGATTCGTATAGGTATTCCCTACATCTTTTCATTTAATACGGGATTAGTGCCGGACACAATACCCCCAAACATTGTGGCCACTACGCCTCGAAACGGGGAAAGTGGTGTTATGCCGAATGCCGCGCTGAGTGTTTCATTCAGCGAACCTGTCGACCAGCAGACCATATTATTTTTACTGAGCTCGGGGGGTACTGCCGTCCCCTGCACGATGAGTTATATCGATACAACCGCGATCTTCGCACCGCTCGCTGCCCTCTCAGACAGCGCCACGTACACGGCGACCGTGAGCGCCGGTGTGAAGGACCTGGCAGGCAACGCGATGCCAAATGGTTACTCCTGGAGTTTTGTGACGGGTGCGCCGTGCGCTGATGCCTCCACACGCTGCAATGACACCAATGCCTGCACAACAGATTCGTGCGATCCAGTAACCGGCGTTTGCGGCGTCCACACACCGATCAGCTGCGACGATGGCAATGCCTGCACAACCGACTCGTGCGATCCAGTAGTAGGTTGCACTCACACAGCGATCAGCTGCGACGATAACAATGTCTGTACCACTGACTCGTGCGACCCGGCAACAGGCTGCGTCCATGCAGCAGTAGTTTGTTCCACGGGATCATGTGAGCCTGTCACCGGGTGCAATCTGTGCTCCGATGCCGCCACACGCTGCACTGATAACAATCTCTGCACGGCCGATTCCTGTGATGCGGCAACAGGCACTTGCATCCACACAGCGGTCAGCTGTAACGACGGCAATGCCTGCTCATTAGATTCGTGCAATCCGGCAACAGGCGATTGCATCAACACCCCGGTCAGCTGTGACGACGGTAATCTCTGCACAGCCGATTCGTGCGATCCGTCAACCGGCGCTTGCATCCACACGGCGATCAGCTGCGACGATAACAACGTCTGTACCACTGACTCGTGCGACCCGGCAACAGCCTGCGTCAATGTAGCAGTAAATTGTTCCACGGGATCATGTGATCCTGTCACAGGGTGCAATCTGTGCTCCGATGCCGCCACACGCTGCAATGATAACGATCTCTGCACGACCGATTCCTGCGATGCGGCGACAGGCGCTTGCATCAACATCCCGATCAGCTGCGACGACAGCAATGCATGTACAACCGATTCGTGTGATCCGGCAACCGGGGGTTGCATCCACACACCGGTCAGCTGTGACGACAGCAATGCCTGCACAGCCGACTCGTGCGATCCGTCAACCGGCGCTTGCATCCACACGGCGATCAGCTGTGACGATAACAACGCCTGTACCACTGACTCGTGCGACCCGGCAACAGGCTGCGTTCATGCAGCAGTAGTTTGTTCCACGGGATCATGTGAGCCTGTCACCGGGTGCAATCTGTGCTCCGATGCCGCCACACGCTGCAATGATAACAATCTCTGCACGGCCGACTCGTGTGATGCGGCAACCGGCGCGTGCATCCACACTGCGATAAGCTGCGACGATAACAACGCCTGTACCACTGACTCGTGCGACCCGGCAACAGGCTGCGTCCATGTAGTGGTAGTTTGTTCCACGGGCTCATGTGATCCTGTCACCGGGTGCAACCTGTGCTCCGATGCCGCCACACGCTGCAATGATAACAATCTCTGCACGGCCGATTCCTGTGATGCGGCAACAGGCGCTTGCGTCAACACTGCGATCAGCTGCGACGACAGCAATACCTGCACAGCCGACTCGTGTGATCCGGCAACCGGCTGCGTCCATGCGACGATCAGCTGCGACGACGGCAATACCTGCACAGCCGACTCGTGTGATCCGGCAACCGGCTGCACTCACACAGCGCTTGACTGCGACGACAATGACAAATGTACTACCGACTCGTGCGATCCGGCAATAGGCTGCGTCAATATATTAACAGTTGTTTGTGACCCAGGTTTATCATGTCAACCTAATTCCGGCCATTGCAGATGATGCGGCAACAGGTGCTTGCGTCAACAGAGCGACTACCTGAGACGACTGACACCCAATACGGATACCTGTGATCCTGCAACCGCCTGTCGTTACAGCGACTTCCCCTCCGTAGGAGCCACGGATGTTGGCATAAACATAGCCCCGAACATAACGTTCAGCGAACCCGTTGACCAACTAACCATATCATTTTTACTGAGCACGGGGAGCAGCGCCGTCCCCTGAATATCGCCGGTCTGAAGGCCGGCATTACGACGGGGATGACAACTCTTTTCCCCCACCATTAGCCCCTCTCTTATACATTTCCCCTGGGGTCAGTTTATTCATTCCAGGCATCACCTGCTGCTTCAGCGTCGTCCATCGCGACCACGGTCGCGGTGGAAGGCAGCCATGCCGACCAGGAGCGTACTGATAATTCCCGCGGCAACCATAACTTCGCCAACAACATGATGCCATCCCGCATCCCGGGGAGCAGAAACCAGCATCACGCCTCCGATCAGGAGCGCCGCAGCAGCAATAGCATCGGTGAGGCGCCTGAGTTTGCGGTTGATGCGATATGCCAGATCTTCCAGGGCCGGGGCCTGCAGCCGGCCCAGGTTGCCTTCAGCGATACGCCGGAGAACGCGGCGCGTATCGCCGGGCCCATCGGTAATCAGGCGCTCCAGTTCACGAACAAGCTTGCCGGTCTTGTCCTCTATCCGCTCACGTGAGAAGTGCTGCGCAGTGAGTCGTTTGGTCTCTTCGCGAAATGAGCCCATAAAGTCAAAATGCGGGTCAAGTTGGCGCATCATGGATTCCATGATGACGAAGGCGCGCGTGAGGAGAAAGAACTCGCCGGGATTGTGGACCCCATGCCGGCTCCCGGCGCGCACCAGCGCGGCAAATGCATCCCCGATCGAAACCTCCGCCAGGTCGTCCCGGTGGATCTCCTGGAGAACCGCCTTCATATCAACCATCAGCGTTGCACGGTTGACCCGTTCGTCCGCTATTGACATGTCGAGATAGGCATCAGTGGCAGCCCGTGTATCTCTGCTTACGGCCGCTTCGAGCAACCGTGTCAGCGATTCGCGCATCAACTCGTCAAGCTCACCGGTCATTCCGAAATCGAGCAGACAAAGCCGCCCATCGGGCAGGATAAAGACGTTGCCAGTATGCGGGTCTCCGTGAAACAACCCTTCCTCGAAGATCGTTTGCAGCATTACTCTTACCAGTGTACCGATCGCCTTGGGCATCGCCTCCGGGTGCTTTTTTGCATAAAGATCTACCCGTTCACCGGCCGCAAACTCCATTGTGAGCACTGCTCCGGTTGAATGCTCCGCTACCACATCTGGTATCCAAAAATCAGGGATGCCATCCAGCGCGATGCGAAAGAGCCTTATGGAACGCGCTTCTCGTTGAAAATCGATTTCCCTGCCCAGGCTGCCGGCGAATTCTCTGACCAACACAGGGAGGTCGAGCGCACGCAGACTTGGGAAAAGACGCTCCCCCAGCAGCACCACATAGGTCATTGCCGCGATGTCGGTGGCGATTATCGCTTTAAGACCGGGCCGCCTCACCTTCACGGCAACGCGGCGTCCATCCCGGGTCGTTGCCTCGTGCACCTGTGCGATGGTGGCGGCGGCCAGCGGAGTTTCGCTGAACGATGAGAACCTCTCCGCTAAGGGCGCGCCCAGTTCGCGCTCGACCTTGGCCCGTACCGCATCAAAACCGAGTGCCGGCAGCTGGTCGAGCAGTTGTTCCAACTCGTTGATATACGCGTCCGGCAACAGGTCGCGACGCAACGCGAGCACTTGTCCGAGCTTGATAAAGGTCAAACCCAGTTCCTCGAAGGTTTCCCGCACCTCTTTCGGCGACGGCCAATGAGTACTGCCGCGCAGAGCGCCCAGGAACTTGTGCCGTGCAAGCACACGCAGGATTTGCATCAGTCGTGGTGGTACTCTTAGCAGGCTGCCCTTATCCGGGTTGATTATCATATCCCTTATATCCTCTCGACAACCGGTAAGTTCGCCTCCGGTCAGCCGATCTTCGTCAGTTATTTCTTGAAAACAGTGGTCCTTCGGTCGTCACGGAACTCTGGATCTTCAGCGTCTGGACATGCAACCATGCCTTTCGTCGTTCACGGTACTTGACCGGCGCATAGTGAAGCCCGGGATGACCGCTATCTCCTGCCGCCGATAGCCTGTCTTATATTTTGACCTTTTGATGGCCTCGCACTATTTATACAAATATAGCGCTTTCGTTACGTGGCGGAGCGTGAAAACAAAAGATGTTATTATATCGGGAACACGCGCAATTTGATGCAGCTCTCCGTTCGTTATGATATCGTCGAAAGGTAATCCGAGGTTTATTCAACAGCCGGTAAAGACCAGTCTCTATGAGTCCTCACTCACCTGAGGTTTTCCGGTCAGGAATTCTGACAGCAATAACGCCAACAGGGTGTATGCCAGGAACACGTAATATCCCGGTTGAAGGGAAGTGCCATTTGTCGTTAATATCACGATTTCCTGGGCTGCTGACTTTAATTGACCGAACTGGCTGGAAATAATCCCATTAAATCCGATATAGGCCATAAATATGGCAACCACCATGACATCGGCCATGGACCATTTCCCGGATTTTAAGACAAAAAACTTGATCACCGGATTCTCCCTTGCATTGTGATAATTATAATAATATCCCAGTGAAGAGATTATTTTTAAGAGGGGGAAAAAAATACTGAAGGTAATCAGCAAGACACCGACAATTTTCATCTGAAAATCCTTATGAGTAATCATAATCCAAAATACATCCAGAATACTTTTGCTTTGGAAATATAATACCTGGTTCTCAAAATAGATGGGATGCCCCATCAGCTCAATACTCATCCGGGAGATTCTTGCATCCATATCTATCATGGGCGTGGTTACGCCGGCAATCAGCAGTATGATAAGTGACAGGACGAGGAGTATATATTGGGAGGGGGCCAGGGGTTTCTTGCAGAAACCGGAAAAACCAAAAAGGATGACTGACAGGACGATCAGCAGGACAGACTCCTTAACGAGTAGGCTGTGCTTGACCGAAATTGTCTTATCGAGCTTGCTCCTCGCACTTTCAATATCCTTGGAGTCTGTCCTCAGAAGGATGCGGCTTATTTGAGATGTATCCTGCTCGGCAAAGGTCTGGTCCAAATATTGTTTAAGCTGTTTGTTCAGCACGGACTTTATCTGACTCTTTGTTTTCGATTTCGTCATCTCATGAATGATGGCATCCGCATATTCAGGAATGCCTTTTTTAATATCTTCGAGACTGACGAACATATCGATAAATGCTTGTTTGATCGCCCCCCCCAAGGAAGCAGCGTTCTGTTCCTTGATCTTCTTGTTGACCTTTTCAATGAGTATATTCAACAGAACTTCGATCTTTTTTTTGAGTTCCCGCTCATCCGCCTTGGACAAATACAGATTATTGATCTCCTCGGAAAGAATTTCGGTAACTTGTCGTTTCCATTCATCAACACTGAATAGGCCATATTTGACGTGATTGAGTTCAGCATAATCTATCTTGTCCTTTTGGTTGGAAATTGAATTGAGAATGATTTGATGACAGAGAAATGCCGATGCGATGATGATTATCAAGGATACGATCAAATTGAGCAGTTTCATAGCAGTGACCTTCATCGCATTAACCAGGGAGGGCGTATCGGGCTCATTCCTTTATCCCTCTATCATTTACAAAAGAAATGAACTGATAGTTACATGGTAGATCGCACCCGGTCATTCAATGCGGACGGAGCGCGACACGGAGGAAGAATATCAGAAGACAGACCCTGTGTTAAATCGCGGGACCTGACCTTAATGACTCCTCTGCACTGACCGGCGAACCCGGACGAGAGTTCCCTTTACTTGATCACACCGCAGGCAACCCTCGCTCCGCCGCCGCCAAGTGGAGCCGGCTGATCTGCATAATTGTCACCACCCGCATGGATCATGAGCGAGCGGCCCTTCATGTCCGCCATCTTTAGCCTGGGTGCAATGACCGTGGTCGTTGCCTTGCCGTCAACACCAACCGTCAGCGCCGGAAGATCACCCAGATGTCCCTTGCCCGTGGGTCCCTCGTGTTTTCCGCTTGCGGCAGGGTCATAATGCCCTCCTGCAGCAAGTCCCGGTGTCGGTTTCCCATCCTTCACGCCTGCTGCACAATCGGGGTTCTGGTGCACATGGAACCCGTGCACTCCCGGCGACAGGTCGGTCAGTTGCGGCGTGAATACAAGGCCCTGCGGTCCTTCAGAGATCGTGACTGTGCCGATGCTCTTACCCACACCCTGCTCGTTGACGAGGTTCATCTGGACCACTACGTCAGCCGCGAACGCTGGGATCGCCATAATCATTCCCACGATGATACCTGTTGTCAAAAGTCCTTTTCTCATAACCATTCCCTCCCCTATTAAAAGTAAATGTCATTTTAAATATGTTTAAGTATAGCACAACTTTCGAACCGAGAAAACTAGGTAACGACCTGTCCCTATGAATATTCTTCGCCATGGACAGTGATGGAATCTATTTCCCGAAGAACTTTAACAGCGACATTCTCGACTATGTTCCTCACCTTTTCCCTGTAATCCAGCATATGAGACGATCCGAGATGAGCATGGAGCGTCTCCAGGCTCTCCCACTTCTCAATAATGGTGACGACATTATTATCAAAAACATGCGTCGGCAGTTTTGCGTCAATATCGACCATGGGGACATATTCGACACATCCTTTCTCTTGTCTAACCGCCGATAGATTGGCTTTAAGAATCTCAAGATAATCGGACAGCATTCCCGATTTCACACGAATCGATGCAATGACATTAATCATAACCATCTCCTTATTATACGAAGCAGGCAGCCTGTAAACGCGATAGGAGAATGTCAAACTGGCAAGAACTCCGCTGATGCTCTTGAAGCGGGAGACATAAAAATAATATTTGCTATGATCGAAGACCTTCAACAGCCCGCTTTGCCCAGTTGCTGTCTTGCAGGATGGCTCTTCCCACGCCGATCAGGTCTGCTTTCTTCTCGGCCAGGAATTTCTCGGCAGCCTCTATTTCGGTGATCCCGCCGGTAAGGATCACGGGAATGGACACTACGCCCTTGATTGCCTCGCTGAGAGGGGCAAAGTAACCTTGTCCGGTTAGACTAGGGGGAGTGTATCCGACAAACCCGCCGGAAATATGTATGATATCCACGCCTGCCTTTTCAAATGCTCGGGCGGCAATCTTGCTGTCTTCAATCGTCGTTCCGCCTTCGGTATAATCCGAAGCCCCCAATCTCACCTGGACAGGAAAATCCGGCCCGACTACTGAACGTACGGCTTCAATGACCTGCAAATGAATGCGAATACGGTTGACGATATCCCCGCCATAATCATCCGTCCGCTTGTTCGTCAGGGGAGACAAGAACTGATTGAGAAGGTAACCATGTGCGGAATGGATCTCCACGGCATCAAATCCGGCTTCCTTGACCCTGCGGCTGGCGTTTTTAAAAGCAGAGACAATATCACTCATCTCTGTCTGTGACATCTCACGCGGCATGTCTCCGCGCCTCGGGTTCGCTACTGCTGAAGGGGCCAGGGGTGTTGTTCCCGTGACCTCTTTTTGGGCCGCGCTCCCGGCATGATTGATCTGCATCGCGGCCCTTGAACCGTTCCGATGAATGATATCCGCTAATTTCCGCAGACCAGGGATAATAGTGTCATCGGAAACGGAAAGCTGATTCTCGCTCGCCTTCCCGTCCGGAGTTATGTAGCTGTGCTCGATGATGATCAATGATAGATAACCGCCGCTGGATTTTTCCGCGTAATAATCGAGAAGCGCCTGACTTACTTTGCCATCTGGCTCGGCCTTTGCGGTTGCCATTGGCGGCAGAACCAGTCGATTGGCCAGAGTCATCGACCGCACTTTGAGTGGTTTCAGGAGATATGACATTGATTAACAATAGATTAAAATTCGTAAGAAGTCAAGAAAGGGACCTGCGACCTTCGTATCAAGAAATCACAAGACGATGCCGACGGGTATCGTTGACGCCTGCACAATCCGGTGCTATCCTTATAAATAAAGGATTTTTATTGTCTCTTTTCATATGCAGGGTTGTTCAAGACAGAAGGTCATACAGGGATTTCGGAGGTATTTTTATGGCAGGAACAACGATCTGGAAAGGATCTATCCACTTTGGGGAAACGGATGTTCCCGTGAAGCTGCATACCGCGGTCAGGGAGGAACGGATACAGTTTCACCTTCTACACAGCCGAGACCAAGTAAGATTGCACCAGCAGATGATCTGTGCGTATGAAAAAATACCGGTGCCGGCGGAGGAGCAGTCCAAGGGGTTTGAAGTGGAGCACGGGAAATATATCATCGTCGATCCGGATGAACTCGAACAAACCGTCCCTGAAGGCGACCGGATGATCGAGGTCCACGAATTTGTCAAAACAGCGCAAATCGACCCCATCTTCTTTGACCGCGCCTACTACCTGGAGCCGGATATGCAGGGACAAGGATATAACGCGTTGGCCAGGGCCTTGAGTGAAATGGATGTGGCGGGCATATGCACCTGGACCATGAGAAAGCGTTCCTATTTCGGGGCCGTGCGGGCGATCGGGAAGATCCTTCGCCTGAATACGCTGCGGCATGCCGATGAAGTGATCTCGGTGGAATCCCTTGGGCTGCAAAACGTTCCCCTGTCGGAAAAAGAACTGAAAATCGGGGGCGACTTGATCAATCAGTTGACTGCTCCTTTTGAACCGCAGAAATTCGAGAACGAACATGAGAAGAAGCTTCTGGATATGATCGAGAAAAAAGCCCGTGGTGAGAAGATTGCGGTCCTGGCCCCCAGGCGCCTGAAACCTACGGAATCAGACGAGTTGCTTCAGGTCCTTGAAGCAAGCTTGAAGAAAGCCGCCTGAGAGGCTAAAAAAAACAAATCCGGCCGTATCAGTGTCAAAGATGTTGTTTTCCGCTGCGTCTTGCGGTGAAATATTTTAACACTACGTAGTCTTTTAGGAGGAGGAATAACATGGCTGTTCAGGGAATATGGAGCGGCACGATCAGTTTCAGCCTGGTGGCGATCCCGGTACGGTTGGTTACGGCCATTGAGCCAGGTCGCGTCTCGTTTCACCTGCTCCACAGCAAGGATTACTCCCCCCTCTCACGAAGAATGTTTTGTCCGGGAGAGAAAACGATAGTCCCCCCGGATGAGATCGTCAGGGGATACGAAATCGTGCCCGACAAATACATTCTGATGACGGATGAGGAACTGGAATCCGTGTCCCCGGAGCGAAGCCGCACGATCGAGATCCTTGAGTTCCTCGATATGAAGGAAGTGGACCCGATCTATTATGATCACCCCTATTATCTCGTTCCATTGAAAGGTGGCGAAAAAGCATACCAGCTGCTGGTCGAGGTCATGCGCCGGACAAACAAGGCAGGACTCGCAAAATTCGTACTGGCCGAACGCGAGTATCTCGTGGCCGTCACCAGCAAGGACGGAGTGCTGGCCCTGACCACACTGCATTACAGCAACGAAATACTTCCCGATGACGCAATTTCGTTGAATAAGGGAACGGTTGGCGCAGAAGAGGAAGGCCGGATAAAAAGAACCATAGAGCAGATGCTCAAGGACTTTAATCCCGGGAAATACGCGGACGACCGCCGGAAAAAGCTCGTGGAGCTCCTGGCAGCTAAGGTAAAAGAAAAAACACCGGTGGAGGCACCTGCAGCGGTTGAAGAGGTGGGAGAAGGTCCGGCAGATCTGGTCGCTGCCCTGGAAGAGAGCATGCGGAAAGTGAAGGAGAACCGGTGAGCAGAACATTTGTCGAGATGGACGGGATAAGACTCCAGTTATCGAACCTTGAAAAGGACCTCTACCCTTCCTATGGATTTACGAAGGCCGGGATCCTGGATTATTATCGCGGGATCGCACCATTCATCCTTCCCCATTTGAAAGACCGGGCATTGACCTTTAAGCGTTATCCCGAAGGAGTGGAAAAGGACTTTTTTTTCGAGAAACGCTGTCCCGGACACCGTCCGGCCTGGGTAAAAACCGCTGAGGTCCCCCAGCATGACGGAGAGCCGATAACATTCTGCCTGGTCAATGACCTGGAAACGCTGATATGGGTGGAGAACCTCGCGTCTCTTGAGCTCCATGTGCCTCTTGCGCGGGCTGGCTCGCCAGAAACGCCCGATTCCATGGTCTTCGACCTCGATCCGGGCGACGGGGCGAACATTCTTGATTGTGCCCGGGTGGCGCTGATACTTCGGGACCTGCTCTCCCGAATGGGGCTTGCAAGCGTCGTAAAAACCTCGGGCAATAAGGGGCTTCATCTGCTTGTCCCCTTGAACCGAAAAGAGACTACCTTTGAGGATACCAAGACATTTTCAAAAACCGTGGCGGGGATCATGCAAAAACATTATCCGGACCTGGTGACCGCAAGAATGGCAAAGCAGGATCGGAAAGCGAAGGTCTTTATCAACTGGTCTCAAAACGATTCCTCGAAGACCATGATCTGCGTTTATTCCCTGCGCGCCCGGGAAAAACCATTTGTATCATTTCCGCTCGAATGGAATGAGTTGGAAAACCTGGCTGGGCTTGGCGACCCGGAAAAGCTGCAGGTCATATATGCTGAAGCCCTGAGCAGGGTTGATAAGCAAGGCGATCTTTTTCAGGAAGTGCTCGTGAAGGTGCAGAAACTGCCGCATCTGTAAATACAGATGGAACTGAAAGGCGTCTCTCGCGGAGCACGCTGAGTACGCAGAGTTAATCAAGACCTTTGAATCTTGGTTTTAACCTGGATTATTTTAGATTTCCTCTGCGAGCTCTGCGCCTCTGCGAGAAAAATTATTGGCAGTGTGTGGTCGAGGATGCACATTATGGGACTAAAGGAATACGCATCCAAAAGAGAATTCGAGAAAACGCCAGAACCGAAACCGGGAGTTCGACCCGAGGGGAACCGTCTTATATTTGTCGTTCATAAGCACGCAGCACGGGCCCTTCATTATGATCTCAGGCTGGAGCTCGAAGGGGTGTTGAAGAGTTGGGCAGTACCGAGGGGCCCCTCTCTGGAACCTTCCTCAAAAAGACTGGCCGTGATGGTGGAAGACCACCCGCTTGATTATAAGGACTTTGAGGGCGTTATCCCGGAGGGTAACTACGGCGCGGGAAGCGTTATCATATGGGATAGGGGCTTTTATCATCACCCTTCCACACAGGATGACAAGGAAAGCGAAAAACTCCTTTTGGAGGGATTGAAAAAAGGCGATATGAAATTCGTCCTTGAAGGTGAAAAACTTCACGGTGAATTCGCGCTGGTAAAAACAGGCAAGGATGGGAAGTCATGGCTGCTCTTGAAGAAAAAAGATCGAAATGCGACCAGGAAGGAAATCCTCGGGGAGAACCGTTCTGTTGTTTCCCATAAGACACTGGAGGAGGTCCTCGAAGCCGATAATGAGACATCCTTCAGACAAAAAAAATCAAACCAGATCCGAATTCACGAAGCAATGGAAAGCGAAGACCTGAAGGACGCGCCTGTCAAACCCATGCCGCGTAACATCAAACCGATGCTCGCGACCGTCGTTAAGGAACCGTTCGATCATCCCGATTGGATCTTTGAAGTGAAATGGGACGGATACCGGGCCGTTGCCGAGATCCGGGAACACGGCGTTTCGCTTTACTCGCGGAACGGAATCTCTCTCGCCAAAAAGTTTTTTCCTGTTGTTGACGCGCTGCGGAAATTCGGATCCGAAGTTGTCCTCGACGGAGAGATCGTCGTAGTGGATGATCAGGGTCGCCCTGATTTTCAGGCGCTGCAGCATTACCAGGGCTCCGGAAGTGGTCATTTGCTCTACTACGTTTTCGATATCCTTTACCTTCGGGGACATGATCTGACGGACTTCCCCCTGCTCAGGAGGAAAGAGCTCCTGAAAAAGATTCTCCCCTCTTCCCCGAAGATACGATTCAGCGATCATGTATCGAAAGAAGGTGTCTTGTTTTACCACGTCTCCAAGGAAAAGGGACTGGAAGGGATCGTCGCCAAACATTCTCAAAGCGCATACGAAATAGGCAAAAGGAGCCGGCAGTGGCTTAAGGTGAAGACGCGGCTTACCCAGGAGGGGGTGGTCGCGGGATTCACGGAACCGGGAGGCGGCAGAACATATTTGGGCGCTCTTGTCCTGGGCATCTTTGAGGGGGACGAGTTGAAGTATATCGGCCATGTTGGAAGCGGATTCACAGAGAAAGATCGGAAGGATATCCGGGAACAATTGGACCCCCTTGTCCAGAAGGAATGCCCCTTTACGGTGAAGCCCGAGACGAATACCCCGGTCGCCTGGGTAAAGCCTGAGATCGTCTGCGAGGTTGCATTATCCAATTGGACAGAAGATGCCGTCATGAGACAGCCGGTTTTCCTTCGTCTGCGCGATGATAAAGCCGCACGCGAGGTCGTGCGCGAGTGAGTTTTTTCACCATAGAGACGCCGAGTCGCACAGAAAAGAACATTATGAATGAATTGATTCCTCCGCGCCCTCTGCGACTCTGCGGTTAATAAGACTTCTAGATTCTATGACCCTGGAGGAAGCGTTTTATGAAGATTCATATCGGTACAAGCGGATTTGCATATAAGGAATGGAAAGGGAAATTTTATCCTGAAAAGATCCCACCCAAGGAGATGCTTCACTTTTATGCTGATCACTTCCACACGGTGGAGATCAATAATACCTTTTATCACATGCCCATGGCGAACGTCCTCGCATCCTGGGCGGAACAGGTGCCGCGTGATTTCGTGTTTGCACTCAAAGCGCCCCAGGTCATAACGCATATCAAAAGGCTCCACAGTGTAAGTTCGGAGACCGGGTACCTTTTCAAGTCACTGTCGGTTCTGGGCAAGAAACTGGGCCCGGTTCTTTTTCAGTTTCCCAAGAGTTTCCACGCAGACCGGTCCTCCCTGGAAGCCTTTCTCCATCTGATCCCCGGTACTGTGGCATGCGCATTCGAGTTCCGCAGCCCTTCCTGGCTCAATGACGGAATTCCGGACCTCCTTCATGAAAAGGGCTTTAGCCTCTGCATCGAGGATGCCGACGAGGAACCGGCGCAGGAGATTATCAGCACGTCGCACTGGGGATACCTGCGCCTGCGGAGATCCGATTATAAAGATGCCGATCTGTCGCAATGGATGGAAAAGATCCTTTCTCAGAACTGGGAAAAGGCCTTTGTTTTTTTCAAACACGAGGACGAGGCCAGGGGTCCCGAGATGGCAAAACGTTTCCAGGAGCTTGTCGATTCAAGGTTCAATGAAGAAAAAACAAAAGAAGGAATTGGAACAGCAGGGAAATCCTGACCCTGGTGCGGGGTTTTCAACCCGCGCTTTTCTGCTTCGAAAAAAATAAGGAGGAAAGGACGCTCGTATCCGGGCAAAGCTCCTTATGGTCAATGCATATGGATAAACCCCACATTGTCGTTACCTACAGCGTCGGCGACACGAGACGCGGCCAGCTCAAGGATCTCTTGGGGAGTGAGGCGCGGCTTTCCTTTCTCGCCGACATGCCCACAGGGCTGAGGGAGCAAACACTCATTGACGCCGATGTTCTCCTGTCGTGGAACCTGCCTAAAGAACTGCTGCCCGCGGGACCCGGTCTGCTCCGCAGGGTAAAAATGATCCAGCTTCTTTCCGCGGGCGCCGACCATCTGCCTTTCTCTGAGCTGCGCAGCGACATTGTTATTGCGAGCAACATCGGCGCTTATGCGGACCCGATGGCCGAGCATGTCCTCGCCATGGCGCTCGCCCTGGCCAAGAACCTGCTGCGGGAGCACCAAAACCTGATCCGCGGCGAGTTCAATCAGTCTGTCATGAACCGTCTGCTGGCCGGTTCCGTATGCGGGATCATCGGGTTCGGCGGCATCGGCCGGGCGACTGCGCGTCTGATGCGTGGGCTCGGAGTGCGGATCTACGCCGTGAACACCAGCGGACGGACTGACGAGCCCGTCGAGTACATCGGTACGTTGAAAGACTTGGAGCACGTCCTCTCTTCATCGGATGTTGTGTCCATCTCCCTGCCGCTCATGAAGGCAACTCGGGGACTGATCGGGAAACGGGAGCTCGGCTGGATGAAACCGGATGCGATCCTCATCAATGTGGCACGGGGGGCAGTAATCGACGAAGGGGCGCTGTACGAACACCTGAGAAGCCACCCCCGATTCCAGGCAGGCCTCGACGTTTGGTGGATAGAGCCGTTCAGCTCCGGAGAATTCAGGACCAGCTACCCCTTTCTTTCCCTGCCCAACGTCCTGGGCTCCCCTCACAATTCCGCCATGGTCCCCGGTATCAATGAGGAAGGCACAGGTCCGGGCTGCTGAAAATGTGAAGCGGTTTCTCAGAGGAGAACCGATCGCAGGGCTGGTGATGCGGGAAGATTATGGATGAGAACCAATCGGCGGATACCGGCGGCCTCCCCATCCTGAAGGACAAAACGAACATTGCAATAGAAAAGACTCGATCCCGTGGACTTCCTAAAAAAAAAGGGCTGAAGGAAGGTTCCTTCAGCCCCAGGGATTCTGACCCAGGAAGTTATGCCACCTTTTTGAAGATTTTCTTGATGGATTCTTTTGATTTTTTCTCAAGCGCTGCCAACTGCCGCACGCCTTCCCGAGTTATATACCCGGTCTTATCTTTAACGACCATCGCGCCTTTTTTCACCGCCCCTACGCTCTGTTTAAGCCCTCTCCGCACACTGGAAGCGATTTTGTCGCTCTTTAATATTTCTCTATATTTCATGGCACTACCTCCTCAATGCTCAATATAATTATATCTCCATCGAAATAATTCTGTCAAGAACATGCGTCGGAGGCCGACAACTCAATTAAGCCACCCGCTACCCGTAATCCTCACTCCAGATACTTCTTCAAATGCTCAATGGTCGCGGGCCAGGCCTGTTTCGATGCCTCAAGGTTGGCGCCGTCACGGCCGTCCTGGGCTCGGATGAAGCCGTGTCCCGCGCCTTTATACGTATGGGTAACGAAGGTCTTCTTTAGCTCCTTCATCTTTACCTCGGCAGGTCCCACGGTCATGTTGACCCGGGCGTCGTCCTCGCCGTACAGTCCCAAAATCGGTGCCTTGACCTTCTTTAAATCATCCAGGTCGGGCGTTGCGCCGTAATAGACCACAGCGGCGGCCAGATCGGGCTGGGCTACTGCATAGTTGAAGCTCTGTCCGCCTCCCCAGCAAAAGCCGATTGTTGCAAACTTGTTTTTTGCGGCAGGCAGGCTCGTGCCGTATCGGGCCGTGGCGTTCAGGATATCGACAACCTCCGGTGCGGACAAGTCACGCACGGCCTTCACTATGTCGTCCCGGCTCGCAAACTTATCGGTCCCTCCGCCCCCGGGCCCCTTTCCCGAAAGAAAATCGGGCGCGATCGCGATGAATCCATCAGCGGCCAATTGATCGGCAACGGCCCTGATCCAGTCAGAGAGGCCGTAGATCTCATGGATCACGATCACGACCGGACCCTTGTCCTTTCGTTCGGGATAGGCGACGAAAGCGGAGATCTTCGCTGATTTTCCGGGCAGAGAGATGTCCACCCATTCATGGTGGCGCGGGGAATGATCGAGAGCTGTCTTTGCCCCTGCTTCACCGGGAGGAATCGAGCCGGCGGATGCGAAGCCAGTATGAGGCAGCACGCCTCCGACTACACCAAGAATAAGCAGATATGTGCCTAGTGTCATGTTCAAAGCGAATACCCCTTTCCTTATCTTTCACGATGTAGCCAGCTTCATAAACGCCTACAGAATAAATGTCCCCTTTCAGTCCGTTACCATGATCTTCCGGAGTGAAGCTCATGACAGGTCCCTGTACAGGTGCCGTGCCCTGTCCCGTCGCGGGTAAAATTCATTGTGTTGCCCGGATCGGTAAACTGGATGACGACATTGGCATCGCCATGGGCGGTTCTGTTGCTCGGGCCATGACTGGCATTTCCCGTGCCATTGGATCCGTGACAGAGAGAACAGGTAAAGCTGCTATGGGTGCCATGTGTTCCCGCTACATCCGGAAATGCAGAACCGCTTGGCCTCCCGCCGGAACTGGCAGACCCGTGGCACGATCCGCAACTGTTGCCGGGACTGGCCTTGGTGTGGCATCCCCGGCAATCCGGTGGCATCCCGGTAGCAACAGGGTACACCCCTGTGACACTGCCATTCGCATGGCAACCGCTGGTGACGCAGCCGGAGAACGGCGCTGATCCTGCTGCCGATAAATGGACAGAACCAGGATACGGGATGGTATGGGCTGCTCCACCCGAGACATCGATTACCCCGTTCACGTGCTTCGTGGGATCGTCGAAACCGGTATTAGTGGCATTGACGTGAGCGTGACATGTTTTACAGGTTGTGCCCGACGTAAAACCGGTGTGAGCAGCAATGGCCGGAGGAAAACCATGACACGTGCCGCAACCGGCTGCCGCCAGATACGTTGTCTGGCTCCAGACAGGCGACTTGTTGGCGCCGCCGACAAGGGTCGCACCGTGACAGTAGGCGTTGGTGCACTGCAAGGTCGTTTCATTGAATGCGGGACTTACCCCGCCGGTTTGCGCAAACACGCCGAACACGACGGCCCCGGCCTGTCTGCTTGACGTATGGTTCCTGGCGCGCAGAAAATGGTCGAGTGTGACCGAGCCAAGCCCGTTGTGGCATGCGCCGCAGTTGTCGGCCACGTTGAGGCCGGCATGGCCCGGATGGGCAAACGCGATGTTGGGATAGATCGTGCCGTTGGGGGTCGCGCCGTGGCAGGAGGCGCAGTTTTTCAATGTAGTCGGAAGACCGCTCTGGTGGCAGAACGTGCAGCCCGTAGCGCCGGTTGCTCCCCCGACACCATCCAGGTTCGCGCCGTGGCAGCGGTTGCAGGCATCGAAGCCGGAGGGGCTGGCCTTGCAGTGGAGATACCACGGGGTGCCGATGGGAGTAATCGGAGTTATGACTCCGAAGGCCGCCGGAATCTGAAGGACCCTCGGATGGGCCGCCAGCGGGGCATGGCATACTTCACACCCCGTGTTGCCGAGGGCTGCATCGACGAGCCTTCCGAGTTGGACATTGAAGCGCGGGTTGCTCCCCGGCCCTCCGAAACGATTGTCGGCATGGCACTGTTGGCAATACGTCAGGTTTGATTTTGCAGTCGAGCCGTGGTTGATCGGGTCTGCCCAGCCGGTCGGGTGCCCCATCAGGCCATGACAGAGGGTGCTGTTGAAACAGCCGGGGTTACCTGTTCCGTATGTGGTGATGATCGGATTTCTCAGGTTGGCTCCATGTGTGTGGCAGAGTGCGCAGGTCGCGGCGTTCAACCCGGCCTCATCGTCAACTGTATCGGTGTGGGTCGGTGCCGGATACGTCCTCCAGGGAATCGGAGAGTGGGGCGCCCCCACTGGTATGCCATTCGTCACGTGGCAGGGGCCGGTGGCCCTGCCTGCGGTAAAGCAGCTCACGCCGGAAACGCCGCCGGTGAAGTCGGTGCCGTGACAGGACTGGCAACTGGAGAAACCGCTATCTGACCCTGGCTGCGATTTGGCGACTGCGCCATGCAAGGCCGGGTCTCGCCACCCCGCCGGGTGTCCGACAGGTCCGGTGGCATGGCAGGCCTGTCCGTTGAACTGCGGCGTAAAACAACTGACAGTAGAGATCCCTCCCAGCAGGTCGCTGCCATGGCATTCCTTGCACGAATTAGGGTTGCTTAGATAAGCTGCCCTGTGATCGGAAATCCAATTGGCGGTGTGCTTTCCGGATTGATCCATAATCGGGGCGTTGCTGTTGGCTGTGCTGCTGCACCCCCATGCCATGGCTGCTAAAGCGATCAACGCAAATCCTTTATAGAATACATTCCATATGCACATGAGAATCCCTCCCTGTTTTTGGTATCATTACTTGATGCTGCTCGTTGCACTTGGTGCGTATGTGGAAAGGGGGCACGATCTCGGGTTAATTTCCCAGAAAACTCGCTGTTAATTCATATTGTCTTTAGTCAGAATCAAAATAATCAATGATTATTCTTTATCATAATTATACTATACCTCTTTTATACTATACCGTCATGGATGCTAAGCTTTAGGGTCAGGTAGCCATTAACGTAACCGTTATTATCTTTATTGCAGGCCTTTATTCTTGATATGTGCTCTTATTATTAAATCTGGTGTAATGCTTCATGATTTGCCGACTTGGTTGCGGCGAAATTCCTTGTTGTCAGCACCCCTTTGTGTCCTTGTTGTAGAATTCGAATGTATTCCGGCCCCGGTCTTTTGCACGGTACAGGGCGATGTCCGCATAGCGGAAGAGAGTAGCAATGTCGTCGCTATCGTCGGGATAGATGCTGATGCCCATGCTTGTCGTGATGTGGAATTCTTTCCCGGCAATGACGCACGTATTCCGCAAGGCGGCCAGGATCTTCCGTACGATTTCGATTATGTCTGCCGGGCATTCGATGTCGGCAAGAAGAATACTGAACTCGTCGCCTCCTATCCGCGCAACGGTGTCTGCCTTCCTGACCGCGGTCTTGAGCCGTTCCGCGACCGTTTTGAGCAGATCATCACCCGCCTCGTGTCCCAACGCGTCGTTGACCCCTTTGAAGCGGTCAAGGTCAAGAAACAGGAACCCTATTCTTTTCCGATTGCGGTGCGCCTCCTCAAGCCCGTAGCGGATGAGCTCCATGAAAAGCCTTCTGTTCGGCAGGCCCGTCAGGGGGTCGTGGTTGGCCATGCTCCGGATTTCCTCTTCCAGCTTTTTTCGCTCGGTAATATCGACGATGAAGGCGATCCCATCCGCCTTCCCCTCTATTTTCGCCGCGCCGAAGAGTCCCCAACACCTCGAACCGTCCCGGCCGAGGTATTCCGTTTCATAGGGCGCGATGCGACCCGTTGCCATGAACTCCCGGGCAATCTTGATCATATTCGGCCGCCACTCCAGGGGCAGGAGTCCGTCCCAGCGCACAAGACCCTTCTCGAGCTCATCCCGGCTGTATCCGATCATCGAGAGGAAGGTGTCGTTGCCATCGCTGATCCGCCCGTTGATGTCGAAATACACGATGCCGATAACGCCGCTCTCGCTCAAGCGACGGAAGCGCGCTTCGCTGGCCTGCAGCTCGATGATTACCCGTTTCCGCTCCCGGGCGTAACGGATGGAGCGAACGAGGAGGTTGCCGTCGAACTGTCCCTTGGTTAAATAATCCTGGACATCCATCTGGAGCGTTTTTACGGCAACCTCCTCGTCATCCAGGCCGGAAAGAACGATGAGCGGGACCTCCGGGCAAACGTTCCTGACATCCCTGACAGCGTCAATCCCTACGCTGTCCGGCAGCCCCAGATCCAGCAAGACAACGTCGAATGTTTGCTCTCGCAGGCACTGAAGCCCTTCGGCCAGCCGTTGAGCATTGACAACGGTGAAGACGGGATCCCGCACCCTGTTCAACATGATCCTGACAAGATCGGCGTCATCGATGCTGTCTTCGATCGCCAGAACACGCAGAGTAGACTTCTTCACGGTGCGTACTCGGAACCGCGCACGGTCAAGTCCCGCGGCATGACAACCCTCATTTCAAGTTTCCTCCCTTTCTGAAAACCCGTCGTGACTGTTATTTTTCACCAGTTACTTTTTTAGCGCCCCGGCAGTGAGGACATATGCTTTTCCCCGTTCCATGACAACTGAGACAAGGACGTTGAGACGCATTGGCGCTGTGCTGTCTTCCCTGCCCATGGCAGACAGGACACGTTATAGAACCTTTGCCGCTGCATTCCGGACAGGGAATCGTTGCCGAATTGTTTTCCATCTGTTACCTCCTTTTCCGAAACAGCGAATGTACTCTATTTTGACTGAACGGGCGAGGAAATATGTTGAGCATTTTTCATTTAAGGATCAACTCCTTTTTTGCCGAAAACACCTCGACCAGTCTGGTTTTGGGAAAGCCGAATTGGGTCGACAATGAACTCGGCAACGGAAGATAATTCAGTTGGCCTGCAGAAGTACTTTGCCTTTAAGGTCCTCAGTAATATTAAAATGATGCGTTTCTTTCCTGACTTCCGATGCGTTCAGCCGCTTATCAAATATTATTTCGAAGGCTTTAATCAAGAAAAAACCACCGCTCACTTCACTCCACCACCTTCAGCACTATCTTGCCAGTAGACTTCCTCCCCTCGAGCAGGCGGTGAGCCTGGGCAGCATCGGCCAGAGGCAGGATTATATCCACCTTGAGCTTGAGCCAGCCTTCCCTGATTGCCGTGAACACGGCCCCTGACCGCATAGTCACGTCCGGCCCGTTCGCAGCAAAGTGTACGAGGCTCCCCCCTGACAGGTTGATTGATTTCTGCATGAGCGAGTTCGGAACGATAGGGTCGGCGGGCCCGCTCGCTGCCCCGTAAATGACAACATGGCCGCGGGTCGCCAACGCTTGCACGTCGCCTGCAAAGGTGCTCTTGCCCACGCCGTCCAGGATGAGCTGGACACCGCGCCCTTCCGTAATCTTGGCGGTTTCGGCAACGAAGTCCTGAATACCATACAGGATCACGTGATCAGCTCCCGCTTCCCTGGCTACCTGCGCCTTCTCCTCCGTTGAGACCGTGCCGATGACCGTGGCGCCCAGATGCTTTGCCCACTGTACCAGGAGACGTCCCACACCGCCGGCCGCAGCATGGATCAGCACCGTGTCCCCTCTGCCCGGCTTGCGGTACTCATGGATCAAATAGTGCGCTGTCATCCCCTGGAGCGGGACCGCCGCTGCCTCGGTAAACGGGAGGTCCTCCGGGAGTTGGATAAGCCGCCATTGCTCAACCGCGTTGTACTCGCTATAGCTCCCGAGCTTTCCAGTATAGGCCACCCGGTCGCCCGGCCGGACGCCGGTCACGTCCTTCGCCACTTCCTCCACCACGCCCGCCGCCTCCAGCCCGGGGATGAAAGGCAGATTCTGGGGATAGTAACCCCGCCGGTGATAGATGTCCACGAAGTTCACACCCGCAACGTGGATCCTGACGAGGACCTGGCCCGCAGCCGGCTTTGGCGTGGTTTCCGCTTCCGACAATCTCAGCATGTCGGCGTCGCCGTAAGAAGATACCTTGATCGCTTTCATGATCGTTTCTCCTTGCACGAATACAGTTACACTTTCTGCAAATCCTCAGAAGGTAAGCACGCTCCCGCAAGAATCCCCGGCGCATGCATATCGGGCAATCAGCACAAAAAGCAGCAGTAACCGTCTTGTTATTCTTGTTGCAAACACTCATCGTTGTATTGTTTGATGGATTATGTTTACGATCTTACTATGTAGTATAGCCCAAATTAACCATGATGAGCTGCTTCTTACAAATTTTATTATAAATGACTTTTATTTATGGGTGATAGGAAGAGATCTCAAATTCACAATCAAAGACTGTTGATTTTGGAATACGGTAAGGACTAACGGGGTGACGCGGAGGCGGCGATGATAAAGAAGTTCGCGATCAGTGCGCCGAAAACAATGGCTGGCTCCGTTCCCGGGCGTGTGGTATACTTAAACCGCATGTGCGTGCGGTTCTTCGCACCAATCCCTCGACATCAGTCACCAAAAGGACGGCCTTTCTTTGATCATGTCTTTCGTGCCCAAGAGGAGACACGGCCCGGAACTGATAGACCTCCCCCGGGAGACCTACAGCCAGGCCGAGTTTGCCGGGAGCCTTGCAGACATAAGGAAGGTCAACCGCTTCCTCGGCGACATTCGCGCGGTACGCAAGCACTTTTCGGCCCGAGTAGCAGGTATCGAGGCGTCCCCGGTCAGACCGGTCAAGGTGCTGGATGTCGCGACCGGATCGGCGGACATTCCTGCTGCGATCGTGAAGTGGGCGCGGCGGTACGCGATAAATGTCGTCGTGACCGCGGTGGACCTCAACCCTCTCGCAGTCCGCGAGGCGGCTGCGTTGGCGCAGAAGTACCCCGAGATCACCGTTTCCGTTGTCGACGGCTTGTCGCTTCCATTCGAGGATGGGAGCTTCGACATCGTATTATGCATCAAGACCCTTCATCACTTCAGCAAGGATGACACAATCAGGCTGATGAAGGAAGTGAACAGGGTGGCTTCCGGGGGCTATATCATCATGGACCTCAGGCGGAGTTGGGTGGCGTGGGGGCTCATATCCATGATAACGAAGTTTTTCACGCATAACAGGCTTACAAAACATGACGGCCCGATGTCCGTGCTTCGCTCGTATACGGTTCCCGAGTTGGACGCCCTGGCCGAAAGCGCGGGCCTTACAGGCCACAAGGTGGTGAAGGAGCCGTTCTGGCTGATGGTGGTGACGGGGAGGAAGTCTTACAATGAATAAATTCGGGTTATCGGTCGCGACTAATTTTGACAACAGACTCCTTGACGCCATTTCCGGATATCCGGTAACCGAGGTTTTCGGCAAACTGTCCTCCGACCCGATCGGCGGGGGCAGGGCCTCATTTATGCTCCCCCCGCTTTCGCGCAGACGGTTCGAACATCATGTGGCAACAGCCAGAGCTAAGGGCATCGGATTCAACTACCTTCTTAACCCTGCTTGCATGGACAACCGTGAGTATACCCGGCAGGGGCAGAGAGAAATCGAGGCGCTGCTGGAGTATATCGAGAGCGCGGGTGTGTCCGCCGTGACGATATCCCTCCCCTTCCTGCTGCCCGTGATAAAGAAACGTCATCCAAAGCTCAAGGTGAGGGTGGGCGTCTACGCCCGGGTAGACGGCATAGCCAAGGCCAGGTTTTGGGAGGACGGCGGGGCAGACTGCATAACGCTCGAATCGCTCAGCGTGAACCGCGACTTTGCGCTGCTTGCGGCCCTGCGCAAAGCGCTCACCATAGAGCTGCAGCTTATCGTAAACGCCAACTGCCAGCTCTTCTGCCCGCTCTCGGGCCAGCACATGGTGAATCTTTCGCACGCATCGCAGAAGGGACACCCGACGCGCGGGTTCATGATCGACTGGTGCGTGATGAAGTGTACCTACGACAAGCTGAAAGACCCGGTGCAGTATCTGCGCTCCGAGTTCATCAGACCGGAGGACCTGGGTCTCTACCGTGAGATCGGCTACGATTCTTTCAAGGTCTTGGAAAGGGGCGCACCCACCTCCGCCCTGACCAGGAGAGTAAAGGCCTACTCCGAGGGCCGGTATGACGGCAACCTGCTCGATCTCATTCAGCCGTTCGGGTATAAGGAAAAAAGTGAAGCATCCCTCACCGGCGGCCTGTTCAATAAGTGGAGGTATCTGTTCAGGCCCCGCATGGTCCGGATGGCAGAGCTCATGAAGCTGAAGGAACTCGCGAGCAGGCGCGGGATGCTTGAGCCGCTGAAGGGAGACCCGGTCACCATCGATAACGCACAATTGAACGGCTTTATTCCTGGCTTCATAGACCGGGACTGCCGCAAGTCGGACTGCGGCGCGTGCGGCTGGTGCGCCTCGTATGCCAAAAAAGCGGTGCGGATCGACCAGACGTACCGCTCCGAACTTCTTAAACTGTACGAGGAGGCCTTCAGTGATATGTATTCGGGTAAAATGTGGGGGATTTAGTCTGACACAGGGGGCACAGAGATAAAGCTGCTATTCAGGTTTTCGAACAAAAAAAGCTGCACCCATCTTATCCTATTTCTGCACAGAGGAGATTGAAGCACGTTGAAAACCTGGGAACGCATCAAAAAACTGTTTCTTGATAATTACGAATTTCCTGAAGAACGGCTCTGTCCGGAAGTCACCATCGAGAGCATCGGTCTTGATTCTCTGGACAAGATTGAATTCCTGTTCGCCCTTGAAAAGGAATTTAACATCAAGATCCCCGATCGCGAAGTGACGCTCAATTCTCTGCAAGATGTGATCAGCGTCGTTGAGCGCTTGGCTGTCGAGCAACATATCCC
>Ga0210377_10000663_pt1 | contig 32738 bp, 30 predicted proteins | sample PLM4_65_b1redo_FD_155480 | JGI IMG/M metagenome (GOLD analysis project Ga0210377, IMG submission 155480) | Groundwater sediment microbial communities from an aquifer in East River, Colorado, USA - PLM4_65_b1 redo | ecosystem: Environmental > Terrestrial > Soil > Riparian zone | place: USA: East... | reverse complement strand
GACCTGCCGGATGAGGAGGAAGATCACGAACGCCACGATGAGGAAGTCGAGCACGGTGTTGAGGAAGACGCCGTAGTTGAGAGTGGGGGCGCCCGCGGCCTTCGCCGCGGCCAGGGTGGGGTACGGCGTCCCGGACAGGTTGACGAACAGGCTGGCGAAATCGACCCCGACGAGGAAGAACCCAATGGGCGGCATCAGTAGGTCAGTCACGAACGAGCTGACGATCTTGCCGAAGGCGACGCCGAGGATGATCCCGACGGCCATGTCGAGCACGTTGCCGCGCATGGCGAATTCCTTGAACTCTTTGAGCATGGTGCCTCCCCCTGTGTGACTCAAAGCCGTTACCATCATCGGCGACACGACGAGCGTGCCACACTCACTTTTGCATGTCAAGCGTCTCGGAGCCACTTGTGCCCATCCCGTGGGGATCACAACGCTCATTCCAGAACGGACCATCATACTGGACCTCTCAGGCTATTGTGAGGCAAGGCCCGATCACCCCACCAGGTTGTGGCTACCCCCTCGAAGGCTTCCCGCTGATTCTCAAAATGTCTCTGGAATTGTCTCCGTTCCACGACTTTTTCCTTGACAGAGGAACAAAAGAAAGCCAACCTCTGAGATGGCTTCTGGAGGGCAAGAGGTCCTTCTCGCTAAGGAGATGGAGCCCGTCTCGAAGGTGATTTCTCATCGACAGGAGGATGCGGACGATAATTGCGGTCGTTGGCTTATGGATCGGTGCTCTGATGACCACGGCCTGCGGCACGGTCACCGGCGCTGCGGTGGGAGCGGGCGCAGGGGCCGCCATCGGGGCAGGTACGGGGTACGGGGCCGGCAAGGGGGCGCTCATCGGCACTGGCGTCGGCGCGGCGGCAGGCGCGATCTACGACATCACGAAGTAGAACAAGTAATGGAGGCTTCCATAAAAACATGGATACCGGTATCGGCCGGACTAGTGTACTGACTCGTAAGTTCCTTTACAATTCCGTTCACCCTGAGCCTGTCGAAGGGTGCGTAATCTGGGCTTCGACAAGCTCAGCCCGAACGGGTTTCATGGCAAGTTATTTCTGAGTCACAACACTAGCGGTTGGAATCATGCTGTGGAGCGGGCTCGCCCTCGCGGAGAGCAAGCCAAGCGGCTGCGATAGGGCGGGCGCGCCCGAGAAGGTGGAAGGCAAGGTCGCCAATGTTGACTTGGATCAGGGCAAAGTGAGCGTGCGCGAAAGCGATGGAAAGATTCACGTGTTTGAGGCATCAAAGGAAACGCTCCAGGGCTTCAAGGTTGGGGATCCGATCAAGGCGAAGCTAAGGTCAGCGCCAAACTGCAAGTAATAGCGCGAGGCGTCGAGGACTCACCGAACCCGGGGAACCAGTCGCCCGGCCTGTCCTTCTCCCAGCGTTGAGCGAGAATTGCTGTAAGCGGGCCAGCCTTTCCATTAGCTGATGAATGTCGCTCCCGATTTCCGTACTTCCGTCCGTCCCGTCCGGGCAGGGAGAATTCATTGGCTGAGTTGCTCCCTCACCTAGTGGAGCGCTGCTTCTTCTCTCGGGACATCGGCCGACCCACCACGATCATGCTACATCGCCCAGATTGGGGATTCCCCTGCGAATAATTCGCACACCCGACACCGGTTCTCACCATCCCGAGGCAATGATCCATTGTGAGCAATTTCGCAAATGAACAGTGATCCTATGATCCACCTGCGGCTCGCCGCTTCCCGAACACGTGACACGCAACAATCTCGAAGGGGGCGCAAGGCCCATCGGAGGAGGAAATCTTAATGTCGGCGAAAGATCTCACCATCGACCTCGTCATTCGATACGGATTTCAAGTCTTCGGCGCAATCGTCATTCTTGGGGTCGGTGTGCTCTTGGCCCAATGGATTGGGAACATGACACAGCGATGGCTCGATCGTCAGCGCCTGGAGCCCCCGATACGAACACTGATTGTCCGAGTTGTCCGGATCGTCGTGCTCCTGTTCGTCATCGTTTTGGCGCTCGACAAGTTCGGCGTTCAAGTCGCCCCGCTCGTCGCCGGCATCGGGGTAGCAGGGCTTGGCATCGGAATCGCGCTCCAGGTCGTGCTGGGCAATCTCATCGCCGGCCTCTCGATCATCTTCACGAAGCCCTTTCGCGTCGGCGAGTACATCGAACTGCTCCATGTGCATGGAGAGGTGACCTCGATCGAACTCTTCTCAACGACCTTAATACATCTGGATCGATCGCGGGTCGTCATTCCCAACCGCAAAATCGTCGGCGAGATCCTGCATAATTTCGGCACCGTCCGTCAGCTACATCTGTCCGTGGGGGTCGCATATGGATCGGACCTGAACGAGGCGCTTGCCATCGTGCGGGGGATCGTCAACGAGAACCGCCGCCTGCTGAAAGATCCGCCACCAGTCGTGGGAATAACGGTGCTCGCAGATTCCGCCATTACAATCGCGGTCGAGCCATGGGTATCGGTGATTGACTATCTTGCCGCACAGGCAGAGTTATACCAGGCTATCGTCGAGCAGTTCCGCACTCGCAACATTGAGATCCCGCTTCCGCAACGCGAAGTGCGTTTGTTGACGCGATCATGAGGCGGCGCCATTACGGGCCTAAACTCGAAGGATCTTCATCCCTCACTGACCTTCGCTATCGCCAAGCCGCAGGCATTTGCGCCCAGGCCGCCTATCGGGGGAAATAGGCTTGACCCAAGGGCCTGATACCAGTACGCTTCTACCCCAGGTACGAAGAAGATATGAATCAGTGGAAGGCGAAGTCAGAGGCCACCCCTCCGGACAAAAGAGGGGGGCGATCTTGACGTGAGTAAAGAAACCGGACTCGGGTTCAGATGAAAGCACTCATTCTCCGCTTCAGGAAGCCGCTCCTATGGTCAGGCGTGCTGTTCGCGGTCCTTATTGCCTTTGCTTTCCTTGGCGTACCCCCGCTCCTGAAGTCCATCTTGATAAAAAACCTTTCTGCCACCCTTCACCGTCAGGTGACCATACAAAAGATACAGGTCAATCCTTTCACCCTCTCACTGACCGTGAAAGGCCTCCTCATCAAGGACGGTGCGGGCTCGGATACATTCGCATCTTTTGAGGAGCTCTACGTAAACCTCGAGAGCTTTTCCCTCCTGAGATGGGCAGTCGTCCTAAAGGGGATAACGGTCAACCGGCCATTCATCAGCATCGTCCGCCATCAGGACAATTCCTATAATTTCTCCGATTTATTACGGACGAACGAACAGCAACGAAGCGGCACGACACAACTGTTTAGGTTTTCATTGAATAACATAAGCATAATTGGCGGCGGCATCGATTTTTGGGATGAATCAACACAGAAGAAGCATACAGTAAGAGATGCAAACATCTCTATCCCATTTATATCAACGATCCCATCCTATGTAGATATCTATGTTCAACCAGCGTTCTCAGCGAAAATTAACGACGCGCAGTATTCTCTGAAAGGGAAGACAAAACCTTTTGCCGCTTCTCAGGAAACAACCTTCGATATCAACATAGACAACTTCGATATCCCGTACTATCTCGCCTATCTTCCATTCAAAACCGATTTCAAGATCCTCTCAGCCTTTATGGATGCAAGAGCTCAGATTCTATTCGTCCAACATACCAATGGGCAACGTGCGCTCACGCTGAAAGGGGATCTAGCCTTCAAGAAGGTCTCGGTTAACGATGCACAAGACCATCCTTTCCTGAAGCTTCCCCTTCTTGATATTTCAATAGCCTCCGCAGAACCCTTTCCAAAGCTGTTTCACTTGGCGCGCCTCTCAGTTCAGTCGCCCGAATTGCATCTCCGACGTGATAAGGAGGGCACCTTCAACATCGACTCACTTTTTCCTCGAAGACAGGGGACACAAGCAGTTCCTGGCGGGGAGAGCAAAGCGGCGCCCATATCCATAGAGGTTGACGATATACAAATGATGAGTGGAAGGATCGCTCTTACCGATCTTTCCCGGACTACACCTTTTAAGACGATCTTAAGCCCCATTGAATTGAAGATCAGTAATTTCAGCAACGGGAAGGACAAACAAGCACACTTTTCGTTGCTTATCAGATCGGAAGTCAATGAGAACATCAAGCTCGATGGGAATCTCTCCGTCGATCCTCTTCTGGTAAAGGGCAGAGTAGACCTTAAGTCTATTCCCATAAGAAAGTATTCACCCTACTATGCCGACAACCTCTTGTTCGATGTCGAAAGCGGGGTACTCCAGATTTCAAGCCAGTATTCATATGCGGGAACGGGAAAAGACCAGGGGGTGGCCCTTTCGGACCTCTCTGTCTCCGTGAACTCCCTGAGGCTCAAAAAGCGGGACGAAACAGGGGACTTTCTCAACATTCCCATCATGACGATCAGAAACACGGCCTTCGATCAGGTGAAAAGGGAGCTGCGTGTTGGAGAGGTCGTGACGAACAGAGGGTCAATCCTCGTGAGACGTCTGGGCAACGGCGCGTTAAACGTCTTGACCCTTCTCGCGCCATCCAGCGGTTCGACGACACAGGCAGTTCAGGGAAAGCCTGCGCAAGCCGAGGAGCCATGGCTCGTGAACCTTGGAAAATTCTCGGCCGATAAGTACATTGTTATCGCGGAAGACCGGATGCCTGCAGACCCAGTCACCTTGAGGGCAGAAGACGTACGCCTGAGAGCAGAGAGCCTTTCGACGAAGGAAGGACAAAGAGGCCGTGTCTCTCTGTCCTTCCTCCTCAACGAAAAGGGAAGGGTGCTTACCGAAGGATCTGTGGGCGTACACCCGCTGTACGGACGATTAGCATTGAACGTAAAGGACATAGATATTCGGCCATTACAGTCCTACATCACCAACAGGGTAAAGATCATCGTAACCAATGGCGCCGTATCAACCTCGGGTAATCTTTCCCTAACAGACCAGAAGGGAACCGGCCTTCAGACTACCTATAGAGGCGACACCTCTCTATCCCAGTTCTCATCGATCGACAAGGCCCATGCCGAGGATTTCCTGACCTGGGAATCGCTCTATCTGGGTGACCTCGATGTCGGCTATAACCCTACCTATGTCCATATCAATACAGTTGCCCTGGCCGATTTCTACGCTCGCCTGATCATCCATCCAGATGGATCCCTGAATCTCCAGAAGATCATCGAAGCAAAGTCTGGAGAACCGGAACCGGTTCGAGCCGCACAGTCGCCGACCCCGGACACGCATGCAGGAACACCTGACAAGGCCGGCAGAGATCTGCGGATCGAAAAGGTCACCCTCCAGGGTGGCCGCATCAACGTGACAGATAGGTCCGTTACGCCAAACTATTCAGCAATCCTGGCGGAGATAGGAGGAAGGATCTCTGGACTCTCTTCGGAGGAATCCGCGTTAGCGGACGTTGAACTCAGGGGAAAGCTCAATGATGATGCGCCGCTTGAAATCACAGGCAAGATCAATCCGCTTCGAGAGGACCTCTTTGTTGACCTGAAAGCCAGGTTTAAGGACTTGGACCTCAGCTCGGTCACTCCATATTCCGGGAAATACATTGGATACACCATACAGAAGGGCAAGCTTTCTTTTGATGTGAGCTATAAAATCGTCAAAGGGAAACTCGATTCCCGGAATAATGTGTTTTTCGATCAACTTACACTCGGCGATCGAGTGGAGAGTCCCAAGGCCACAAACTTGCCTGTAAGACTGGCCATTGCCCTGCTTAAAGACAGAAGGGGCGAGATCAGACTGGACCTCCCTGTCACCGGAAGCCTTCGTGACCCGAAATTCGATGTCTGGGGAGTCATCAAACAGATACTCACCAATCTCTTCGCCAAAGCGGCCACTTCCCCCTTTGCGCTTCTTGGAGCGGCATTCGGAGGCGGGGAAGAACTGGGTTATCTCGATTTTGATTATGGGAGCGCAGCAATCTCGGAACCGAATCTCAAGAAACTTGATACGCTGATCAAAGCGCTCCATGAAAGGCCTTCACTGAAACTTGAAATCGAGGGCCACGCTGACGTTGAAAAGGACAAAGAGGGGTTGAGACAGTACCTGTTCAGCAAGAAATTGAAGGTCCAGAAATTAAATGAGCGTCTCAAGCAAGGGTTACCCGCCATTCCAATCGATGAGCTCACAGTCGAGCCCAAGGAATACGAGAAATATTTGACAATGGCCTACAAGGCTGAGAAGTTTCCCAAGCCCAAAAATATCCTGGGGTTTGCGAAAAGCTTGCCGGTCCCCGAAATGGAAAAATTGATGCTGACCAACATCGAGGTCAAGGATGATGACTTGAGATCACTCGCCTCTCAACGCGCGATGAAGGTCAAAGACATCATCTTGAAATCGGGAAAGCTAGAGCCGGAACGACTATTCATCGTTGAGCCAAAGTCTCTTGCACCTGAACGACGAGAAAACGTGAAGGATAGCCGCGTCGATTTCAAGGTAATATAGCTCGGTTCACTCACAATCACGCTGCCAGGCGCCGCCTCTTTCTCGATGATGATTCCCGCTCGGCTGCCCGGCTCATGCAGGGCGGCTAGCGGGCCAGAAACCGCTTGACCTCGCTGAGCGCCGCAGGCTGGAAATCGAACAGGATCGTGTAGTGATTCGCCCTAGCCACGGTCAGAAGGCGGGCATCCTGGATCGCACTCGCGAGCCGCTCCCCTTCCTCGCGTGACATGATGCCGTCGGAGTCTGTGAGCAGCCCGGCCGAGGCCTGGAGAACGAGGGTGGGCGCGGCGATCTTCGGATGGTACGAGCGGAGCGCCAACGGCAGCAGTGTCTCCGTATCGGCCTCGACCACGTCGCGCGATACGCGCGAGCGCGCAGTGCCGTCCGGGAGGATCTCCGCGTCGTAACGGAAATAGCGATCGAGATAGCGGTTCCAGTGTCCAGCGAGGAACGGGAGGGCTTGCATCCGGGCCAGGTAGTCGTCGAGCGACGGGAACGTTACGCCGAGGCGGTCAAGGGCCGGGCGAATCCCGGCTGTGACCTCTGGCCGAAGGTCGTGACCACCGTCCACCAGGACGAGCTTGCGGACCCGGTGCGGATAGGTCGCGGCGAAGAGGACCCCGATCATCGCCCCAAGCGAGTGGCCGATGTAAGAGACGGTCTCGAGCCCGAGGGCGTCGAGGAAGGCGTCCAGATCACGCGGGTAGCAGAAGAGATCCCGGTGAGCCTCGACCGGGTAGGCGGGAGGCTTATCGGATTCGCCCCGGCCGCGAAGATCCACGGCGATCACCCGATAGGCCGGCGCCAGTTGCCCGGCCCAGCAGTCCCAGGCGTGGCAGTTCGCGGTGATGCCGTGCACGCAGAGGAGCGTGGGCCCGCGACCCGGCCACTCGTGGTAGGCCAGACGCGCATCATCAACAAGGATATGCGGCATACGTCGATCCTGTCAGTCCTTCAGCGTGAACTCATTCTCAGTGCCGTTCCAAAGAACTGCTTAGCAGAATACTTGTCGGCGAGTCGCCGAAACAAGTTCGAACGGCACTACCAGTCTGTCGAAGTGATTGTCTAGGCTGAGCTCTTCGTCGAGGCTGGGAATCCGCATCTGGAACGGCTCCTCACGCCCTCTCCCTGCTAGGGAGAGGGTCCGAGTGAGGGTTACGTTGACGGCCCTCCTACGAATGACTATGATGGGAACAATCCGATCTGGCAATGCATGATTATCCTTCACGGGAGGGAACGATGATTGTCGTGGCCAACAGGATACCAGTCGCAAAAGGATACGAGAAGGAGTTCGAGGGGCGGTTCGAGCATCGCTTCGGCGCCGTTGACCATATGCCTGGATTCATACGTAACGAAATCCTGAGGCCCATCATGGGCGACTACTACATCGTCATGACCCACTGGGAGAACAAGGCAGCGTTCGAGGCCTGGACCCACAGTGAAGAGTTCAAGCAGGCGCACGCTAACCGACCGCCCAAGGAGATGTTTGCCGGCCCCAACGTCTTCGAAATGCACGAAGTCATCCAGGTGGCAGAGAAACAGTAGAACCTCATCAACCAGCACAAGATGGCGCGCCCAGGGAAGCTAACGATTCTCGGAGTGATCCCGGCGAGGCTCAATTCGACGAGGCTGCCGGGTAAGGTGCTCAGGCCGATCTGCGGCCAGCCGATGCTGCATCATGTCTTTGCGCGCGCCGACCGATGCGAGCTTCTGGAAGATCTGGTTGTCGCAACTGATTCAAGTGAGGTCTATGATTATTGCACGCGCAACCAGATCAAGGTCCTGATGACGTCAAGCGCTCATACTTCTGGAACAGACAGGATCCATGAAGTGATGCAGACCCTGCCCGCGGACATTTATGTCAACATCCAGGGCGATGAGCCGATGATCAGGCCAGAGCACTTGAGGGTCTTGTTGCAACCATTCTTTGAGAATGCATCTTCCCTGGTGACCACGCTGAAAACCCCTATCAGGGTCGAAGAGGCACACAACCCGAACTGTGTCAAGGTGGTGACGGATAAGGACGGCAAGGCGCTCTATTTTTCGCATTGCGCCATTCCTTACAAGCGAGACCGCGAGACAGGCACCAATTATTTTAAGCACCTCGGCCTCTATGCGTATACCCGCTCGGCGCTCGACCGCTTTCACCAGCTCCCGCCGTCACCGCTGGAACAGTCCGAGAAACTCGAGCAGCTCCGATTTCTGGAGAATGGCATACCGATCTATGTGGCCGAGACCCCATATGACACCATCGGGGTGGACACCGAAGAGGATCTGCTCCGTGTCGAGGAATATTTCAAGAAGATCCAGCCCTCCGAGCACCCTTGAAAGCGTCATTGCAAGCACATTCACGGAGCCTGCACTGAGGGAAACGAATGTGTTCAGTGTAAACTCCGCGAAGCAATCTCGCATTTCAGGTGTAGCGTACAGGATTGCTTTCCTCTACTCGCCCATCACCTTGATGAGCGCCCGCTTTCTTCGGCGGCCATCGAACTCCGCGTAATAAATCTGCTGCCAAGGTCCTAGATCCAACCTTCCTTCGGTCACTGGGACGATAACCTGGTGGTGCATCAGCAGGTTCTTCAGGTGGGCGTCGCCATTCGTCTCGCCTGTCCGGTGATGCCGGTAGTCCTCACGATAAGGGGCCAGCCGTTCGAGCCACTCGTCGATGTCCTGGATCAGCCCCTCCTCGGCATCGTTGACATAGACAGAGGCGGTGATATGCATCGCTGAGACGAGGATCATCCCCTCCCGGACCCCGCTCTTCTTCAGTGCCGCCTCAACTTCCTTCGTGATGTTGATGTAGTCGCGCTGCTTCTTCGTATTGAAGGTCAAGTACTCCGTGTGGAATTTCATCGGTGCACCTCCGCTTGGCTCCCCTCGCTGGAACGATTCTGATCGATACACAACAACGCCCAGGATCTCTCGCGAGACCCTGGGCGGCCAAGAACAGTGACCATCCCATGACACCGCGTAAGACAAAGGATGATTACAGCAGCCAACCTATGAAGCTCAGTTGACTGCCGGTCTTCCCCTCCTTCCGGTAGGAGAAAAACTTTTCGACGTTGCAAGCGGTGCAGGGCCCAATTCGGACGATTTGTGATCGGGGAACACCGACACTGACAAGCTGCGCTTCGTTAATCGCCTTCAGGTCGAGGAAACCTTTCGCACCATCCGGCCTCCAGGCACCCCTCAGTGCCTCTCCCCAGTCCGCCTCGATCTGCTTTGCCACTTCCCTTCCCACCTCGTAGCAGCAGGGACCGATGGACGGTCCCATCGCCACATGAAGTGCGGACGGACCGATACGGTACTCCTCCGTCATCCGCTTGACCGCGTTGGCGGCGATGCCGGCAGCCGTCCCCCTCCAGCCCGCGTGGACCGCAGCGGCGACCTTTCGTCCCGGCTCCAAGAAGAGCAACGGCACGCAGTCAGCCGCCATTATTCCCAGCAAGAGGTTAGGCACACCGGTCATGAGTCCATCTCCAACGCCAGCCCGCTTCCCGGTCCCGCTGGAGGCCTTCAGAATCGTGTCGCCATGGACCTGGTTGGCGGTGATGATGTCCACGTCGCTCAGCTCCAAAGCCATCTTGAGGTCGCACCAGTTGTGCTTCACGGATTGAACATCATCTCCATGATCGTACGACATGTTCAGGGAGGCATGGGGTGGCTGGCTTCGGCCGCCGAGGCGACCGAGAAAACCATGCACAAGGCCATCGAATACATCCCACTGAGGGACCTTTAGGCGGAGGATGTTCATCTTGCGCTTATTCTAGGGAATCGACAGAAGGGTGTCAACCATGGGGGGAGTGAAGGTAGCGTCCTGAATCATCGCTAGGATTGTCAGGCTGCACCCTGCATAGTATAATAAAAAAGATTCGCGGGCAGATTGGACACTTCTCAGACCACAGGAAGGGCGGCGGATGCTTCCAGAGAATCGATCAGCCTTGAAAGAGTGGGCGGTGGTGGCGAAGGCGCTGAGGTCCGGGCGCCAGACGCTACTGCTCAGGAAGGGTGGGATCCATGAGAGGCGGGGTGAGTTCGAGGTGGAGCACTCCGAATTCTTCATCTTCCCGACCTACCTCCATCAGAAGCGGCAGGATCTGCTTCCCGATTATCGCGAGGAACTTGACAGGAACCAGGCATCGCGACCTCCCGCCGACCTGGTCTCGATCGACTGCTACGCCATCGTGAAAGAGGTGTTTCACGTCTGCGATCTGGCGCCGCTGAAGCTGCTGGAAGGGGAGCACATCCTGTCTTGGTCCGCCGTCGAGAAGCGTTTTTTCTACAGAAACCATTCCGGCCTCCATGTCCTGGCCGTCAGGATCCACAAGCTATCGCAGACGTTCACCATCCCCAACACATCACAATACGATGGTTGTGCCTCCTGGGTGGACCTCGATCAGCCGCTACCCACCGCGGGCAGTGGGCCTGTCTTGCCGGAGATCGAGTTCCGCCATCGGCTCGAGGCGATCCGCCGAGTCCTGGCGCCGGCCGCCGCGTGACTCGTATGCCGATGAAACGAGCCCTCCTTATCGTCGATCACGGCAGCCGCCGCGAGGAATCGAACGATCTGCTCAAGCAGATTTGTGAGATGATGCGGCATCGCTTTGGATTGAGCATCGTCCACTACGCCCATATGGAGTTGAGAGGGCCGACCATCCAGCAAGGGTTTGACGCCTGCGTGGCCGATGGAGCTGAGGAGGTCATCGTACACCCGTATTTCCTCGGGCCAGGGAGCCACGTCACCACAGATATCCCAGCCCTCGTGAAGCAGGCGGCCAACCGCCACCCCGGCATCGCCTTCCGGATCACCGAACCACTGGGCATCCACACGAAGATCGGCGAGGTGATCCTGGAGCGGATCGCTGAGTCTGAAGGCACCACTCCGAACTAAATTCGAAGAGGCCGCGGCTGCGGCCGACGGAAGTGGAGCTAGTGCCGTTCCAACTTGATGCGCCGAATGTGAGCGGCGTCCCTTATGGCAATGGTCGCGACCACGCGGAACGGCACAGTCGCCATACTATAATTGGAACGGTACTAGCGTGACCAAAAACACCGGAGATGCTCACGGCCATCTTCACGCGTCTGAGGTCCCCTATCGATTTTGCCCAAGGTGTGGGGACACGCTCAAGCCAAGGCGCATGAAACCGCAAGGGCCCGAGCTTCAGGCGTGTCCGAGCTGCTCCTTCGTCCATTACCAGGACCCGAAGGTCGCGACCGGCACCTTGTTCACGCTCGATGGCGGCATCGTCCTGGTGAAACGAGCGATTCCACCTTCATATGGCAAGTGGGTGTTCCCAGGCGGCTTCGTGGATAAAGGTGAACGGTTGGAGATGGCGGCCATTCGCGAGACCCGGGAAGAGGTCAACCTCGATGTGAAGATCGACCGCCTTCTGAACGTCTATTCGTACGAGGACTCAGCAGTGGTGATCGTCGCCTACGCCGCGCATGTAGTGGGCGGTGAGCTTCAGGCGAGGGATGAAGCACTTGACGTGAAGATTTTCTCCCCGACCCTGGTCCCATGGGGAGAACTGGCATTCCGCAGCACGCAAGACGCGATAAGAGATTACATAGCGAATTACTTTTGACCCAAGAGCGCATCCGTACCGAAGACGACCGTGTCCTGAGAAGAGGAGATGTGGCTATGGAAGAACAGGCGGAAAAAAGCCATGAGGCGCTGACGTGCTCCATGATGCACTACACGAGCGGCGATATCCAGATGGCGGCCTACCTGGCCCGACCGCAGGCCAAAGGGACGTACCCCGGGTTAATCGTGATCCAGGAATGGTGGGGACTGAACGAACATATCAAGGACATTGCGCGGCGTTTCGCACATGAGGGGTACATCGCCCTGGCGCCAGATCTCTACTCCTGCCTTGGTCACAAGGTCACCGCCGACCCGAATGAGGCCGGCCGCTTGATGAGCTCACTGAAGTCGGAGCAGGCCCTCAAGGACCTCCAGGCCACCATCGATCATCTCAAGAATCTCGAAGGGGTTGCACGCGAGCGGCTCGGCGTCATCGGCTTTTGCATGGGCGGGACCTATGCCTTGCTGCTGCCTTGCCACACTTCGGAGATCAAGGCGGCGGCGCCCTTCTACGGCCAGGTCCCGTCACCCCCAGACCCGTTGAAGAACCTAGCCTGCCCGATCCTGTACATCTATGGGGACGCGGACGGCTGGATCAAAATGGACGACGTTAACCGGCTTCAGGAGGGCTTGAAGCGGTATGGGAAGGCCGGGGAGGTGAAAATCTACCCTGGCGCGCAACATGCGTTTTTCAATGACACCAGGAAGGACGTCTACTGCCCGGCCGTGGCGAAGGATGCGTGGAACCACGTTCTTGAGTTCTTCGCGAGGCATTTGAAGGGCTAGGCGTGGAAACGACTCACGTGCGTAACAACGGGAAAGATTACTACGCTATCCTGGGCGTTTCAGAGTGCGCCACAGAGGAGGAGCTGAAAAAAGCCTACCGACGCCTGGCGCTGCAGTACCACCCCGACAAGAACCCTGGCGATCGAAGGTCGGAGGAACGGTTTAAGAAAATCAGCGAGGCCTATGCCGTCCTGATGGACCAGCAGAAGCGGCGGCAGTACGATTCCTTCCGTCAGGCCCAGGCGGCCCCCGGGCGTACCACGGGCGGATTTCGGTACTCCCAGGAAGAGATCTTCCGAGATCTCTTCTCCAATCCTGATCTGTCGTCGATCTTTCGGGAAATGAACCGCGAATTCGCAAGGGCCGGCATCCGTTTTGACGATGCCTTTGTTCGCCAGGTCTTTTTCGGCGGGCGCGGATTTCTCTTCGGCGGGATCTTCATCGGCGCCCCGATCGGTGTGCTTTGGCGACGCGCCTCCCGTATGGCGGTCGATCCAGGGTCAGGCAGGTCGGCGGTCGAGCAGGTGAAAACCCGGGGGATGGGAGAAGGGGGTCAATCGCAGGGTCTCCTGTCCAGCATCGGCCAAGGCATCAAGGCCGGCCTCAACCTGGTGAAACGGATGCTGTCCGGGGATACCGCCCAAGCCCCCGCTGGATTGAATCTCCGCTTTCACCTCACGATCACCGCTCAAGAGGCCGCGGCCGGCGTGCGGAAGCGGGTCACTTTCATGCGAGGCGACCAGCTCGAAGAGCTGATGGTCACGATCCCTCCTGCGATGCGATCCGGGACACGCCTGCGCCTGAAAGGGAAAGGGCTCAAGGGCGGGGCTGGGTCTCGGGGAGACCTCTACCTGCGCGTCACAGTCACGTAACGCAGACCGGAGAGGGCTGCGCCGGTGAATTGTAACAAAACCCGCCCATCGCTTCCCGATCCCCCATTCTGTTCCCATCTTCGATAGCCCCTTCACCCTGGTCGGCGTAGGCGGGACCTATTCCTAGTGCCGTTCCAACTTGCTGCGGTTAATGGCAGAGAAGTATGCAGTATATACGCCTCTTTCACTGAAGCCTCACTGTTTCGGCGTAAGTAGTTGGAACGGCACTAGCTACCGCGACTTGACCCGAAGTGCCACTCCCCTACCTCTAGACTATCCCCCTGAATAGCCGCTCTCCTTAGTCACGGCACAACTCCATTGCTCCCGAATATCCCCGTTAGAACTTCTCTAGAGGGTTTATGTCTTCGAGAGCCGGCTTGCCCTGTCTATCCAGATATATCCTTAACTAATCTAATGCTTTTAGTTCATAAGATACCTATTGATGCTGCACCTTGATTTTTTTTACTTGACAATGAATAAAACTTCAAATACAAGATATATCTTAAAATATATAGTAATACACTATAAGTTATATAACTTGATCCTAGCACGAACCCTTTACTGACCCTTTTCGTGAATGATAACTCCGTTCTTTTTAAGCTGTTGCACGCTTCTTGCGCAAGTATAACCGGGCCGACGAGAAGCGGAGGAAAAATGGCCTATCGGATCCCTGAAGAAGAAATGAACCACCTCTCACGTCCTAGAAAAGTGTGATGAACCAGGGCATAGAAATCCTGATCGTCGAAGACAGCCCCGCCGAGGCCGAGCAGGTGAAACACCTGCTCGAAGAGCGCGGGTTTGCAATCACGCTAGCGACCGACGGCCAAGAGGCCCTGGCAAAAGCAAAGAGGTGCAAGCCGGCCCTCATCATCTGCGACATCGCCATGCCGGCGATGGACGGCTACACTCTCTGCAAGAGAATCAAATCAAATAAGAGCACGCGGGACACACCCGTTGTTATCGTCACCGCATTCCCCAGCCTGCAGGAGCTCATCAAAGGCCTCGAGTGTGGCGCTGACAATTTCATGAGAAAGCCCTATGACGAGAAATCGCTTCTCTCATGCATCAGCTCCACTCTGGCGAACCGGGTCACGCGAAAGAGCGCAAATATGCAGGCGGGTGCGGTTGGCTACCTCGCCGATCAAAGGCATGTGATTACCTCTGAGCGCCGGCAGATCCTTGATTTCCTGATTTCGACATACGAGCATGGCATCCTCATCAACGAGGAGCCGAGCGCGCGGGAACAGCAGCTCGCCTTCTCGCGCCAGTGCCTCAACGGCCTGACTCGAATCGCGGAGACCCTCAACCGGTGCACCAGCGAGCAGGAGGTAGCCGCTCAAGCCTTACAGCGGGCACTAGAATTGCCCAATGTCCAGGCTGGCTGGATCTTTCTTCAAGAGGGTGAGGCCGGCTTCCGCATAGCCAGCGCACATGGCCTGCCGTCCGCGCTCCAGGCCTCGGGCGCGCTGGAAGGCCATTGTCTGTGCTGCCGCAAACTCCTCTGCAGCGAACTCATTCGGGCGACGAACATCCTCGAGTGTGAACGGCTGCAGAGGGCCAAAGGCGACACCCACGGCCTACGCTACCATGCCAGTGTCCCCTTGTGGATCGGCAACCGAACAGTGGGGATCATGAACCTGGCCGGCCCAGAACAGGGGCTGTTTTCTGACGAGGGCCTGAAAATTCTTCACGGAGTTGGGAATCAAATTGGCATGGCGCTGGAACGCGCACGCCTACACGAACATCTGGAAACAAAAGTTGAAGAGGTTGAAGAGAGAACCGCTGCGCTCACCGCCGAAATCGCCGAGCACAAGCGGGCAGATGAAGAGCTGCTCAAGGAAAAGAGCTTCTCCGAGACGACATTAGCGAGTCTGCCGGGCATCTTCTACCTTTTCGACGATCAAGGGAGGTTTCTGCGATGGAATGAGAACCTGGAGAGAGTCTCCGGACACTCAGCCGAAGAGATTTCAAGAATGCACCCTCTCGATTTATTTGTCGGCGAAGATAAACGGATTATCGGGGAAAGGATTCAGGAGGTTTTTGCAAAGGGGGAAGCTACTGCACAAGCAGGTCTTGTATCAAGAGACGGAAGCAACACCCCCTATTTCTTCACCGGAAGGCGAGTCACGCTTGAGGAGAGACAGTGCCTTATCGGAATGGGAATAGACATCACCGAGCACAAGCGGGCGGAGGCAACTCGGCGAGCCCTGTACCAGGCGAGCCTCGAGATCCAGACGCCGCTGGGGCTGCAAGAGCGCCTCGACCGCCTTCTCCAAGCGGCCTGGACGGTACTGGAACTCGATCGGGTCAACGTCCTGCTCGCCGATCCAGAGGGCCGATGGCTAGAGGCGGTGGCGGGCCTGGGGGTAGAAGAACCTCTCGAGGTGATCCGTGTTCCGATTGGGCCGGCAGGGGGTAGCATTGCTCAGGCCTACCTCACCCAAAGGATGATCGCTTGGAATGGCCAAGGCCCGGTCCCGGAGCCGTTCCGGCTGCAGCCCCCCTATGACCGGATCAAGGCCCTCCGGTCCAAAGGCTTCGTGAACGTGCCTCTGCTCGTCCAGGGCCGGGCAATCGGGGTGCTGGGCGCGGACCGGAAGCGGAGCCGGCGGCCGTTTGATGAGGCCACCATGGAAGCCCTCCAGCTCTTTGCCGCCCAGGCGGCCCTCGCCATTGAGCATGGGCGGCTCTATGAGGCGCAGCGGATGGCTGCCATCCAGCTCGAGGCCACCGTCGAGGCTCGGACCCAAGAACTCCAAGAGGCCGTGTTCCAGGCCGAGGCGGCCTCCCGCGCCAAGTCCGAGTTCCTCGCCAACATGTCCCACGAGCTTCGGACCCCGCTCAACTCGGTCTTAGGCTTCTCGGAGCTCTTGCAGCAACAGGCCTACGGCCCCCTGACCGAGAAGCAGGCCCGCTACGTGGAGTACATCCATCAGAGCGGCCAGCACCTCCTGTCGCTGATCAATGATCTCCTCGACCTCACGAAGGTACAGGCGGGGAAGATCGAGCTGAGGCCGCAGACCTTCGTGCTGCACGAGGCCCTGGCCGGCGCAATGACCCTGATCCGCCCGCAGGCCGAGGCAAAAAGTCTGCGGCTTCAGCTTCAGGATGACGAGGCACCTGCGACCCTCGTCGCCGATCCCCTCCGCTTCAAGCAGATCCTGTTTAATCTCCTCTCGAACGCGGTGAAGTTTACGCCTCGCGCCGGGCGGATTACGGTCACGGCCCGCAAGGTTCACGGTTCACAGTTCATGGTTGAAAGGCCCGAAGGACCAGATGGCGGACAATCCACCGCTAACACTGAACAGCCCGGCGAGTTTGTGGAGATCGCCGTGCAGGATACAGGGATCGGGATCAAGGCCGAGGACCTGCTAAAGCTTTTCCAGCCTTTTACCCAGCTCGAGTCGAGGCTCGTAAAGCAGTACCAGGGAACCGGCCTTGGCCTCGCCCTGACCAAGCAGCTCGTCGAGCTCCACGGCGGTACCATCCGGGCTAAGTCGGCGGGGGAGGGAAAAGGAAGCGTCTTCGGGGTCCGCCTGCCGTTGGTCGGGCCTCGAGACAAACGCCTCATCCTGGTCGTAGACGATGACGAGGCCCTGGCGGGGAGCATTCGGGACGCGCTGGAGGCCGCCGGCTATCAGGTGGATAGTGTAGGGGATGGGGCAACAGCTCTCGAACGGGTCGCCTCCCTGCGGCCGGATTTGGTGCTCCTGGACCTAGAGCTTCCCCGACTCGACGGGTTGGCGGTCCTCCGGCAACTCCGGGCAGACGCGAACACTCAAGCGATCCCGGTTCTAGTGATGACCGGCGTCGAGGTGGAACGAGGCACCGAGGTCCTCTCCGCAGGGGCCAATGAGTTCCTCACCAAGCCCTTCTCCATGACGGTCCTGGAAAGCACGGTCCGACGGCTCCTGCGGCAGGGTGCGTCGGCACAGCCCATACGGAGTTGGACGGGAGACCGCGAAACGTAAGCAGTCTGAGGAGGCCCGCAGTGCGCGCTGACGCAGCAACAAGGGGAAGGATCCTTGTGGTGGAAGATAACCGGTTGAACCGCGAGCTCGTTGTCGATCTCCTGGAGGCGGAGGGCTACACCGTCCTCGAGGCAGAAGACGGCACCGGCCTTATAGAGCGGGTGAAGGCAGAGCAGCCAGAGCTCATACTCTTGGACCTCCAGCTCCCTGCCGTGGATGGGCTCACCCTGGCCCGCCAGCTCAAGGCCGACCCCGCGACCCAGGGGATCCCGGTCTTGGTCACAACTGCCTACGCCCAGGTAGGAAATAGGGAGATGGTGCTGGCGGCCGGCTGCTCAGGCTTCCTCGCCAAGCCCATCGACGTGAGGGCGTTCGTCCAGACCGTCGGTCACCTTCTGGGGCGGTCTAGCACAGCATGGGCAAGCTCGCACGCACACTGAGTCACCGCCTACGCAGGAAGCGCTCCCAGACCTGCTTCGCTCCCATTACCCGATAAAGAGTTGTGAGACAAAGGGCACAAGGCAACTTGCCGCCGAACGATCAGGGCGATGCCCTGTATCCACCCAGCCTGCCGAAGAAGCGGCCCAGCACATCCAGGTAGGCCGTCCCGCCCATGACGTAGAGGTCGTTATGGTGGGCTTCTTTGACGATGAAGAGCTCCTTCGGCTCCGGCGCGGCCTCGAAAAGGCGGCGCCCATGCTGAAGGGGAACGATCTCATCGTTCTCGCCATGAACGATAAGGATGGGGGCCCTCACCTTTCCGATCTTCGAGAGGTTGTCATACCTTGTCCGAAGGAGCGGACCGAGCGGGAGGAACGGGAAGCTTTCTCTTGCCATCTCCGGGACGGAAAGGAAGGGCGACTCTAATACGAGAGCAGCGCAGCCATGCCGGATCGCCATCTCCACCGACACCGCGCTGCCAAGCGATTCACCGAGGAAGACGATCCTGGCCGGGTCAAGGTCGCCCCGCCCACGCAGATACCGAACCGCCGCGTCACCATCGCGATAGGTCCCACCCTCTGATACCTTCCCTTCACTCTTTCCGTACTCGCGATAGTCGAAGATGAAGATATTGATCCTCAACCGGTCATGGCGGAGCTTGATGTTCTCCAGCCGGTGACTGATATTGCCGGCGTTGCCATGGAACCAGAGGAGCGTGAGAGGCGAACCGGTCCCCGGAATCCACCAACCGTTAAGCCTGAGCCCATCCTCGGTCGTAAAGTAGACCTCCTCATAGGCCATGCCCCACTGGCGCGGCGTCTCTTCGATCGTTTTGTCGGGGAAGAAGATGAGGCGATTCTCCAACGGCTCCACGCACCCTCCGGCGAGGATCAGGGTCAGCATGAGAACCGGAGCCGATCGCATCGTCGCCGGCCCTGAGCTGTCGCTACACCTTCTCTAGAATTTTGTCAAGACGGCGAGCACCATTAGCAGGGCCAGCACAACGAGAACTCCGAAGGGACCCGCGATCCGACCCTCCTTGCCGCTCCTTCTAAAGGCCTTAAACTGGCGCGAGGCGAGCACATCCACCAGGATCACGCCGAGGAGGAGCAGCATCTTGATGCTAAACCACGCTTGATGGAAGTTGACCCTGCCGGCATGAACCAAGAACAGGCCGGCCAGCAGCGCAAGCAGAAAGGCGGGGACTTCCAGCCTCAGATGAATCCCTCGCTGCGCCTCATAGACCTGGCCTCTTACCCCTTCGTCAGTCCCTGACCTAACGGAACCGAGGAGAATCAGTCTGGCCCCCATTCCACCAACCCAGAAGATAACCCCCACTAGATGGAGCGTCAGCGCGACCTTGATTCCTGACACAGTTGTCCCCTTTGCTTCACCTTGTTAGGCCGCCTCGCGTGTCATTGCGAGGCTGACGGAGTCAGCCGAAGCAATCGCTCGACTGAGCTCGCCGAAGGCTCAACGCTCGTCATAGGTCCTTCGACTTTGCTCAGGGCAGGATCCGCAGTCTGAATGGCCCATTTAGACTGCTTGGAGATTGCTTTGCGGAGTTTACACTGAACACATTCGTTTCCCTCAGTGCAGGCTCCGTGAATGTGCTCGCAATGACAAAGCGCTTGCTCGGATCGCTATGTGGTTCGGAATTAAGATGGGGGCGTTTCGCGGATCGGATCCCACAGGATCTGTATATAGTTGCCGTCGGGGTCCCTGAAGTAGAAGGAGCGGCTACCGTCTCGGTGGTCTCGCGGGCCGTCGTCGATGACGATGCCACGCGCCCTCACCTCCACGGCAAGTTGATCGACTTCTTCCTTCGTGTGGACCCGAAAGCCGAAATGGTGGAGAGACTGCAACGGCTGGGGGCGGCGGCGAAACGTGTGCACCTCTTCCTTCGGGATCTGGATCAAGGCGAGATCATCGTTGCCGCACTCGAGGAAGGCGATCTCGCCCTCGCTTCGCCAGACCGGCTTCATCCCGAGCATGTCCGTGTAAAACTTCTCCGAGACATCCAGATCGCTCACTCGGAGCGACAGATGCCCCATCCGACGCAACCCCAAAGGACCAGAAGCCATCCTGTCTCACATCACACAGGGGCCGGCCCACCAGTATCTGTGCCCGCCGCCGTTTTGGAGGAGACCGAGAACCCCACGATATCCTCGCCGCCGTCCACCCCGATCACGTTGCCGGTCATCCAATGGGTCTCCGGCCGGCTCAACGCGATGAGAGCCGCGGCAACATCCTCAGGGGTGGTGAGGCGGCCGGAGGGATTGAAGAGCAGCGCGGTCCGCTTGATGCTCTCGCTCCCAGGGATCTTCCGGAGCGCCGGAGTATCGGTTACCCCTGCGCGGATGGCATTCGCCGTGATTCCCAGGGGAGCCAGCTCCATTGCGAGTTGCCGGATGTGGGACTCGAGGGCGGCCTTGGCCGCCGACACAGCACCGTATGCGCCCCAGACCCTCGCCCCGCCTGAGCTGGTCATAGCGAATACCTTCCCACCGCGGGTCATCACCCTTCGCGCCACCAACTCTTGCACCCAGTAGACCAGGCTGTTTGCCATCACGTCCAGGGTCATCTCCATTTGGGCGGACGTAATGCCATCCTTCGGCAAGGGAGCGATGAATGGCTTCAGAGTTCCGAAGGCCAGGGAGTGCAGCATCACCTTCACCGAAGACGGCTCCCCCCGATCGGCCAAGGTCTTCTCCATCTGATCCAGGACCTCACTGCGCTTCCCTGGATCGGAGGCGTTGACGTTGAAGAAGATCGCCTCTCGCCCCATTCGTTTGATCTCAGCAACAATCCGTTCCACGTTCGGCATGGTCGTCTTGCGGTCCATGTGCACGCCGAAGATGTGCATCCCTCCTCGGGCCAGAGCTAGGGCTGAAGCCTCACCGAAGCCGCTGGAGGCGCCCAGGATCAGGGCCCACCCCTCTAAGGCAGCGTCGTGCCGTTGGGTTGTCATGCACTCCTCCTCATCTGCCACCCTTTAACCCTTAGAACTCCAAAGCCGATCCTAATAACGGTTATGCCTAAATGCCCTTACATGCACATTTGCCCTGAAGTTGTCGAAGGGCAAATCATATAGGTTCTTGAGCTCATAACGGGCTTCGACGAGCTCAGTCCGAACGAACTTCAGATCAGCGTATCTCTGGAAACGGTGTAGTCCGTCGCCGGCAGGAGGAGCTTATGCTTCTTTTTGTGCTCTGTCAAGAAAGAGCCCGCGCCTTTAGCCATCGAGCGTACGGAGCGCGGCGAGGATCAACTCTGGTCCTGGCCGATCGTTCTGCCTTTCGCCGACATACATAAAGTGGACCCTCCCATCGCGGCCGATCAGGAAGGTCGAGGGCCGAGCGGTCCGGAAGGCATCGAAGCCGAACGGATGGTACACCCCGTACCGTTTGGTGACGGCCCGGTCGGGGTCGATCAGAATCGGGAGCGAAAGCCCGTGGCCGGCCATGAACTCTTGTACCTTTTCAGGCCGCTGAGCAACGACCCCGAAGGCCGCGGCGCCCATGTGCTGAAAGGTCGGAAGATGCTTCTGCAGCTCTCCTAGCTGCTTGCGGCAGTTGGGTCACCACGTCCCCCGAAAGAACAGGAGCAGGATGTGCTGACGGTCCCGAAAGTCTGAAAGCCATACCTCCCGGCCGTCAATGGCTCGAAGGCAAAAGTCGGGCGCCGGATCTCCAACCCGAAGGATCGGGTTTTCTCGCGGCATGCGCGCTCCCTCAAGCTAGTGCCGTTCCAACGTGTTGCGGACAATTGCCGACACGTGTCCTGCCAAGAACTCTCGCTTTCCCTAGCCTCACCAGTGTGGCGTAATTAATACAAACGACAATTTTAAAATTACATCGGGCGGGTGGCCGAGGCGGGGCGCCCCATCCGCCCGCAACGGAAGGGCCCCACTGGGGGATGGGTGGAGTGAGGACGGATGGGGCTGCCGAAGGACAGGACCCACGCCTTTGCAACAAGATTAAAGACACTTGTATTAGTTGGAACGGTACCAGCCATATACCCCGGCCTCGGCCCATGCCACCACAATCACCGGTAAAAGGCAATTGTCAAGACGGCCGCAAGGCAGTATGATATGTCACCTCAGCGGGATGTTCGCGCCCCGCCGGACCCACACAATGACTACAACCGCAGGCATTCTAATCATCGGCAACGAAATCCTCTCGGGGAAGGTGCAAGACGCCAACTCGCCATACCTGTGCCGAGAGCTTCGCGCGCTGGGCGTCGAGATCAAACGGATCTCGGTCATCCCTGACGACGTTGATGTTATCGCGAAAGAGACCGCCACCTTCTCGAGCGCATACGACATTGTGATCACCACGGGCGGTGTCGGGCCCACCCACGACGACGTGACCATTGAAGGAATCGCCAAGGGATTAGGCCGGCAGGTCATCAGCCATCCCGATCTCGAGCGGGTGCTTCGAACACTGTACGGGGGGAAAGTCAACAGGGCCCACCTTCGGATGGCGCAGGTACCGGAGGGCGCCGAGCTGTTCGGCCAGCCGGACCTCGTCTTTCCGGTGGTCGTCCTCAAGAATATCTACATCTTCCCGGGCGTCCCGGAGATCCTGCGACAAAAATTCGACGGCATCAAGGAGCGCTTTCGGGACGCCCCGTTCTACCTCAAGAAGGTCTTCGTCACTGCCGGGGAGGGATCGATCGCCGAGCATCTGAACGCCGTCATGCGCGAGTACCCAGCCCTCCTCCTCGGCTCCTATCCGGAGCTGAATAACCCGGAGTACAGGGTCACCCTCACCCTCGAATCGAAAGACCCGGCCTACCTGGACAAAGCCCTCAGTCGCCTCGTGAACCTCCTGCCAGCCACATCCATCGCCAGGGTCGAATAACCTCGCGTTCTGAGCGCTGAGTGCTGAGGGCTGAGTAGGGGCTGACTCGAGACTCAGTCCTCATCCCTGCCCTGGCTACGCGAGAGGCTGGTACTGCAGCTCATAGAGCTTGGAGTAGAGTCCGCCGCTGGCCAACAGCTCCTGATGGGTCCCTTCCTCCCGGATACGCCCCTTGTGCAGGACGAGGATCCGGTCCACGAACTGGATAGTGGAGAGCCGGTGCGCGATGATCAGGGCGGTGCGGCCTTGGAGCAGCTCCTTCAGGGCATCCTGGATCAGCAACTCCGTGGCGGTGTCCACCGAGCTGGTCGCTTCGTCCAAGATCAGGATCGGGGCATCGAAGGCCAGCGCCCTGGCGAAGGAGAGGAGCTGGCGCTCCCCCTGGGACAGGGTCGAGCCGCGCTCTTGAACAACTGCCTGAAAGCCCCCAGGGAGTCGATCGATGAAGCTCTGCGCGTGGACGCGCTGGGCCGCCCTGGCCACTCGCGCGTGTGGGATGGCTGGATCACCGAGGCTGATATTGCAAGCGACATCTCCTGAGAAGAGGAAGACATCCTGTAGCACCAACCCGAGGTTGCGACGTAAGGTCCCCTTATCCCATTCCCGCACGTCGATCCCGTCGATGCGAACGCTCCCGCGTTCGACGTCGTAGAACCGGCAGAGGGCCGAAATGATCGAGGTTTTCCCGGCGCCTGTGGCGCCCACCAGCGCGACCTTTTCACCCGGCGCGACCCGGAAAGAGATCCCCTTGAGAACCGGTTCGCCTGGCACGTAGGAAAGCCAGACGTCTCTGAACTCGATCTCGCCGCGAAGGTGAGCGGGTTGGGTGGGCGTAGCCGGATCGGCGAGGGAGTGCCGCACGTCGAGCAGCTTGAAGACCCGCTCACTCGATGCCATCGCCGCCTGCAGGATGTTGTACTTCTCCGCCAGGTCGCGGATCGGTGTGAAGAGGCGATGGACATACTGGATAAAGGCAATAACGACGCCAGGGAGGAGCCGCTCGCCCAGGATCATCGCGCCACCGTACCAGAGCACCAAGCCGACCGTGATCGCGCTGAAGAGTTCGATCGACGGGAAAAAGACCGCGTTGTAATGGATGCTCTTGAGCAGCGCGTCGCGATGCTGGGTATTGATCTCTTTGAAGTTGCGGAAGTGGCGGGCCTCTTGACCGAAGGCCTGGACGGTGCTCATGCCGGAGATGTTCTCCTGGAGATAGGCATTCATCCGGGCCAGGATCCTGCGGCTTTCGCGGTAGTTCTCCCGCGCCCGCTTGCGATAGGCGGCTGTCGCGCGCAGCATGAAGGGAAAGGTGACAAATGAGATCAAGGCCAGGCGCCAGTCCAGAGCGAACATCGCGGCGGCGACCCCAACCAGCGTGAGCAAGTCGCCCAGCAGGGCCACTACGCCCGATCCGAATAGTTCGTTCAGGGTCTCCACATCGTTGATGACTCTGGTCATCAACCGGCCGACCGGATTCCTGTCGAAGAAGGCAAGGTCTTGCCGCTGCAGGTGAGCGAAAAGCTGTGTCCTGAGGTCATGCATGGCCCACTGCCCGGTGTATTGCATGATATAGCTCTGAGCATATTGAGATACGAAGGCCAGGAGGACAGTGGCCAGGTAGGCCAGGACCACGAGGTTAAGGCCATGAAGGTCGCGGGTCGCGATATAGGTGTCCACAGCGACCTTGGTAATGTATGGCCCGAGGAGTTGCAACCCTGTGGTCAGGAACAGGAGTAGAAGGGAAGTCACGACCCAGAACCGATACGGCCGCAAATAGGTCAGCAGACGCCGTATGAGGCGGGCATCATAGGCCTTGCCCAAGATCTCGTCGTCTTGATGTTCCTGCTGTTCCCTCATGATCCAGGGCCCCCGTTGTCGGCCAACGCCTCCAGCTCCCTAGCCAGGAGCTGGCGCCGATACAGATGATAGTAGTGGCCCTTCAGGGCCAGAAGCTCCTCATGGCTGCCGCGTTCGACGATTCGGCCATCTTTCAGGTAGATGATCTGGTCAGCATCCTTCACGGTCGAGATCCGATGCGAGATCAGGATTGCGGTCCGTCCACGCATGAATCCCTTCAACTGCTCCAGGATGCGCTCCTCGGTCTCAGTGTCAACGCTCGAGAAGGCGTCGTCCAGGATCAGAATGGGGGGATTCTTGACGATGGCGCGGGCCAGCGCTGTCCGTTGTTTCTCGCCTCCCGACAGTCGGACCCCCCGCTCTCCCAGGACGGTGTCGAACTGGTGTGTGAACTCCTCGATGCTAGGCATGAGCTGCGCGAGATCGGCTGCCGTCTCCAGTTCCTCCGGCGTGGAGTCCCTGCTTCCGAACAGGATGTTCTCTCTGATCGTATCGGAGAAAAGGAAGACATCCTGGGAGACGAGGCCGATCGCCCCCCTCAGGGCCTGGAGCGGAAGGTGTGCGAGCGGGATGCCGTCGATGAAGATGGTTCCCGGTGGTGCCTCGAACAGGCGGGGGAGGAGATTGGCGAGCGTGCTCTTCCCGGCTCCGGTCTCGCCCACCACCCCACACCAGGTGCCGGCAGGGATCTTGAGATCAATCGCTCGCAGGACAAGCGGCGCAGCCGGCGCATAGCGGAAGGACAGGTTGCGGAACTCGATCTCCCCGAGGACCTCAGCCACCCGGGCCGTTCCGGGCGCCGCATACCCTGCGGCGACAGGCGTATCGAGGATCTCCAGGAGGCGCGCCAGCGCGGCCGATCCCCGCTGGTACAGATTGATCACATATCCGACTGCCATAACAGGCCAGGCGAGCATACCCAGGTAACCAAAGAACGCCACCAGCTCGCCGAGCGTCATTGTTCCCAGGGCAACCTTTCGTCCGCCGAGCCACAACGCGACCGTGGCGGCGATACCGGACAGGGCACTCATCAACGGCCAGACATGGCCCCAGAGCTTCACCAGATCGAGGTTCTTGACCAGGTACTCTTTGCTCAGTCTCTCGAAGCGTGCCTTTTGATTCTCTTGCTGAACATAGGCCTGGACCACCCGCATCCCGGCGATGTTCTCCTGGACGAATGTGCTGACGGTGCTCAGGTGTTGCTGGACATCCCGATACCGCTCGAAGATCCGGTTTCCGAAGAGAAGTACAAGTACTGTGATCCCAGGCAGAGGGAGCAGGCACCACAATGTGAGCAAGGGATCGATGACCGCCATCAACGTCAAGCTGCTGGAGATCATGACGATGGCGTCGATGGTGGCCATGGCGCCCACGCCCAGCATCTCCCGGAAGGAGACCATGTCGTTGGTCAGCCGCGACATCAAGTCCCCCGTCTTGGTGTGCTGGAAGTAGGCGAGCGGCAGGCGCTGCAGGTGCGCGAAGATGGCGTTCCTGAAATCCCAGTCGACGTGCCTGGAGAACCCGAAGACGTGGGTGCGCCAGAAATAGCGGAAGAGACCCTGGAAGCAGGCGGCCACCACGATCAGGGCAGGGTACTTCCAAAGGACAATCGCATGTCCCGTGCCGGCGAGCAACGAGTCGAGGGCATCCTTGGTGAGCCAGGGGATGGCCAGGCCGAATGCATCGGTGAGGACCAGAGCGGCAAGCCCAATGAATAAGATCCGCCGATGCCGCCTGAGATAGGGTCGAATCCTGGCGAACTTTTCGAAGATCTCACCCCTCCGCGTTCAGAACTCGCGCCGGTCGAAGAAGGCCAGCAGCCCACCGGCGACACAGCAATGGGAGCAGTAACAGCTAACTGCCGGACCCAATTGTAGCCGATCCTTCGCGCAGGTCACCACGAAAAACTCACGCGAAGGGAAAGGAGACAGGCGATTCATTGCGCTGGTAGGCATGGGCCGCGAGATCGGTCTTGAGGTGGAGGACGGCACCATCGGACCCGTTGGCCCGGCCACACGCACGCCAGCCCTCACTCCAAGCTGGAGCCGGGAGTGTTCGACTGGTTGGGCATGACGCGAGACCTATAGGCAAAGAGAGATATTTCGTCCAGCGCTCCTCACCCACATTGGCCGTTGATTCCTTCGGCACGATCTGAAGGGCCAGCGTCGTGTACGTGTGGGCCAGAGAAGTCCTGGTTGGCGCTACGGACCATCACGCAAGATCGAACAGCAGGATTTCCGACATATCGTTCGCACCCAATTCCATAATCGCTTCGGCGCTGACCGCAGCACCATCGCCCTGACTCAGCGGCGTTCCATTGAGCACGACGGCACCCCGCGCCACCTGCACCCAGGCGTGCCGACCCGGCTTCAACCGATGCGAGACTTGCCCTCCAGGAGCCAGTCGCGCAACGAACACGTCAACGTCCTGATGCACGCTGACCGCACCATCACGCCCACCTCTGGCAGCAATCAGTTGCCATGTGCCAGATCGTTCTTCTCCTATGAATGAATGCTGTTCATAACTGGGCTCAAGACCCCTCTTTTCCGGCAAGATCCAAATTTGCAGGAGGTGCACGGGCTCGGTCTGTGAATGATTATACTCGCTATGACTGATTCCGGTGCCTGCGCTCATGCGTTGCACCTCACCCGGACGGATGGCCGAGCCGTTGCCCAGGCTGTCCTTGTGCTCCAGGGCACCTTCCAACACGTACGTGAGAATTTCCATATCCCGGTGGGAGTGGGTCGGAAAGCCGCCACCCCCCTTCACCCGGTCTTCATTGATCACGCGAAGATGGCGAAACCCCATGTGCTGTGGATCATAATAGTCCCCGAAAGAAAACGAGTGGTAGCTGTTCAGCCAGTCAAGTTCCGTGTGTCCCCGCTCGTTCCCTCGTCGTAGCTGAATCATTTCATTTGCTCTTTTCTCACTTGCCCTTCTCTGTGTGATGCGGATGCCGGTGGAGCCCTGCGTCTTCCGAAGCGCCTAGCGCAAATGCCGCCCAGTCCAGCTCTTCGCGACCCTTGGCCATGGCGGAAATAAACCGATCGCGCAACATGCTGGCCAGCGGCATAGGCGTCTTGCTGGAGGCTGCCGTCTGCAAGACCAAGTCGATATCCTTCAGTCCAAGGGACAGCCTGAAGCGGGCCGGCTTGTAATCCTCCTGTACGATCGCCTTCCCATAGTTCTGATAGATGGGGCAGGCAAACATGGTCTGAGCCAGCATATCTATTAGCCTGGCGCGATCAATGCCGTTCTTCTCCGCTAAGGCGATGGCCTCGGCCATCGCCTCTATGGCCGATGCGATCAGGAAGTTGCCGCATAGCTTGACCACATTGGCCGCCCCCGGATCCTCCCCAAAATCGAACACGGCCTGGCCAAGCGCGCTCAGCATCGGCTGCACACGGTCCTTGGCTGCCCGCGGTCCCGACAGGCAAATCCACAGCTTGCGGGCTGCCGCCGCTTCAGGCCGCCCGAAGACGGGCGCAGCAAGATACGCCACCCCGTATCGCCGGTGACGCTCGGCAAGGTTGCGCGCCGTGGCCGGCGACACGGTACTCATGGACAAATGGATCCCGTCAGGCCCCAGCCGCTCCAGCAGACCCTTGTCACCGGTCACCACATCCTCCAGCGCTCGGTCGTCAGACAGCATCGTAATAACGATCCCACCAGGTTCGGCTACTTCCCTCGGTTGGGGAACGAGCTTCGCTCCCTGACCCACCAAGGATGCCGCCTTGGAGGGTGTCCGGTTATAGGCGCGAAGCGCGTAGCCCGCCTTCAAGAGATTGCTGGCCATGGGTTCCCCCATGTTTCCCAAGCCCACAAAACCGATGGACTCATTCATGTGCTCCCTCCTTTGGCCCCGCGTCTGCCGAGGACCGTGTCTTCAGCAGCTCTTCCTGTCGGGGCACCTTTCGCGAATCTTAAGAAGAGCGCGATTGCTTCGCCCCTCTCAACCGCCTGCAATGCCCTTGTGAGGGCGTGGGTCCGTTCGATCTAATTCCAGACGCCGGGGATGAGGGTATGACAATTCGGGCAGGCGCCATCTTTCAGGACGTCCTTGAGGATCGTATAGCCGTACCGCTCGATGAGCAAGGTCTGGCAGGACGGGCAGTACGTGTTCTCGTAGGTGCCGACGCGACCGGGGAGGTTCCCGGCATAGACGTAGCGCAGACCAGCCCGTCTCCCGATCTCGGCGGCCCGGAGCAAGGTGCTGGCCACCGTGTTGGCGCGGTCTCGCATCTTGTAATCCTGGTGAAATGCCGTGACATGCCAGGGAAGATCGAGAGAAACCGAGGCCAGAAACTCGGCGATCTGGGTCAGCTCCGCGTCCGAGTCGTTGAATCCAGGGATCACCAGCGTGACGATCTCGACCCAGAACCGCTTCTCCACGAGCAGCGTGATGGTGTCCAGGACGTTCTGCAGCATCCCGCCTAGTTTCCGGTAGTTCGCGTCGTTGAACCCCTTCAGATCGACCTTGTACAGGTCCACCCAGGGCTTGAGGTACTCGATCACCTGCGGGGTCCCGTTTCCGTTGCTGATGTAGGCGCTTTTCAGGCCATGCTGTTTGGCCAGCCGGAAGACCTCAACGGCCCACTCGCTTGTGATCAGCGGCTCGTTGTAGGTGCTGGCAATGATCGGTGCGCCGTAGTGTTCAGCCGCCTGCACCAGGTACTCTGCCGACACCACCTGCGGCGGGCTCTGGGCCTCGGGGTCGCGCAGGGCCTGCGACGTCAGCCAATTCTGGCAGTACCCGCACTTGAAATCACAGCCCAGCATGCCGAAACTCAGGGCGAGTGACCCCGGCAGGGCGTGGAAGAATGGCTTCTTCTCCACCGGGTCGCACTGGAGCGCGCCAACGTAGCCAGCCGGGACGTACAGGATTCCTCCCCTGTTGAATCGGACCTTGCAAATGCCCGCTCGCCCTTCCGGAATCAGGCAGCGGTGACCGCACGAATAGCAGCGGAGCCTCTGGCCAGGGAGCTTTTCGTACAACTCCCCCTCTCGGGTGAGGCGCGCCAAGATGTCGCCAAGCGTCATTACCTGTGGCATCACGTGTTTCTCATCTCTCCCGGATCGAGGGGAATCAAGCCCCTAGAAAAAGCTTACCCGCTGCCGAAGCACCCAGCAAGACGATCCGACCTCCACCATGGTCGCGCAGCTCAAGACGCTTGCGCTTCCTCCAGGTCGATCAGTGCACGCAGCATATCCGTTTCGCTGATGATGCCGACCAGCTCCCCGTCCTTCAGCACCGGCAGCGCCCCGATCCGCCGGTTGAGAAGCGTGCGCGCCGCCTCCGCGATGGGGGTCTCCGGGGCTACCGTGATCACCTTCTTGGTCATGATCTCTTTCACCTTCAGTTTTTCGAGGAGGTAGTTGATCTCATAAATCGAGAGGCTTGTGGCAGGGGAAGGCCGTACGAGCCGGAAATCCCTATCGGTGACGATCCCCAGCAGCTTCTTGCCGTCCGTCACAAGAAGGTGGCGGATGGTGCTCTTCTTCATCAAGTAGAGTGCGGCATTGGCCCCCTCATCTGGCCCGACGGTGACAAGCTTTGTCCGCATATAGCGTTTAACTAACATGAGCCCTCCTTTTCCTTCGATGAAGTCATGCGAAAAGTCGGTCGTCCGCCGAGATATCCTCTCTCGCTAAGCCAACGGTACCACGACATCGGCCCGCCTGACAACTATGTGGTGGGCATGGATGCCTGGGCCATAATAGTATCCCAGAAGAGGAGTTCGTACCCCTGAAGCAACGCGGCGGCGCGGCGGATCTGGTCTTGATGGATCCCATGCTCCAGACCCTCGGCAACAACCGCGGCGGCGCGCTCCTCGAAGCCCGGCGGGGCGGTCGCAAACAGGGTGAAGAAGGCGACGTCCGCGTCGGCGAGCCCGTACTGCCGCCGCAACGCCTCAGCTATCCGGCCGCAGTTAGCTCCCCAGACCGGCAAGTTGATGAGGAACGCGCCCGCGAATTCCGCCTCGGAGGCATACAGGCTGAGCCAGGCCACGAAGGCGCTGTAGGCAAACGCCCCGGGGAGCGGCTCGCCCACAGCAAGAGTTGACGACGCCATGCCGATCGCCGCCGCGAACGAGCGCAGGGCTTGCAGCGCTGCCCGCTCTCCCTCCAGCAGCTCGAGAAAGAACCCTCGGCTGCGCTCCGAGTTTGCCCGCGCCACCATCAGGGCCACGCTGCGGAGGTCGCTCTCGATGATGTGGGATTGCTGTGTGGCGAAGAGCTGGAGCCGCTCGCGCGCGATCCTGCCGGCCTGGAGCGCCTGAAGATATGGGTGGCTCAGTATCCGTGTGTTGACCGATTGCAACTCCCGCCGGACTGCTTCAACTAATCTCATCACCTCTGGGTCCATGTAGCACTCCCTGTCTCCGGTCCCGACCCGTTACGAGTCGATGGGCTGATGAGGCTGCCCCCCACTAGGCTTTCCAAAGTGCAGAGCCCTTTTTCCGCGCAGGTTGCTGTCAGTTTAGGGATCATCTCGGAGAAACAAAAGCCCCGCCCGGCTGAGATCCTGGCGGGGCCTGAAACACACGCCGACGGCCTGGCGCTAAAATTTGGTGCTCTCCGCGCCCAGCGGGAAGCAGGGAGCAGAGGCGGAGAAAACAAAACCCCGCATTTGCGGGGCCTTGTTCAGTTCGATGGCTTAGCTGACTACTTCCCGGTATTGACGAATTGGATGCAATCACCCTGGTTCTTGAACGTCCGCGGCAGGTTGAACGTCTGCCAACCGTTATTCTTGCACTGATCTTTCGTCGTGGGCGGCCCGATACCGACGACGTAGCCCTCGACCATGTTGTCGGACAGCCCGCCTCCGGCCCCGTACCCCCCAAAGAAGTTGGCCACCCACACGCCCGGCGTGGCCTCGCTACCCAGCGTGTACTCGGAACCGTCCACCACGAACTGCCAGACTCCGTCCCAGGTGCCGCCCGCGCCCAGCGTGAAGTTGACGGTGAACTGCGAGCTATTGTCCACGGCAGTGATGTAGTTCGTACCCCCGAAGCCGCCGTCATAACCGGAAGCCAAACACGTCCCAGGACAGTCGCCCACCCAGGCCCCGGCCGCATTGAACGTGGAACTCGTAAACGCCCCGGCCGGCTGATCCATGATCATGTATAGGGGGTTGGCGGCCGTCGACCCTGCCTCGGAGCCGCTGGCGTCCCAGAACCAGACGTGGTTCGACGCAGTGTACGGAGCTGCACCGAAGACCCCGTTGGGTGCAGACACGCCCCAGCCAGTCTGCGTGGTGGCTCCGCTGTCAATCGTGTAGAGCCCGGTGCCGCCGACCACGGGCATGGCGCGCACCGCCCAAAGCCCCCACTGGTTAGTCGCGTTGCTCAACGGGGCTCCGGCCGCACTCATGACGGTCTTGACGTCTGACGCCGTAAACGAAAAGGAGGCCGCTTCCAGATGCCCCACCAATCCCGCGATCACCACTACTAGTTCACTTCACCACTACTGTGTTCATTTCTCGCATCGAGGAAGCGCCCCTACAATCAAGCCACCTCACCTCCTTTCACACCGCCAAACGCGATACCGCCTTCTACTCGGTGAGTCAAGCCCATTCTTAGTTGAAATTCCGAAGCGGCTCCTTTCATGACCTTACGCTGCTTGCTGTCCTGCCGTGGTCTCCTTCCCTCGGATCTCCGTCTGGAGTGCAGAGCGCAGCAATGGGAGCTACCGATGCCCTCTAATCCGTCGCAACCGTGGCTCGATGTCGAGCAATGCGGGGGCGGGGCACAGGCTCAAAAAACACAAAAGCCCTATGGGCACAACCCGCCCCATAGGGCCGCCACTACTCTTTCACTGAAACGCTGGGATAATTCATTTCAAGGTAGGCCCTCACAACCCTCGCCGGCGCCTCCCCCCACGAAGCATAGTGCGCTATCGAAGAGAATATATCCTGGCGCTCCCCCGAGAGAGATGTCAAGCGTTTTTTTGGAA
>Ga0210377_10000662_pt1 | contig 32738 bp, 32 predicted proteins | sample PLM4_65_b1redo_FD_155480 | JGI IMG/M metagenome (GOLD analysis project Ga0210377, IMG submission 155480) | Groundwater sediment microbial communities from an aquifer in East River, Colorado, USA - PLM4_65_b1 redo | ecosystem: Environmental > Terrestrial > Soil > Riparian zone | place: USA: East... | reverse complement strand
TGCGAAGAGGCAAGAAGGAATGCGCGGAGCAGGGCCTGAAGCTTTCCGAGTTGACCATGAAGCTGGAGCACCTGGAGAATTCGGTAATGGAAAGGTTCCGGCTGGAAATGGCGGCCATTCTTCCCACATATGTCGATGTTTCTTGGGATGAAGCGGTGAAGAAGAGGAGGCAGGGCGAACTGCAGCGCTCTATAGACGAGATGGGGGAAGTGAACCTCATGGCTATCGATGAGTACCGTCAACTGGAGGAGCGCTTTAATTTTCTCTCTGCCCAGCGGGATGACCTGGAGGAATCGCTGCAGGCTTTGCAGCAGGCCATCCAGCGGATCAACAGGACAACCCGGAAAAGGTTTCTTGAGACTTTTCAGATGGTCAACGCCAAGTTCACGGAAATATTTCCCCGGCTTTTCTGTGGTGGCAGCGCTGAACTCCGGATGACCGACGAGAACGACCTGCTGGAGACGGGTATCGATATCGTCGTGCAACCTCCGGGAAAGAAATTGCAGAACGTCACCCTCCTGTCGGGTGGGGAAAAGGCCCTGACAGCCGTGGCGCTGATATTTTCCATCTTTCTCATCAAGCCCTCGCCGTTCTGTCTCCTCGATGAGGTGGATGCGCCACTTGATGACGCCAACATCGGAAGGTTCAATGAAATCGTCCGTGAGATGAGCGCGGTTTCACAGTTTATCGTGATCACCCACAACAAGACGACCATGGGGGTGGCGGATACCCTTTTCGGCGTGACCATGGAGGAACCCGGAGTATCCAAGCTAGTGTCGGTCAAGCTGAATTAATTAAAGGTCTGTGGGCAAGGGACCAAGGGCTGTGGGCTGGTAAATGCCCATGGTTTTCAAGCACTTAGCCCCAATCCTCAGACCCTCGATCCCGAATTTTCAAGGAGTCGTAACGTGCCATTCAAATCTATCCTCAAAAATCTGGTTGAAGAAATCCCCCACGCCAGCGGAGCAGTCCTGGCCGATTGGGAAGGGGAAGCTGTCGAACATTTTTGCCTCTATGACGATTATGAGTTGAAGCTCCTTGGCGCATATAAGGGTATAATACTGAACCGGATGAAGGAAATCCAGGCGGATTTGACTGCCGGTGAACTGCAGGATACTGTTATTACAACTGGAAAAATGTCAGTGATAATCGGTGTGGTTGGTCCCGACTATGCGCTGGTCTTGACGCTGGAGAAGGAAGCCGTTATTGGTCTTGCGCTTTACCGGATGAGGCAGGCGGTTAAGCTTCTCGCGAAGGAGATTTACTAGATGGCTGAGAAGAAGGGCTTTTTCAGGGGCCTGATTGACAAGATATCAGGCACAGTGCCCCCAAGTGAGGACAAAACCACCATTCCTGGGGATGATACTTTGGCCCCGGACATCTCCAAAACCCTATCGGACGCTGAATCCCTTGCTCCACATCAAACAATCGTTCCCGAATCTGCCGAAAAAAACGTCTCCACGGAGATGGATCAGGAAGCACGACCCAGCTTCTTTGAAAGGCTCAAGCAGGGGCTGAGCAAGACCCATTCAAATCTCGTCGGCCGCATCGACTCCCTGGTGCTGGGTAAAAAACAGATTGATGCCGATACTCTCGAGGAACTGGAAGAGATATTGATTACGGCCGATATCGGAGTCGCCACAGCGGTCGAGTTGATCAGGATGCTTGAACAGCGAATGAAAAGAAATGAATTAAAAGATGGCGAGACATTGAAAAAGGCCCTTAAAGAGGAGATACTTGCGCGTCTGTTAAGGCAGGCGACCCCCCTGGACACCTCTTCGGCTTCACCTTATGTAATTCTGGTCATAGGAGTAAACGGTGTAGGCAAAACGACGACGATCGGAAAACTGGCAAGCAGGTTTATTCTTGAAGGCAAAAAGGTCATCCTGGCGGCTGGAGACACCTTCCGCGCCGCTGCCGCTGAACAGCTCGAGATTTGGGGAAAGAGGGCAGGGGCGGATGTCATTCGCCACAAGGAGGGCGCCGATCCTTCCGCGGTAGTTTTCGATGCTTGCAAGGCGGCGATTGCCAGGAAGTGCGATATCCTTATCGTCGATACCGCCGGCCGGCTCCATACCAAGGTAAATCTCATGGAAGAGATGAAGAAATTACGTCGCATTTTGGGGCGTGAGATTCCCGGTGCTCCCCATGAAACCCTGCTTATTCTGGATGCCGCGACCGGCCAAAACGCAATTTCCCAGGCCAAACTGTTCAAAGAGAGCGCGTTTGTCAGTGGAATAGCGTTGACCAAACTCGATGGCACGGCCAAGGGAGGAATCTTGGTGGCTGTGAGCAACGAATTCAAAATACCGGTCCGTTTCATCGGTGTGGGAGAAAGCGTCGACGACCTCCGTGAATTCGATCCGGCCCAGTTCGTGGAGGCGCTTTTCCAATAATTACCTTGACTTTTGCGGGGGTATAGAATAGAGTTTTAAAAGGAATTTGCCATTTATGGATACTGAATTATTAGACACACTTGAAGAACGGATCGCAAGCCTGTTGGCCGGTTACAATCTTCTGAAACAGGAAAATCAAACCTTGAAGACAGAAAATACCCGGCTGTCAGAGGAGCGGGATGGTTTCAAGACTCGCATTGATATGATTCTGAAGAAATTGGAAGGGATTTGATTTAATTGAACTCTTCACACCGGGTCAGGGTGCTTGGCAGAGAGTTGCATGTCAGAAGTACGGCCCCCGCCGAATCGGTCCGGGAGGTTGAGAAGTTTGTTGATGAGAAGCTGAAAGAGGTCGCAGCTTCTGTAAATACGACCGATCCGCAGATTATAGCAATTCTGGCATTGATGAATATATCCGAGTCGTATCTGGCGCTTGCCAGGGAGAATGATGCGTGCAGGCAGAAGGGGAGTGAAAGGATTTCCCGGATACTGTACGAATTGGAAAAAAATCTGGATTAGAAGGACAAGGTCTCTTCAGGGAGATTTTTATATAAAACAGGACGGATTCCGAGTTGAGAAGTTTGCCGCACTTTCCGGGGTAGATTTCGTTTTTTTTATATTACCCCCGTTTCGCCGATAGGTAGCCTGCTTACGCATATTCAATTATGTCGAAGGGGTAAAAACCGCTTTATTTTGCTGGCTTGCTGGATTTAAAGCGGTCCTGCCTGGCAACTTTTCCTGACTCTTTTCCATTCTCTCAATCCCCCTCCAGAAAACCTTTCTCCTATGTCAGCAGTAGTCACCGTTTCACCGATTATATCCAAGGTATGGTGACAGGGCGCGCAGCTGTTCTCCAGTCTCTGATCACAGTCGTGCATCGCTTGCTTTAACCGCAAAACATTAAAAACCAGCGGATATGGTGGGTTGATTTTTCATTGTTGAGGCGTTATGCCAAAACAGGGTCTCAGGCAGACAATACTTGCCAAGCGCAGGGCGCTTTCCGTTACGGAAGCGAGTTCGGCGAGCCGCCTGATTCAACAGACTTTTATCGCGTCAGAAGTATTTGTCAAGGCACGGGTTGTTGCGATTTATGCGCCGATTCATAACGAGGTGGATACTTCGGAAGTGATGCATGCGGCGCTGGCGTCCGCAAAGGTGCTGTTGTTCCCGGTAGTCTGTCATGACGGACTGGAGTTGCGAAGGATTTCAGAGCCCGGGGAGCTTCGCAAGGGGGCGTACGGCATCCTTGAACCGACCCCGGAATGTCCTGCCCATCCTCCCGGGGAAGCGGACCTTATCGTGATACCCGGCATTGCCTTTGATATATGCGGAGGAAGAATTGGCTACGGCAAAGGGTATTATGACAGGACACTGCATACTCTGGAGGGTACAGGCAAGCTGGTCGGCTTCTGCTACGACTTTCAGTTGCTGGAGAGGATAGCAGGAGAACCCCACGATGTGCGGATGGACATTATCATCACCGAACGAAGGATAATACGCCTTCGTTATTGACTATAAAGAGAGGAGGTACGCGGCATTGCAAATTGGAATTGTGCAAATTGGAATTGTCATACTGTTGAGCATTGTTACCGCCGTTGTCGGATTTTTTGCCGGGAATCTGCTGCGCAAGAAATTAACTGAATCGAAAATATCCTCTGCTGAAGAGCAGGCTGTTAAACTGCTGGAAGATGCCAAACGCCAGGCGGAAACAGTAAGCAAGGAAGCTTCCCTTCAGGCCAAGGACGTGGTTTACCAGGCCAAGGCCGAATTTGAAAGGGAAACCAAGGATAAACGCCGCGACTTGCAGACACTGGAAAAACGTCTGCAGCAGAAGGAAGAAAACCTGGACAAGAAGATGAACGTTTATGATCAGCGGGATGCCGATTTTACTAAAAAAGAACAGTCCTTATACACGAAAGAGCAGAATCTTGTCCAGAAGGATGAGAAACTCGATCTACTCATTGCGGATGAGATGAATAAACTGGAGAATATCTCAGGCATGTCCGCCGCAGAGGCGAAAAAGGTCCTCATGGAGGCCATGGAGAACGAGGCTAAGCTCGATGCGGCCAAGCGGATCAAGGTCATCGAGGAGGAAGCCAGGGAGACGTCGGACAAAAAATCAAAAGAGATAATCGCCCTGGCCATCCAGCGTTATGCGGGCGAATATGTGGCTGAAAGAACCGTGTCCGTGGTGGCCCTCCCTTCCGATGAAATGAAAGGTCGTATTATCGGCCGCGAAGGACGCAATATCAGAGCGCTGGAGGCGGCGACCGGCATCGACCTGATCATCGACGATACGCCGGAAGCGGTCATCTTGTCGGGCTTTAATCCTGTCCGCCGCGAGGTGGCCAAAATTGCCCTGGAGAAGCTGATTGCCGACGGGCGAATACATCCCGGAAGAATCGAGGAGGTTGTGGCCAAGGCCACCGAAGAGGTGGAGCTGGCCATGAAAGAAGCGGGCGAACAAGCCGCTTTCGACCTTGGCGTGCATGGTATTCACCCCGAAGTCCTGAAGCTGATCGGACGGCTTCGTTACCGCACATCATACAGTCAGAATGTTTACCAGCACTCTCTGGAAGTGGCTTTTCTCTGCGGCATCATGGCTTCCGAGCTGGGCCTTAATGTCAAACAGGCCAAACGGGCCGGCTTGCTCCATGACCTGGGTAAGGCGGTCGACCATGAAGTTGAAGGTTCCCATGCGGTCATAGGCGCGGACCTTGCCAAAAAATACGGGGAAACGGCCAAGATAGTCCATGCCATTATGGCCCATCATGAAGATGAAAAACCGAATTCCATGCTTGCGGTCCTGGTACAGGCCGCTGATGCCCTTTCCGGCGCCCGTCCCGGAGCCAGACGTGAAATGATGGAAACCTATGTAAAACGACTGGAAGACCTGGAGCGAATCGCAACTTCATTTACAGGAGTGACCAATTCATTTGCCATCCAGGCCGGACGGGAAATAAGGGTCATGGTTTCAAGTGACGAGGTCAGTGATGAAAGAGCAATGATGCTGGCAAAGGATGTTGCCAAGAAGATAGAAGCGGAAATGACCTATCCGGGCCAGATCAAGGTCAATGTGATAAGAGAGACCAGAGCCATAGAATATGCCCGTTAAACTTTTATTCATCGGGGATATCATAGGAAAGCCGGGGAGGCAGGCTGTTTCACGCGAACTGCACAGGCTGGTGGACCGCTACATGGTTGACCTGGTAATCGCCAACGGTGAAAATGCAGCCGGTGGATTCGGTATCACGGAAGAAACGGCAAACGATCTCTACAAATGCGGAATTGATGTCTTGACCTCCGGCAATCACATATGGGACAAGAAGGAATCCGTGGCTTTTGTCAATCGCGAAGAGAAGCTCCTTCGCCCGGCAAATTACCCGGAAGGGGCGCCGGGGCGGGGGAGCGGACTGTATACGACAGCCGGTGGGGCCAGGGTAGCCGTGCTCAACCTGGAAGGACGGGTCTTCATGAACAACCTAGATTGCCCGTTCCGGACGGCAGACCGGGAAATCGCCCGCTTGCAGTCTGAAACGCCCATCATTCTTGTCGATTTCCATGCAGAGGCGACATCCGAAAAGACATCGCTCGGATGGTACCTGGATGGGCGGGTAAGCGCCCTGATCGGTACTCATACCCATATCCAGACTGCCGATGAGCGGATATTGCCGGGCGGCACGGCATATCTCACAGACGCCGGAATGACCGGCAGCATTGATTCGGTAATCGGGGTCAGGAAGGAAGAGGCCATAACGAAATTCCTGAGCCAGTTGCCGAAAAAGTTCGAAGTGGCGAAAAACAATCTGCGATTGAACGCCGTGGTAATTTCGGTGGATGAGGGAAGCGGTAAGGCCGTTAGTGTCGAACGTATCAATATTGACTGCAACTGATCAGATGCAGGTGCAACGATTTTACAGACAAAATAAACATTTCATTACAATCTGGACTTGATCCATTTTACATGCAGGAGGAAGGACCATGACGGTTTCGGAGCAACTGGCAATCATCAAACGGGGCGCAGTTGAGATCCTGGTTGAAAAGGAACTCCAGGAGAAACTGGAAAAATCGGCCAGCTCCGGGGTCCCGTTGAAGATAAAGGCCGGATTCGATCCGACAGCTCCTGACCTCCATCTCGGGCATACGGTTTTGCTCCACAAAATGCGCCAGTTCCAGCAAATGGGGCATGAGATACTCTTCCTCATCGGCGACTTTACAGGGATGATCGGTGACCCGACCGGAAAGAGCGAAACCCGCAAGCCGCTGACACGGGAAGATGTCTTGAAAAATGCCGAAACTTACAAGGAGCAGGTGTTCAAGATTCTTGATCCGGATAAGACAAAGGTGGTATTCAACTCCGAATGGCTTGCCAAGCTGAATGCCTCCGATATGATCACCCTTGCTTCGAAATACACCATGGCACGAATGATGGAGCGGGAAGACTTCAGCAACCGTTTTGCCAACCAGCTCCCCATAAGCATCCATGAATTTCTCTATCCCTTGATTCAGGGATATGACTCCGTTGCCCTTAAGGCAGACGTGGAATTGGGGGGGACCGACCAGAAATTCAACCTCCTTGTCGGCCGCGAGTTACAGCGGGAATGGGGACAGGTTCCCCAGACGGTCATTACCATGCCCCTTCTCGAGGGTTTGGACGGCGTCAACAAGATGTCGAAATCGTTGGGGAATTACATCGGCATCAATGAGCCAGCAGATGAGATCTTCGGCAAGATCATGTCCGTTTCCGACGAATTGATGATCCGCTATTATGAGCTTCTGAGCGACATGTCGCTGAGCGACCTGGACAGCCTGAGGTCCCGGGTCAAGGACGGTTCGCTCCACCCCATGGAGGCGAAGAAACAGCTGGGTCGGGAGATGGTTGCCCGTTACCATGGTACCTCCGCAGCCGCACAGGCTGAGGAGAACTTTACCAAGAGGTTCCGGGACAACCAGACTCCCGACGAGATGCCGGAGATCATTCTGGGGATGGATGAGGGAAAGGCGCTCCTTTGCAAGGTGCTAGCCCAGGCAGAGTTGGTCAAGTCCAACAGTGAAGGGCGTCGCGCCATCCAGCAGGGGGGGGTAAAGGTAAACGGCGAGAAGGTCTCCGATGAAAACCTGGAGATCGCCTGCAGCGGTGCATATATAATCCAGATCGGAAAACGTCGCTTTGCCAAGGTGCGATTCGAGAAGTGATTTTACGATAGTCGCCTTCCGCGGGTATCGAGAATTTTGTCCGGGTTCGCTGCTGATCAACTATTACAAGGCAGTGTTCCTCACCGCATGAATTAAATCCATCAAGGCGCGCTCCCGAAACATACCCACCTCAAATTGTTCCCTTCGTCATGCCGGATCATCACTGGCGACGGCAACTTACCTTGTGGTTTTCTCTCCAATGTACTTGACCTTAGCGGTTTAATGGAGTATTTTTAAAAGACTTTTTCCAATGGAGCAGATGCATGACCCGTCCCAGTTGGGATGAATATTTCATGGAAATCACCCATCTCGTGGCGCGGCGCTCCACCTGCCTGCGCAGGCAGGTGGGAGCGGTCCTGGTCAAGGATAAGAATATCCTGGCAACAGGATATAACGGAGCGCCGTCAGGGGTTGCCCACTGCCTCGATGTCGGTTGCCTGCGGGAACAGATGGGAATTCCTTCGGGAGAGAGGCACGAACTCTGCCGGGGGCTTCATGCGGAGCAGAACGCCATAATCCAGGCTGCGAAGCATGGGACCAATATTGATGATGCCACTCTTTACTGCACTACCATGCCTTGCATCATCTGTTCGAAAATGATCATCAACGCCGGCATCAGGCGGATCGTTTACGAAGAGGGTTATGCGGACCAGTTGGCAGCGCAGATGATCGCTGAATCAGGGCTCGCCGTGGAAAAATTCCAGGCGCCGGAGATGCCGCGGGAGACGCTATGAAGTGCCCGTTCTGTTCCTTTGCCGACAGCAAGGTGGTTGATTCACGGCCGGATAAGGGGGGTGCGACCATCCGCCGTCGGCGGGAGTGCGAGTCGTGCGGGAAAAGGTTTACCACCCATGAACGGGTGGAGGAGATGTTGCCGCTCGTGCTGAAAAAGGATGGCCGTCGCGAACCGTTCGACCGGGCCAAAATTATCTCCGGAATCCAGAAGGCGTGTGAAAAAAGGCCTGTTTCCGTAGAGGTCATCGAACGGCTTACGGACAGGCTGGAGGCGCGACTGCAGGAGGGAAGCGAAAGAGAAGTGCCGACCAAGACCATTGGCGAGTGGGTGATGAACGAGTTGCATGAAATCGATGAAGTCGCCTATGTCCGCTTTGCCTCTGTATATCGTTCCTTCAAGGATATAAACGAGTTTATGGCTGAGCTCCAGGACCTGTTGAATAAATAGAAGCTGGCAGCTAGTAGCTAGCGGCTGGTAACCAGCAACCAGCAACCAGCAACCAGCAACCAGCAACCAGCAACCAGCAACCAGCAACCAGCAACCAGCAACCAGCAACCAGCAACCAGCAACCAGCAACCAGCAACCAGCAACCAGCAACCAGCAATATGAAAGATCTTCACGATAAATACATGCGGCGGGCGCTTATCCTGGCGCGCAAGGGGATCGGAAAGACGGGGCCGAATCCGGCGGTGGGATGTGTGATCGTCCGGGACGGAGCCATTGTGGGTGAGGGGTGGCACAAGCGGGCCGGGACCCCCCATGCTGAGGTCCATGCGCTGGCCGGGGCCGGAGATGCGGCCAGGGATGCCGACGTCTATGTCACCCTTGAACCATGCGCCCATTTCGGCAAGACCCCGCCATGCGCGGAGGCCCTTATCGAGGCGGGGGTCGGCCGGGTATTTGCCGGTATGGTTGACCCCAATCCGCGGGTTAGGGGAAGAGGACTGGATAGGCTGCGCGCCGCAGGTATCAGCGCAGTTGCCGGAATTCTCGAGGATGCCTGCCGTGAAGTGAATGAACCGTTCATAAAGCATGTGACGACCGGGTTGCCGTTTGTTGTTTTGAAGAGCGCCCTGACCATGGACGGCAAAAGCGCCACCTCTATCGGTGATGCAAGATGGATCACAAATGAGAGATCGCGTCGGTTTGTCCATAAACTGAGGTCTCAGGTTGACGCAATCATGGTCGGCGTCGGGACCGTTATCGCCGATGACCCGGAGCTTACATGCCGTATCCCGGGAGGGAAAGACCCGCTTCGGGTGGTGGTTGACTCCAAACTCAGGGTTCCCTTGAATGCCAGGTTGTTTCATCTGCAATCCAGGGCAAAAACGCTTGTGGCTTCCGTTACCGGTGACAAATCAAAAATTGTCGGCATCAGGGACCTTGGCGCCGATGTTCTGCTCTGCAGGGAAAAGGATGGCCGGGTCGATCTTCATGACTTGATGGCCAGGCTTGGCGCGATGAACGTGCAGTCTCTGCTGCTGGAAGGAGGAAGCACCCTTGCCGGTGAGGCGTTGCGACTTGGCTTGATCGACAAGGCCCTGATTTTTTACGCCCCCAAGCTGCTGGGAGGCGAGGGACCGGGACTGTTCGCCGGCTGCGGGGTTAAGCGGATGGAGGATGCTATCCGGCTGAAGAAAGTTACCATTGCCCGCTTCGGAGAAGATTTATTGATCCAGGGATATCCGGAGTTGTCATGTTCACAGGTTTGATCGAAGAGGTGGGGAGGGTGCTGAAGATCGAGCTCAAAGGCTCCTCGGCAAAGATCATCGTTGCCGCCGGCTTTCCTGCTGACGAAGTGAAGATCGGTGACTCCATAGCCGTCAACGGAGCCTGCCTGACCGTGGTGGAGAAAGGGAGCGGGGCGTTTACCTTCGACGCATCGCCGGAGACCATTGCCCGAACCTCGTTCCGGAATCTGAAAAGCGGCTCACCGGTGAATCTGGAACGCGCTCTACGTCTCTCGGACCGCCTGGCCGGACACCTGGTCGCAGGACATGTGGACTGTGTCGCAGCCATTAGCGAACGCCGCGAAGTGTCGGGGAATATGCTATATGTTTTCCGCATCCCCCGGGAATTCATAAAATATGTGGCTGAAAAAGGTTCCGTGGCAATCGACGGCATCAGCCTTACGGTCAATGCCGTAGCCCTCGATACCATTTCGGTGAATATCATTCCCCTCACCTTTGCCCGGACGACCCTGGCGGGCAAGAGGGTGGGGGATGAGGTGAATATTGAAACCGATATGCTGTGCAAATACATAGAACGGTTAATGAAAAGCCGGGACGACAAGGAGGCTGGCGCAGGCCTGAGCCTGGAACTCCTTGCGAAAAACGGGTTTCTGTGAGATATAAAAACCGGTGGCTGGTAACTGGTAGCTGGTAGCTAGTGACTAATAACCAGCTACGAGCAACCAGTTACCAGCAACTATAAAAAGAGAGGTTTATTGAAATGTCGGTTGCGAAAATAGAAGAGGCCTTAGACGAGATCAGACGGGGGAGAATGGTGATCCTGGTGGATGACGAGGATCGCGAAAATGAAGGTGATCTAACGATGGCGGCGGAGATGGTGACCCCAGAGGCGATTAATTTCATGGCGCGTTTCGGGCGCGGCCTGATCTGTCTCACCATGACTGCTGAAAAATGCGATCAGCTCAACCTGCCGTTGATGGTTTCCAGCAATACTTCCTCATTCGGGACAGCCTTCACGGTTTCCATCGAGGCCAAAAAAGGGGTGACAACCGGCATATCCGCGGCGGACCGCGCCCATACCATTGTTACCGCGGTGGCGGACAATTCGCGGCCCGAGGATCTGGCCCGGCCAGGGCACATATTCCCGCTTCGTGCGAAAAAGGGGGGTGTGCTGGTGCGGGCAGGACAGACCGAAGGCTCCGTGGACATGGCGCGCATGGCAGGACTGAAACCGGCCGGGGTAATCTGCGAGATCATGAACGAAGACGGCACCATGGCCCGTATGCCGCAACTGAAGAAGTTCGCCAAGGAACATGGAATAAAGATCTGCACTATCGCCGACCTGGTCGCCTACCGGCTGAAGCATGAATCCCTGGTGCGCAGGGCTGCCGATGTTCTCCTTCCCACCAGTTACGGCGGAGATTTCCGGGCGATTGCCTTTGAGAACGACGTGGACAACCTGGAGCACTTGGCCCTGGTCAAGGGGGAAATTACCGGTGACGAGCCGGTGCTGGTGAGGGTACATTCCGAATGTTTGACCGGGGACGTTTTCGGCAGCCGCCGCTGTGACTGCGCTGACCAGTTGCATGAGTCCATGGAACTTATCAATAAGGAAGGGACAGGTGTAGTCCTTTACATGCGACAGGAAGGACGGGGGATCGGACTCATCAATAAACTCAAGGCATACGGCCTGCAGGACGAAGGGAAGGACACGGTAGAGGCCAATCTGGAGCTCGGTTTCAAGGCGGACCTGCGTGACTACGGGATCGGCGCGCAGATTCTGGTCAACCTGCGCGTGAAGCACATTCGCCTGATAACGAACAATCCGAAAAAGATCATAGGCCTGGAGGGGTATGGAATCGATATCGTCGAGCGGGTCCCCCTTGAAATAACCCCTTCCACCACCAACATCGAGTACCTGAAGACGAAGAGGGAGAAGATGGGGCACCTGCTGGAGAACATATAGACAGGGAACAGGGTATAGCGTTTAGCGATTAGTGACAGCAAATAACTTTCAGATTGATCATAATTTCTCGGCGTAAAGCTATATAGCACGCTAACGGAGGGTCATATGCCTAAATTTATCGAAGGAAAGCTGGATGCGGGGGGACTCAGATTCGGCATAATCGTCGGTCGTTTTAACAGCTTCATTTCCGAACGACTGCTGGAAGGGGCGCTTGATGCGCTTACCCGCCACGGCGCAGCGGACAAGGGGATAGTTGTGGCGCGGGTGCCCGGCGCCTTTGAAATTCCTCTGGCTGCCCAGAAGATGGCCGGGACGGGCAAGTATGACGCCATCATCTGTCTGGGCGCGGTAATACGCGGCTCTACTCCTCATTTTGACTATGTGGCGTCGGAAGTATCCAAGGGAATTGCACATGTTTCCCTGGCAACGGGCGTTCCCGTGGCATTCGGCGTGCTTACCACCGACACCATCGAGCAGGCCGTTGAACGGGCCGGAACCAAAGCAGGGAACAAGGGGTTTGACGCTGCCATGACCGCAATTGAGACCGCCAATCTTTTCAAGGGGCTTGCATAGTGGGAGTTCGCAGGGAAGCGCGGGAACTGGCGCTGCAGCTTCTTTACGCACTGGAGCTGAACCCGATCGATATCGAGGAGGGTCTGCATCTTTCCAGGGAGAATTCCAGGGCATCGGAAGGGGTGCGTCTTTTTGCCGAGGAGCTGGTCGCCGGTGTCATGGCAAACCGGGATGAAATAGACAAAAAAATCCGTGGGCAGTCGAAGAACTGGGCCATTTCCCGCATGGCCAAGGTGGACCTGAATATACTCAGGCTGGCTCTCTTTGAACTGATGTTCCGCGAAGACATACCGAGGAATGTGACGATTAACGAGGCTATAGAGGTCGCCAAGAAGTTCGGCAGCGAGGAGTCTCCTGCCTTCATAAACGGCATGCTTGACGAGATGGATGTTGATATTTCAGAAAAGGGGTGAAGGTTGACAAGAAGCTGGTGACTAGTGACAAGTAACGGATGCCGGGTGAAATTTATCACTTGTCACATGTTACTCGTCACATTTTTTTTTGTGAGGTATTATGAAAGATATCAATATAGGGCTGCTCGGTTTCGGGACCATTGGCGCCGGAGTCGTCAAACTTCTGGCAAGGAACAGCCTCCTGATTGAGGAAAAACTGGGCGCCAGGTTGATCCTGAAGAAGATAGCGGACTTGGACATAACCACCGACCGGGGAGTGCCCGTATCGCCGGGGGTCTTGACCAGCAACGCCGATGATGTATTGTCCGATCCGGAGATTTCCGTGGTAATCGAATTGATCGGAGGGTACGAGCCGGCGCGGAGCTTCGTGCTTAGGGCCATAGAAAACGGTAAGCATGTGGTTACCGCCAACAAGGCGCTGCTCGCTCTCCACGGCCGGGAGATTTATGCGGCAGCTGCGAGAAAAGGGGTAGAGGTCCTTTACGAGGCGGCAGTGGGCGGGGGTATCCCGGTCCTTTCCGCCATCAGGGGAAACCTTGCCGCCAACAACTTCGCTACGGTCCTCGGTATCCTGAACGGCACCTGTAACTATATCCTCACCAAAATGACCAAGGATGGGGCCGATTTCGCCGATGTCCTGAAAAAGGCCCAGGAACTGGGTTATGCCGAAGCGGACCCGACCTTTGATATCGAGGGGATCGACACCGCGCACAAACTTTCCATACTCCTCTCTCTCTGTTTCGGCACCAGGGTGGAATTCAAGGATATCCACACAGAGGGGATCAGCTCCATCTCCAGCCTCGACATAAACTATGCACGGGACTTCGGATACAAGATCAAGCTCTTGGCCATCGGCAAGCGCGATGGGGAGAGGATCGAGGCCCGCGTCCATCCGACAATGATCCCGGTAAATTATCCGCTGGCCGACGTGGACGGGGCTTTCAACGCCATCCGCCTGACCGGCGATTTTGTCGGGCCGGTGATGCTCTACGGCCGGGGTGCGGGAATGGACCCCACCGCCAGCGCGGTCGTTGGGGACGTCATGGATATATCCCGCAACATCCTGGCCGGGATCGGCAGAAGAACCGCGCCGCTCGGCTTCCAGGAGGAGCGGATAAGAGACCTCCAGATCAAGCCGATAGGGGAAATCGTCAGCAAGTTCTATATCCGCTTCAGTGTGATGGACGAGCCCGGCGTGATCGCCCGGATCGCCGGCGAACTGGGGAGGAACAACATCAGCATCGAATCGATGGTCCAGACCGCGCGAAGCGTCCAGGAGTCGGTGCCGATCGTCATCATGACCCACGAGGCGAGGGAGATGGACATCAGGAAGGCCCTGGCGGAGATCGATTCTTTCGACATCGTCAGGGAGAAGAGCAACCTGATCAGGATCGAGGACAACCTGGAGTAGCGTCACCAATTATTTGCTCCTCAAGGATATTTCTCCATGGATTCTCCTTACCCTTCCTCTGCCAGCAACCCGATGCATTCCGTCTTTACCCTGCCGGTTCTGGTGGCTGCCCTCGGCTATTTCGTCGACATCTACGACCTTATCCTCTTCAGCATCGTCCGGGTCCCAAGCCTCAAGTCCATGGGGCTCCAGGGTCCGGCCCTGGTGGACCAGGGTGTCTTCCTCCTCAACATGCAGATGACCGGTATGCTCCTGGGAGGGATTCTCTGGGGAATCCTGGGGGACAGGAAGGGGCGGATGAAGATCATGTTCGGCTCCATCTTCCTCTACTCGGTGGCCAACATCGCGAACGGCATGGTGAACACGGTTGAGTGGTACGCGGCGGCCCGCTTCATCGCCGGCGTGGGATTGGCCGGAGAGCTGGGGGCCGGGGTCACCCTGGTCTCGGAGATGCTCCATAAGGATGTGCGGGGATACGGCACCATGATCATCGCTACGGTGGGGGTAATGGGAGCGGTGGCCGCCAACTTCGTGGCTGGATTCTTCTCCTGGCAACACGCCTTCTACATCGGCGGTGTCCTTGGTTTTCTCCTCCTGGCCCTGCGAATCTGCGTCCACGAGTCGGGGATGTTCAGGGAAATGAAGACGGCCGATGTCAGCCGGGGCAATTTCTTTTCCCTCTTTACCGACCGGCGCCGTTTCGCCAAGTACCTGGATTCTATCCTCATCGGCATTCCCATCTGGTTCGTGGTCGGTATCCTGATCACCTTCTCCCCCGAGTTCGGCAAGGCCCTCGGTATCCAGGGAGGGGTCAGTGCCGGCAACGCTGTCATGTTCTGTTACATCGGTCTTATCTTCGGCGGCCTGGGGAGCGGCCTTTTGAGCCAGTTCCTGAAGAGCCGCAAAAAGGCGGTGTTATCCTTCATCGCCCTGACCATAGCCGGAATCGCGGCTTACTTCTGCCTTGCCGGCGCGAGCTCTGCCTCCTTCTATGCAGTCTGCGCCTTCCTGGGGCTCGGCAGCGGCTACTGGGCCGTCTTCGTCACCATAGCTGCCGAGCAGTTCGGCACCAACCTTCGTGCAACAGTCGCAACCACCGTCCCCAATTTCGTTCGTGGCATGGTGGTCCCCATCACCCTCCTCTTCCAGCTGGCCCGACATCAATTCACCATCGAGACGAGCGCGATCATGGTGGGGACCGTCTGTGTCGCCGTTTCTCTTTTGGCCCTCTGGAGACTGGAAGAGACATTCCATAAGGAGTTGGACTATTACGAGCAGTGTCCGTGAAGGGGGATATCCGAGTCATGGGAATCCCCGCATTAAACTTGAACCGAAACAATCAAAACGCATCCCAGGGAACTTCAGGAGGTAATCATTATGACGTTTGAGAAGAGATTACGGATTATTTTTAGGATTATCGGCTCAGTCCTGTTTGCATGTCTGATATTTCTCCCTGTCTCGGGAAGGGCTGAGCAAAAGGGGGCCGCGGAAGTTGTACAAAGGATGAATTCGACGCTGATGGAGAACATGAAAAGGGCACAAGTGCTCGGTTTCAGCGGCCGCTATAAACAGCTTGATCCCGTGATTCGTGATGTATTCGCGCTCTCTTACATGGGCGAAAAAACGCTTGGGAGCTACTGGAATACTATTTCCCAGGAACAGAGAAAGCAGTATCTGGATCTTTATGCCGTTTGGACGATATCTTCATACGCCGGCAGCTTTGACGGTTATTCAGGAGAAAAATTCGAGATTGAGGCGGGAGAGCATATCAAAGGGGATATGGCTACCGTGATCAGCAATCTTGTCATTCCCCATGAAGAGAGCGTTGATTTTAATTACACATTGCGGCGTTTCCAGGACAAATGGCGTATAGTGGATATCAGGACCTCGGGTGTGAGTCAGCTTTCTCTGACCAGGTCTCAATTCGTCGGTTTGATGAAGAGTAAGGGCTTTGACGGATTGATGGCTGCGTTGAAGGAGAAGATTGCACTCATTCATGCCAGGGGTATACAGGGGAAACTGTAGGGTTTCCTGGATTTAAATTTTCAGTTTAGCTTTATGCTGAATTATATATAACTCGGTCAGTTTAGTAACGAAGTTATTCATCCTGCCCCGGGAATACCCGCTGACCTGTGATTAAAAATCCTTCCATATCAGGAAAAAGATTAATCGGAATCATAAGCTATCTTCTCCTGCCTCCCGCTTCCGACCCGGCATGAGATCTCACCCAGGGCTGCGGACTGTTAAAGACCTTTCTCGCACTTCCGCTGATTCCCGTTTTGATAAAACGTTTTCCATCGGACACCCCTATCCCCGCAAAGGTCTTGCCGTTGAATCTTGCCAACGGGTCGATCCGGAATTCCTTGTGATTTCTGAAAATATGGAATCGATTCGAGACGAACGCAACACTTTGTTTCACGAAAATGGTCCTGTGGAATTGTTTCAATATGAAGAATCCGGTGAAACGGAAACCATGGCTTTGGAACGGAAAGGGAACCAGGCAATAGAGGTGGGAGTAATCGGACGGTGGATTATAGTATGTGATCACCGGCGGTCCCATGGATGAATAATATTCGTTTATTGCTGAGGGGTCGGGATGTTTAGCGTTGTCCGCGGCGCTGGCTTGACAGGTTTCCGCGGCAGAATGGGGCCTGACTGAGAGAGCGCAATCGGCGGTTACATCTTCGAGCCTCTTTATCGCATCATCATTATTTAGCTCTATTTTGCCTGACTTCGCGGCTTTTCTTACGGATTCATGTAACTCACCGATAATGTCGGGGGTAACGGGGTAATCAGCAATCCAGCCATTGCGGGGCACTATACCGGATTTTCCCAGTCGGCTCTCGGCATCCGACTCATCTTCGGTCTTACCCAGCCCAAGGGAAGAGAGCAATCTGACCGCGAAATCGCCTTCCCTGACCAAATGCTGCGCTACAGGAGGGGAAACCGGTCCGCATTTTTCTGGTTGGGCGTGTATCGCTGCCGGCATCAATAACAGAAAGAGAATGATATAACAATTTACGCCGGTCTTGCTGACTGGATGGATTGTCATAAGATATCTCCGAGATGTCGGGCAAACAAGATGCTTAACGCACTAATCTCTTGCTCTCCTGAAGCGAGCGGGAGACACAGTCCTCGATTGCGAGGCCGGTGAAGTAGTTGCCGGTAAGCAACAGGGGCGTGCTGGCAAGAAGGCCGTCTATCTCCGCAATAGTTTCCTTGTGGCCAAGACGCAGAGAGGGGATAACATGCTCGGCCATGGCAATATGCTCGAAATTCCTCGTGCCGAGCACCTGGGCAATGCGATCAAGCCTTGACTCACGGCTGCCCGTACCGGCCTTGAAGTGAAATGCAAACCCCCTGTATACGGGGTCGGGGAATGTGTCTCTCGAGACAAAAGAGTAAAAGATGTCTTCCGATGCGGCAAGCGCCGCTATAGGCCCTATCTTTGTCTCCTCTTTCTTGATGATGACTCCCAGGGTTTCAACCTTCTCTGCTTTCAGCGCACTAAGTTTTTGAGAAATTTGTGGAAATGATTTTTTAAGCATATTGGCGGCCACCTCCGAAGAGACGGCAAGGGCGAGCAATTTTGCTTCGAAGGTGCTCCCGTCAATTGCCGTAACTTTAAAAACGTTCGCAGCGAACTCGATCTCTTTTACTTCTTTGCCCGTTGCAGTTTCGATGGCCGGCTCAGCAGCGACAGCATCGGTGATCGACTGGAGTCCGCCCGGCAGACTGAATTTCTTGATTACATCGTTTCGCCGCTCCCTCTTCTTAAAGAGCATGTCCGCGGGGAAATCGTTCGCCTTCTGACAGATAACAGCATTGAACATCGGCCCGATTGCCTGCTCGAAATTCTTCTTTCCGACGATTTTTGAATAGTAGGATTCAACCGTCTCGCCATCCATCTTCGCGCCGAACATTCTTGGAAGAGAAAAAAGGAGTTCAGGAAAACTCATCTGTGACACGATGGATTTGATACCGTCTTTGGTAAACAGCTTGTAGCCGGCCTTCCCGGGCTTTATGATTTTATCGAGACAGCCGGTCTCACGGAGCAGCTCCACCAGGTTCCCATAGGAGTTGTAACAGGAGTGGGCGCCGAGTTCAAACCAGAAGTTGTCCTTGCGGCAAGAGTTGAATGTGCCTCCCATGCGGCCGTTTTTATCCATGACGAGCGGTTTCAAGCCGGTTTTTGCGCAATAATGGGCAAGGGACATGCCGCTGATTCCCCCGCCTACTATGATGACATCATGTTGTGACATTTTAAGACTCCTTTATATATAAAAGAATTCCGGGATTATTACTCCGGCGATTAAACACAACAACCCTGTCTGTAGGGGCGCTGCTTGCCGCGCCCCGATTGGGCGGAGCAAGCAGCGCCCCTACCACGATATGATTAATTGCCGTCGCAATACCCAATCGATCTGCAGCCGGGCGAATTTATCACCTGCAATAAGGACAATTCCTGTGTAATATAAAACTGTACTGAACAAAGTCCGACATTTCAAGTTTTTTGTGTCAATCGAGCAAGTTATAATTGATCCAGCCCATTTTCATTTTCACCCCGGATTGATGTAGTTCCTGAAGTCGTTCAGGGTTCGCAGTTTGAGCGCATAGCGGTCGGTTACTCTAATCCCGTAGCGCCCCTCAATTGCCACGATGAACGCGGTGTAATGGACAGAATCCATCACATGCCCCGCAAGGATCTGTTCCGGGCCGACCTCATTGACTATGCGCTCCTCTACCCCGATATTAAGCATCAAATCTTTCAGTTCATTAATTACAGGCATGTTTCTCTCCTTCAGTCCTGTTGAGTAGTGCAAATATTCACTCTTCGTGTTTATGCGTAAATTGTTCCCTCAACTTGAAACGCTGAATCTTCCCTGTTGAGGTGCGCGGCAGCTCCGTCATGAATCTGATGCGGACCGGGCACATGTAATCCGGAAGCCGTTCCATTATATGACTCATCAGTTCCTGTGCAAGGGCGGGGGTCTGTTTTGTACCGGGGAGAAGTACGACAAATGCCCCCGGCCTGTTGAAAGTGCCGACCGTCACGACCGCAACCGCGCACTCTGCCACCGCCGGATGGCTTCGCAGGGCATCCTCCACAATGAAGGGTGAGACCCAGCAAGCTCCCGACTTGATCATGTCGTCGCACCGTCCGCGATAATAGTAGAACCCGCCCCTTTCCAGAAAGATGTCGCCGGTTTTGACGAATCCGTCCGGCAGGATGGTCCCGGCGCTCAGTTCAGGAAGGTTCCAGTAACAGGGGGTCCTGGTGGGGCCGCAGATCAGCAGGTTTCCCTCGCGCCCGGCAGGAACGTCGTTACCATAGTCATCCACCAGCCTCGCCCGGTAGCCCGGCACCAGTTGTCCGGCCGATCCGGCAACCGCCCGACCGGGAACATTGGAGATAAAATGGTAGGCCATTTCGGTGGAGCCGATTCCGTCAAGGATCTCCAGGCCGGTGAGCCGGCGCCACTCCTCGAAAAGGGGCGCTGGCAAAGCTTCGCCTGCCGAGCAGCAGAGTCGCATCGGGAGTATCAGTTCCCTATCCGTGCAGGAGAGAATAATCTGGGTGAAAATGTCCGGTACGGAGAAAAAGATGGATGGCCCGTGGAGGTGGATGATGTTCAGAACTGCAAGCGGGTCGGGTTTGCCCGGATGTAGGATCGCCGTGGCGCCAAAACGGAGCGGAAAGGCGAGGCTGTTGATGAGTCCGTAGGCAAATGAGAACTTGCTTGTGGAAAAGATGACATCATCACTCTTTATATCCAACAGGGCTTTCCCTACCAGGTCGCACGGCAGTAGCAGGCTTTTATGCAGATGGGGGACCCCTTTCGGCCTGCCTGTGGAGCCGGAGCTGTAGAGCATGTACGCAATATCGTCAACCGACGGCTGTTGGTAGAGGGTGTCTAACTCTACGGAAGTGTAGGAACCATCCACCTGACCTTGATCGTCACAAATGATTACCTTCACCTTTTCGTCGACAGCGTAGTACGGAACGGCCGGCTTACCAAGGCTGACCAGGATGCGCGCGCCACAGTCGTCGATGATAAGCGCAAGCTCCTCTTCAGAAAGTGTGGGACTGACCGCAACAGCCACGCCGCCGGTCAAAAGGCACCCCAGAAAAACAATCGGGAAGGCAAGACAGTCGGGCAGAGCGATCAGTACACGCTCTTGCGGGACAATACCCTGCTTTTGCAACAGATGAGCGAAGCGGCGGCACGCCTTGTTCAGATCACTGTAGGAGAGCGCTTTGTCGGCACAGATATAGGCGATTTTATCGGGATGAAGCCCTAGATTTCCCGTTAAAAGTTCCAGAGCCGAGTTTGAGACGGACGTTTTCAACATATTGTCTGAGCGTCATACAATGCATCAAGTCTCAACAGCATGACTCACTCCGTTGATGGTTCAGCCGTGAATTTCGCTTTCATTCCTAAAACAATGTCCATCTTCCAATGATCCCATGTTACTTATCATACTCTCATAAAAAAAGCCCCTGTCCGTTCGTATGGAACTGACAGGGGCTTTATCTTAATCAAACAGCTTCAGAATTATTCATCTCTTTCATAGTCAACGATACGTTTTGCGACCTGCTTGACGTTCAGCAGGTTTGCGTAGTTGACGTTGTTGGTCAGGAAGTTGCCGCCGTCGGTGCCGCAGCCGAGGGTCAGTGACGGCGGAAGCGTGTTGTAGATGAGGCCGACGCTGCCGTGGACCGCGGGCTGATTGAGGAGCAGCCTGTTGGCCGGGATCTCCATGGCGAACTTGTCCAGAACTGCCTGGTCCTGGGCGTGGACAACGGCGGTGTGGCCGGCGCCGCCCCAGAGGAGCTGGCCTTTGGCGGCAGCGATCGCTTCATCCGTGGTTTTGAAAGAGATATAGCCAAGAACCGGGGAGAGTTTTTCGTGGCTGAACCAGTCTTCGGGGCCGATGCAGGTAAGGGGAACGAGAAGCAGTTTCGTCTCGTCGGGAACCGTGAAACCGGCAAGCTTGGCAATCACCTGGGGAGACTTGCCGACGATGGCGAGAGACGGAACGCCTCTTTCCTTGTCGAACATGACCGCGTCGAGCTTTGCTTTCTCTGCGTCGTTGACCAGGTATGCGCCTCTCTCTTTCATCATGGCAACGGCCTTGTCACAGGTTGCCTGGTCGTCGAAGATCATCGACTGGTCGGAAGAGCAGATGGTGCCGTTGTCGAAGGTCTTGGAGGCGATGATGTTGTTTACCGCAACGCTTACATTGGCGGATTTTGAAACGAAGACAGGGGTGTTGCCCGGACCGACGCCGATGGCGGGGTGACCGGAGCTGTACGCAGACTTGACCATGGCGCCGCCGCCGGTGGCGATGACGAGATTCACGCCCGGGTGCTTGAACAGGGCGTTGGTACCCTCGATGGAGGGCTCGGTGATCCACTGGATGCAGTCTGCCGGCGCGCCTGCGCCGACGGCCGCGTCGAGCATCAGCTTGGCGGCATAGGCGCTGCATTTCTGGGCCTTGGGATGGAAGGCGAAGATGAGGACGTTGCGCCCCTTGAGGGCGATTATGGCCTTGAACTCGGTGGTGGAGGTCGGGTTGGTGGTCGGGATGGCGGCGGCGACTACGCCGAACGGCTCGGCAATGTAGGTAATGCCATCTTTTTCTTCGATGATGCCGACCGATTTCCTGTCTTTCTGCCATTCGTATACAATGTGGGCGCCGAGGTGGTTCTTGATGGCCTTGTGATCGGCCCTGCCGATGCCGGTTTCTTCAACGGCCATTTCGGCGAGCTTCATCTCATTGGCAACGCTGACAGCGTCCATAGCCGCCAGGATCTTGTCTACCTGCTCCTGGGTGTAGGTTTTGAATTTTGCTGCCGCTACTCTTGCCTTTGCTACCATTTGATCGACCTGCTGGACTGCGTCTGCCATGACTAACCTCCCATTTAGAAATAGTTATTTAGGCGCCTTGAGCCACACAGCACCTAACCCGAACAACCCTTTGTTGAACACTAATAAATTATTCCAAGAGCGCGAAAGTATACCCTTTTATCGGCATGTTGTCAAATACTTTATTTTCCTTAATCTCTATTGGCTGGATGAAGTGAGTTCCGCCTCATACCCATTTTGAGATTAAAATTTTTACACAAAACCAAGGAATTGTCAATTATATTTTTCATTTAAAAATAATAGGCTGGAATTGAACGATAAAAAACAGATCCACTTCTTTCAAATAGTGTCCATCCGAAAACTCCGGATGAGACACTATTGGTTTCCAATTCGGAAACGAGGAATTTTTCGTCCTGGCAAGGAAATCGAGGGATTGCGAGGAGGCGTACATCGGTACGCCGCACAAGCAAGCCCGAAGATTGACACCGCCAGAGCGGAAAAGGGCCGTTTCCGGATGGAAACTAAATAGTCTTTCGGAGTTTTGCCAATGGCAATTCTTTATCGGCACCAGGGAATTGATGCATGTTTTGAAAGATGCGCGATTCAATTCGGGTTTAGGACATACTCCTTGTTTACATTGGCGCGCTGTTGTATAATTTATAAATTTGCTACTCCCCGATGAAAGGTCTGAAAAGTGAAACTTAATGCCAAGCTGGTAATGATCATGCTTTCCCTGCTCGTTATTGCCATGCTTACACTATTTATAATGAACCAGTACACGCAGAACGAACTGGTCAATGAAATCCAGGAAAGTTCCACCGAGGTCTCAAAGGCTATCCAGATAAGTGTGGAAGACCTGACTTCGGATACGGATATGCAGCAGTCACGTCTCAATGAATATCTGAAAGGGGCGCGAAACAAGGGGATCAATGAAATCAACATTATCAGCAATGAAGGGGAGATCATCAATTCTACCGATCCGGCCAAGGTAGGAAAACGGCGCGACATAAAGAAGATGGGAAAAGGTCTGAAGGCCTCACACAACGGCAAGGGGATCTCCTCAATGTTGCAGCACCCCTATGATCTGGTGGTGCCGGTCATTGTCGGTGATGAACAACTCGGATACGTTCAGATCAACCTGCTTCTTGACAATATCCGAGACCTTCAGCACGACAATTTCATGAAACGTCTCTACGCAACCTGCCTGATTTTCATGTTCGGTATTTTTCTCACCATATTCCTTGCCAGAAAGTATACCGACCCGATCAACCGCCTGGCGCAGGGGGTCAAGAAGGTATCGGCCGGGGACCTCTCGGTGACGTTCCCTGTGGAAAGCTCGGACGAGATAGGAGAACTGGCTGAAAGTTTTAATGAAATGGTGGCACAACTTCGGGAAAGGGAGTCCCTGGAAAAGAGGCTGAATGAAGCCGAACACTTGTCCAAGGTGGGACAGCTCGCATCGGGGATTGCCCATGAAATCAGAAACCCGCTCAATTACATAAGCCTCGCTATCGACCATCTCAAAAGCGAATATCTCTCCGTCACCGCGGACCGCCGAGAAGAGTTGGAGACCCTGACCGACAAGATCAAGGAAGAGGTCCGCCGGGCCAACTACATGGTCCTCAATTTCATGAACTACGGCAGGCCCCTGAAACTGCGCATCTCGAAATTCTCCTACGCAGAACTGATCTCCAGGGCGTTGCCGCTTTTCCAGGGTAAACTGGCGGAACAGCGCATCGAAGTGGTGACGGATCTGGCGCCAGACCTCCCCCTGATGGAGGCAGACCAGGAGCTGATGCGCAACTGCCTGGTCAATTTCATTACCAATGGGGCGCAGGCGATGCCGGTGGGAGGAAAAATTACCCTCGGCGCGAGCTTTGACCCGGAAACGGACTCCTTCTGTCTGACTTTCTCCGACGAGGGGACCGGCATTCTTCCCGAGGAGATGGGGAAGATTTTTCAACCCTACTTTACGACCAAGGAAGCAGGAATCGGTCTCGGGCTTGCCATAACGGAGCGAATCATCAAAGAACATGGCGGCGAGATTTCCGTGGAAAGCCAAAAGGGAGAAGGCACCTCGTTTATTGTCGTATTACCGACAAAAAAGGCCGCATAGAAAAAGGTATTGGAAGGGGTCATATGTCCGGCAGCATTCTGGTTGTTGACGACGAAAAGGGACAACGGGAGATTCTTACCGCCATCCTGAACAGGGAAGGGTACCGGATCGTGGACGTGCCGGGGGGACGCGAAGCCCTGGAGAGGCTTAAAGAGGAAGAATTCGATCTGGTCCTGACCGATCTGAAGATGCAGGGGATGACCGGTATGGAACTCCTGGAAAACATCCTCGCCGAAAACCCGAACCAGTGTATAGTTATCATGACTGCCCACGGCACCATAGATTCCGCAGTGGATGCAATGAGGAAAGGCGCTTTCGATTACCTGGAAAAGCCCTTGGACCGGCAGGACCTGCTTTTGACCCTGGAAAGGGCTTTCGAACGTATAATGCTGCTCCGTGAGAACAGGGTGCTCCATAAAAAACTTGAGGAGAGTCAGGGGATACCGTCTATCATAGGTGAGCATCCCAAGATCAAAGAAATTTTCCGCATCGTCAACAAGATTGCCCCAACCGGATCGACTGTGCTCATCTATGGCGAGTCAGGGACCGGCAAGGAACTCGTTGCCCGGGCCATCCATGATAAAAGCCTGAGAAAGGAGAAGCCTTTCTTTGCAATCAACTGTGCCGCCATCCCGGAAACCCTCATGGAATCAGAGCTGTTCGGGCATGAAAAGGGCTCTTTCACCGGGGCGGCGAACCGTGAAATAGGTCTTTTCGAATCAGCTGACAAGGGGACCATGTTTCTCGACGAAATCGGCGAGATGAGTGTGGCCATGCAGGCCAAGTTCCTGAGAGCGATCCAGGAGAAGGAGATTCGCCGGGTCGGCGGGAAGGCCAACATCCCTATCGACGTTCGCCTGATATCAGCAACCAACCGGGACCTTGAGGTGGAAATCAGGAAAGGGAACTTCAGGGACGACCTCTATTACAGGCTTAATGTCATACGTCTCAATCTCCCTCCTCTCAGGGAGAGGGGTAACGACATCGCCACCCTGGCCGATTTTTTTGTAAAGAAATACAGCCAGGCTACCGGAATTCAGTTGAAAGGGATATCGAAACCTGCCTTGAAAATGCTGATGAATTACAGCTGGCCGGGCAATGTGCGCCAACTGGAATCACTCATCGAGCGCGGGGTTCTGATGGCTGAAGGTGATTCTATCCAGCCTGAAGACCTCCCGGCAGAGGTCCATGAAGGAATTCCCAATAGCGGAAATCTCTCATTCGATCTGCCACCGGAGGGGATTTCCATCGAAGGGCTGGAGAGGGAGATAATCATCAAGGCCATGGACCGGACAGGCTGGGTCATAGCAAAGGCCGCCCCCCTACTCGGTATGAGCTATAAAACACTGCAATACCGACTGGAAAAATTCGCCATAGAAAAGCCGTAAACAATTGATCAGCGGACAGCGGACAGCGTACAGAGTATAGGGTGCAGGGTACAGTTGAGCAAAGTTTGACTGATCGATTTTACTGTCCGCTATCCGCTGAAAAACATCTTTAGGAGTCTACATGGATTTCACCAAATTTCTGCACCGATTTACCGTAATACCATCACTGCATGAGGAACTGGCGGCGCTGCATAGGATCGCATACAATCTCTGGTGGTGCTGGGAGCCGGAAGCCATAGCCCTTTTCAAGAGGATCGATCTGGAGTTGTGGAGGGAGACCCGCCACAACCCGGTGGAGATGCTTGGCATTCTCCAGCAGGCTACCCTCGATGGGCTCAGGGCGGATGAAGGATTTATGTCCCATATGGCCCAGGTGGATGAAAAGCTCAGGGAGTACCTGTCGAGCAAGACCTGGTATGAAAGGACTTCCAAGGGGAAAAAGGGGATGAGAGTCGCCTATTTTTCCATGGAATTCGGCCTGCATGAATCGCTACCGGTATATTCCGGGGGGCTTGGCGTCCTTGCCGGCGACCACCTCAAATCCGCCAGCGACCTGGGAATCCCGCTGGTGGGAGTCGGTCTCCTCTATCGCCAGGGATATTTCCGGCAGTACCTGAACATCGAAGGTTGGCAGCAGGAATTTAACCCTGAAAACGATTTTTACAACCTGCCGCTACGCCTGGTCAGGGACAATGCCGGAACACCGCTCACATTCGAGCTCGACCTGACCGGGCGATCGATAAAGGTCCATATCTGGCAGGTGCAGGTGGGACGCGTACCCCTATATCTCCTGGACACAAATCTGGAAGAGAACCTGCCCGAAGACCGGGAGATAACCACCCGTCTGTACGGTGGAGATCAAGACATGCGCATCAGGCAGGAGATCCTGCTTGGGATCGGCGGAATACGCGCCCTGAGGCTTCTGGGAGTGGAACCAAATGTCTGCCACATGAACGAGGGGCATGCCGCCTTTCTTGGCCTGGAACGGATAAGGCTCCTTATGGAAGAAAGGAAACTGAGATTCAACGAGGCCCTGGAGGCGGTGCAGGCGGGAACTGTATTCACCACCCACACCCCGGTGGAGGCAGGCATCGATCATTTCCCGTCCGACCTCCTTGAGAAATACCTGGGGCGCTATTACCGCTCCCTCGGGCTCACCCGGGAGGAATTTCTCGGGATCGGCCGACAGAACCCGAAAAACCCGCACGAGACCTTCTGCATGGCGGTCCTTGCACTCAAGCTGGCAAGCCACTCCAACGGAGTTAGTCAGCTGCACGGGGAAGTCTCGCGCAAGATGTGGAAAAACATCTGGCCGGAACTCCCTGAAGAGCACCAGCCCCTGACCTCGATAACCAACGGGGTGCATATCAGAAGCTGGCTATCAAGGGATATGGCGGGACTTCTCATCCGCTACCTTGGGCCGCGCTGGCTGGAGGATTCCACCGATGCGGGGTTGTGGCGGCGAGTCGGGCGCATACCCGATTCGGAACTCTGGCGCACCCATAAAAGGGGACGGGAGCAGCTGGTGGACTTTGCCCGCAGACGCCTGAAGGAGCAGCTCAGGCAGGTGGGGGTGACAGCAAAGGAAACCGCAGTCGCAGACGAGGTGCTTGATCCGGATATACTGACAATCGGTTTTGCCCGACGCTTTGCCACGTACAAGCGCGGCACCCTGCTGTTGCGCGATACTGATAGACTGGCCAAAATCCTCAACGATCAGGAACGGCCGGTTCAGATCATCTTTGCCGGAAAGGCGCATCCCGCGGATCACCATGGCAAGGAACTGATCCGCGAGATCGTTCAGCATTCCAATCAGGAGCGATTCCGGCACAGAATAGTTTTCCTGGAAGACTATGACATGGGAGTGGCCCGCCATCTGGTGCAGGGAGTCGACGTATGGCTCAATACACCGCGCCGCCCCATGGAAGCCAGCGGTACGAGCGGAATGAAAGTGGCATTCAATGGCGGGCTCAATATGAGCGTGCTGGACGGCTGGTGGTGTGAAGGGTACAAGGGGAATAACGGCTGGGCCATCGGCAAGGGAGAAGTCTATAACGATATGGAATACCAGAACGAGGTGGAGGGGAGGGCCATTTACGATCTGCTGGAAAAAGAGATCGTACCGCTCTTTTACGATCGGGACGGCGACGGTATCCCGCGCGGCTGGATTGCCTGCATGAAGGCCTCCATGCAGACCCTCTGTCCGGTTTTCAGCACGGACCGGATGGTCCAGGAATACACGGAAGTCAGCTACATCCCCTCCTATGACAGGTGGCATAAGCTGGATAAAAACAATTCCGCACTTGCGGCAAACCTGGCCTCCTGGAAGGAGAATATGCGCAGAGACTGGCATCAGGTGCGAATTGAATCGATCGATGCCGACTGCAGCGAAGAAGTTACCGTCGGTTCTCATGTCCCTGTCAGGGCGATGGTTTCCATCGGCAACATCAACCCCAGTGAGATTGCGATTGACGTCTATTTCGGTGTGCTGGATTCCCGCGGCTCAATAGTCGGCGGCGAACTGGTATCCCTCGACTCCATTGAGGAAGTTTCTCCCGGACTTTACCGGTTCAGCGGCGAAATTGAGTGCAGGTTCTGCGGAAGGCAGGGCTTTATGCTGCGGGTCATGCCGAATCATCCGGAACTCGGCGCGGTCTACGAACCGGGTCTTCTGCTCTGGGGGTAAGAGAATGCGAATTAAGGGAAAATAAACTTTTTTGTTGAAAAATTAAGTTTGAAGATTTATCTTCATTGACGATATTTTTCGTATCTAATTAGTCCGGAAAAGGTTCTTATGTGCCGTTTCATTCTCTTATTGCTACTGGCCGGCCTTTTGAGCGCGTGCACCTCCATGGTTTCCCGCGGCAAACTGCCGTATCCCATCACCTCCGAAGGTGAAAACGAGGAGGTCAAGGTCGTCACCATCCCGTTGCCGGTAATCGCGTCCACTCCCAATGAAGGGATTACCTTCGGCGTCCTTACGGCTTTTCTCGTCCACAACGACAAGGATGAGGTGACAACCCTGGCGGCGCCGCAGGTGAACTACAACCAGAATTTCGGCACCACCGTTTCGCTTTACAGTTCTTTCTACCCTAAGCCTACCCTCAGTTGGGAAGTAAACCTCTCCCAATCGACCAAGGTAAACTACGATTACGAAATCAGGAGCAGGGACAGGACATTCATGGACGGAAAGCTGGAATGGAACGGCTTTCTCTATGCCTTTGGGGACGGCTCGGCGCGTTTTTTCGGATTCCAGGCGCGCACGCCCCAGAAGAACGAAACCAATTACAATGATAAGGAAATAGGCATCACCCTATCCGCCGGTTATGAAATCGCCGACCACCTGCAACTGGTGATCGGCGAACGTTACCGGGATGTGGAGATCCGTGAGGGGGCTGTGAAAAGGGTTCCGTTTATTCGTGGAAGCGATAGCCCTTTCAGTAATGCGAACGTTCCAGGCATCAACGGCTTTGTCACCCATGCCCAGAAAATTGCGCTCATTTACAGCACCATGGATTCCAGAGACATGCCGACCACTGGATTTTACGCCAAGGTCAGCATTGAAAACAGCTCCAGGTTTCTCGGCAGCAGCGCCGACTATCGCCACTATGATGCTGAGGTCAAGGGTTATTTTCCCCTTTCGGAAGCGCGTTATATCACGGTCGCCCGGCTTGCCTACAGCCAGACACTGGGGAGCGATGTGCCGTTCCTGGAACAGAGCATCCTTGGGGGTGAGAACACCCTGCGAGGATACGGGCGCAACCGGTTCATCGACAACAGCTATTTTCTGCTGAATCTCGAAGAAAGGATCAGGTTGTTCCGCTGGACCCTGTTCAACGTCAACACCGACTGGGAGCTGACCCCTTTCGTCGACTTCGGTTCGGTCATGAAATCCCTTGATACGGCGCAATCCAGCGATTTCGAGTTCAATCCGGGCGTCGGCTTCAGGGCGGTGGTCCGCCCCAATATCGTCGGCAGGGTGGATCTGGGGATTGGGAAGGATGGCCCTTCGGTGTTCGTTGGACTGGGGTATCCGTTTTGATGGTTATTTCAGCCGGCTCCCCTGCCGGCTCCCCCGCCTCGCCAGTTCCACATCTATTGCGTTGAGAACCTCGAATTTAGCCAGCGACCAGAGAGGCGCTACCAGATCACGGCCACCATCGCCGGTAAGGCGCTGGATCGAGATTCCGGGTTCGAGCAGCTCCAGAAAATCGCAGACAAGCCCCACATAGTCGTCCCGCTCCATAACCCTGACCTCGCCCCGTCCGTACATCTCCGCAAGCTTTGTACCCCGCATGACGTGCAGAAGGTGAAGCTTCACCCCGTCAATCTTCATTTCATTAAGAATCCCTGCCGTGGCAAGCATCTCCTCCCGTGACTCTCCCGGAAGTCCCAGAATGACATGGGCGCAGACCCTGATCCCGCGTTCCCTGCACCGCTCAACCGCCGTTGCAAACGCGGCGAAATCGTGGCCCCTGTTGATATAACGCAGAGTCCGGTCGTGTGGGGACTGGAGCCCCAGTTCCAGCCGGAACCAGGTCCGTTGGGTATATTCGGCAAGGAGGTCGAGAGTCGCGGGGGGGAGGCAGTCGGGGCGGGTGCCGATGATGAGGCCGACTATGTCATTCACCGTAAGGGCCTCGTCATAGACGGCGCGAAGCTGCTCAACCGGCGCATGGGTATTGGAGTAAGGCTGGAAATAGGCGATGAATTTACTTGCCTTGTATTTCCGGACCATTACCTCCTTCCCCTCCTCCAGTTGCGCTGCTACCGATAGAGCCCGAACGATACCGAACGCCCCGGACCCTTCGCCACCGCAGTAGATGCATCCGCCGGTCCCGACAGTCCCGTCCCTGTTCGGACAGGTAAAACCCGCATCCACGGATATCCGGTGCACGCGGCAGCCGAAGAGTGCCTTCAGCTCTTCGGAAAAGGCGTTATAGCGCTTCTTGCCCATGCTCACATCCCAATCCGGACCAGCCGGAAGCAAATATTACCAGCAACAATTCGAGGTGGCCACGGTTTTTAGTTTGCGACTTATTATGTCGCACCCATCGGATATCCTTATCGCAAGGAAAAGGAGGTCCCCATGGAACCTATGGTTATATTCAGTGTCGGGCTGGTGGTTTTCTGCGGCTATATTGCATTGATGGATGCAGCCCGCGACTGGCGGCGCAACAGGGTGAATGCAAAACATACCGGCGATCTGAAAAGCAGGGCCCGTTCAAGCAGACGGCGCGTTACTTTTTCAGCCGCGCGTCGAGAAGGTGGCGTGGATGCACGTTGGCCAGGGCCGTTAACAGGCTCCGTTTGACGAACGGGATCTCCCGCTCCAGGTCGGAGAGGAGACTCTTCATCCGTTTCCTCTTCTGATCGGCAACCCCGCAGACAGGGCAACAGCAGCAGACCACCGGAAAGCCGTTGGTGCGGGAAAACGGGATAATGTCCCTTTCTTCCACGTATACCAGCGGGCGGATCACTGTAGTCACCCCATTGTCGGCCAGCATGCGGGGTGCCATGGCCTTGAGCGATCCGACGAAAAACTGGTTAAGAAGCAGGGTCTCGATAAAATCGTCCATATGGTGGCCAAGGGCCAGCTTGTTGCATCCGTGCTGTTGCGCCAGGGTGTAGAGAACACCTCGCTTCAGCCTTGCGCAGATGGAGCAGTAGGATGAACCTGGGCGGCGCTTCTCCTTGATCACTTCATAGTGCGTTGTCTTCTCCATATGATGGTCAAATCCGTGTTCCCTGAGGTGTCCCTCGATGATGTCTGTGCGGTAGCCGGGATAACCGGAGTCGATATTTATGGCCAGCAGTTCGTATTTGACAGGCGCCCGACGTCGCAGCGACTCCAGGAGATGAAGCAATGTGTAAGAATCCTTCCCCCCCGACACGGCGACCGCGATTCGGTCTCCGTCCTCAATAAGGCCGAAATCGGCGATTGCACGGCCCACATTGTGTTTGATTTTTTTATAAAGGCGGTCCTCGATCAATTCGAACTTGCTGCTCACATCTTCTCCCGCACACTCTTTACTTTATCTTCCATTGTCTGATCCCGGTCAGTCCGGGTTCCCAGTTTGATAGTGGTGGTGATGCGTGGCGCGCCCATTTCATGGACAACCTCATGACAGCGCTTAACCGCCGCAAACACCGCATCCCACTCCCCCTCGATATCCGTCCCGTATGAATGCAATGCGGTTTTCAGACCTGCATCGATCAGCACCTTTTCACATGCCGCAATGTACGGTGAGAGGGAGACCCCGACCCCGATCGGAACGATGCACAGATCCACGAGTACTTTCATATTCACGTATCTCCTTTCGAGCTATATCTCGCACGCTCTTGAAGGCTTTAGAGCCCCATGTTTTCCTCAGTTTCAAACGCGTTCCTTTCCCGGTAACGGCGCTGAAGCAATACGTCTCAGATACAATTGCTCAACCTTGGTTCTCGCCCAGGGCGTTCTCCGCAGAAATTGCAGGCTGGAGTTGATGCTGGGGGAATTATGAAAACACCTGATATCTATGAGTCGTCCAAGGGCTTCCCAGCCGTAATGTTCCACCAAACAGGTAAGAATGGTTGCCAGGGTGATGCCGTGGAGAGGATCCTTTGCTTTGTGGTCAATCATTTTTTGGTCTCTTTGTACAGAGTGGCTGGAGAGTCATGAGCAGCGGCGGGGTCAAATCTGCGAGGTATGTCATCGGCACTCGACAATATTCCAGGTCTCCGTTCTGAAGTCGTACATTACCTTAGCCTTATGCTCCCGCAGCTGGCGCAGGACCTGTTCGATCCTGTTTTCCAGGGTGGATTCTTCATCCGCCCATTCCCGGGTGACAAACTCCGACAGCATGTTCCGCAGTGTATCCGGGTTTATCCTGTCGAGAGGTATTTCTATCCCCTCCTCTTCCGGCTGCTTTCCCTGTTCGTCGTCTGTTTCTATCCTTATGATCTCTTCAACCATTTACCGCAGCAGCTCCGTTTTCA